>Ga0070698_100009686_pt1 | contig 10302 bp, 9 predicted proteins | sample KBSK1502metaG_FD_65477 | JGI IMG/M metagenome (GOLD analysis project Ga0070698, IMG submission 65477) | Corn, switchgrass and miscanthus rhizosphere microbial communities from Kellogg Biological Station, Michigan, USA - KBS K1-50-2 metaG | ecosystem: Host-associated > Plants > Roots >... | reverse complement strand
CAACCCCGTCGGGTCGCCCAGTTCACCAATGTGAGTGCTACGGGTCAGATCGGGTCGCGGACCGACCTTCCGCACTGCACGTCGAGGCACCATTTCGACGTGGCTAGGGCAACGCGACTGGCCCTAGCTGTCCGACCCGGCGAGTTGACTCCCGGATCAACGAGCGCCTGAGCCCTTGGTTGCATCGGCGCCCTCCCCGGAATTTCCGTTCGGACTCGAGTTAAAGGCGTTGTTGAGACGCCAGGTCCCAACCCTTCCCTTCAACTCGCGTGACATCAATATAGGGGTGCCCAAAAAGCGCGCAAGTGCCGATGTTTCTTCGGGTTAGCTTACTTCGATGTGCATGGCGTGTGGAGAGTAAAGGCTGATTCTGCAACTTGTTCCGGGCATCGTCCACATGATGTGGAGTTGTGAATCCACAGCACGCACGTTCCCACATCGGGGTATCTACCCCTCTACAGCCACCTCGCAGTAGGCAAACGGCTGGTCTGAGTCTGCCGGGATGAATAGAAAGCCGGCGCCACTCGTCGCATACCAGCCCGCGAGGAGCTGTGTGGAGCGACCGACCGCGGGCTCGGCGAAGAGTGCTTGTGTCCAGCGACGAATGTGACGCAGCTCGGGGGCGCGACGTGACAACAGACTCAATGCAGCGCCGAGTCCATGCGTCGCACGAAGAAAATGGGCCATCGCGTGGCCGCGTTGTGCGAAAATGTATGAGCGGACTCCCGGCTCATCATACAGCAGGGTACCTTCGTATGGGTCGGCGGGCGGCGCATCCATGCGCGGGCCGAAGTAGACAAAGACACGGTTGTCGCCGTCCCGACGCTCTACGACGACGGCGGCGGAATCCGGGCCGAGGCGCGCGGCATGCACGAGATCTTCGGCCGCCAGAATCCCGACCTGGGCTGTCCACTCGAGCGCCGCGAGTGCTTGATCGAGTGGCAAGCCGACCGCGTCGTCGTATGCGATCAGGCGCGGCGCTTCACCGGCGCGCTGGAAGAAATGCGCAAGCGCGTCGGCGCGGTCCTCAAAGGTCCGCATGATGCGGGTAGTTGCGGGAACGGCCATCCCGGGATAATAACGGAGCCGGAATTCAACTGTTAGAGGAGTCGTTTGAGAATGCATGCTGGATTAGTGATGGTCATCACCATGGTAGCGAATCCGGTGCTGGCGCAGGACACGACGACCCGCAAAGAGAGCGTCGTCGTCGTTCCGGTCGCGCCCGTCCCGGCCCCGGTGCCGGCATCCCCGCCGCCGCCGACGATCGAGCAGGTCCGCTACATGGAAGGGCTGAAAACCGTGACGCGCGGTGTGGCGCAGGTGCGCGATGGCGTGAACCGCGTCGTCCGCACGGAAAAGGCCGATTCGCTCACGCGGCGGCGTGCCGCGCGGCGCATGGGGGGGCTGTGCGGGACGGCCCGCTCGTTCATCGTCAGCGGCCGGCCCAAGATGCAGGCGACGGCGTACGCCGACTCGATGCGCATCCTCGCCAAGCAGGTCACGATGCGGCTCGATTCACTGTCGAACGCGCTGACCGTGTGTGAAAAAACGGCGGGGCGGGATCCAAATGGGGTCGCGACGAATCTGACGGGGCGGTTGAAGAATTACGATGATGCGCTGCTTGCCTTCCGTACGGCCCTTAAACCGGACAGCACAAAGACTGCCAGTCAGCAGTAGCTAAGAGACGCAGAGACGCACAGACGCAGCAGTGGCATTCAGCGCGGCGTGATCAGCTAAACCTAATCACTGCTTACTGTTAGACCACTGCTGCGTCTGTGCGTCTGCTGCGTCTCTCACTCCTAGGGAACTGGCTGCTGTTTCGCCTCGAGTCGCAGAATCCAGAGACCAGTATTGATGTCCGGTACAAAGATGTTGCCATCCCGAACGACGGCTCCCCACGCAAACGGCGCCCGCCGATGTCCCAGCGAGTCGACCGTCAGAATCCAGCTCATCTCCCGGCCTTCGCGCAGCAAGTCGCCCTTCAACTCGCCTGAGATATCAACGGCCCGCGCGCCCCCCTGATAATTGCCCAAGTACAGCGTGTCCCCGACGACCCAGACGTTGTGGACGCCGCCGTCGGTCGGCTCGTACCAGGCAACCTCCCGCGGCTTCGTGATGTCGGAGACGTCGATCACATGCAGTCGGCCAAACGTCAGATTGTTGCCGTCCTGGAGACCTTTGTAGGGATGCGCCGCGTATACCTCGTCCCCCACGAACACGTACCGGCCCTGCCGCCACGCGGTGTGCGTCCCGCGCACGAATCCTTGTCCAAACAGCTGCCAGACTCGCGCATAGGTCGCCGTCAGATCGTACTTGAACTGCGACACGAACTGTGGATTGGTGGGACTGCCACCTTTCATCCCATTGCCCACGTCGAGAATCACGAGCCCGTCGTTCCAGTACGCGAGATACGCAAGCCCGTCCACCACCATGATGTCGTGGAGATAGCGTCCCGCTTCAGTCTGCTCGGTCTGCCAGCGGGCCACCTCCTTGGGATGTTGCGGATCCTGGATGTCGATGACGCGCATCGAACCGGTCGCGTCGTCGGTGATGTAGGCGTAGCCCTTGTAAACGTAGGAGCTGTGCACACCACCGGACACCGTCTGCGTGTACTCCGAGACCGGTTTCGGATGACAGGGATTGCTGGCATCGAAGACGACGATGCCGTTCTTGCGGTCCGACGCGCCCTCCCGCGAGAAGACGCCGTACTTGCCGTCCTCCGTCGTCATGACGTCGTTGACGATGCGAGCATTCGTCATCATGGAATCGACGATTTTGGGATGGGTCACATCGGTGATGTCGATCGCGTATACGCGGTCGGCGATCGTGGAGAGGTACGCGCACGTCCCCGACGGATGTACCCAGACCTCGGCCGCGCTCATCGTGATCGGCACGCGACCCCGGACTTCGATGCCGCGCCCCACTTCCCGGGGCGCAACGTGCACCACGGCGTCGGCCTCCCTCCCGCCGATCGACGCCGTCACGGTGTAGTCGCCCGCGAGCTCGGCGACGAACGTGCCGCTCGGGTCGATCTCGGCCACACCGGCGCCCGCCGAGACCGCCCAGTCGACGGCGACATCGCCGACCGACCGCCCAGCTGCGGTGCGCGCGGTCGCGGTGAATTTCACCACGTCGCCGGTGCGCACGGTCGAGGTCCCGGGCTCGATGGTGACGCGCCCGATGTTGTTCGGCAGCACTTGGAGCGCGAGGGCCTCCGTCGCCGGACCGGCCGTCGCTGTGATCGTGGCGCGGCCCGCAGCCACGGCGCGCAGCCGGCCGTCACTCGCCACGGCCGCAACCCGTGGGTTGCTCGAGGCGAACGTAACAGGATCGGAACTCCGATCACCGTGCCGCGAGAACGCTGTCGCCGAAAGGGTGAGCCGCGAACCGGCGACCAGACGAGCGGGACGCGGATCGAGTGCAATGTGGGAAGGCGGTTCGGGCAGCACGTGCACCAATGCGGTCCCAAAGACTTGAGTCCCCTGCACTCCTGGGACATACGCAACCGCCGTCACACGCGAGTATCCCTGATACCCGGCCGTGAATACGCCCGTGGAGTCCATTTGTCCCTGCATCGCGCCGTCAAACCACCCGATCTCAGCGCCGGGCACTGGCTGTCCCGCTGCGTCGAGCGCGCGGGCGGTGAACTTGAGTTTGCCGCCGACACGCACCTCGGCACCGCTGGGTTGGACTTCGACCTTGGCGATCTGTTGTGCGGGCGCGGTGGTGCTGGTGGCTTGTTGCAACACCACTAGTGACAGTAGCAGCAGCATGGGCAAACCTCCATCTGACGGCGGTGAGTGGGGAGAATGAGGTTACTGGCCGCGCGGGGAGAGCGGAAGTGTTTCGATGATGTCGTCATAGTGGCTGCGTGACGCAGAGGCGTTCCTGATTGACAGGCCCCGGGCGGGTTAATACTTTTGCCCGCGGTTCAAGCATACGTGGCACCGTCACCGGATGTCTGCGCTTCCGCGAGGACCAAATGTCTCGCGGATTTTTGTTTGAGCCCGTCCCTCGCCGCGGTGGCCTGGGTCGATCCAGTTCGGGGCTGTGCCCCCAATGCTGAGGTCTGAACAGTTATGGCTAAGGGTAAGGTGAAGTGGTTCAACGACGCGAAGGGCTTTGGCTTTATCGCGCAGGAGTCGGGTCCGGACGTGTTCGTTCACTTCACAGCGATCCAGGCGGAGGGGTTCCGGAGCCTCGCCGAGGGTGACAACGTCGAGTTCGATGTCGCCCAGGGTCCAAAGGGGCTGCAAGCGCAGAACGTTCGCAAAGTCTGAGCGCGTAGGGGCGCAGCAGGCTGCGCCCCTCCTGAAGCGGGCCCGGGTCACACCGGGCCCGTTTGCTTTTCATATATTGGCCCCATGACTCCAGCGCTCCTGCTCCTGCTCTTCGTCCAGGCGCCCGCGTCAGCCCCCCGGCCGTTCGCGTATCGCGGCTTCTCGCCCGGGATGTCGTACCGTGATTTCTCCGCCCAGGCGCGCGCGCTCGCCCCGACCAAAGACGACATTCTGGCGTGTCAAACGATGCGTCAGTCGGCCCAGGTCATGGACTGCGGCGTCCGGATGCGGGATCCGGTCGACACCGCGCGTTTCTATTTGAGCGCCAACGTCATCGAGGGTCGGACGTCGGTCATCTCATTCGTCGATTCGGGGAACGTCGCCCTGGTTCGCCACACTCAGGACGACCTCCGCAAGCGCCTGGGTCTCCCGCAGCGGCGCGAGCGCAGTATGTGGGAATGGACCAAGGGCCGGCGCTTCATCCGGCTCAACTGGCGCGGCGGCCGTGGCTGGCGGGTGATTTCGATTACGCTCAACGACCGCGACGTGATGGACCGGATCGCGCGCTATCTGCCGAAGCGGAAGCCTAAGTAGCGTCAGCGACGAGACGCTCGGCGAGCTGCGCGATCCCTTCCGAACCGGTGATTTGATCGACCCAGCGCGGCGGCAACGCGACTTCTCCGTATCGCGCTCCGAGCAGAGCGCCAGCCACAGCGGCATTGGTGTCGGTGTCGCCCCCCGCCTGCGCGAGATAGATGAGCGTCTCCTCGAGCAAACGATCGTGTGTCACGAACCAGAACGCGATCTCGATGCAATGCACCACATACCCAGCTTCACCCGACCGGGCGATCGGCAAGTCGCCCTCCGATTCGCGCGGCACCCGATGGATCGCGTCACGGAGCACCCTCGGCGCGCGATCGCCGATCCGGTGCAGCACCTCGTCGATGAAGTAGATGTTGCCGTGCAGCAGCTCCCGCGCCGCGAGGTTCACCGCCGCCGCTCCCCAGGTACAGCGCTCGTCGGCATGCGTGATCGCCGCCTGTTGCGACGACACGCGAATCAGGCGATCGGGATCGTCATGGTAGCGCAGTCCCACGGGGATGCAGCGCATGACGCTGCCGTTGCCGGCCGAGCGGCCCGGGTTTTCCTGATTGGTAAGCCGGCCGGCTTCGAACGGCTCTTTCCCCCGGTCGATCATCGTGAGCGCGCGCTTGGTGGTGATCCCGATGCCGCGGCCATCCACCTTCATCCATTTCACCCAGCGGCGCGCCACATCGTTGGCATCGAAGCCTTGCGAGGCCAGCAGCGATTCGCCGAGCAGCAGCGCCATCGCGGCATCATCGTCGTACGGGGAGTTTTTGGGAGGAGGCGCGAGGTCGATCACACCGTTCGGGAACGCCTTGCGGATGGCTTCGGCCGTACCCAAATGCTCGGTGGGAACGCCCAGCTGATTGCCGGCCACAAGACCCAGCAACGCACCGCGGGCGCGAGAAACGAGCTGTGGGTTTCCCTGCATTGGGCCACAAGTTAACACCGGCCATGGCGATCGTCCTCGGAATCGCGGGGGTCTACGTCGTCCTCTCGGTCGTGCTGTGGGCGCTCCAGGAAAAGATCACGTTCCCGGCACCGCGAAGTCCGCTGCCGGATCCTACAGCGACGATCGGTTACGGTGAGCGCGTCGAGCTTACGATGCACGATGGTACGAAGCTGGTCGGTTGGTATTTGCCGCCCCTTCGCCGCCCTTCGCCGCCCTTCGCCGCCCTGTTGTGGTTTTACGGAAACGGCGAAACGATCGGCACGATCTGGCCCATCATTCGCGATTTCCGGCCGCCCCATGCGGCGCTACTGGTCGTCGATTATCCGGGTTACGGCGCAAGCGGGGGCCGAGCTACGGAAGCGGGGATGTATGAAGCCGCGGATCTCGCGTATAACGCGCTCCTCGCCCGTCCGGACATCGACCCGCATCGCGTGTACGTCTACGGCCGATCCTTGGGGACCGCCGCCGCTACCCACACCGCCGATACCCACGCCGTGGCGGGAGTCATCCTCGAGTCACCGTTTACGAATGCGCGCGGGATGGCCGCCCAGCATTACCGCATTTTCCCCGGCTTCCTGGTGCGACTGCAGCTCGATAACATCGGCAGAATCCGGCGCATTCACTGCCCGATTCTCATCTTCCACGGCACCGCAGACATGCTGGTGCCCATCGAGATGGGTCACGCTGTCGCGGCCGCAGCCGGAGGTCCGGTGGAGTTCGTGATGATCGAAGGCGCAGGACACAACGACACGTACGACATGGGCGGCAAGGCCTACAAGGCAAAACTCGCGGCGTTCGTCAAATAACCACAACCGGCTCGAGCCGGTCTCTCTCCTCCTCAAAGATGCGCTGCGCCTCATCGAGCGCCCGAATCACCGTCGGTTCTTCAGGATCGGGAAACTTGCTGCTGGCCGCGACCCGGCCCGTCAACTTGCGCACCGCAACCAACGCTCGAGTGACCTCGCAGCGGCCAGCATCCGCGTCGGTGTGGCCCGCGACGAGCAATTCCTCAAACAGCGGGAGCGCCGCCGGGTCGCCCAATACGTAGAGCGACTCGAGGATCTTCGGAGCCAGGAAGCGACGCAGCATCTCGTCGCCGCGAATCCGCTGAAACAGCGCAATCACGTTGGCCGCCTGACCAGGATAGTAGCGGGCCGCTTCGACGGCGGCGGCGACGAAGGCGTGATGCGCGCCCGGCGTCTGCAAGTACTTCGCAAAGAGCGGCCACGCTTCCTTCGGATGTCGTTCAGCCAGAGCCAGGAACGCGAAATAGCGGCGGCCCAGCGGCGCCTGGGTGTCGGCGATGACGGTGCGCAAACCGGCAACGCCCCAGCGCGCGCCCACGAGTGCCGCGGCGGCCGCATGCTGCCAGCGCTCGAGCTCCGGTACGCGAAACGTGACGATGTGCGGATCGAGGAACGAGCGGCAACGCTCCAATGTGGCGAGCAGCTTCCGGTCGACTTCCGCGAGCGCCCGCTCGAGCGCCTCGGTATTGGCGCGGCGCGCGAGCGCGAGCGCCTCCCATCCCACCTGCCCCAGATTCACGTCGTCCCACGTTGCTTCCAGCGCCGCGGCGTCGCGGGCGGCGAGCAGTCGCTCGAGTGCCGCCGCAAATCCGCACAGGCGCCGAATTGCATCCATGTCGGTAATGTGGAAAGCGCGTGGATATTGCGCTATCCCATTCGCAGCCTTAACCTTGCCCGTTCATGCGCAGGTGCCGGGCTCTCCTCGCCGCGATTCTGTCGCTCACCGCTTGCTCCCGTGGAAGCAGCCGAGACGCCATTGTCCTCGGACTTTCAGGGCCGTTCTCACAGCCCCGCGGAGTCTCGATGCGTCACGCTGCGGAGCTGGCGGTCAAGGAAATCAATGCCCGGGGCGGAGTCCGGGGCCACCCCCTGGCACTGCGCATCATGGACGACAGCGGCCGCCCCGAAGTCGCCATTCGCATTGCGCAGCGCCTGGCAGATGATCCCGCGGTCCTCGCCGTGGTGGGTCACCTCAACTCGAGCGCCTCGCTCGCGGCGGGGCGGGTGTATGGAGAGGCCCGCCGCCCGGTCGTGATGATCTCGCCGTCCGCTTCAAGCCCCGACCTGTCGGGCGTGAACCCCTACATGTTCCGCGTTTGCCCGAGCGATCTGAGTCATGGCGCGCAGCTCGCCCGGTACGCCCGGCAGACGCTGAGTGCGCGGCGCGTGGGAGTCATCTTTCTCGATGATGACTACGGCCGGGGTCTGAGAGGCAGCTTCGCGGCAGAATTCAAACGCCTGGGCGGCCAGATAGTAGAGGAGGACCCGATGCTTTCCACCACGGGGAGCCTGGAGCCCTACCTCTCCCGCCTGCGACAGGAAGGCGTCGACGCCCTGATGCTGGCGACCGACCGGAGCGGGGCAGAGCTGGCGCTGCGGGAGATGGGACGCCTCAGCGTGCGTTGGACGACGCTCGGGGGCGACGCGCTGAGCGGGATCGAGACGGACGGTTCCCTGGCCGAAGGCGTGCGGATGTCCGTCGCTTACCTCGTGGACCAGCCCGGCGAACGCAACGCCCTATTTGTCGGGGCGTACGCCCGCGCCTACACGGGAGAACGCCCCGACCATCGCGGTGCGGCGGCGTACGACATCGTCCACCTATTGGCGAGCGTGCTGGGGAACGCCAGCGATCGCCAGGGGGTCCGCGACCGTTTGGCGCGCATCGGCGGCGATCTGCCCGCCTTCGAGGGCGTCACGGGAAAGATTGCCTTCGACGCCCGTGGCGATGTGCCGGCAAAGCCCGTGGTCATCGGCACCGTGCGCGAGGGCCAGCTGATCACGGAGCCCGGCCAGTGAGGTCGCTCGACACGATCCGCTGGCGCATCATCCTCGGCCTCTCCGGGCTGCTCGCGGGGCTCGTCATCGCCGCACTCGTCGGCGTCACGTCGCTCGGGACCCTGCGGGCTTCGCTGGCGGCCGAGATCACCCACTTGCGCGAGGCGAGCGAGGTGGGCAACGGGCTGGTCACGGCCGTGTTCGAAGAAATCCGCACTGCCGAACAATACCTCAGCGATCGTGGACAGGGCTCCGGGGGTCGGTTTCAGGCGGCGGTTGACTCGGCGTTCGGTTATCAGAGGCGGCTCGAGGGCCTGGCGGGAATGACCGAAGCCGACCGCATCACGGTGAACCGTATCAAGCAGCTGCAATCAGAGATTCATGTCGACTACTCGTTGGCCCACGCCGATCTCGATCTGGGACGCACGCAGCAGGCACAGGCGCTGGCCGTCGGCGTGCGGCCGCAGGTCACGGAGGTGACGCGGCTCGTGCGGGATCTCTCGGCGCGCCAGTCGGACAAGGCCGCGGTGGTGGGGCAGCGACTGGCCGCGCTCGCGCGCCAGCGTGAGATCGTGCTGTGGCTTGTCCTGATCGCGACCGCGCTCGTCGGTGGGATCGTCGGCATGTTCACGCTGCGCTGGGTCGAAGGCCCGCTGGTGCGACTGGTGACCGCGGCGGAGCGGTTCGGGAGCGGCGACCTCCGACCGGTCACGACCGGCCGGATGCCGCGCGAATTCCAGGTGCTGGCCGACGCCATGCGGTTGATGGGGGAGCGGCTCCGGGGGATCGTTGCCGAGGTCATCGGCTCCGCCGACAAGATCGCCGCCTCGGCGAGCGACCTCTCGGCAGTCAGCCAAGAGCTGGCGGCGTCTTCGAGCCAGGTTTCCAGCGCCATGCTCGAGATCTCGACCGGTGCGGAAACCCAGCGGAGCGAGCTGAATGCCACGCAGGGAGCGCTGGAGCAGCAACGCAAAGCCACCACCGAGATGGCGGACGCCGCCTCGCAGGTCGCGCGACTGGGGGAGGAGATTCGTACCGTCGCCGATCGCCATCGCAACGACATTGCGGCGGCGGGCAACACCCTGCTCGACGTGCGGGAAGTCGTGCGCACCACCGGCACGGAAGTCACGCAACTCGCCGAGCAGAGCGCAGCCATCGACGACTTTGTCGACCTCATCAAGCGCATCTCATCGCAGACCAATTTGCTGGCGCTCAACGCCGCCATCGAGGCGGCGCGCGCGGGTGAGCACGGGCGGGGGTTCGCGGTGGTCGCCGAGGAAGTACGCCAGCTGGCGGACGAGTCGGCGCGCGCGGCGGAGGACGTCGCACGAACGACCCGCGTGATCCGGGAGCAGGTCGAAGAGGTGACCGCGACGATGGCGGTCGGTCAGGCGAAAGTGCGCGGCATCGAATCGGTCGCCGAGGGCGCGGCGCGCGGTCTCACCGAGATCGTCGCGGCGGTGGAGCAGGTCGAGCAAGCGGCATCGCGCGTCACACACGCCGCGCACGAGAATCGCGGCGTGACCGAGCAGCTCGGGGCGCAGGCTCAGCAGGTGGTCAGCCGCGCGGTCTCGCATGCCTCGAGCGCCGAGCAGGTCACGGCCGCTACCGAGCAGCAGGGAGCTTCCACCCAGGAAATGGCAGCGGCCGCCGGAGATCTGCTCCAGGCGGCCGAGAAACTGCG
>Ga0070698_100009685_pt1 | contig 10305 bp, 5 predicted proteins | sample KBSK1502metaG_FD_65477 | JGI IMG/M metagenome (GOLD analysis project Ga0070698, IMG submission 65477) | Corn, switchgrass and miscanthus rhizosphere microbial communities from Kellogg Biological Station, Michigan, USA - KBS K1-50-2 metaG | ecosystem: Host-associated > Plants > Roots >... | reverse complement strand
GTGGTGACGGCGACGGGCGCGCCCATCGGCTTCATGGAGTCGGCGCGCCGCAACGCGATCTTCGCCATCGGCTCCGCGCTGCACGTGATCTCGGCCACCCTCGGCCTCGTGCCCTGCCTGGGGGCGGCCGTGAACTGCCTGCTCTTGCCCCTGTACATCCTGGGCGGCCTCGTCTCGCTCGGCGCGGGCATCTACGAGATCCTGCAGATCACGCAGCAGCCCGACGGCGCGCGCTACGGCGACAAGATGGCCGGCACGCGAGTCGTCAGGGGCTAGACTCGCTACGGACGAGCACGACGCACGAGCACGAGGCACGGGGCACGAAGCCGTGCTCGTGCTCCTGCTCGTCGGTCGCGATAACCAGCCTAGCCGGCCGCCTGCTCCACGAGCACGCGGCCCGTTCCCTCCAGGCGGATGAGCGGGCCGGGGTGCGCTCCCGACGACGGCGCCATGACCGCGTAGAGCTGCTGGTCGTCGATGACGTGCGGGGTCACGCCCCCGCTCCACGTGATCACCGACGAGGCGGGCACCGACACCGGCAGGTCCGGCGTCACGGGCAGGGCGAGGGGCTTGCTGGCCACGGAGAGCGCGACCATGCCGCGTCCCTCCAGGGCGAGGATCTCGAGCCCCGCGTCCGAGTCGCCTAGCGGGACGTAGCGCGGGGTGAGGCTCTCCTCGCAGGCCAGCAGGTGCGTCGGCTCGATGAACACCGTCTCGTCGTGCACCTGCATGAAGGTCACCTCGCGCTCCTTGTCGGTGAGGATGACCTTGCCCGTGCCCGTGATGATGACCAGGGCCGGCTGCCCGCCCGGACGGCGGTCCTTCACCCAGAAGGTCAGGTTGCCGCCGTAGGAGTAGATGGTGCCCTGCTTGATGAACACCTTCCCCGAGAAATCGATCTCCATGAGGTTGTTCTCGAGGAAGCGGAAGCTCTCCGCGCGCCGCGACGGCACGCTCGGAGGCAGCGTGTGCTCCTTCTCGCTCGCGCCGGCGGGGAAGCTGATCACGGCGGGGCCCGCGCCCATCGCGCTGGCGATCCCGGGCGGCACCCGGAACCGCGCCGTGTCCGTGTCGAGGTTGCGCTTGGGCGCGCTCGACGACAGCAGCGTCTCGCTCACCGGGCGCAGGGTCTTGTTCGGCGGCAGCGTGTTCTCGATGTCCTCCAGCCCGCGTACGACTTCCTGGGCCAGGAATTCCGCCGTGTCGTCGGGCTTGGGCTTCGGGCGCGGCTTGAGGAGCGGGTTCGTGTCGGATCCGGGCGGAGAGGCGCCGGCCGCCGCCGCCGGCCGCCGTGCGGCCATCTTGTCCTCCACCCGGCGCACCATCAGGTTCGCGCCCGCCTGCCGGTACTGGTAGATCGCGTCCTGGAAGCGGTGGAGGCGCTCGTAGATGGAGCCGAGGTAGAAGCTGATCTTGGGGTTCTCGCGGTTGAGCTCGAGGGCCTTCAGGAAGGCGGTCTCCGCCTCCTCCAGCCGCGAGAGCTTGAAGTAGATGAGGCCCAGGTTGTAGAAGAGCGTGTGGGCGTCGGGGCTCTCCGCCGCCAGCTTGCGGTACACCTCCTCCGCCTTGTCGTATTTGTCCTGCTTGAAGTAGACGAGCCCGAGAAGGTTCAGGACCTTCTGGTCGCGCGGGCGCAGGAGGTAGGCCTCCTCCAGCTCCCTCTCCGCCTCCTCGAAGCGCTTCTCGTCGTAATGGGCCTTGCCCTTGTTGAAATGCTTGAGGAAGAGGCCTTGATCGAAGGGCGCCCTCGGAGAGGGATCGCGCATGCGCGCCTAGTCTAAGGCGCGGATCGTCGAGTAGACAACACCCTCCGCCGGCGGTTCCTGCGAGACGTGCGTGACGCCCGATGCGTCCTTCCACCGGAAGTACGTGCGCGGGCGCGCGGGCGTGAGTCGAGCCGGCTTGACGGCGGCGGCGGTGGCCGCCTTGGGCGCGAACGGGTTCTCCCCCGGCGTGTACGAGGTCATCCCGACGTTCGCCATCATGGGCGCGCCGAGGCCCAGGAGCAGGCCCTGGATCTTCGCCACGTAGCCGCGGGTCTCCTTGAACGGAGGCACGCCGTTGTAGCGCTGGACGGCGGTGGCGCCCGCGTTGTAGGCGGCGGTGGCCAGCGACACGTCGCCCCCGAACATGTCCAGCAGGATGCGCAGGTAGCGCACGCCCGCGAAGATGTTCTGGCGGGGGTCGAAGGAGTTGCTGACGCCGAGCTGGCGCGCGGTGTCCGGCATGAGCTGCATCAGCCCCTGCGCGCCCTTGCTCGAGCGCGCCAGCGAGTCGAAGTCGGACTCGACCTGGATGACCGCGCGCACGAGCTGCGTGCTGACGCCGTGCAGCGCCGAAGCGGCCGCGATGTGGTGGTCGAACTCGCCGTTGTAGTTGGGCCGCAGGCGCCAGGCCGCGGAGTGGATGAGCGTGCCCTTGCCGGGATAGGTGAGCTGGTACCCGCGCTCGGTGGGGACGTTGGTGGCCTCGACCACGCCGTGGTCGTTGCGCCGCGTGTAGATCTGCGCGTCGGCGTCCGGAACGGACGCAAGCGCCATGCCGACCGCCATCGCGCCTGCCGCGGCGAACGACGCCCGCCGGTCGCCGCGCCGCCGGCCCTGTCCCGCGCGCGCGCCGCTGCGCCGGTCCTGCCCGCTCCGCCGGTCGCCCTGCCGCCGCTCGCTGGGTTGGTTCATGGTCACCCTCAGGCCGTGAGCATTTCCCGGATCACCTCCACCGCCTTCCGGCGGAGGTCGTCCACGTCTCCCGCGGCCACTCCGCCGCCCTGGGCGAAGCCCGGCCTCCCGCCCCCGCGCAGGCCCAGCCGCTTGAGGATCTCCGGGGCCTTGACGCGTTCCTGCAGCGAGTCGGAGACGGCGCTGATCACGTTCACGCCCTCGTCGGAGGTCGAGGCGGAGAGCAGCGTGAACGGGCGGTTGCGGTTCTTGTTGCGGTACTCGTCCACCACCTCCGCGTGCGCCTTGCGGTTGAGGCCCTCGAAGCGCGGGGTCCAGACTTGCACCTCGCCCACCTCCACGAGGTCCGTGGATGCAGATCCCGTGCCGCCCGTAGCCAGCTTCATCTTCAGTTGATCCCGCTCACGCTCCAGGGCCTTGATGCGCTCCCGCATCTTCGCGTACTCGTCCACGAGGCTCTTTCGGTCTGTCTTCGCCGACTCCTCCAGCTCCTCGAGGATGCCCTGGTCCTCGCGCGCGCGGCCGATGGCCGCCTCGCCCGTGAGGGCCTCCACGCGGCGCGTGCCCGCGGAGATGCCCTGCTCGGCCGTGACCAGGAACAGGCCGATGTCGCCCGTCTGGCGCACGTGCGTGCCGCCGCAGAACTCCCTGGAGAAGCCCGGGATCTCGACCACGCGCACGCGCTCGCCGTACTTGTCGCCGAAGAAGGCCAGGGCGCCGTAGGCGAGCGCCTCCTCGCGCCCCATGACCCTGGTCTGCACGGGCGCATTGCGCAGGATCTGCTCGTTGACGCGGTTCTGGATGTGCGTCAGCTCACGGGGACCGACGCCCTGGTAGTGGCTGAAGTCGAAGCGCAGGCGGTCCGGGGCCACCAGGCTGCCCGCCTGCTTGACGTGCGTGCCCAGCGTCTCGCGCAGCGCGGCGTGGAGCAGGTGGGTGCCGGTGTGGTGCCGCATGGCGCCCGTGCGGCGGTCCTGGTTCACCTCCACGCGCACGGTCATGCCCGCCTCGAAGCCGCCCTCGATGACCTTGACGTCGTGCACGTAGAGGCCCGGCACGGGCTGCTGCGTGTCCACCACCTCCGCCGCCGAGCCCTGGGCGGCGATGATGCCGTGGTCACCGACCTGGCCGCCGGACTCCGCGTAGAAGGGCGTGCGGTCGAGGACGATCTGCCCGTCCTCGCCCGCGTCGAGGCGCGTGACGAGCCGCCCATCCTTGAGCACGGCCCCGACGCGCGCCTCCTCGAGCACGAGCGACTCGTAGCCCACGAACTGGGTGCCGCCCTTCTCGAGCAGGCCCATGTACACGGGGTCGCCGGTGACCGTGCCCATCTTCGACGCGAGACGCGCGCGCTCGCGCTGGCTCTCCAGCTCGCGCTCGAAGCCCTCGCGGTCCACACCAAGCGCGTAGTCCTGGGCCAGCTCTTCCAGGAAGTCGACGGGGAGGCCGTAGGTGTCGTAGAGGCGGAAGGCGTCCGCGCCCGGGATGACGGCGCCCTGGCCCGACCGGCGCAGCTTCTCCACCGTCTTGGCGAACTCGGCCATCGCCTGCTTGAGGGTGGAGCCGAAGCGTTCCTCTTCCGAGCGCACCACGCGCGCCACCGAGGGCAGGTGCGCGCGCAGCTCCGGGTAGGCGCCCGCCATGCGGTCCACCACCACCGCCGCCAGCTCGTGCAGGAACGGCTCCTCGATGCCGAGCTTCTTCCCGTGCCGCATCGCGCGCCGCATGATCTTGCGCAGCACGTAGCCGCGGCCCTCGTTGCCGGGCATGACGCCGTCGCTCACCAGGAACGTGGTCGCGCGCAGGTGGTCCGCCACCACGCGCAGGGAGAAGTCGCCGTCCGTGCTGGCGCCGTACGTGGTGCCCGCGCGGCGCGCCACCGCCTGGATGATGGGCTGGAACAGGTCCGTGTCGTAGGTCCAGAGCTTGCCCTGGACGACGGCGGTGATCCGCTCCAGGCCCATGCCGGTGTCGATGCAGGGCGCGGGCAGCGGCGTGAGGGTGCCGGAGGCGTCGCGGTCGTACTGCATGAACACGAGGTTCCAGACCTCCACCCAGCGGTCACACTCGCATTCGACACCCAGGCACGGGCGGCCCCGGTCCACCTCCTCGCAGGGCAGGTCGTTGCCCTGGAAGAAGTGGATCTCCGAGCAGGGGCCGCAAGGGCCGGTCTCGCCCATGGCCCAGAAGTTCTCTTTCGCGCCCAGCTCCAGGATGCGGTCCGCGCTCACGTGCTCGAGCCAGAATCCATGCGCCTCCGCGTCGCGGGGCACCCCGTCCTCGCCCTTGAAGATGGTGACCTTCAGGCGGTCCTTGGGCAGCCCCAGCTCCTCGGTGAGGAACTCCCACGCGAACGCGATCGCCTCCTTCTTGAAGTAGTCCCCGAAGGAGAAGTTGCCCAGCATCTCGAAGAAGGTGTGATGGCGCGCCGTGCGGCCCACGTTCTCGAGGTCGTTGTGCTTGCCGCCGGCGCGGACGCATTTCTGGGACGACGTGGCGCGCGCGTAGTCGCGCTTCTCCCGCCCCAGGAAGACGTCCTTGAACTGGTTCATCCCCGCGTTGGCGAAGAGAAGGGTCGGGTCGTTCTGCGGCACCAGCGAAGAGCTGGGCACCACGCGGTGGCCCCGCTGCTCGAAATAGCGCAGGAACGCGGAACGGACGTTGTCCGCGCCGAGGCTCCTGTGCGAGTCGGTCTTCGCCGTCATCGTCTGCTCGCTCACGATCCCCCATTTTCGCCTGGATTGGCGCTCGCTCCAAGCCGAGAGGGCGGGGCCGCGTCGGCCCCGCCCTTGCTCGCGTCCGATTGCCCTTTCAGACGGCTTCTGCCAGCTCCGGCAGCTGCTCGTCCGCGGCGATGGCGTGGGGAGCGGTGGCCGCGTGCGTCCGCGCCACCAGCACGTAGATCGAGGGCACCACGAACAGCGTGAAGAGGGTCCCCACGATCATGCCGCTGACCAGCATGATGCCGATGCTGTTGCGCGCGCCGGCCCCCGGGCCGGTCGCCAGCACCAGTGGGAAGTGCCCGACCACGGTGGCGGCGGTGGTCATGAGGATCGGCCGCAGCCGCGTGCTCGCGGCATCGATCACCGCCCGCAGCTTGTCCAGGCCCGTCTCCTGCAGGTGATTGGCGAACTCGACGATGAGGATCCCGTTCTTGGCCACCAGGCCCACCAGGGTGATGAGGCCGACCTGGCTGTAGATGTTGAGCGAGGTGAAGCCCAGGAACGAGAAGAGCAGCGCGCCCGAGACGGCGAGCGGGACCGATCCCGCCAGGATGATGAACGGGTCCCGGAAACTCTCGAACTGCGCTGCCAGCACGAGGTAGATGAGGATCGCGGAGAGCAGGAACGTCCCCAGGAACTTGCTGCCTTCGGTGCGGAGCTGTCGCGACTCGCCCGCGTAGTCCACCGTGAATCCCGGGGGCAGGGAGGCTCGCGCCTCGTCCTCCAGGAACCGCAGCGCGCGGTCGAGCGATACCGGGGGCGGGATCACGCCCTGGATGCGCACCGCGTTGAGCTGCTGGAAGCGCTTCAGCTCGCGCGGCTCCGTGGACGTGCTCAGGGTCGCGAACGTCGACAGCGGCACCAGCTTCCCGCCGGGTCCGGTCACGTGGATCTGCGTGAGCTGCTCGGGCGTGAGCCGCTCGCTCCGCTTGATCTGCGGGATGACCTTGTAGGAGCGGCCCTGGATGCTGAAGCGGTTCACGTAGTCGCCGCCCAGCATCACGGAGAGGTCGCGGCCGGCCTGGCTCAGGTCCACGCCCAGCGAGCGGACCTTGTCGCGGTCGAACACGACCTCCGCCTGCGGCTGGTCGAACTTGAGGTCCGCGTCCGCGAAGATGAACAGGCCGCTCGCGAAGGCCTTCTGCACGAGCTGGTTCGCCACGTCGACGAGCTGCTTCGGCTCGGCGGTGGAGGCGATCACGAAGTCGACGGGGAAGTCGCCTCCGCCGGGCAGCGGCGGCGGCGTCATGGGGATGACGCGCACGCCGGGGATCTCGGCCAGCTTGCCCGCCGACTCCATCAGCAGCTCCTGGGTCGTGCGCTTCCGCTCGCTCCAGGGCTTGGTCACCATTCCCCCGAAACCGCCGGTCGGCGAGGTGATCTGGAAGACGCTCTCCGTCTCCGGGAAGCCGCGGTACACGTCGTGGACCTTGGACATGAACAACCGCGTCTGGTCCAGCGTCGCGTTGGGCGCCGCCTGTACGATGCCGAAGACGACACCCTGATCCTCCTGAGGCGCCAGCTCGCGCTGGGACAGCAGGTAGAAGGGCACGGTGAGGACCACCACGATGGCCCACAGCGTCAGCACCACCGGCCGGGCGCGCAGCGTGGCGCCCAGCGCCCGCGTGTAGCCGCGGCGCACGGCCTCGAAGCGGCGGTTCACGAATCCGGCGAAGCCGCGCTCGCCGTCGCCGCTGCGCAGCAGCCGCGAGCCCATCATGGGCGAGAGGGTGAGGGCCACCACGCCCGAGACGATCACCGCGCCCGCCAGCGTGAAGGCGAACTCGCGGAACAGCGCGCCCGTCAGCCCACCCTGGATCCCGACCGGCGCGTACACGGCGGCCAGCGTGATGGTCATGGCGATGATGGGGCCCACCAGCTCCCGCGCCCCCGCGATGGCGGCCTGGTACGGGCTCTTGCCCAAGTGGAGGTGCCGCTCCACGTTCTCGACGATCACGATGGCGTCGTCGACGACCAGTCCCACCGCGAGCACGATGGCCAGCAGCGTGAGCAGGTTGATGGTGAAGCCCGCGGCCAGCATCAGGAAGACGGCGCCGATGAGCGAGATGGGGATGGCGACCACGGGGATGATGACCGAGCGCGCGGAGCCGAGGAACAGGAAGATCACCACCACCACGATGAGGAGGGTCTCGGTGAGGGTCTTGAGCACCTCGTGGATGGCGTCCTGGATGTAGGCGGTCGAGTCGTAGGGCACTCCGACCTTCATCCCGGTGGGGAGCTGCGCGCGGATCTCCGGCAAGGCCTCGCGCACCTTCGCGATCACGTCGAGGGAGTTCGCGGTGGGCAGGACCCAGATGCCCATGAAGGTGGCGGTCTGGCCGTTGAACTTCACGTCGCCGTCGTAGTTCTCGGCGCCGAGCACCACGTCCGCGACCTCGCCCAGGCGCACCACCACGCCGTCCTTCTCCTTGACCACGAGCTGGCGGAATTCCTCCGCCGTGCGCAGGTCGGTGTTGGCGACGAGGTTCACGGACACCATCGAGCCCTTGGTGCGGCCGAGCGCGGAGAGGTAGTTGTTGTGGGCCAGTGCGTCGTGGACTTCCGAAGCGGAGAGGCCCAGCGCCGCCATCTTGTCGGGCTTGAGCCAGATGCGCATGGCGAACGTGCGGTCGCCCAGGATGTCCGCGCGCTGCACGCCGTTGATCGCGCTGAGCTTGGGTTGCACCACGCGCGTCAGGTAGTCGGTGATCTGGTTCTGGTCCAGGTCCGCGGACGAGAAGCCGAGGTACATGGCCGCGAACTGGTTGTCCGCGGTCTCCAGGTTGATGACGGGCGCCTCCGCCTCCGGCGGCAGGTCGTTGCGGACCTGCGCGACCTTGGACTGGATCTGGGTGAGGGCAGCGTTGGCGTCGTAGTTGAGCTTGAGGTGGACGGTGATGGTGCTGAGCGACTGCGCGCTGGACGACTCCAGGTAGTCGATGCCGTCCGCACTCGCGATCACGCGCTCGAGCGGAGTGGTGATGAAGCCGCGCACGAGGTCCGCGTTCGCGCCCACGTAGGCGGTGGCCACCCGGATGACCGTGATGTCGCTGCGGGGGTACTGGCGCACGCTCAGCGAGCGGATGGCCTGCAGCCCGGCGATCAGGATCACCAGGTTGACGACGACGGCCAGCACGGGCCGCTTGATGAAGAGATCGGTGAAGCGCATCAGTTGTCCTCCGGCTTGGGCGCCGGGTTGTTGGGCGGCTGGACGTCGTTCTTCACGCTGATGGCGGCGCCGTTGCGCAGCTTGAAGGCGCCGGAGCTGACGACCTCCTCGCCTTCCTTGATCCCGGAAACGACGGCCACCTGGTCGCCGCGCGCGCCGCCCAGCTTCACGAACTGCTGGCGCACGCCGCGGTAGGTCTCTCCCTTCGGCCCCTTCACGTCGTCCACCACGAAGACGGAGTCTCCGTAGGGCGCGTAGTTCAGGGCGGAGGCGGGCAGGACCACCACCGTGCGCGTCGCGCCCACGGCGACGGAGGTCTGCACGAACATCCCCGGCCGCAGCCGTCCGGTGGGGTTGGGCAGCGTCGCCTGCACCTGGACGTTGCGGGTGGACTCGTCGACCACGGAATCGACGGCGGTGATGCGCCCGTTGAAATCGCCGCCCGCCGGGCCTTCCGCGCTCACCTGCACCTCGTGGCCGACGGTGAGCCCCCCGACTTCCTGCTGGGGCACGCTGAAGTTGACGTAGATGGGGTCGAGCGATTGCAGCGGCACGATGGGCGCGCCGCCGGTCAGGTACTGTCCGACGTTGACCTGCCGGATGCCCAGGATCCCGCCGAAGGGCGCCCGTACCGTCTTGCGGTCGATGGTGGCGCGGATCTCGCCCACGCGCGCCTCCGCCTGCGCGCTCTCCGCGACCGCGCGGTCCAGGTCGGCCTGCGCGATCACGCCTTCGGTGCGCAGTCCGCGCGCGCGCTCCAGGTTCAGCCGCGTCAGGTCGCGCTGCGCCTCTGCCGCCGCGAGCTGCGCCTTCTCCTGCCGCGTGTCGAGGCGCACCAGCACCTCGCCCGCGCGCACGGCGCGTCCGGAATCGAACTCGATCGTCTCGACGATGCCCGGCAGGTCGGCGCTGACGGTCACGCCGCGCGCCGCGGTGACGGTGCCGATCGCGCCCAGGCTCGCCGGCCACTCCGCCTTGCGGGCGACGACGGTCGTCACCGCCTCCGGGGGCGGCTGGAAGGAGGACGCCTGCGCGACGGCGGCCTGGATCTGCCGGAACTTCACGGTCCCAATGGCGCCCAGGAAGGCCGCCACCGCTACCAACATTACGATCATCCGCTTTGCCATGAGCCACTTACCTCTGCTGGAGCCGTTGCGATTCAACGCTGCATCGTACCTGTCTAGACGATTCATCCATGAACTATGATCCGTAAAAAAACGTCAGCGGGACTCCCGGAGGGACCCCAGGACGCGCAGGAGAGCCTCGCGGTCCCGCTCGGGCATCTGAGCGGTCAACTCGCGCTCGGCCTGGCGGAGCGCGCGCAGGCCGGCGGCGTGGCGCTTGCGGCCCTCCGCGGTCAGCTCGGCGCGGATGGAGCGGCGGTCCTGCGGGTCGTCGATGCGCACCACGAGCTTTTCCGCCTCCAGGCGGTCCATGAGCTGCGTGATGTTCGAGCGCACGCACGCCGAGTATTCGGCCAGCGTGCGCAAGGGGACGGGCTCGCCCGCATCGGCGAGCTTCGAAAGCAAGCGCAGCTTGGGAAGGGAGAGGCCCAGGGGCTCCAGCGCGTCATCGAGGCGGCCCACCACCGACTGCAGCGCTCCGATCAGCTCGAAGGCCAGCGAGGGTGGACCGATTTCGTTCACGACTGCACTATACAGTCGAGAAGAACCGCCGTCAAGCCCCTGTCTCCTCTTCGGGCTCCAGGCCCTCCAGGGCATCCCCCCAGCGCGGC
>Ga0070698_100009684_pt1 | contig 10305 bp, 21 predicted proteins | sample KBSK1502metaG_FD_65477 | JGI IMG/M metagenome (GOLD analysis project Ga0070698, IMG submission 65477) | Corn, switchgrass and miscanthus rhizosphere microbial communities from Kellogg Biological Station, Michigan, USA - KBS K1-50-2 metaG | ecosystem: Host-associated > Plants > Roots >... | reverse complement strand
GGCGCCCGCCAATCGTGCGAGTTGCGTCACCATCGACCCGACTGCGCCGGCCGCGCCGTGCGCGATGACGCTCTGCCCTGCCCGAAGGCGGCCGTGCTCGAACAGTCCCTGCCATGCGGTTAGGCCCGAGATCGGCAGGCTCGCGCCCACCGTGAAGTCGACGTCGCCCGGCAGCGGCGCGAGGTTGCGCGCCTCGACGGCTACGTACTCGGCCAGGGTGCCGTCGCGATACCAGTCCGTGAGGCCGAACACCCGCTGTCCGACCGACAGCCCCGTCGTACCATAGCCGAGGGCGGTGACCACTCCGGCCAGCTCGTGCCCGGGGATCGACGGTCTTCGGTCACGGTCGAGGCGATCGGTCCAGGTCGAGGGCCACGCCAACTCAGTCCCGACGAATCCCGACGCATGAACTTGAACGACGACGTCGTTTATCGCTGCCTGCGGCTCGGGCCGTTCCACCAGCTTCATCCCGGCCGTTCCCCCAGCCTTGTCCGTCACCACTATCGCCTTCATCGTCCACCTCCCCGAGGGCCTGACGGCTTGCGGCTCAGCGGCGCCCGCAAGGGCGTCCGCTGCAGCCGCGGGTTAGACGGCACGCCACCAAGAGCTGAAAGTCGGTCGTGGGGCAGGTGCACGGCGCCAGTTAAGCCAAACGAACAGCGGAATGCTGAACGCGAGCGTGCCAAGGAGCGAAAGAGCCAGAAACCACGGCCACTTTACCGGGCCGAGAGGCTTGCGAGCGAAAAGGTAGCTGAGCAGAAAGGTCGACAGCAGGAGATCAACGAAGAAGGCGAGAGCCATTCGGTCGGAAAGTGCGGCGGAAAGAGACGAGTAGTCATGGAGGAGCCAGTAGACGAAGAGTCCGCCGGGAGCGGCCATGCCGACTGCGGCAATTACGACCAACCACATCTGGTCTGTGCTCCTTTTTGAGCTGTCGAGACGCACGAGACAGAGTGCTCAAGCCTGCCCGACTGCCTATCTGATCGCTCAACGGGGAAGACTAGACGACTATCCTCCGTGCCGCCTAACGGCTTGCGGCTCAGCGGCGCCCGTAAGGGCGTCCGCTGCAGCCGCGGGTTAGGCGGCACCAAAGCGGACTCCTCAGCGGTGCTCAATGTCCTGACCAAAGACGATTCCCACACCGTTAACATCGCTCAAACCGAACTCGCGAATGCCATACGGCTGGTTGGTAGGCTCTTCGGCAATGTTGGCCCCTCGATCGACGACCTCTTTGTAAAAGGCGTCGACGTCTTTCACCCACTGAAACAAGTGAATTCCACTGGGACTCGTATCGTCCTTAACGAAGTGAATCGCCGAGTTGTCTCGCCAGACGACCGCGTATGCTTCATCGCCGAAGTCCCATGTAAACCCCAGCACATCACGATAGAACGCTGCCGTCCTCACGACGTCAGTTACGTGCAGTACGGGCGCACCTTGAATAAATTGTCTCGGGCTAGACGACGGTAGCTCAGGCATTGGCCACTCCTAACGTGATCGCAGCGAAGTCGCAATGATTCGACAACACTCCGCGGGCGCAGGGTCTCGCCGTCACTACGGCTCTCGTGCCGCCTAACGACTTGCGGCTCAGCGGCGCGCGCACGCGCGCCCGCTGCAGCCGCGGGTTAGGCACTGGCGACCTTTCTGAGATACGCACGCAGAGGTTCATCTTCTGCGTACATGCTGTCTACGACAGCATAAAGCTTGGATAACTCCGGGCGCACCATCGCCTCGGCCCGAGTCAGCCTGCGGCCGAGGATTTCGGACTTCGGCCACTGCGACTCTTCGGCATCGATCACCATGACCCCTTCGGGTCGAAGCGAGACCGCGAAAGCCACGCGATCCGAGTTGGTCGTGCCGTCCCCGAAGAGCCCAATCCCGAAGAGGCCGAGGACAAGATCGTTAGGATGATTGTCGGAGAAGCGAAGGCGGTAGATCGCTGATGGTTCGCCATCGATCTTGACGAATCGATTCAAAGTTGTCGTGATGCCACCACAGCACTCGCAGGGTTGGGAAAGCCTCGCCGCCGGGAATTCAATTTCGATCGAACTCATGCGAGAGTGCCTAACGGCTTGCGGCTCAGCGGCGCGCGCACGCGCGCCCGCTGCAGCCGCGGGTTAGACGGCCCGCGTAGAGTGGAGCTCATGCGGTGAACTCGGCGCTACCCATCTCGGATGACCCTGCGGCAAACACAAGGTACCGTCGCCCAGACTCTAGCGCTGGTGCAGGAACGCCGAGGGGAAAAGCCTGATTGAGACCGGGAGATGACGACCCGTACGCAACTTCAGACACTTCTGCAGCAAACTGATCGAGCCTGGAGTCGGCGGATTCCTTCAACGCCCGGAGTTCTTCCGGCGTGGCGGGGTGCGCATCGGTCAACGAGAAGCCGACTTCCTGACTCATAACCATGTCGTCCGGACCAAGCACCCAGATTGGATTTTCACTACCAACTTCGTAAACCATGAGAACCAGGAGCTTGGCGGGGTTCCCCGCGCACGTGATGCGGAATCGCGGAGCCTGATTGGGTTCGAGGACCTCGATCTCAAGCACGGCAGTATCTCGGGTCGTCTAACGGCTTCGAGCTCACCGGCGCCGGCCTGGCGCCACGCTGCAACGACGACAGAAGAGAGGCCGGCGTCCGGTGCAGCGAGGGGTTAGACGACGCGTTCATTTGTTAGCCGCGAGTTGCCTGACTGAAACGATACGCCTCGCTGCCTTGGCTCTCAACCGGCTTGGGGGTGCTTCGCCCCAAGGCCGCGTGTTGGTGCGGGGAACGCTCGTGGGCTCAACGAAATGATTTGTGCGGTGCCATGAACTTGCGATTCGAGACCCGGCCCAGGACTTCACCGCTCGTCGTCTAACGGCTTGCGGCTCAGCGGCGCCCACAAGGGCGTCCGCTGCAGCCGCGGGTTAGGCCACGCGCCACGGTTCATGAGCTGCCTCCGATTATCGACCAAACCGACTCAGGCGACATCACCGCACCGCCGGGCGCGACAGTTCGAATGATGTGAGAACCAAAGACGGCGCCAATGGAAGCCCACTCGGCAGCGATGCGGGCGCACTGGCAATCAAATGCCGGAAGGGCCGCTGCACCCTTCGCCTTTGCACAGAGAACTCTGGCTGAGAGGCGATCCCCGTCGAACCACCAAAGATTTGCGCCGTTAGACTTTAGGTTAGACACGACGCCGAGTAGTGAGGGTGGAAAGCCCCAATCGAGGACGATCTTGGGCGATAGGCGACTGAGTGATCTTAGAAACTTGTCTGAATCACGCCCTTGCCAAAATTCATCCCAAGCATTCTGTAGCCCAAAACGTTCCAGGTCTTGGGTTTCCATATCAATATGTTCGAAGCCCTGACCTGACTTCAACCAGCGCCCGAAAGTTGATTTGCCGCAGCCCGGCATTCCACCGATGAACAGAAGCCGTTCTGTCACACCGAGTGGCCTAACGGCTTGCGGCTCAGCGGCGCCCGCAAGGGCGTCCGCTGCAGCCGCGGGTTAGGCACCCTCACGCCTCAGGACCTTTCGCATCGGGTAGCTCGCCATTCCTCTGAACGTTTCGGGGGGACCAGCGCTCACAAATCCGCGGCTCACGCAGAACGGCTGCGCCGTACGCGAGCTGAGAAGCGTCACCGCGACGTATCCGTGACGCAGCGCCTCATCCTCCAACTCTTCGAGAAGGCTAGCGCCGATCCCGCTACGCGCCACTGAGGGATCGACATAGCATGCGGCCACCTTGCCACCTGGAGCAAGCGACCCAAAGCCAAGAACCCGGTTTGAGCCGTCAATAGCCACCAACCAGACGTGATCTGTCTCGGAGAGCGCACCGCGAAGCTCTTCTGGTGTCTTGTCTACGCACCAGGCCGCGATGAGGCCAGGGTCCCCTCCGTGATCCAGCGTACAGAGCTCCGAGATGGATCGTGTCCACACGTCGGCAATTGCCGCCCCATCGGCCACTACCGCCTTCCGGATCCGAACCGACGCTGTCACCAATGCCTTCACTTAAGGGTGCCTAACGGGTCAGAGCTCAGCGGCGCGCACAAGCGCGTCCGCTGCAGCGATTTGTTAGGCGCGGCGCGCATCTGTAAGACCTTTTCGCTGCGCTCGACCATATGCCTTCATGTTCTGCTGCTCAACCGCCTGCCAACGTGACCGGGCCAAGCGCCGGCGCGGTCCATGCGAGAGATGCGACCACTCGCGGCCTGAGGTCGCACTGCGCAGCCCAGCTCTGGCTCCGCGCGACGCGCCGGCGCACAGCTCACGCGCCCGACGCCTAACGCCTTGCGGCTCAGCGGCGCCCCCAAGGGCGTCCGCTGCAGCCGCGGGTTAGGCCGCCTCATGGATGGCCCTGCAGAAACGCGAGGTCCGCGGAAGCACTCGTACCTGGCGCCGTGCGGCTGCACATCCCAACGATGCTTAGGCCTTGTGCACCGTACAACCCAAGATAGAGAAGGTATTGATTGCCTCTCTTGAAAGGTAAACCGCAGTCGCCGCCACCGCGGCCCGTCAGGAAGCGAGTTGACGAATCTGCTGGACCCTTGAACGTCCTATCCACGTGAGCCGTGATCTCGAAGCCGAAGCGCGACACGTAGTCAGCGTAGTCAGAGTGCTCGTGACCCACCAAGGTGTACCACAAACGTTTCCCAAACCAGAGCTTGTCGCTTACCTTGGTGACCGTGACAAGCCGAACTGCAGAAGCCTCAACGAACGCCTGCTCGGGCGCTGGGATGGCGCCACACGAACAAGCGGTTGCTTGATTTCGGAAGGCGAGGGCGAACGCGAAGCACGCAACTGCAGTTCGGATAACCCTGGGGCGGCCTAACGGGTCAGAGCTCAGCGGCGCGCGCAAGCGCGTCCGCTGCAGCGATTTGTTAGGCGCGGCGCGCATCTGTAAGACCTTTTCGCTGCGCTCGACCATACGCCTTCATGTTCTGCTGCTCAACCGCCTGCCAACGTGACCGGGCCAAGCGCCGGCGCGGTGATTCGAGAGATGCGACCACTTGCGGCCTGAGGTCGCATTGCGCAGCCCAGCTCTGGCTCCGCGCCACGCGCCGGCGCACACCTCACCCGCCCGAGGCCTAAGGCTTGCGGCTCAGCGGCGCCCGCGAGGGCGTCCGCTGCAGCCGCGGGTTAGGCGGCGTCATGGCTCGCCGAAAGGGACGATCAAGAAGGCCACAAACACCGCCACCGTATACGCAAATGCGAGGATCAGCATAGCCTTCGCCCGTACAGCGCTTGGCTGCGACCGTGAGGCGCGATGAACGAGCCACGCGGCTGTAGAGAAGACGCCGAAATGGAGGAGGATGGCAACGCCCAGAGCGGCGGGAACCGCGATCCGGAACTGCTGACGCGGAATCACGGCGAGAACCATGCGAAAGGCTGCAATAAAGGCGACACTGACGGGAAATGAAACTGCAACAACGACAAGGCCGAGAAGGAATGCGCTGCGAACGGAGATCCACGAAGGCCATGCTCCGATGCTGATGCTCATGCGTTGCCGCCTAACGGCTTGCGGCTCAGCGGCGCCCGCAAGGGCGTCCGCTGCAGCCGCGGGTTAGGCGGCACTCTGTCGTACTCCCGATGTCCGAAAAGCCCACACGCAGAGAGCTCCAGCAACTACGACTGCCACCCACGACAACCAGATAGGAATCGGGGTGCTGCCGAGCGTGGCTGGCACCTGCAACGCTGCTCGAATTCCATGACCGAGCGCTATCAAGCCAAACACAACGCCGGAGATGGTCCGATAACCACTGCCTGTCATCCTAGACCTCCTTGCTATGACGCCCAGTGCCGCCTAACGGCTTGCGGCTCAGCGGCGCCCGCAAGGGCGTCCGCTGCAGCCGCGGGTTAGGCGGCGCAAACCTAGATCTTGAGAAGTGACTCATCGAACCATACGTCCTCGTAGTTCGGGGCGATAAGAAACCGCCATCCCGCTGGCAGCGCCAGGTATGGAAGACAGGGATTCGCCTCTTCGACCAGATGCGCGAAATGGATGACGTCGAACCAATCTGGATCGGTCGAGAATTCCTTTCCCGCCCAGAGATACCAGCCGCACAGGTTTCCGTGAGCTGGATGGCGCAAGCCGTTGAGAGGCCAGACTCCAGCTCGGAAGTTTTTTGAGATAGCGATGCGGTCGTCTGGGGAGACCGGTGACGAGGCCTGGCCGTACCGATTGCAGACGGAGTCTTGGATTTGGCTCAGCGCCCGCTCGTCCGTCAGATTGGCCATCGCTAAACGCCGCCTAACGGCTTGCGGCTCAGCGGCGCGCGCAAGCGCGTCCGCTGCAGTCGCGGGTTAGGCGTCACGCTCATCACCATCGATGTAGATTCCGCCGCCGTCCGCGGTCACTCGCCGGCGAAAGAGAGCCTGGAGGCTCGGGTCGGCGCGCAAATGCTGAAAGTACTTCTCGGCCGCTGCGACGAATGCAGCGTACACATCCTCCGCATTGAGGACCTTCAGATACGGTGCGCGATCCGTAAAGTGAAACTGGCTTTGATGGTGGCAGAGAGCAAAGTGCCTTGGTGAGAAGCCGTGCACCATCGAATTCCTCAGTTCCCAGAGCTGTTGCGTAAACTGGTGGTAGCGAGGCTCGAAGTACTCAGTCAGGAACTTTCGAAACCGCTCGCCATTGCTATTTATGTTGGCGTACCTGTACCCAGCCAGCGCTTCGGTGCCTGAAAAGACGCAGATGAATGACAGGTACGCGCCGTCCGCGTTGAGGAGGTTGGGGATTCCACCGACAAAGATCGCAGCAAAGTGACCATGCGTGTTATCGATCTCGCGACCGAGAGCCTCAGCGCTCACTTCGTGACGCCTAACGGCTTGCGGCTCAGCGGCGCGCGCAAGCGCGTCCGCTGCAGCCGCGGGTTAGGCGGCCTCATGATTTCCGCTTCGGCCGGACTGCGTCGGCAGCGCGTGACGTTGGAGGAATAGTCGCTCCGCAGTCCGTGCAGATCCATTCGCCACACAGCAAGCACACGAATACGTGAATCTCTGCGAGTCCACACTTGGGGCAGAGAAGCGCCCTGGGCAGGTGAACGAGCTCGGCGAAGCGAGAGAGCCCTTCATTTACCTTGGCCACAGGCACACCTCGTTCCTCAGCAAAGCTGCGGAGGAACCCCGCCACCCGCACGAAGTCCTCTCGCGGGTTCGATGCCTTGAACTGGTAGTGCTCGAGACCCTCAAGCATGGCTCCCAATCGAGTGCCGCGTGTCTTGAGCGGCACGAGGTGCTTGGACCTGCCCTTTGCACATCCGATCTCCTGCTGTACCCACCGACTCCGCAGCGCATTCGGAGTGTTCAGGACCACGACGCAATCCGACTCTTGAATCATTGCTTCAACTTTGTCGTCCAGCCTAGTCCCGGGTGAAAGTCGCTGAGTTGCCACGAGTGGGGACAAGCCGGCTTCGACCAATGCACCTGACAACGCGTGCATGAGTCTATGGTCCGCCTGCGCGAAGCTGATAAATACTTTCACGGTCCTGCCGCTATTGGGCACTGGCCGCCTAACGGCTTGCGGCTCAGCGGCGCCCGCAAGGGCGTCCGCTGCAGCCGCGGGTTAGGCCGCGTCATGGATGTGTTCCAGTTGCCGTGTTGTCCTCAAGGTGATCACCATTGATCGAGAGGAAGGTGACGTCCCCACGAGGATCAGGATATGTGATCTGAAGCGTCAGCGCAGCACCCCCAGGCTTGGCGACTGACACCTGATGCGTGCCCGCCTTCGCCCGCTGAAGATCAAAGGGAACGTTGAGAGAGACGACGTGAAACATTGGTGAGTCCCCTTTGCGCTTCATCCACTTCTCGAACCACGTATCGTGTGTCATGAGGTAATCCAGTTTGCCAACCGCGCTGCCGTCTATCGAAACGGTGGCACCGCGCCATTCCTCCATGCCGCTGACGTTGACACCTCGCCAGTGATCATCGAAATCGCAGCAAATGGCCGCTGCGACTACAAGCACGCTGCTGACTACGCGGCCTAACGGTTTGCGGCTCAGCGGCGCCCGCAAGGGCGTCCGCTGCAGCCGCGGGTTAGGCGGCCTATGGCTTGTCAGATCACTCACGACCTATCTCCTCGCTTGGCCCGCCGCGAAACGACTGTCGAGACCATCAGGATGAAGAGAAGCCACAGAACGGCCAGCATCACCCAGAAGCTTGCAAAGATTGTTTTCGCGCCACCGATTATCACCAGGATGCCGACGATGAACAGCGCCGCGACCGCGACCGCCAAGGCTTTCAGATTGGTCATGGGGCTGAGGGTCCGCCTAACGGGTGGCGGGTCAGCGGCGAGTGACGAGCCGAAGGCGAGGAACGAGTCCGCTGCACCCGCGGGTTAGGCGGCTGGTTCACGCCGCCCATCAGGAGTGGTGCTCACGAAAGAACTCCCACATCTGCCTCGTTGCGTCGATGCTACGGCTCGTGGGCCCAGCCCACCACCCCGGCAGCGGCTTACCGCCAGGCCACGAATGGCCTCCTCCCCGGACGGTGTAGAGCACCACCGCCGCGTCGTCCGCGCAGTTCGTGTATTCGAGACGGCTGACATCCGCTGCGACCACCGCTTCGATCGGGTTCGGTCCGCACCGGTTCCTTCGAGCCCAGTTCGCCGCCCATGCCAACACGCTCGGAAACGGTCTGGGGGTCGGCCACGACAGGCCGCCGTTGTACGGAACAAATGGATCGGCTGTTCCATGAAACTGGATCATCGGCACCGGTCGGGAATCCGCACACCAGCTCCACGGCAGTTGGTCTTGAGCGCCCGCCACAATTCCAACCGCGGCAATTCGGCTGGATAGCGTGCACGACAGCGCGAAGGCCATCGCTCCCCCATTGGAAAACCCATTTGCATAGATCCTGGCCGGGTCGATGTTGTAGGCCCCTTCCAGCGTGTCAATCAAATCCGAGATGAATCGGACATTTGCCGACAGCTCCCCGTCCGGCCTCAAGAGCCATATAGGTAGTACCCCGGTTCCCAACGGGTAGACGACAATAAACCCGTGCTCATCGGCCGCATTGTTCCAACGGCTTGTTTCCATTTGAGCGGCCGGCCACAGCGCCAGCGCGTGCATGCTGATGACGAGGGGTGTCGGCCTTGTGGGGTTGTAGCTCCTTGGGACATAGAGAAGGTACTCGCGCTTCTGGCCCGACGAGACGAGAGTGCCGTTGGTCCGATTCAGGACGTGAATGCACACTACAACTATCAGAAACAACGCCACAGGCAGGCCGATGACAACCAGCACTGTGCCGATGACGATCTTTCTCGTTCTCATCGCCGTTCTAAGGTGCGGCCGCCTAACATGAATTAGGTGTCCGAATCCCCGAAGCAGATGCGACACGAGGGAGTCGCATATTCTCGGCGTATGGAAGAGTTTTCTTGAAGCCTAAACTTTGAGGCCTCTTCGATTTCCGCCAACTGGAGAGGGTGCATCGGTTCCATTTTAGGGGTCATCCCAGCGGGATTTCGTGTCGGATAACGGCTTGGGAGGCTGCCCGAGCGGTTGATTGCCCCGACAAGTGCACGAGTCCAGCCCGGCAATCAGCGACAAGACCTTTGCATTCATCAGATGCGACACTCCGCGCCCTTCGGTGTCCAGCTGACCTACAGCCACAGAAGAGCCCTTCACCTTATTAAGTGTCCTGGCGCCTAGAAAGCACGACACCAAACCAAAGAAATTGTTCCCCTCTGGACTTCCTCCTTTCAGAGCGCGTCGGCAGGACTCCTTAGGCTTTCGGCCGCGGCAGTCGCCCCGCGACCTGCGGCCGAGAGACTTAAAGTCGTAACTGTGGCCGCCGGCGGAAGGCGGCCATTGTCCGTCGGTGCCCGCTGCTCTCTTCCTCTCGAAGAGCGGTCAGTTCTTGACCGAGTTCGTCCTGTCTTTGCATCGTGTCGATTGGGACGATTTCGGCCATGTGAGAGAGCCCTCCAATAAGTTATGTCGCGAGGAGGGGCTCCGTGGCCTGGGAGAGGAAAATTAGAGCAGGTGTTTCCCCCTCACCACGACCCTCTCCCGCCGGGAGAGGGGAAAGAGGAGACGCCGTGCGATGGGACGCGCCAGGTCTATTGCAGCCGCGGGTTAACCGGCGCGGCGGCGGGGTTACGGGGATTTCTGTCGCCAGATTGCTGGAGGCGTGATGTGGCAGGCGTCATCGGCTTCTTTGGTAGCGGCATCGAGGGAGGCCGCGAGGCGATCGACTGCCTGATCGTCCGACATCTCTGGCGGTATGGGGAACGGCTCGCCGTAGGCGACCACACTGCGGGAGAGCGGCATCGGAAGCAGGTAGCGGTCCCAGGAATGGAGAAACTTCGGCCGCGCGCT
>Ga0070698_100009678_pt1 | contig 10307 bp, 7 predicted proteins | sample KBSK1502metaG_FD_65477 | JGI IMG/M metagenome (GOLD analysis project Ga0070698, IMG submission 65477) | Corn, switchgrass and miscanthus rhizosphere microbial communities from Kellogg Biological Station, Michigan, USA - KBS K1-50-2 metaG | ecosystem: Host-associated > Plants > Roots >... | reverse complement strand
CGGTACATTCCGCCTAGAACCGGCAAGTGATCGAATTGCTCTGCTTCAATCGAAATCGTGTCCAGCGCGGCATTCTGCGGAATCGAAACCTGAATTGCATTCAGTAAGGAACTAATCGGAATACGATTGTTCAGAATTGGCTCCCACTGCCGAATCTGCGCCAATTTTTGGCGCGTCTCCCTTAAGGGTATATCGGCCTTCTGCAGTTCACCCCGCTCGATCCTCAACGAAGCCTGTTCAGCATTTCTATCCTCAAACTGTTTCAAGCTTAGCACGCCCAAAAAAAATAAGGGGGCCTGCAGCACAAAGCCGAGCAGGAGAAGCACTCCCGCAAGCCTGAAAATAGGTCCATGGCGGTATTGATCGCGAGAGACCTTTTCAGAAGAGACAAAGAGATACCTCATACGATACTATTCTCCAGCCAAAGCAGTAGATGCGGGACCGGTGAGTTGAGTTCCAGTTTTGTGCCATCCGATTTGCGAACAACTACCGCTTGGCCGTTGATCTGCTTCAGCACTTCTCCCGTCAGTTCCGTGCCCGTAAGGGTAACCGCGATATCCTCACCGACCGGGCGCGAACTCCAAACATATGTTTCGAATTCGTCGGAACGCAATTCGGACGCAAGTAGAGGAATTTCATGACATACAAACGCGACGTCGTCGATATACTCTCGAAACAGTATTATTTTTTGGTCTTGCACTACCGCCAGGAGTACGGCGTGCGAGCACATCAGAAGGACGAATGCCGTCTTTCGTCCGATGGGAATCGACGAGCAGAACCACTTGAGGCAGGCCAGCGATAGCGGGATAATTCCGAGCAAGGTACCTTGCTGCGCCTCGGTCCATATTTCGAGTTGCTCACAATACTCGGCAGGAATTCCGGCAATAATGACCTCTTGAAGTCGCCTCTCGAAAGCCCCTTGGACCCTTTCCAGTTGAGAGTTGAATACTTCCCAACGGAACTTTCTGGATTCGTCCCAACTTCCAAATACCTGGCGAGGATCTTCATTCAGACTTTCCAGGAGGGTCTCGATGCTCAATTCCCGCAGATTCGCCACACTATGGACATTGCAATAGAGATCGCTCGTCGCCAGATCGGGAATAAAAATGAAGCGCGGAACTCCCCGGGCTCGAGACCGCGCTAGTAGTTTCTGGCTGAAACTTCGACTCGCAACCGCAAATCCAGAATCGACGCCATTAACAGGAGGTGCATCAGGAAGATTCGCAATCTCCGATTCGAATCCTTGTGCCCGATGGCCTCGACAAACCAGAGCGGCGGATTGCTGGGGCGACAGGAACAATGAAATCGTCGGTCCCCGCATTTGTGTGAACCCACCTTTGAGGTAGTAGGCAAGCGGGAGATTTTTCAAATAACGAATAAGGGAATACCCCATAAGCCTGTACTTCTTTAGAGAAGATTTAGACTGTTTGCAACATTCTTTTTACATGTGTTTAAATCCGGCGCAAAATCTCAATCGCGGGCAGGAATGTCGCGAAAACGATCCCTCCTATGACCCCTCCAAGAAATAACACAAGCAGCGGATCCAGGACCTGCCGAATCGCGTTGATGTAGGCGTCGAGCTGGCGCTCCAGCAAATCCGTCAAACGAATGAGGCCCTCGCTCCCAGATCCGGAAACTTCCATGAACGCAAGTCCGTGAACCACCATGTCGCCGAAGATATCGACGTCTTCCTCCAACGCACGAGACAATGGCTCTCCACGCTGTACTTTTAAGAGTGTCCGCGCGACTGCGGATCGATACTCATAGTTCCAGCTCAGATCACGACAAAGTACCAGACACTGCGTAGTTTTAGCACGGGCATTCTTGAGCTGCGCAAAGGTCCGCGTGAAGTTCGCTCTGACAAGAAGCAGAGTCAATTGACCAAATAACGGCACACGTAATGCCATTGCGTGAAGGACAGGTGTGCGCCGAATCAACGCCGGAAATTTCAATATCAATAAGATTACAGCGATGCCGCACAACAGGATGATCCATGGGTATCCGGTCCAAAAACCCGAAATTGCAATCAATATCCTCGTCGGGACAGGAAGGTCGACATTCATCTGGCTCAGAACTGCGACAAACTGCGGGACAACCCGCGTCATCAACAGCCATACGACACCAATGGCAGCGGCCAAGACGATCGCAGGATAAATCAGCATCATCAGCAACCGATGATGTAGATCCTCGTTTCTCGCCCAAATCTTGCAAACGTTCGTGAGTGACTCATTGAACGTTCCCCCTTCTTCTCCGGCTGCGATCAATCCTACCGAGACCTCGTCGAATACGTATGGAAAATTGCATATGGCTCGGGCGAATGAGACCCCTCGCATGACCTTGTTCCGCAGCTCTCGAATAACACCGGCCAACTGCCGTCCGGCCGAAGTTCTCCGGGACGTGTTCTCAAGACAAATACCGAGCGCGGTCCGAAGATCCATGCCGAGATGGCAACTCGCTTCCAACTGCTCTAGAAACGTGAGCCTAAATCGCAAGGGAATTCCTTTCCTCTTTTTGTCATCGCTCCTTCGCCGTTCAAGGATCTTGACAACCGGCTTGTTGAGGTGAAACAGGCGTGCATTAAGGTCCGACAGCGATGGAGCGTCGGCTGTCGCCTTTGAAAACGGAGCGCCTTTGGCCGATTGCGTGATGTATGCGTAGAGCGGCATCCGAAGTATGGCGGGGACTAACCGGAGATTATTGAGCAACAGTTCCCGGGGTTGTTGCTGTCGTCATTACGCTCTTTTCCTGCAAAGGGACGCCGTACTGGTTCAGTAACTGCATCGTCCTGTCGTTTTTCGAATTCGGTTCAAACCATGCCGTAGTTGCTAATGAACCGATATGAACTTTTCCCCCTGTTCCCTGGTTGAGGGTATCATCAGTGGCTATCGGCTGTCCAAGACGCACAAGATACTGCGAGACTTGCGACAGTGTCATCGGCGCGGTTTCCTGCGCAGGATCCGAAATGAGGTTATCAAGCCTGTACTGCACCTTTGCCTTTTCAACCGCGTCTATTCGCTGCGCAGCCATCGATACTTCCGATTTTCGGATCGAGTCCATGATGGCTGGATAAATTATTCCGGCCAATGTCGCAATGATCGCCAGAACGACTAACAATTCGACTAAGGTCATCCCGTTTTGACTCGGGCGAAAATTCAGAAGTAAAGAGTGTCCGCGCGCACGAATCCCGCGCCCGTTCCGTGGAAGTTTGAAAGAAGAAAACATACCGGAAAATCCCCTCAAGCAGGTGCAGGCTAGTTGTTGAGTGCAGAGATGACAAGCTCTGGGATTGCAAAATTCAGATTATGCACACAGCAGAACTGCGCCCGGATTTGTTGCCAAGATGCCCATCCTCGGAATATTAGAACACCCATGGCGGCGACAAGCGAAGTGACGGCAGTTGGTCGAGTATCTGGTTCGCCAACAAGCGCTTATTGGCGAAAAAGTCGTGCGCACCATTCGCGCTACCGGAACGATTCCGAGCGCACACGCCCTAACGGATCGGGAATTGATCGATCATTTTCCCCAGCTTTTCGCTGATCTTGTCGAGTATTTCGTCACGGAAGCGCACCCCGAGACGCGGAAACGCACCGTCGAAGCCGCTATCCGGCATGGCAAAACGCGCTGGCAGCAAGGGTATCAACTCATCGAAATCATTGAAGAGCTGGGGTTGGTCCACAAGTCCATTTTGGAACATGCGATCGAGAGATTTTTTGAACTGAATCCCCACTGGGTCGACCGCAGCAAAGTCGCCTGGAAGAATCTTGCCGGTTTTTTCGAAGATTCGGTTGCCGGTTCCGTTCAACGCTATGTCGAGAATTACACGGAGGAACTTCGGCAGGTCAACGGCCGGCTTCTTGAGGCAAACAGAAATCTCAGCAGAATTGACGCCTCACGGCTGCGGCTCATCCGAACTGTAAGCCACGAGATTGCGAACGTTCTTAATACTCTGAACCTTACGATCAGTCTCCTCACGATCAGCGATGATCAATCCAGCCGGGAAGAGATGCTTCGCACCTGTCAACGGAATGTGCAGGAAATAGGGGAACTCCTGGACGATCTCAAAAATTATTCGCTCCTCCTGGGCGGCGCTGGCACCCCGCAACTTGAAGAAATCGATATTCATACCTTCTGCTCGGAGCTTGAATCATCGTTTCACGCCATGATGAAGGACGCGGGACTAAGTCTTATTCTGGAGATTGATTCCACGCTGCAAACGGTCCGCAGCGACCCGAAAAAAATCCGGAGCATCATCACGAATCTGACGATTAATGCGATCAACTATCGTCACCCGGACAGGAAGGAGGGCACGGTCACGTTGAAGTTCAGCTCCCTGGACAACAACTCATGGCAGATTGCTGTCGAAGATTCCGGGATAGGGATTTTGCCGGAAAACTTCGATACCATTTTCGAGGAGTTCAAGCGGATCGCCCCTTCCGGCGACGCCAAAGGGAGCGGCCTGGGTCTCGCGATCACGAAACGTCTTGTCGAGGATTTGCAGGGAAAAATTGAGGTCTTCTCCGAGTTTGGGAAGGGAAGCCGGTTTGTTCTGACTCTTCCGAAGGGATAACTACTGAAATGAACGAATTCCTCGTGAGCGAGCCGCCGAGGCCCGTGCGATAGCATGCTGGAGCAACTGCCGGCTCCATCGTCCGTTGAAGCTTCTTAAGCCCCTGCCGGTTCCTTGCTACGTCTGAATGATTCCATAGCTTCATATTCGGCCAGACCCAGGCGATCATATTGCTGTGCGGTAATTCGATTGTTGTGTTCCGCCTGTTGCCAACTCTCCCCGGATTGGCTTTCAAGGAATGGCGTCTGGCTTCGTTGAGAACGGTGATGGTAAAGACAATCGAGTTTCAGGGAAAGCTCCGCCGGGCTCAAGGGAACAGCCATTTCAACCTCGTGTATGGGCCAGGGCCGCTCGGCAGCAGCGTAGAACCAGACCTGGCATTGTCTGATCCAGGTATCATCGCGACAAGCCTCGAGCGCAGTTCGCACGAGCTGGAACGAGATTCCTGACACGCTGCTCGGCTCCGCGCCGGAGCCGGTCATGTAAATCTGATGCGGCTGGACCCGTTCGCAAAGGGTCTGAATCGCCTTTACATCCTCTTCAGAGGGTGCGAACTGGCGATAACGACCGGTCTCATAAAACGGCAGATCCAGGAAAAGGACTTTGGAGAGATCCAAGCCCAACACCTGGCAGGACGCACGCGCCTCCGCCTTGCGTATAAAGCCTTTGAACTTGCGGAGATCGGTGCCGTCTTCATCGAACGCTTTCTTGTTCTCCACTTCTTCGGCAAGTATTTGAATCCGTTCTTTTCCGTGACGATCGCCATCCGGGTTCTCACTCAGTTCACTCAGCAAGCCGAGCGCCATGCGAGCTTCGCTGTCCGGCACCCCAAGGTTACCTGAGGTCAAATAAACAAACGTCACTTCATGTCCGTGACGAACGAGGCGATTCAACGTGCCGGCCATTCCCAATTCCGCGTCGAGCGGTTCCGGGCTAAAGACCAGTACGCGCTTTTGCGCAGGATTCGCCGGTACGGGGCGATTTGAGTCATCGGCATTCGGCTTTCCGCCTGGCCAGCCCGTGATCGTATGTTGAAGTTCGTTGAAAATTCGGATGTTCAAGCCGTAACTCGAACCGCTTTCCATCAGCAGCGATGCGAGCCCGTGCTCGCTATAGTCCTCGTCCCGAAGCCGCAAAACCGGCTTTTTAAGGTCCGTGGCGATCGAGACGACAGCCTTGCGGACGAGGGTAGGTTTCCAATCGACCGTCCCGACCTTCCACGGGTTGCGGAAACGAGTCAGCTCCGACGCCGCCGGCTCATCGATATAGCATCGGCAATTCGAATGGCGCTGAAGAAAACTCGCAGGGATTGTCTCGGTCTGCGGGCCCTCGATCGCGGAACGCAGAATTGGCGCCTTTGATTCACCCCAGGCTAGAAGGGCAAGTTCCCTCGCCTGCAAGATTGTGCCGACCCCCATCGTTATCGCATTCCCCGGTACATTCGCTTCACCCCGAAAATCGCGCGCCGCGTCGCGCCGGGTAAGTCGATCTAAGGTCACCAGGCGAGTACGTGAATCAGGTCCGGATCCCGGTTCATTGAAGCCAATGTGCCCGGTCCGCCCGATCCCAAGAATCTGAACATCGAGCCCCCCGGCTTGCCGGATCTTGCTTTCGTACTCCTGGCAGTAGGCATAGACTTCCGGACGCGGAACCATACCGTCCGGCACATGAACATTTTGCCACGGAATGTCCACGTGCTTAAACAGCTGGACCTCCATGAAGTGGCGATAGCTTTCCGGATGATTTGGCGGCAATCCGTAATATTCGTCGAGGTTGAAGGTCACAACATTCTGGAAAGAAAGACCTTCCTTCCGATGCAATCGAATCAGCTCACGATAGAGTTTGACCGGCGTCGAGCCTGTAGCCAATCCGAGCACCGCGTTGCGCCGCTCCCGGCTTCGTTCCCTTATCAGCCGGGCAAGTGAAGCCGCGACAACGCGTACTGCCTCGTCCGAGCTCGGGAAAACTCTCGTTTGAATGTGTTCATACTGCTCAGCTTCCGTTGGTGAAATATCCATACGTTGGATCGAGACAAAGGTTTAGGTTGACATAGACGCCGGTTGCACGGCCGGGGCTTTTTTTGGGAAGTCGCGAGGCACCCATTTGCCGCGTTCGACCACGCCACTTAAAACGAAACTATCATCGAAGACCGTCAGATCTGCCAAATAACCCGGTTTCACTTTTCCAAGCTCGTGATCACGTTTAAGCACCCGAGCCGGATAGAGTGAGGCCATCCGTACGGCTTCCAGAAGCGGAATTCCGACGTGACGTACGCAATTGGCAATTGCTTCGATCATGGTTATCAGCGCGCCACCCAGCGTGCCGTCAGCACTGACGCAACGGCCCTCCTTGACAAAAATCGTCCTTCCGCCAAACTCGAAGGCCGGCATCGAAGTGCCTGTCGGCGTAACCGCATCCGTAACAAGGAACAAGCCCTGCCGTTTGATGCTTTTCACTAGTTTGATGCTGGCGTAATGAACGTGGAATCCATCGACGATGATGCCTGTCGCCACGTCATCGCGTTCGAGAACCGCACCAACCACCCCAGGATCGCGTCCGGTCCACGGGGACATCGCGTTGAACAAATGGGTCGCTACCCGTATCCCAGCATCGAATCCAGCGATCGCTTCGGCATATCGGGCGTTAGAATGCCCGCACGAAACTACGACGCCTGCTTCAGCCAGTGTGCGAACTGTATGCGGCTCATTGCATTCCGGCGCAAGAGTCAGCATGACCGGGAATTCTCTGGCTGCGCCGGCTATTTCCTCGACCATTTCCTTCGACGGTCTTCTGATGAAGTCAACGTTGTGGATCCCTTTACGTTCAGGGTTGATATACGGCCCTTCGAGATGAACCCCAAAAACTCCGCGATCCACCTTGTCGCGGTACAGTCTGACAACCTGGAGGGCCTGCCGCATATCTTCTTCGCTCGTCGTGATCAGCGTCGGCAGGAATCCGGTTGTGCCCGAGCGGAGATTTGTTCGATGCATGATCTCAAGCGTTTGAGCCGTAATCGCATCGTTGAACAGAACTCCGCCACAGCCGTTCAACTGAAGGTCGATAAACCCGGGGGCAAGATATGCATTCTGCAGATCAATAGTTTCGACATCCGGATCCGCGGAGAAGTCGCGCTCAGCAACGACCGCCTCGATCCTGTCTCCGCGAACAATTACCACATTGCCGGCGACGAGGCCGTCGCCGTCGATCAGGACCGCATTTCTCAGCGCAAGGCGAGTGGGTTGGTTGGAGTTGGTCATCCCGGGAGTCCGATCGTCATATCGCATGCTTCATCATCGGCTGTTCAGCCTGGTACCGACTGCGGCCGCAACCGCCGCAGCCTGCTGACCTGCAACAACGTGCCAGACCTTTTCAGACGCCCTTGCGAATCCTGCAGCACCGCTGCGTTTTAGCGCCTCGCTATCGGCCTTGCTGCCGTCTCGGAGCACAAATCGGAGCCGGGTCACCGCGACATGCTCGGCTGATTGCACGTTTGCGACACCTCCAAAGGCATCGACTAGACGATCCGCCACGCCAGGCTCTTCCCCATTCGATTGACGTTGAAGTCCAGGGACCGATATGGCTTTCGCGCCTTCCGCAGCAACGACCGGTTCACCGGCGGCAGCCGATACGCCGGCGTATTCCTTGCCCGTCATTGCATCCCGTATCTCTCCGGCAACGATCTCCGCCTGCGGACCTAGTACGACCTGCATCACGTTTTGAGCCGGGCGAACTATGCCCCGTGCACCCAGAGTTCGCAATGCCTGCTGGCTTGCCAGGGAATCGTCTACCAACTCAAGGCGCAGACGAGTTGTGCAGGCATCGACGAGCTTGATATTACGGGTTCCGCCCAGCGCCCTGATAAATCCGACGGCCTCCGTTTCCGCGCCAACGGCCGGCTGGGTCTCCGGCGCTCCTGCGCCTGCTTTCTCGGCAACAGCCTCAGCGCGTCCGGGTGTCGCCAAATTGAATTTTCGGATAGCGAAGCTGAAGAGGAAATAGTAGACGAGGAAATATACCAACCCGGCCGGGATCAGCAGCCAACCGTTGGTCGCCAGTTTGTAGCTGATGATGTAATCGAACGCTCCAGCCGAAAAGGTGAATCCCAACTTGACGTGCAACAAGTTCATCAACGCCATCGACAGGCCCGTCAGAACCGCATGGATCAGATAAAGAATCGGCGCAAGGAACATGAAAGTGAATTCGACAGGCTCGGTCACGCCGGTGAGAAACGCGGTGAGCGCCATCGACAACAGCATTCCTCCGACGAGTTTCCGATTTTCCGGTCGAGCAGCGCGATACATCGCCAGACAGGCGGCCGGCAGACCAAACATCATGATCGGGAAAAAGCCGGCCATGAACGACCCTGCGGTGGGATCGCCCGCAAAGAATCGATGCAGATCTCCTGTGACAACTTTGCCGTCGGCCCCGTTGAAGCTCCCGAAGACAAACCAGACGAGGCTATTCGGGGAGCTTGATATCCTTAAATCGGTTGTAAAGATTGCCGGCTACGATTCCGCACAGGATTCCGGCCAATACACCCATGTCGATCTTTTCATTTATCGACTTCAAAACAGCCGTCAGTATCAGGTAGCCGATACCGCCGGCGAGGCCGGCTGCCCCGTTGTTCTCTTTTGCAAATCCAACCGCGACGCCGATCGCAAAAATCAGGGCGAGATTGCTGAAGATTGCGCCTCCGGCTTCCGCAATCCATTTGACGTTAAGAAGATCCGGCTGCCCCAAACGAAGCAGAAGCCCGGCAACCGGCAGCACTGCTATCGGCAGCATCAAGGCGCGGCCGAGCTGCTGAAACTTGGCAAACGAAGACGTGTTCATGGTCATTAAGAATTTTTGATTGTCGTTTTGAATTTTTTGAAATCTCTCTACCTCGCGAAAGAATGGGCCTCTTTGACCAGCGAGCGGACCTCTGCCGGGTGTCCAATGCCAGGGCTCTCTCCGCCAATTTACGGCAGGCGGCGAGATCAAGAGAGCGTACCTGCGCCTTGATTTCCGGCACCATTGGAATGCTGACTGAAAGTTCGGTGACACCGAGCCCGATAAGCAGCGGAACTGCTGCGGGTTCCGAACCGAGCGCCCCGCAAAGTCCGACCCATCTTTTGTGTAACGACGCTCCCTCAACAATCGCGGAAATGGCTCGAAGCACCGCCGGATGCAGGCCGTCAAGCTTGCGCCCTAGCGTCGGATGCACGCGATCAATTGCGAGAATGTATTGGGTAAGGTCGTTGCTCCCAATTGAAAAGAAATCCGCGACCGTGGCGAAGCGATCCGCCAGCATGGCTGCCGCCGGTGTTTCGACCATGCTCCCGAGTTCCGGCAGAGGCGAAACGCCGAGTTCCTGACCTAGCGATGTCAGAACGGCGCGTAACTCAAGCACTTCGTCCACGCTGTTCACTAAGGGCAGCATGATCCGAAGAGGCGCGCGTTGGCGGAGCCGCAGAATCGCACGGAGCTGGGGGTGATAAAGATCCGGACGTTGAAGCGCCAGCCTGACACCGCGGATACCGAGACTCGGATTCTCCTCCGGGATCTGAGGAAAATAGGATGGCAGCTTGTCGCCGCCCAGATCAAGCGTGCGGATGATCAGCGATCGATTCCCAAGCGCTTCCGAAATTGCCCTATACTCCTTCAAATGCGCTTCCTCGGTAGGAGGTTCGGCACGGTCGAGGAATAGAAATTCCGTCCGCAGCAAACCAATAGCATCCGCCCCCATCTTCACCGCTTC
>Ga0070698_100009677_pt1 | contig 10308 bp, 10 predicted proteins | sample KBSK1502metaG_FD_65477 | JGI IMG/M metagenome (GOLD analysis project Ga0070698, IMG submission 65477) | Corn, switchgrass and miscanthus rhizosphere microbial communities from Kellogg Biological Station, Michigan, USA - KBS K1-50-2 metaG | ecosystem: Host-associated > Plants > Roots >... | reverse complement strand
TTGGCGACGCAACCGGCCGCCCACAGATCGTTGCCTTGCTTCAGCCAGCTCGCGTAAAGGCGACGGCGGCTGGCCGCGTGGTCGATGCCGATAAGATCGGCACATCGATCCACCAAGGCGGTCTGATTGCGAAAGTTGAGGATGGCCAGCGCATAACGGAAGTCCGCTCACCAATCAGTGGGCGAATTCGAACGCTCACAGTCAGGGTAGGAGCTACGGTTGCCGAGGACACAGAGATAGCCACGGTTGATCCCAGTGCCGAGCAAGTTTGGGAAGGGTTACGCGCTCTGTATTTGATTGGCCAAGCGGATGACCTGCCAGCGATTCGGATCTATCAGCGCGATCTGTCGGACATGCCCGAACGCATCCGTCAGCAAGCGGCTTTGACCGATCAAGCGATCCGGGAGCGAGCGGCGAAGAGCCCGTAGCTTCCCCAAAAAAGGCGCGCCGAACGCGGGTAATACCGGGGCGCGAATCTTAGATCGACTTCAAAATGTCATGGCCCCAACGACTTTTTCGACTTCCGCGATATCCACCATGACAATCGCGTCCCAAGGGCAGCCATCCAGAAAAGCTCCATCCGGGCCCTTGCTCGTGCACTTCTTGCAGCCGATGCAGAGAATTGGATCCACTTGAATGCGCCCAAACGGAGGATGGTCCTCGTCCGGCACCCAGAACATGCAGTCCTCTACAGGGCAATACTCGACGCACGCAGGTGACCCCGCGCAACCGGTGCAGCATTCGGTGATTACAGCGAGCTCTTTAGGCTTCTTCTTGCGGGGAGTCGTGATTCCCTTCGACTTGGGCTCGTGTTTCAGCTCTGCAGGGACCATACCCGCAGGCGCAGACCTGACGGCTTCAGATTCGGTCGCCATGGCCGGAATTATACCTCGATCCAAATTCGTTTGTATCACTACGTAGAATTCTTGCATCCAACGGCACTGAGCTGTTCGAGGTTACGAGCCCAGGTGTGCAGAGACTAGTTCCGCAATCAGCGGGGGCAGAACAGGAAGTCTATACTGTCTTTCCTGTAACGTCTCCCACTGGTGCCCCTAGTACCACCTGCCTAAGAAAATCGGCATTTCCATCACCGAAAATCTTCGAGAGCACGCGAGAGTTGCAGGCTAAGGGCAATTACGCCAGCAAATCGAGAAAACCCTTGATCGACCAGATTCGCATTTCATCGGAGTCTAGACGACGGTGGTTGCCGCCTAGAGGGGATTAAAACGTCTATGTTGCTGATACTCGGAGTGCTGATGTTGGCGATGTGGCTCGTCGACAATGCGACCGAGCATTCTGCCGCATCGTTTATTCATTTCTGCTCGAGTATATCGTGCCTTGCTTTCGTTGCGGAGTTTCTGCGAACCCGAGTGATTGCGCTTCAGCAGAGCCGAGCCGAAAGGCGGGCCGACTTGACGCAAACAACTCCGAGGTCAATTGCTTCCAAACCCGCGCCGATCCAGCAAGTGTAAGTGCGTTCCTACCATATGCTCATTCCACGCATCGAAAACAAACCTCGAACTGTCCTGGCTTTCCTCGTATAACTACACAAGTTCTGCGACAAAAAGGAATACGTGTGGACGATTATCGAATCCTGCGCTGTACAAATTCAGTCCCCTGGCATACAAATTTCACGCAATGCCTACGAAGAAGTCAGCGCAAGACAATTAACGCCTCGTTCAAGCGGAGGAGTTGAGGGTCATGGGCACGGTCGAGTTGCTGGCATCCTATTGGACCATTGCTGGGGCGGCGCTGCCACATTCAGGTCGCGAATATAGTCCGTTCGATTTCAAGGATCGGGCGCAGGCCGCGGCCAGAGCAGGCTTCAAGGGAATGGGCATATGGCACGCTGATTTGGCACACGTGCAGGAGCGCCGAAGCCTGAAGGAGATGAAGCAAATCCTAGACGACAGCGGGATGAAACACATTGAGCTCGAGTTTATTTCGGACTGGTTCACGGAAGGCGAAGAGAAGAGGCAGTCCGATATTCGCAAGCGGATGCTACTAGAAGCAGCCGAGGTGCTTGGCGCGCATCATGTTAAGGTTGGCGACTTTTTTAGCAAAAAGACGCCGATGCCGCGCCTGATCGAGTCCTTCACAACTTTGTGCACGGAAGCAGCGAACCATGGCACGAAAATCGGCTTCGAACTGATGCCCTTCGCGATGATCAATACGCTGGAGGATGCATTGGCGTTAGTGCGAGGTGCCGGAGCGAAGAATGGAGGGATCTGCTTCGATCTTTGGCACATTGTGAAGCTACGCATTCCTTATGAGGACGTCGCAGGGGTTCCGCAGCAGCATGTTGTATCCATCGAACTTAATGACGGAACGTTCGAAGCGCCGTGGAGCCTGCACGAAGATACCGTCAACCACAGGAGATATTGTGGCGAGGGTGAATTCGACGTGAAGGGCTTTGTCGATTGCATGCAAACGGCCGGATATCGAGGACCCTGGGGCATTGAGGTGTTGTCGGAGGAACTGCGCGCCAAATCGTTGACAGAACTCACAACACGCGCTTATCAGACCACCATCGCAGAGTTCTCGCTCTAGAATCTCCTGCTTTCGCTTCGCTGCTGCTTTGGGTTTCGATACACCGCTGCGACGTGCATGGCGAGAACAGATTTTACTCCGTGCACGATCTTCTCTTCGCTCGGGAGGACATAGCTTTCCATCGGCTCGCTGTACGGTATAGAAGTATCCAGCGCGGTCACCATTTTCACCGGAGCCTTAAGATATTTGAATCCTTGCTCGGCCACTTCACCAGCAATCACCACGGCCGCTGACGAATGTCGCGGAGCCTGATCCACCAGCACGAGCCGGCCCGTCTTCTTCACCGAATCGACAATCGTCTTTACATCCAGTGGCGCCAGCGTGCGCGGATCGATGACTTCTGCGCTGATTCCTTCCTTAGCGAGCATCTCCGCCGCAGCGAGCGATTTTTTCACCATCCACGCAGTTGCCACAAGCGTGACGTCAGTCCCTGGGCGCTTGACGTCGGCAAGGCCAAATGGAATCACATACTCGCCCTCGGGCACCTCGCCTTTCTCCAGGGTCAGCATGTAATGATGCAAGTACACGACAGGATTGTCGTCGCGGATCGCTGCCACCATTAATCCCTTGGCGTCTGCGGACGTCGAAGGGATCGCTACCTTCAGCCCGGGAATGCCCATCATCGTGTGATAGATGCAATTCGAATGCTGCCCCGCCCAACCCGCAGCGAATCCAAAGCCAGCCTTGAAGACAACCGGAACTTTCACTTGGCCACCGGACATATAGCGCAGCCTGGGCGCTTCATTGATCACCTGATCGAAAGCCACGAGCATGAACTCGGTCATGTAGAGCTCAACGATGGGGCGCAACCCGGTCAACGCTGCGCCCGCGGCGATTCCCAACTCCGCAGTTTCCGAAATGGGCGTGATGCGGACACGGCTCTTCCCAAACTTCTTCACGAACGAATCGCGGTCGGTCATCGCCATGTTCTGGCCGTAAAAGATGACGTTGGGATCGCGGTGCATTTCCTCGGCAATTGCGGTTGCGATCGCTTCAGCGAACATCATTTCACGCGCCATCACTCTCCTCGATCGGTTCTCCTGGTCTACGCGTACACGTAATTGACCGCGTCTTCGGGCTTCGGCAACGGGCTCGCCAGCGCAAACTTCACGACGTCGTCCATCTCGGTACGCACGGCATCTTCGATCTGCTTTGCATTGACCTCGGCAAACGTGCCGTTGGCGATTAGGTGCGAACGGAATTTTGGAATCGGATCTTTCGCTTTCCCGGCGGCGTACTCCGCCTTGTTGCCATAGACCTCGATGGCTTCATGTTCCTGAAATTGCGTCGGCACCGGTGGCACAGTGATGGCGTTGCCGTGTGGGCTCAGGCGGTAAAATTTGGATTCGACCAGCGTAGGTCCTTGCCCCGCGCGGGCGCGATCAACGGCTTTGCTGACTTCATCGTAGACCCGGAGCACGTCAGTGCCATCGACGGTTTCGCCCGGAATGCTGAAGGCCTTCGCCTTTTGCGAAAGCGGCTCGCCTGCTATGGCATTGGCATCTTCAAGGCGGATATGCGTATATGCCTGATATTCATTGTTCTCGAGAATAAAAACGACGGGCAGCTTCCAGACTGCCGCAAGATTTAGCGTTTCATAGAACGCTCCCTGCTTTGTTGATCCGTCTCCGAAAAATGAATAGACAACCTGCCCGGTGTTCTTCACCTGTGCTGTTAGCGCCGCTCCTGCTGCGTGAGCGATTCCTTGCGCCACGATTCCTGTTGTCCCGGGGAAATGGTGGGTGGGATCGGCGAGATGCATGGAGCCGCCAAAGCCTTTGCAGATCCCATCCTTGCGCGCATAGATCTCGGCCATCAGGCTTTGGGGTGACGTGCCCAGGACGATCGGATAACTGTGACAACGGTAGCTGGGCATCACCACGTCATTCTCCTTGCGTGTGGCCAGCGCGCCTACGATGCTCGCTTCTGCGCCATCACCTAAGTGCGCGTGCCCGCGAATCACTCCCGGATGCTCGACAAAGGTGCGCTTGACGCGCTCCTCGAATTCGCGGATGCGAACCATTTGCGTGTACATCCAGATCAGGCGATCTGTCCCCAGGTCTTTCGCTTGCATCGATGCCCCCTCTGCTCCAGTCGGGCCTACGTAGGGGCGAACCTATCTGCCCCCGATCAGGCACAACGCCGCGCACTCGATCAGAGCAAACGGCGTTGCTCCGTCCTATGAACCCGGCAATACGTCTCCAGGGTCGCCAATGTAACCCAGCAAACCTCCGACCGGCACTTCTGCCGGCTCGCGGCTTACGATCTTTAGCAGCACGCCCTCGACGGGTGAGTCGAGCTCGTAATTCACTTTTTCGGTTTCGAGCTCCACCACAGGCTCACCCTGCATCAGCGCGTCTCCTTCTTGCTTGAGCCACCGAACCACATTGACCTTGGTGGTGTTCATCCCGCCGGTTTTCGGGACCAAGAGAGCGATAAGGATGGCAAGGTCCTTCCTGATTTGAAGCGTATGATGCGCAGGGCCGCTAACGACGGAGGCCCGTGACGATAACCGAACGCCAGGCCTCTAACCGCACGGCCTTCTTAGCGCAGGCCTAGGGCCTTGTCAACCTGTCCGCAGTTGGAAACCAAACGAAGCCCAGAAGCGATTGGAATCGCTTGTAACAACTCAGCCGTTTCATCATACTCTCGCCTTTGCGCCGCCCGGGTTCAGAACCCGCGACGCTCCGGAGGAATATGCGACGCACATCTCTGCTGTTGGAAAAGTCTAGTTGGCGGTTATTTCTGCAGATCGCGGGAAGATCCGCATTCCAGCGAGCGTGGGAACATCCTGCACTCTTGCCGACTCGGAAATCTCTTGCGTCCTTTGTTCCGCTATTGTGGGCCGCTGTCGTCCTGGCACAGAGTGCGCCGTCTCCGGTCGTATCTCCAGAAGTACATTCCGACAACACGGTCACCTTTCGCTTTCGCGCACCGAACGCGAAAGAGGTTTCGTTCCATCTCGAAGGTGCAAAGCCGGCACCCATGCAAAAAGATGAACAAGGGACCTGGAGCATCACCACAGAGCCGCTGACTGCGGATTTCTACGGATATTTTTTCGCGGTTGATGGTGCCCCGCTCATTGACCCCGCGAATCCGCTCATCAAGCCCAACCTCATTGCTAGACAGAGCCAAGTGCACGTGCCGGGACCTGCATCCCTCCCATGGGAAATCAATGACGTACCGCACGGCGAAGTTCATCATCATTTCTACAAATCCAAGATCGTGGGCGACCAGCGCGACTTTTATGTCTACACGCCACCCGGCTACAATCCGCGCGGCAAACAGACTTATCCTGTTTTATACCTGCTTCACGGATTCAGCGATGATGCGAGTGGATGGACCGCAGTTGGCCGCGCCCATGTGATCCTCGACAATGTAATCGCCCAAGGCAAAGCCAAGCCAATGATTGTGGTGATGCCACTGGGCTATGGGGCACCCGAGATTGTGACCTTTGGTTTCGGTGCCTTCAGTCACACCGATCTGCGCGACCGAAATTTCGCCAAATTTAGCGACGCGCTGTTGAATGAGATACTGCCGCAGGCCGAAGCTTCGTATCTAGTCGTTAAAGACCGCAAATCCCGCGCCATCGCTGGACTCTCCATGGGTGGCAGCGAGTCTCTTCTCACCGGCTTGAACGCTTTGGATCGTTTTGCGTGGGTTGGCGCATTCAGTTCTGGAGGCATCCCGGACGATTTCGACAAAGATTTTCCTTCGCTCGATTCCAAAGCCAATCAGCAGTTACGTTTGTTGTGGGTCGCCTGCGGCACAGACGATCGCTTGATTGATCTAAATCGCAAGTTCCGCGGCTGGCTCGGTTCGAAGGGCATTCAACACGTAGACATCGAAACGCCCGGGGCGCACACCTGGATGGTCTGGCGCCGTAACCTAGCCGACTTTGCTTTATCGCTATTTCGATAATATATATTACAGTAACGCCAGGTCGGGTTTGTTCGCCGCATCAACGAAGCACAGCGGGTGTGAGGTTGCGACGAGGTGATAAGCCCAGCGGAACAAGGCTAACCGGCGGAGCCGGCGAGCTCGCGCACAATGTTGCCAACGAAGTTCTTGGCATCGCCGAAGAGCATCAGAGTGTGGTCGAGATAATAGAGAGGATTGTCGATTCCAGCGAACCCCGCAGCCATGCTGCGCTTGATAACCATGACCGTACGGGCCTTGTCCACATCGAGAATGGGCATACCGTAGATGGGACTCCCGGCATCCGTGCGCGCGGCAGGATTGGTGACATCGTTCGCACCGATGACGAGAGCTACGTCGGTTTGAGCGAGATCGCCGTTGACCTGGTCCATTTCCAGAAGTTTATCGTAAGGGATGTCGGCTTCGGCAAGCAGCACGTTCATGTGCCCAGGCATGCGTCCGGCAACCGGGTGAATGCCGAACGTTACATCCACGCCCTTCTTGGTGAGCGCGTCGTACATCTCGCGGACTTTGTGCTGCGCTTGAGCCACGGCCATTCCGTAACCTGGAACGATCACAACTTTGCTTGCCGCGGAAAGAATGGCGGCAGCTTCCTCGGGAGTGGCGCTCTTGACCGGGCGCGCCTCTTGTCCGCCCGCTGCACTGGTCTGAATCTGTCCGAATCCACCAAACAGTACGTTAGTGAACGAGCGATTCATAGCTTTAGACATGATCACTGAAAGAATGAAACCGGAAGAGCCGTCCAGAGCGCCGGCAATGATCAGCAGCTTGCTATCCAAGACGAAGCCCATGGCGGCGGCAGAAAGTCCGGCGTAGGAATTCAACAAGGAAATAACTGTAGGCATGTCCGCGCCGCCGATGGGAATGACCAACATCACGCCGAAGATCAGCGGGATGAAGATCATTGCCGGAAACAATCGTGTCTGCTCGGGATGAAGGACGAGCGTGACGGCAATGATTATGGCGATGCCTAGAAGGGCGAGGTTGACGAAATTCTGACCCTTATAGGTGATGGGGCGCTGCGGCAATATTTCCTGGAGCTTGCCGGCGGCCATTAAGCTGCCGGTGAACGTCAGCGAGCCCAGAATCACTTCCATGGAGAGCACCGCCATCATGAACGGAGCAATGTTCGGAGCGCGAAGATAAAACTCGGCAGTGCCCACCAACGTCACGCAGAGTGCGCCGAAAGCGTGGCTCAGCGCAGTCCGCTGCGGGACTGCCGTCATCGCCACTTTGCCGAGCGGGATTCCGATGATAGTGCCCAGCACGAGCGCGATGGCAACCCATTTGTAATCGACGATGCCACGGTGCAGAAGTGTTCCGGCAATGGCCAGCGCCATACCAGCTTCGCCAGCGAACACGCCACGCCGCGCCGTGGTTGGCGAACTCAGCCATTTGAGGGAAAGAATAAAAAGTGCGGTGGCGATCAGATACGTGATTTCTATCAGTGTGTCTACGCCCATTGGGTTCGTCATGATTTTTTGGGCCCGCTGGATTTGAACATCTTGAGCATGCGATCGGTAATGATGAATCCGCCGACGACGTTGCTGGTCGCGGCAACGATGGCGATAGTGCCAAGAATCGCCGAGAAATTGCTCTTGTGTTCGCCCGCTAGAATGATCGCGCCCACGACGGCAATGGCGTCGAGAGCGTTCGTGAGCGACATCAACGGTGTGTGCAGCAGTGGCGAGACCCGGCGGATGACCTCAAATCCGATGAAAGCAGCTAACATAAAAACGTAGACGCTGGTAAGCAGGTCCAGTTTCATTGCTGAGCCTCCTTCGCGGCCAAAGCGGGGAGCTTTAAAAATTCGCGAAGTCGCGTGTTCACTACCTCGCCGCCCAGGGTCAACAGGGTCTCGCGGATAATCTCATCATTGGTATTGATCTGGAGTTTGCCTTCCTTGACGAGCAGGAGAAGAAAAGAAGTCAGGTTGCGCGCGTACATTTGGCTGGCGTGATAAGGAACGGTGCTGGCGAGATTGAACCAGCCGATGATGGTGACACCATGCTCGACAATCTGTTCTCCCGAGCGAGTGAGCTCGCAGTTGCCACCGCGCTCCGCAGCTAAGTCGACGAGCACCGAGCCCGGAGCCATGCCTGCAACCATTTCCTTAGTAACCAGGACAGGAGATTTTTTGCCGGGAACCACTGCGGCGGTGATCACAACATCGTTCTCGGCAGTGACTTTCCCAAGCAGCTCGCGTTGTCGGCGATAGAACGATTCGTCCTGAGCGGTGGCGTAGCCCCGCGCATCCTGGGCATCTTTGGCCTCGATAGCAAGTTCAACGAAGCGCGCCCCCAGGCTCTGAACCTGCTCTTTCACCGCGGGCCGCAAGTCATAAGCTGAAACCACAGCGCCGAGGCGCCGTGCGGTCGCGATGGCCTGCAGTCCGGCAACTCCGCAGCCAAGGATCAAAACACGCGCAGGAGTAAGCGTGCCTGCTGCAGTCGTGAGCATCGGGAAGATGCGGGGAAGCGTATCTGCAGCGATCAGGACGGCTTTGTAGCCGCTGATGGTGGCCATAGAAGAAAGCGCGTCCATGCTCTGCGCACGCGTGGTACGTGGCATCAACTCGACGGCAAAAGTTGTGACGCCTCGGCCAGCGATCTGCTGTATGGTTTCAGCAGACCCGAGCGGACGCAAAAATCCGACGAGCACCTGATCCTTATGGAAAAGCGGAAGGTCGGTGGCTCCGGTTTTGTCGTTAGAGCCATAACAGAGCACTTGCACGATAATGTCCGAAACGCGAAATACTTCGGAGCGTTGGGGGAGAATCTTGGCGCCTTTGGCGGCGTAGTCGGCGTCGGGATAGCCCGCTTCAACACCTGCGCCCGCTTCTACGACAACTTCCAGTCCGGCTTTCGCCAGGTTGGGGAGCACCGCGGGCACCAATGCAACGCGTCGCTCCCCCGGAAAGCTCTCTCGGGGAACTCCGACGATCATCAAGCTGCCTCCAAAACTGAGAAACGCGACCGGGAATGCTGAAAGAGAATCCCAACCGGACGGAATTGTACAACGGGTTGCGGCTCAAGACTCCTATTCAAGCGTTGAACCTGCGCGAACGGTGTGAGCATCCTATTCGGCGCCTGCTTCTTTGCCGAGAATGAAGTAAACCTCTTCGAACATGGAGTCTTTCTGCCAGCCGGGACGTGCCAGGATGCCTTGACCGTTTTCGCACATACTGGGATGACCGCACAGGTACGCCGTGGTTTCGGCGGGTTTGAGTCCCCATTCTACTGCGTACGTTCGCACTAGATCATCCACGCGGCCCCCGTCTCGCCTTTCCAGGCAGAATCTTCCTGGCGGTCTGCACCGTGAAGTGGGTCTCACTTGGGGGAAGCATCCTCGATTTCCTCCATGACCTAGTCTAATGTCGCAAACCACACCGCCTCCAATGTCCCGCGCGTAGAGTCAAAAGCATCACAGCCAGTCTTTGTCAAGATTCGCCGCGTCTGTGTTTGGAGGCCCTAGTCGCGCGGCATTGTACAACCTGGTCGTTCGTTTGAGGAGGCTTTTTGGTGAGGGCACACCGAATCTGCAGTGGTCTCGAATGGCAGGTCAAAGCTGCATCGGAGCGGTGCCGCCCAACAGGTTGAGGTGCGAAAAAATAAAAGTTCCTGGGCGTTTGTACAATAACTCTACAGTTTGCTTAGCCTGTATTTCGAGGCATTGCTTCGGCAGATTCGCCCCTCGGTATTCCGGCCTAGCCTGGATTATTCGCGATTTTAGTGGCGGAAAAAGAAAAGGTGCTCTAAAAGATTGATGAACACTGGGTTTTAGGAGAACCCGGCGTTCTCTTTCGGAGCACCCAGAGAT
>Ga0070698_100009676_pt1 | contig 10308 bp, 7 predicted proteins | sample KBSK1502metaG_FD_65477 | JGI IMG/M metagenome (GOLD analysis project Ga0070698, IMG submission 65477) | Corn, switchgrass and miscanthus rhizosphere microbial communities from Kellogg Biological Station, Michigan, USA - KBS K1-50-2 metaG | ecosystem: Host-associated > Plants > Roots >... | reverse complement strand
CACGATCTTGCGGTGGTGGCGCAGATCGCCGATCGCATCATCGTGCTGCGTGACGGCACCATGCGCGAGACCGGGCCGACGTCGCAAATCCTGTCCGCGCCCGGCGACGCCTATACCAAGAGCCTGCTCGCCGCCGCGGCGCCCAAGATGCAGGAACCGCCGGAGCGGCTGCAGGCGACACCCGAACCGTTGCTCGAGGTGCGCGGACTGGTGGCGGGCTATGGCCCGCTAAACCGCCAGGGCCGGCTGGCGACGCCTGCGCTGCTCGACGTCAGCCTCGAAATCCGCGCTGGCTCGGCCCTCGGCGTCATCGGCGAATCGGGCTCCGGCAAGAGCACGTTGGCGCGCGTCATCGCCGGCCTGTTGCCGGCCGCCGCCGGCACCATGACTCTGGACGGCATGGCGCTTGCGCCGCTGCTCGAGGCCCGCGGCCGCGAGGAGCTGCGGCGCATCCAGATCGTCTTCCAGGCAGCCGATACTGCGCTCAATCCGGCGCACAGCGTCGAGCGCATCCTGAGCCGGCCGCTCGCCTTCTATCATCGTCTGTCGCGCGGCGAACAGCGACAGCGGGTGCGCCGGCTGCTCGACCTCGTGAAGCTGCCGCTGACGGTGCTCGATCGCCTGCCCGGCGAACTGTCGGGCGGCCAGAAGCAGCGTGTCAATCTCGCCCGCGCGCTGGCGGCCGAGCCGGCGCTGATCCTGTGCGACGAGGTGACGTCGTCGCTCGACACGGTCGTCGGTGCCGCGATCCTCGAATTGCTGGCGGAGCTTCGCCGCGAGCTCGACCTGGCGCTGATGTTCATCAGCCACGACCTTGCCACCGTGCGCGCCATCTGCGACGAGGTGATGATCCTCTACGCCGGGCAGGTCATGGAGCGCGGCCCCGGCCGCGCGGTGATGCAGGCGCCGCAGCATCCGTATGCCGACCTGCTCGCCTCCTCGATGCCGGAACTGAGGCCGGGCTGGCTCGACGGCATCGATGCGACCCGGCTCGCCGAAGCGCGCGGCGAGGCCGTGCGTCCCAGCCATTCCGACCGTTGTGCCTTCGTCTCGCGCTGTACCGCGCGCGACGGGCGCTGCGAAACCGAGCCGCCGCCGCTTCGCCGCTTCGCCAAGGGCTCCGACGTGCGATGCCATCGCACCGAGCAAGAGCTTTTGGCGCGGCAGGCGGCCTAACCGAAGAGATGGACATGACAGCAACAACCACTGCCCTGCGCGACCCTCTCCTGCAGCCCTTTCGCCTGAAGGGCCTGACCCTGCGCAACCGCATCATGAGCACCAGCCACGCCGCCGCCATCGACGAGGGCGGGCTGCCCAAGGAGCGCTACCAGCGCTACCACGAGGAGAAGGCCAAGGGCGGCATCGCGCTCACTATGTTCGGCGGCTCCTCGATGGTGGCGCGCGATTCGAGCTGGGGCGGCGGCCAGATCGACATGTCGAGCGATGCCATCATCCCCGACCTGCAGGCCTTCTCGTCGCGCATCCACGGCCAGGGTGCGGCGATCATGTGCCAGATCTCGCATCTCGGCCGGCGCGCCACGTCGGCCGCGATGAACTGGCTGCCCACCGTGGCGCCGAGCGCGATCCGCGAGCGACGCCATCGCGACATTCCGCGCGAGATGGACCGGCACGACATCGACCGCATCATCGCCGATTACGCCGCCGCCGCCCAGCGCTGCAAGGAGGGCGGGCTCGACGGCTGCGAGACCGTGACCGGCGGCCATCTGATCGGCCAGTTCCTGTCGCCGCGCACCAACCGGCGCACCGACGCCTTCGGCGGCTCGCTGGAGAACCGCGCGCGCTTCGGCCTGATGGTGCATGAGGCGATCCGCAGGCGGGTCGGCGACGATTACATCGTCGGCATCCGCTTCGTGGTCGACGAGGACATCGAAGAAGGCATCGGCTTCGAGGAGTGCGTGCGGCTCGCCCAGCTATTCGAGCGCGAGGGCCATATCGACTTCTTCAACGCCATTTTCGGCCGCATGGACACCGACCTGTCGTTGGCCGAGCACAACATGCCCGGCATGTCGCAGCCGCTGGCGCCGTTCCTGGCCAAGGTCGGTGCGTTCAAGCGCGAGGTCGGGCTGCCGGTCTTCCACGCCGCGCGCATCCCCGACATTGCCACCGCGCGCCATGCCATCGCCGAGAACCTTTTGGACATGGTGGCGATGACGCGGGCCCACATGGCCGACCCGCAGATCGTCAACAAGCTGATGCGCGGCGAGGAGGAGCGCATCCGCCCTTGCGTCGGCGCCTCGCACTGCATGTACAAAAAGCTCGCCTGCATCCACAACCCGGCGACGGGTCGCGAGCAATCCCTGCCGCAGATCGTGGCGCCATCGCCGCGGCCGGGCCGCAAGGTCGTGGTTGTGGGCGGCGGGCCCGGCGGACTGGAGGCAGCACGGGTCGCGGCCGAGCGTGGCCACAAGGTCGTGCTGTTCGAGGCCGCCACCCGGCTGGGCGGTCAGCTGCTGCTGGCGGTCCGCGCGACCTGGCGGCGCGACCTTATAGCCATCGTCGACTGGCGTACCGCCGAGCTGGCGCGGTTGGGCGTCGATGTCCGCCTCAACAGCTACGCCACGGCCGAGGACGTCCTCCGCGAACAGCCCGACGCGGTGATCGTCGCCACCGGCGGCATGCCCGACACCGGCTGGCTCGACGGCGCGGAGCACTGCACTACGGTCTGGGACATTCTCTCCGGCACGGTCGCGACCAAGGATGAGGTGATCGTCTATGACGGAACCGGCCGCCACCAGGCGGTGTCGTGCGCGTTGCATCTCGCGGAGCAGGGCCGTGCCGTGCAGTTCGTCACCCTCGACGACAACATGGGTCTGGAGATGGAATACAACGCCCGCGTGGTCTATCGGAAGCGCTTCGCCGAGCATGGCGTGCGCACCACCATCGACCACCAGCTCGAGCGTGTGCGGCCGTCGGGCAACGGCCTGGTCGCCACCTTTCGTCACGAATTGACGGGGACGACCCTGGAGCTGTGTGCGCCGCAGGTCGTGATCGAGAACGGCACTGTGCCGGTGACCGAGACCTTCGACGCCCTGCGCGCCGGCTCGCTCAACGATGGCGCTACCGACATCGATGCGCTGCTCGCCGGTGAGCCCCAGCCGCCAGCGTCGGCAAACGGTTCCTTCGAGTTGCATCGCATAGGCGATGCCGTCAGCAGCCGCAGCGTGCACACCGCCATCTACGACGCCCTGCGTCTCTGCATGGCGCTCTAGGCCGGTCCGCGCATCATGAACACTGGGCTTCACGTGCGGATGTCGAGGGCCGGGACGATGATCCGCCCGATGCATGCCTGTGATCTCGCGGCGGTCCATGGCCTGGCGCAGCGGATGTCGTGGCCGCATCGGCCGGAGGACTGCGCCACTCTCTTCGAGCTGGGTAACGGCGCCGTCGCGGTCGACGAGAAGGGGGAGACGGTCGGTGTCGGCATGCGTTGGACCTTCGGCCGTGACACCGGCACCGTCGGCATGGTCCTGGTCGCGCCCGAGCGGCAGGGCAAAGGCATAGGCCGCGCCCTGATGACGACACTGATTTCCGAGTTGGCGCCACGTGCTCTCCTGCTCAATGCGACGGCCGAGGGGCTGGGGCTCTATGAAAAGCTGGGCTTCGTGCCGACCGGGCTTGTCCGCCAGCACCAGTCACCCTGGTGGTTGGCGTCGGCGACGCCGCCGGCACCGACCATCCCGGTGCGCCGCGCCGTGCCCGCGGACCACGCCAGCCTTTGCGTGCTGGACGCCGCCGCCTTCGGCGCCGACCGCTCCGCACTCATCGCCCGGCTCCTCGCCGCTGGAGAGGCCTGGCTGGTCGAGCGATCGGGCCGGCCGGCCGGCTTCGCCGCCCTGCGCACCTTCGGCCGCGGCAGGATGATCGGCCCGGTCGTCGCCGCAAGCGAGGACCTGGCGATTGCGTTGGTGTCGGCCGCGGCCCGGGCGGTGCCCCCTGGTTTGCTACGCATCGACGTTCCCGCCCACGCCGATCGGTTGGGAAGCTGGCTCGCTGCCGCCGGATTGCCCTCAGTCGACATCGTCACGGCGATGGTGCGCGGCAACTGGCCGGCGACGCAGAAGGAGCTTCAGCGATTTGGCCTCGCCCTTCAGGCCCTGGGTTGATCAAAGCAATCGACGAGACCGCGCTGGCCTGCGCCTTCTTACGCTGAAGCTTGGAGAAGCAAGTAGAGCTGGTTGCGCTCCCCCGCAACCATCTCAACTTGCGCAGATCAGCCGCCCTAACCGGGATACCAGAGGGAATCACTTCTATCCACGTGCATCGGCCGTCTCCTTCGCCTCATCTGCGGTCCGCTTGGTATCAGGGGGAACAGCTCGGTTCGGGCCGCGCCGGTGACGAAACGGCCGATAGTTTCCGAGCTTGGTTCGAGACTTGTAGTTGCCGTCGTCAAAGCCGAGCGGCTTGTCTGCTTCTGCCGTCAACTCAGCTACCCTCCCGGGCGCGATGATCGGCGCGGGAGCTGACTTCGTGGCAGCGGCCGCCGCGACTCCGATCAGGCCCTGACGTCGAAACGCCACTGCTTCTGCCGCTGCCCTCACCGGATCATCCTCGGTGTGGACGTAGCGCATGACATCGTGATCGTCTTGTGTGCCGTGAGCGCCATGCCGACCTTCACAGGGATTCCGGAGTTTGCGATATCGGTCGCCGAGCGGTGCCGGATGCCGTGCGTGCCGATACGCGGCAGTCCCGCACGCCCGAGAATGCGACGCCAGCCCTTGTAGTAGGTGTGCTTCGACATCGGCCGGTTGGGATCGAAGATTGAGGGGCAGACATAGGGTGACTTTTCCAAGCGCGGCGCCGCCTCGAGCAGGCGGACCGCCTCGGCACTCATCGGCTTCGACATGCCGCCGGTCTTGCTGTCGGGCCATTCGACGCGGCGGTTGTCGAGATCGACCCAGGCCCATTCGAGCTTGAGGATCTCGGACATTCGAGCCGCAAACTCGAACTGTAGCCGGATGGCGAGGAGGATGAACGGGTGTTCTAGACCCTCGGTCTCCGCCTTGTTCAGATAGGCATACAACCGCTTCAACTCCGCATCGGTGATCAGCCGGGTCTTTCCGCGTTCCGGAAATTTGGGAACATGCCGGCATGGGTTCGATCCGTCCGGGCGCATGCCCCAGACCTCCGCCATGTTGAACATCTTGCGGACTGCCGAGAGTACCCGGTTGGCATTCGTCGGGGTCTTCGCCATCCTCTTCATAAGACTTGAGATGTCTGCGCGCGTGACGTCGGCGACCTTGATTTGGCCGAGTTGGGGGATGATGTAGAGCTTGCCGTAGCCACGGTTGGCCTCGACCGTGGAGGGCTTGTTGCGCGGCTCGGAGTAGTCGGCGATGAAGCGCTCGAAGAGTTCCTTCACTGTGGGCGCCCGGCGCGCGGCGCTTTTCTCTGCGCTTGGATCCTTGCCTTTCCGGACGTCGGCCAACCAGTCCTGCGCGATGGTCCGGGCTTGCTCGACCGTGATCTCGCCAAAGCGGCCGATGGCTGGCTTGCGACGCTGACCGTTGTTGGCGACATAGGCCACCATGAAGACCTTGCGGGCGGTCGGCGTGACCTTGAGCAAGAAACCCGGTATCGCTGCGTCGCGGAGTTCGTAAGGTTCCTTGTCTGGCTGAGCAGAGTCCACGACGGTCTTCGTGAGTTTGAGTCTTGGCATTCCTATCCTCCGGCGAGGCCGGACTTCAGGTGCAAAATAGGTGCAGCCAGAAATCCAACCGTGGCGTACGACCGGCTAGGATTGGTTCACGATACGAAGTGGAAATGCTAGATGGATCAGGCGCTTATCGTATTGTGCCGTACTGCCGGCTAGAGATAGGATAGGTCGTTCATCGCCCCTCAAAATCAGGTTTCCTCACGGAAGTGTTGGTTCGAGTCCGACCGGGGGCACCACCTTCGTTCTGCTGCATCACAAACCACTGATTCACCATCGCTTTTTTGGGCGGTGGGACACTGGGTTTCATTGGTGGGACACTCAGCCAGCTTTTTTGTTCTGCTGTCGCGGGGCAAGCAAGTGCATTGAGGCCCGTGCGAGTTTCGATTGGCGCGCATTCTTAGTGTACGTCGCGGCCTGTTTCGGATCGTCCCAACCGAACATGCCCATGAGCTGATGCTCAGACAGAATCTCACGCCGACAACCTCGACGATTTGATTGCGCTCTCACCTATGACGATGGAAGAAACGACGCGCGCAATAGCCGCTCTTTTCAGCCTAATATGTGAAACTGCACCGGACCATTTCCAGCGGATGAAGCGAGTGTGTACTCGGAGTGCGTAATAACTGAAACATGCGAGCTGCAACCATTCTGTGGGCACTTCAGGTGTGCGAAACTGTGGCTAGATTGCCGACATTGACGCGGGTGCAGCGACGGGCGGTCAAGGCTCACCGAACGCTGTTCCCGCACAGCTCCAGGCCACTGGCGCTTGGTTCGACGGGCCACGGTCCGAGTAGCGATTTGCAAGCATTCAATTGGGGTGGGCCGACATGACCCTCCGGACAGACGGGATGGCGTCCCGCTGAGCTTCTAGTGCAGTGATGGCCATTTGGAATGGCGATGGGTCCTTGCCGAGAAGGCGAGCCATCGTTGGAGCATGTGAGGAGTGAATTCCTTCGGCGTAGCTCTGGGCATCCCTGTAAGCCCGTGTGAAGGTTCCGTACTTGTCGGTGGTAAAGCCGTGAAGGGTCAGAAACTCGTGAGCGGCCTTCTTCGTTCGGAGGCGGGCCAAAAGCGCGGCGAATTCGGCCTTGAGGCCAGCGATTTCTGGAGTGGCTTCGTAATCTTGCGCAGCCTTGTACCACGCATCCCATGCAGCCCGATTGGCCGCATACTCGGAACGACGAAACACCAAGCCATGATCATCGACCATATACTCCCCGGAACAGGGGGCGCATTTGATCGAATACGACCAATGGACATTGTACGCGCTGGGCCACCGATGGTCCGGAGAAGAGACAGTCGCTTCGATCTGACCCAGTCCGCACATGCAGGATTTAGTGTGAGTGAATGTATCAGTTCCCATTCGGTGAAGACTGGCCCCGGTCAACGTCACGTTCAAGCCCGTCGGTATTTCCGCAGGTATGCCGCGGAGGGGCAGCTTCATAGACCACCAATACGGTGGCCAAGGGTAGTAGCCAGGCCCATCGTGCCATCCTGTCCGCTTTGCGCTGTGCGTAAGCGCGGGGACGAGCGCGGCATTGCCTTCGCGACTGCGCAGCTGGCTAAGGCGCCCTGACTGCCGTGTTGTCCTTGCCCGAGCCGTAGTACGTGATGTAGTTGTCCGACTGGATCAGGTTGGCCGCAGGGCCATGGTAGCGATAGGTGTACTGCATGGGGGTGCTGACTGCGGTCGCGCCATCGGTCGCCGCATTGTTGCCAGTGAGCCGCGTCCTGAAATCCGAGGCCGGGATGTCGATGCACACCAGTCCAGAATTCTCGCAGTTCACGCTATCGACCGTGCGGATGCCATGCTCGCCCAACAGGCCGCCCTTACCATTCAGGACGAAGCTGCCCTGACTGATGTCGATCGAGTTGGCGCGTCTAGCATGAAAACCATAGCCATGGTTGCGACTGAGGTTCGGTGACCTGATCATCAGGTTGGAAATCACGCCGCCATCCTGTCCATGGTCAATGAACAGGGCGTCGCCCTTGTTGTTCTCCGACACTATGTTGTCCAGAGTGGATTCAAAGAAGTCGCCAGTGATCTTGACGCCATTGATACCGCACGAGTCGGTGTAGATGTCGCGCACCATTACCCGATAGATCGAGCCCTTGGTGTGCGGCGCATTGATGACGAAGCAGTTGCCTGATGCCAGGCCACCGTGGACGCCGCCGTAGATATTGATCCCCTGGATGATGAAGTTCCGGGAGTTGAATTTCGCATTCCCGACGAACTGCAGGACATCGCTCCCATTGTTGATGGTCGAACTGATCTTCAGTCCGTTGCCCAAGATGTTGCCGGGATTGTCCGGTACCAGAATCGTCATCGTGCTCGACACGGTCACGGACGTGGTGGGGTCGAACACGACCGACTGACCGTTCATGGCGGCCTGAAGGAGAGCCCGCAATTGATCCTGCGTGGTCGGCTTGGCGAGGCCCGACCCGCTGCCGCCCGAACCCACAGGCGTTTGTGCGAACGAAGAGAATGCGGTCGTGGTCGCGACTAACAGGGTGATCGAGAGTTTTGCGATGTTCAAGGCGAGCCTGTTCCTGATCTGTCGATTTTCAACATCGTCGAGTTGCGCCAATCCCAGGGCCGCGCTCGTGGTCAGACCTGGAGTGTCGGAATGACCGCGCAATAGAAGCCCCACAGACAGGAGAACGCGAGCAGCAATGTGCGTCGGGCCGGCGCGCGCGAAGGGCAACCGGAAGGATCCGCGGTCGCAGGATTGCCACAGCCGGAAGACGACTGCTTCAGCTATCGGTTAGCGCCCGCCTGCCTCTGCCACACAACCTGAGCCAGCTGTCAGGCGCCGCATCGGACCTGCCCATGCCCAGCTGCGGGGATCCCGCATGATGGAAGTTCCGCGTGATGCCCTGCGGGAACGTTTGAGCCGGCAAGCCGAACTGAGTTCGGCGCCGCGCGAGGTGAGGCTGCGCCATCTGCCGTTCCGGCTGGTACTGCCGCGGCTGCTCGACGCCGCCGGCCTGACTTGGCCCGTCACCGCCAAGACATTTTTCGGCCGCCCCATGCACGTGCATCTGCCGGACCTCGTCGGGGTGAAGCTCTATCAATACGGCTTCTTCGAGGAGGGGCTGACCCGCGCCATCATCGAGAAGCTGCAGCCTGGCGACACCTTCGTCGATATCGGTGCCCATGTCGGCTACTACAGCATCCTGGCCTCGCTGCTCGTGGGCGCTGAGGGACATGTCGTCTCCTTCGAGCCGACGCCGCGCACCCGTACGGAGCTTTCCGCCAATACGGCGGGCCTCGACAATGTGCAGATCGTGCCGATGGCCGCTTGGGACGTAAGCGAACGTGTCACGCTGCAGGACTTCGGCTGGCGGCAATCCAGCTTCAACAGCGTGGTGGCGGCGCGCGTCAGGAACCGACGTTTCGAAAGCATCGAGGTCGAGGCGGTCGCAGTCGACGACTGGCTCGGAGCCCACGGCATTGTGCCGGCCTTCATCAAGATCGACGCCGAGTCGGCCGAGCAGCGCGTGCTGCGCGGATTGCGGCACACCATCGAGCAGCACCATCCGATCCTGTCGCTCGAGATCGGCGACTACAACTTGCCCGGTGTGCCGAGTTCGGCCGAACTCATCCGCTCGGTCGTCGAGCAGGGATACGACGCCTTCGAGTATCGCGACGGCACATTCATCAAGCACCACTTGGCCAATAGCTACGACTACGACAACATGATCTTCGAGCCGAGCCGCAGCAGCGCATAGGGCGCTACCAAACTCAGTGTTTCAAACCGAAGTACTACCCCAACCAAGGACCGGCCCGTTCTCCAATGTTACAATCAATCCTGCTCTTCACAGCCATTGGAATCTTTCTCGCCGCCCTCTACCGTCATCGAAAGTTGGGCCCTACGGCCGCGCGAGAACCGGGTCGTCGACGTCTACGCCCGGTCGCCCGCCTACTCCGCCGCTTGGCAGGTCGTGAAGCCGGCGACCGAGCTGCGGATCAACTACTTCTGGCTGCACTGAGGATCGAGGACTCTGGTAGCGGGGCGTAACCGCCAAAGGCTATTGGGCCGGTAGCAATATACAGTGGCGGCGCAACAAATTAAGGCTCGCGCCAAGTCATCTCGCACACTATCCCCCCGGCGACGATGATCAGGCCCCGCCCAGCGCACCCCAAGACATCGGGCGGGGCCGCGCCGGCAACCAGACTGTAGCTCGCGCGTTTTGCGGGAGGACAGGGGAACCCGTGACGAATTGACGGAGAAAACATGCCCTCCCGCAATTTGCGCCGCGCCCGAACGCCCGAGCTGCTGGCTAACCGCAGGCGAGAGCCATCGAGGGAAGCAAAGCCGATCGAAAATAAAGACAGTGCCGCAGCGATTGCCGCCCAACTGCGCGCTCTGATCCCCGGCTCGACCGATCCCACATGGCTGGAAAAGATGGTGTGCGAATTCGAAAACAGAGCTCATCGGCGTTAGGCTCTGGCGCACCTACCTGCACGATCTGACCGGCTCACGTTGCCGAGATGATTAACCACCCTGAGTTCCATCCCGCCGGCAACGGCCGCCAGACCGGAATGCCAGTTCTTCGTCTTTCACTGCGAGAGCAACTGTATTGTCGCTTCTTCGTTCGTAGTGCCCTGCGCCTCGGCGAATTCGCGAACG
>Ga0070698_100009675_pt1 | contig 10309 bp, 8 predicted proteins | sample KBSK1502metaG_FD_65477 | JGI IMG/M metagenome (GOLD analysis project Ga0070698, IMG submission 65477) | Corn, switchgrass and miscanthus rhizosphere microbial communities from Kellogg Biological Station, Michigan, USA - KBS K1-50-2 metaG | ecosystem: Host-associated > Plants > Roots >... | reverse complement strand
GCCGGCCTCGCTGGAGAAGCTCGCACGCGCCGCGCGATTGCTGGCGATCTGGGTGCCGCGCCGGCTCAAGGCGCGCATTTTCGCGTCGCGCTGAGCCGGCGCTCACCGCCGGCGGGCTAGTTCGTCCGGTACGAAACCTCGGTGACGCTCCAATCCCCCTCGGGCTCCGAGAGACCCTCGGGCAGGGGGGCGCCCAGATGCTTCGCGTAGAGGCGGCCGGCGACGTCGCGCACCGTCTGTCCCGGGCGGACCTCGGCGTCCGGCTCGATCACCACACGCAGGTTCCAGCACCAGATCGAGGCGAGGGTCTCGAGCGGATCCTCACGCTTCTCGATCGCGGCGAGCAGATCCTTGGCCATCGAGGCGGCCCAGCCTTCGAGCTGGGAACGTCCGAACGGGCCGACGCTCTTGAGCTCTTCGGGAGTGAAGCCCGTGCGCGGCGCCTTGCCGGCGAGCATGCTCTGCACTCGATCAGCGCTGTCGGCGACGACGACGACGCCCAGCGGCACCGGCCGCTGAGGCGATCGGAGATCGAGCTGGTACTCCACACGCGCCCATCGCATCCGCATCGAGATGGCCATATGCGCGAGCCTTCCTTTCGTGGCAAACATCCAGCGGGGTCGCCCGCACGCGCGGTGCCCAGGCGATGACTAGGCAAGGTCTGCGCCAGCCCTGGCGGCGCGCAATGTCGCGCAATTCGCTGCACTGATGGCTCCCGGGACCGCCGGCGTGCTGACGCACGGGTGTCGCTCTGGCATTCGTCGTCGTTGGGCGTCCGCGTTTTTGCTGGGCATGGCAGTAAAATCCAGCCGCAGAAATGGATAGCGTTGCAGCCCATTCGCGGATCGCACGCCGGTGACGCGACGCGAGTTCGTCCACGTGCTCGCCGCGGCCGTGGCCGCGGGATGTGCGATCGATTCGCGGCGCGCCGAGGCCGCCGCCACGGCGCTCTACGATCCTCCCCGGTTCGGCAACGTCAGCCTGCTGCACTTGAGTGACTGCCATGCGCAGCTCAGGCCCGTCTATTACCGCGAGCCGAGCGTCAATCTCGGCCTCGGCCCCGCAGCGAATCGGCCGCCGCATCTCGTGGGAGAGCGGCTGCTGCGCTATTTCGGCGTGGCGCCCGGAACGCGGGAGGCGCATGCGCTCACGCATCTCGATTTCGCCCGCGCGGCCGCGACCTACGGCCGCGTCGGAGGGTTCGCGCATCTCGCGACGCTCGTGAAGCGCCTGAAGGCGAGCCGTCCCGGTGCGCTGCTGCTCGACGCGGGCGACACGTGGCAGGGCTCCGCCACCGCGCTGTGGACGCGAGGCCAGGACATGGTCGACGCGGCGCGCGCGCTCGGCGTCGACGTGATGACCGGTCACTGGGAGTTCACCTATGGCGCCGACCGCGTGCGGGAGATCGTCGAGCGCGAGCTCAAAGGCCACGTCGACTTCGTCGCCCACAACGTCAAGACGCTCGACTTCGGCGACATGGTGTTCCCGCCGTACGCGCTGCGCGAGGTGAATGGCGTCGCCGTCGCGGTCATCGGCCAGGCGTTTCCCTATACGCCGATCGCGAACCCGCGCGACCTCGTGCCCGAGTGGACGTTCGGGATCCAGGAGGCGAATCTCCAGATGGTGGTGGACGAGGCGCGTGGCCGCGGTGCCCGCGCGGTCGTGCTGCTCTCGCACAACGGCACCGATGTGGACGTCAAGCTCGCCTCGCGCGTCCGCGGGCTCGACGCGATCATGGGCGGTCACACGCACGACGGGCTGGTCCGTCCGCTGGTCGTCGACAACGGCGGTCATCGCACCCTGATCACGAACGCGGGCTCGAGCGGTAAATTCCTGGCGCTGCTCGATCTCGACGTGCGCGGCACCGGCGTCGCGGGTTATCGTTACCGGCTCCTTCCGGTCTTCGCCAACCTCGTCCCTGCCGACGCGGAGATGGACGCCTTGATCGCGCGGCTGCGCGCGCCGTGGGAGGCCCGTCTGGTCGAGCCGCTGGCCGTCACCGAGGGCCTGCTCTATCGCCGCGGCAATTTCAGCGGCACGTGGGACCAGCTGCTCGTCGAGGCGCTCATGACGGTGAAGGGCGCGGAGGTGGCGCTGTCGCCCGGCTTCCGCTGGGGCTCGACGCTGCTGCCGGGGCAGACCATCACGCTCGAGGACGTCATGAGCCAGACCGCGATCACGTATCCGCAGACGACGCTCACGGACATGACCGGCGAGGCGTTGAAGCGCGTGCTCGAGGACGTCGGCGACAACCTGTTCAACCCCGATCCGTACTACCAGCAGGGTGGCGACATGGTGCGGACGGGTGGGCTCACGTACACGTGCGAGCCGACGGCGCGCGCCGGCGACCGGATCTCGGATCTGCGGATCGGCGGCAAGCCGATCTCGGCGAGTCACACGTACCGCGTGGCGAGCTGGGCGCCTGTGTCCCAAGAGGCGCGCGCCGCCGGCGGCGAGGCGATGTGGGACGTCGTCGCGCGCTATCTGCGCGATCGAAAGACGGTGCGGCCGCTTCAACCCAACGTGCCGGTGCTCCGGGGCATCGCCGGCAACGCCGGGCTCGCGCGTTGATCGATCGCGGGCACCGCGCTTGCACGCTGGCCTCAACGTGTACGCGCGTCTGGCGGCGGTGCTCGCCCTGGCCCTGATGGCCTCCGGCTGTGTCGCCGCCGCCGCGCTGCCGGCGCTCGGAGTGGCCGTGATGGGCGACGCCGCGGGGGGTGCGGCGAAGGCCGGTGTCGAGACCACGTTGGGCGGAACGCAGTTTCGCACGTTCAGCGCACCGTGGGCCGACGTGCGCACCGCATTGCTGCAATCGTTCCACGATCTCGAGATCGAGACCATCGAGAACACGCCGCTGAAAAGCGGCGGCGCGCGAATCACCGCGGAGGCGCTGCACCGGAAGATCACCGTTCAGCTCGAGCCGGTGACGCCCGTGCTCACGCGGCTGAGGATGACCGTGCGTCGCGGCCTCGTCGGGCGGGATCGCTCGACGTCGACCGAGCTCATCGAGCAGACGGCGCACGCGCTCGCCGGGATCAGGCCGATCGCCGGCGCTTCTCCACGAGCTCCTTGACGAGCGCGGCGAGCGCCGCGGGCTCCACGGGTTTCGTCACGTAGGCGTCGTAGCCGGCGCCGAGCGCGCGCTCGCGGTCCTCGCGCCGCGCGTGGGCCGTCAGCGCGATCGTGACGAGTCCGCGCGCCAGACCGCGACCGTGCAGCGCGCGGAGCAGCGCATATCCATCGCGCGCCGGCATCGCGAGATCGCTCACGACGACGTCCGGCGCCCGCTCATCGGTATGACGCAGCGCCTCGTCGGTCGAGCCGGCACCCGCAACATCGGCGCCCGCGCGCTGGAGAATCACGGTCACGAGCTCGCGCGTGTCTGGATCGTCGTCGACGACGAGAATGCGCAGATCGGCCAGCAGATCGCGCGGCGCCGGCAGCTGGGCGCCGGGCACGGGCGCGTCGGACACGGGCCCGCCGATCGGCAGGGTCACGGTGAACGTGGTGCCGCGACCGACGCCCTCGCTCGTGGCCTCCACCGTGCCGCCGTGACGCTCGACGATATGGCGCACGATGGAGAGCCCCAGGCCGAGGCCGCCGTACTGGCGCGTGATCGTGCTGTCCGCCTGGCGAAAGCGATCGAAGATATGCGGTGCGACGTCGGGCGCCAGCCCGTCGCCGGTGTCGGCCACGGTCAGGCAGATCGAGTCGGCGAGGCGGCTGGCGCCGACGTCGACGCGCCCGCCGACGGGCGTGAACTTCACGGCGTTCGACAACAAATTCGCGAGCACCTGCTGCAAACGATTGGCATCGGCCTCGAGCCGCGGCAAGTCCGCGTCCACGTGGCGGGAGACGACGATCGATTTGGCCGTTGCCGCCGCCGCCGTGCTCTCGATCACGCCGTCCACGATCGGACCCAGCGCGACGGGGCGAAGGTCGAGGCTGAGCTTGCCGGCGATGATGCGGGAGACGTCGAGGAGATCCTCCACCAGCTGCGCCTGCAGACGCGTGTTGCGCTCCACGGTGTCGAGCGCGCGCTCGGCCGCCTCCGGCGCCAGCGTGCCGGACCTCAAGATTCGCACCCAGCCGAGCACCGGCGTGAGCGGCGTGCGCAGCTCGTGGGACAGCACGGCCAGGAATTCGTCCTTGGCTCGACTGGCGTCCTGTGCCTCGCGGTACAGGCGCGCGTTGTCCGCGGCGAGCGCCGCGCGTTGGGCGAGATCTTCGGCCAGCGCCAGGTCGGCCAGCGTGTACCGACGCTTGCCGTCGGCGAGCGCGAACGAGACGACGCCCAGCGTACGGCCGCGAGCGCGCAGCGGCACGAGCATGAGTGACGTCGGAGGCGTGCTGCTGCCCGCGCCGAGATGCTCGGCGTCGGACCCGCGGGCGGCCAGCCATTCGTCGCTCACATCGCGAATGAGTGTCGGCTCCCCGCGCTCGATCACGCCTTCGAGCGCGCCCGCGCCGCCCGCACTGGCCGCGGGCGGACGCTGGCTCGCCAGGCGTTCCTCGACGATGGGATCCGGGTGCGCCGCCGCCAGCCGCCGCAGGCGTCCGCGCGATTCGAGGACATCGACGAGCACGTAGTCGGCCAGATAGGGGATGGCCACGCGCGCCACGCTGCGGAGCGTGGCTTCGTAATCGAGCGAGGCGGCGAGCACGCGACTGGCCTCGGCGAGAAACGACGCGCGGCGTCCCATCTCCTCGGCCTGCAGCCGCGCGGTCTCGGCGCGGCTACGCTCCGAGCGATCTTCCTCCCGGCGCCGGTGATCGGTGACGTCGCGAACGACGGCCGTGATGAGCCGGCCCGCCTCGGTCATGAGCGACTTCACACTGATCTCGGCGGGAAAGCGGCTGCCGTCGCGCCGATGCCCGTAGACATCACGCTGGACGTCGCGTGCCACGCGGACGTCGCTCGGCAGCACCAGGCTCGAGGGCTGCCCGACGAGCTCGCCACGGGCATAGCCGAAGAGGCGCTCGGCGCGCTCGTTCGCGAGCCGGATCGCGCCGTCATCGTCGACGAGCACGATCGCGTCCGGCGTCGCGTCGAGCACGGCGCCCGCAGCCCCCAGATGATGGGTGCCCCTGGGGACCAGCGGGGGAAGCAGTAGCGCCAGTGCGACCGACGCCACCGCCGTGATGACCTTGAGCGTCGTGGCCAGCCACGCGCTCGCCTGCCACACCGACCACACCGCGGCCAGATGCGTGGCGCCGTCGGCGACGACGAACAGTGCGAAGGCGACGAACACGCGCCCATACGGCAGACCGCTGGGACGGCGCGCGAAGTGAATGAGCGCCGCCGCGATCGCCGCGCACGCGAGGCCGATCGAGAGGTCGCTCACGAGGTCCAGGACGACCAGCTGTTGCATGGCTACCCCAAAAACGGAAAGAGTATACGATGAGGCCCGATGATCGAAGCAGCCGCGATCGAGGTCAACGGCCGCCGTTACGCGCGGCCGCGGCAGCCGGTGGTCGTCGTCTGCGTGGACGGCTGCGAGCCTGCCTATCTCGACCGCGCCGTCGAGTCCGGCGCGATGCCCTGGCTGGCCTCGGGGCGTGCCGCCGGCACGTGGCTCGTCGGCGATTGCGTGATGCCGTCCTTCACCAATCCCAACAACCTGTCGATCGTGACCGGTGCGCCGCCCTCGGTGCATGGCATCTCGGGGAATTATTTCTGGGATCCGCAGGCGGGCGTCGAGGTCATGATGAACGATCCCAAGTACCTGCGCGCCGAGACGATCCTCGCGCGGCTGGCGGACGCCGGCGCCGCGGTCGCCGTCGTCACCGCGAAGGACAAGCTTCGGCGGCTGCTCGGCCACGGGATGAAGGGCATCTGCTTTTCGTCGGAGAAAGCCAACGAGACGACCGAGGCCGAGCACGGAATCGCCGACGCGCTGAGCTTCGTGGGCCGTCCGCTGCCGTCGGTGTACAGTGCCGACCTCAGCGAGTTCGTTTTCGCGGCGGGCGTGCGGCTGATGCAGAGCCGACCGGTGGACGTCATGTACCTGTCGACCACCGATTACGTGCAGCACAAGCATGCGCCCGGCACGCCGGCCGCGGATGCCTTCTACCGGATGATGGACGGCTACCTCAGGCAGCTCGACGCGCTTGGCTGCATCATCGCGCTCACCGCCGACCACGGCATGAACGCGAAGACCGACGCTGCGGGACGACCGCAGGTCGTCTACCTGCAAGACGTGCTCGACGCGTGGCTAGGCGCCGGCCGCGCCCGCGTGATCCTGCCGATCACGGATCCCTACGTCGTCCATCACGGGGCGCTCGGCTCGTTCGCGACCATCTACCTGCCGGGCGACACGCGCGCCGAGGACGCGATCGAGCGGCTCACACGGCTGCCGGGCATGGAGGTGGTGCTGGAGCGTAAGGAAGCGTGCCGCCGCTTCGAGCTGCCGGAGGATCGCGTCGGCGACGTGATCGTCGTGAGCGAACGTCACACCGTTGTCGGCACCTCCGCCGCACGCCACGATCTCTCGGGCCTGGACGCGCCGCTGCGCTCGCATGGCGGCCTCTCCGAGCAACGCGTGCCCGTCGTGCTGAACCGTCCGACCCGTCGTGAGCCGAGCGCGCGGGTCCGAAACTTCGACGCCTTCGACCTCGCCCTCAACCGGATCGCGTGAGCCCTACCTTCGGTAGGACAAGCGGGCACGCGGCGCTCCCGCGGCGCGCCCGCGTGGCCATCGTCGGCGGCGGCATTCTGGGCTGTGCCGCGGCCTGGCATCTCGCACGCGCCGGCACCCGCGATGTGGTCGTGCTCGAGCGCGACGATCTCAATGCCGCGACGACCAGCCAGGCGGCGGGGCTCATCGGTCAGCTGCGGACATCCGAAGTGAAATCGTCGATCGTGGGCCAGACGCTGGCGGATATCGCCGGCTTCGAGGCCGAGGGTCTCGTGAGCGGCTTCACGCGCACGGGCTCGCTGCGCCTGGCGCTGACGCCTGAGCGTGAAGACGAGATCCGCGAGCAGGTGAGCGCGGCTCGACGCTTCGGCGTGGACGCCACGCTCGTCGGCGCCGACGACATCAAGCGGCTCGCGCCGGGCGTCGCGCCGGTCAAGGACCATCCTGCCGCCTGGATGCCGAACGACGGTTACGCGGAGCCGTACACGCTGGCCACGACCTACGCGACGGCGGCGCGCCGGCTCGGCGTGACATTCGTGAGCGGCTGCGAGGTGCTCGGCATCCGCGTCGTGCGCGGCCGGGCGCGTGGCGTCACCACGCGCGACGGCGACGTCGAGGCGGAAGCTGTGGTGATCGCGGCGGGCGCGTGGACCGGCGCGATCGCGGCACGCGCGGGCGGCGCGATCCCGGCGTTTGCCATTCGGCACCAGGCGTGGGTCACCGCGCCGATGGACTGGCTGACGCCGACGTTTCCCGTGGTGCGGGTGCCGGATCGCCTGGCGTACCTGCGACGGGAAGTCGGCGGGCTCATGCTCGGCTTCTTCGAGACGACGCCGCTCGGCGTCGATGTCGCCGCGCACGTCGATTTCGGTGTGGCCGCGACACCTCGCGATCGCGAGGTCCTCACCACACACGCCGCGGCGCTGCTCGACGTGATTCCTGGATTGGCTGACGCGCCCGTCGTCGGCGGGACCGCCGGCGTGCCGACCTACACTCCCGACGGCCATTTCGTCGTCGGCGAGCTGCCGAGCATCGCGGGAGTCTTCGTGGCCACCGGGTGCTGCGCCCACGGCATCGCCGGCTCCGGTGGCGTCGGCCGCGCGCTGGCCGAGGCCGTCACGGGCGAGACGCCGACGCGCGACCCTCGGCCGATGGCGCCGGGCAGATTTGGCGCTCGGGCTTGGGACGCCGCGTGGGTTCGTGTAGCCTGCGAGGAGACGTACGCGCATTACTACGATCTCGTGAGGCGTTGAATGGCCGATCGTGAGTGGATTCTGCTGAACCCGGGCCCGGCGAACACCACGGCGACGGTGCGCGCCGCGCTCGTCATGCCGGATCTCTGCCACCGCGAGCCCGAGTACTTCGAGATGATGCGCCGGTGCCGCGCCGAGATCACGCGACTTGCGGGCTGCGGCGAGGACTGGACGACGGTGCTGTTCACGGGCTCGGGCACCGCCGCCGTCGAGGCGGCGATCTGCTCCGCCGTGCCCGCCGACCGCGCGCTGCTCGTCGTCGACAACGGCGTGTACGGCGACCGCATGTTGAAAATCGCCCGCGCCCACGCCATCACCGCCTACGCCGTGCGCTCCGACATCTTCACGCCCGTGAGCGCGAGGGACGTCGAGATGGCGCTCGCCGTGCACCCCGACGTCAGTCATGTGGCCGTCGTTCATCACGAGACCACAACCGGCCTGCTCAATCCCGTCGCCGAGATCGCGCGCGTCGCTCATCGCCTCGGACGCCGGATGATCGTCGACGCGATGTCGAGCCTGTTCGGGGAGCCGCTCGACGTCTCGCAGGAGCCGCTCGACTTCGTCACCGCCAGCGCCAACAAGTGCCTGCAGGGCGTGCCCGGCGTCTCATTCGTGCTGGCCCGTCGCGCCGTGCTGCAGGCATTGCGCGGGAGGGCGCCACGGTCCGTGTATCTCGACCTGCACGCACACTTCGCGACGCAGGAGCAGGACAACACGCCGTTCACGCCCGCCGTCCAGGTGCTGCACGCCATGCAGCAGGCCCTGGCCGAGCTCGCGCAGGAGGGCGTCAAGTACCGCGTCGCGCGCTACGCAGAGAACGCGCGGGTGCTGCGCGAGGGCCTCGCGTGTCTCGGCCTCGAGATTCTCGTGGCGCCGGACGGGCGCTCGAACATCCTCACGACCTTCCGGCTGCCGCCGGGCGTCGCCTACGATGCCCTCCACGACGCGCTCAAGGGGCGCGGGTACGTGATCTACGCGGGGCAGGGCGACCTGCGCGCGTACGCGTTCCGCGTCGCCAACATGGGCACGCTCACGCCGCGCGACATGGCGGGCGTGGTGCGGGCCTTCGCCGACGCGTTCGCCGAGCTGGGCGTTCCTGCGCGTGCGTGACGGGGCGGCCGGCCGATGACGGCCGGCGCCCTCGCCCTCGTGCTGGCAGCCGCCGTGCTGCACGCCGGCTGGAACGCGCTCGCCAAGCGCGGCACCGATCCGCTGGCGTTTCTCGCGCTGTGCTCGTGTGTCGCCGCGCCGATCCTGCTGCCGCTCGCCGTGCCGCTGCTCTGGCGCGATGGGCTGCCCGCACACGCGGTGCCGTTCGTTCTCGGAACGATCGTGCTGCACGTGCTCTACTTCTATGCCCTCGGACGGGCCTACTCCACGGGCGCCTACTCGATCGTCTATCCCATCGCGCGCGGGCTCGGCGTTGCGCTGGTGCCCCTCGGCGCTTACCTGTTGCTCGACGAGCGGCTCTCCCCGATCGGCATCGCGGGAATCGCCTTCGTGGTCGTCGGCGTCGCCACGCTTCACCAGGTTGGACACCGGCACGCGATCGCGACGGGGGCCACGCTGGGCGCCGCCACGCTGTGGGCGGTCATCACCGGGCTCAGCATCGCCGCCTACTCGCTCAACGACAAAGCGGGCGTGGCGCGACTGCATCCCGTGCCCTACATGCTGTTGATGGAAGCGGGCTGCGGTCTCGTGCTGTTCCCTGCGGCGCTGCTCACGCGGCCCGCGGCGGTGCGACGCGAGTGGGCGACGAACTGGCGTGCGATCCTCGCCGTCGGCGCCATGAGCGCCGGCGGCTACACGCTCGTCCTGCTCGCGTTCAGGCTCTCGAAGGCGGGCTACGTCGTCGCCGCCCGCGAGCTGTCGATCGTGCTCTCCGCGCTCATCGGCACACTCTGGATGGGCGAGGGGCGCGTCGGCCCACGGCTGGCGGCGGCGAGCATCGTACTGGCCGGCGTCGCCTGCGTGGCGCTGGCGCGCTAGCGCTTCAGCTCGTACGCACTATTGAGGATCACAGACTCGCGATCTTCACAGGCTCGCCTCATCGGTCGAACCGCTTCGGCTCGCACCGCCACGCTCGCCGCGATTACAGACTCGCGATCTTCACAGGCTCGCCTCATCGGTCGAACCGCTTCGGCTCCCACCGCCGCGCTCGGCGCGCTTCAGCTCGTACGCACTATTGAAGATCACAGACTCGCGATCTTCACAGGCTCGCCTCATCGGTCGAACCGCTTCGGCTCGCACCGCGCACGCTCGCCGCGCTTCAGCTCGTACGCACTATTGAGGATTACAGACTCGCGATCTTCACAGGCTCGCCTCATCGGTCGAACCGCTTCGGCTCGCACCGCCACGCTCGGCGCGCTTCAGCTCGTACTGCCACGCCGAGGCGATGATCTCGCGGAGATCCTG
>Ga0070698_100009674_pt1 | contig 10310 bp, 10 predicted proteins | sample KBSK1502metaG_FD_65477 | JGI IMG/M metagenome (GOLD analysis project Ga0070698, IMG submission 65477) | Corn, switchgrass and miscanthus rhizosphere microbial communities from Kellogg Biological Station, Michigan, USA - KBS K1-50-2 metaG | ecosystem: Host-associated > Plants > Roots >... | reverse complement strand
CCGACGGTGATGCCTGAGGACAAGGCGTCGATGATCGAGTTCCTCGCCCAGCAGACATACGAGGACATGTCGGGCCGCACGCACCCGATGCTCGAGCCGCAGGAGTTTCGTTTCCTGAGCATCCGCAAGGGCACGCTCGACCCGCAGGAGCGTCTCGAGATGGAATCGCACGTGACCCACAGCTTCCATTTCCTGACCAAGATTCCGTGGACGCCGGTGATGCGCGGGATCCCCGAGATCGCGTACGGCCATCACGAAAAGCTCGACGGTTCTGGCTACCCACGTGGGCTGGCGGGCGAGCAGATTCCGCTGCAGGCGCGGATGATGACGATCTCCGACATCTACGACGCGCTGACTGCTCAGGACCGCCCGTACAAGAGGGCCGTGCCGCCGGCGGTTGCGCTCGACATCCTCCACGACGAGGCGAACCAGGGCAAGCTCGACGGAGACCTGCTCGGGATTTTCATCAGCAAGAAGATCTTCCAACCGGCCTCGTCACGATGAGGGTCAAGTTCTGGGGCACGCGGGGCACGCGGCCCACTCCCGGCCGGCGGACGCTGCGTTACGGCGGCAACACCACGTGCATCGAGGTCCGTGACGCGGAGAACAACCTGCTCATCATCGACTCAGGCTCCGGCATCGCGGAGCTGGGCAGCACGTGCACGCCGACCGAGCCTCTGCAGGCGCATCTCTTGATCACGCACACGCACCTGGACCACATCCAGGGCTTTCCGTTCTTCCTGCCCGCATTCGTGCCGGGCACGCACCTGACGATCGTCGGGCCGGCGGGCTCGGCGAAGTCGCTCCAGGCAGCGTTCGCCGATCAGACCGACCCGGCGTACTTCCCGGTCCGCCTCAGCCACATGCCGGCGGAGATGGAGTTCATCGAGCGCAACCCGGGCGAGACGTTCGAGGTCGGGGCGCTGCGGATCACGCCGCACCTGCTCATGCACCCGATCCCGACGTTCGGCTACCGCATCGACGAGGGCAGCTCGCGGTTCACCTTCGCCACCGACAACGAGATCGCGCTGTTCGCGAACGGGACGAACGGCACCCTGAAGGACTTCGCCAACTGGTGCCGCGACTCTGACCTGCTGGTCCACGACGCGCAGTACAGCCAGGATGAGTACAAGACGCACGCGGGGTTCGGCCATTCCACGTTCGAGGAGGCCCTGTCCCTCGCCGAGCAGGCGGGCGTGAAAGAGCTCGCCTTCTTCCACCACGACCCGCAGCACTCGGACACTGAGGTCGACGCTTTGATCGAGGAGGCGCTTGGCAATCACCGCGCGTCCGGCGGCGTGGACGTGAACTCGTTCCCGGCGGCCGAGGAACAGGAGCTGGCTCTCTAAACAGGGGCCCCCGCGAACTCGCGGCGCAGCCTCTGAGTTCGTGGGGATCTAGTAGGTACCCTTTTCCGATCGTGTCGGAAGACTTCACCCACGATCGGCTCGCGAAGGTCGAGCGTCTTCGTGCCGCCGGAATCGACCCCTACTCGCGCGGCTTCAAGCCGACACAGTCCTCGGAATCCGCGAAGGCGCTTCTAGGCGACGCGGAGCGAACCGAACCGGTTGCGCTGGCCGGGCGACTCATGGTCAAGCGGCTTCAGGGTGCGCTCGTTTTCGCCGACCTTCGCGACGGCCGCGGCCGCATCCAGCTGATGGCGACCCGCGACGTCCTCGGCGAAGACGAGTTCGCGCGCTTCGCGGACCTGGACATTGGCGACATCGTCGGCGTCCGCGGGCCGATATTTCGGACGAAGAGAGGCGAGATAACGCTCGAGGTGCATACGTTGCAGTTGCTGACCAAGTCGTTGCGTCCGCTGCCGGAGAAATGGCACGGCCTCAAAGACGTGGAGATCCGTTATCGACAGCGCTACGTCGACCTGATCGCGAACCCGGAGGTGCGTGGGGTGTTCCGCGCGCGCACCAAGATCATCACGGCGATGCGCGGCCTGCTCGACGAGCGCGGCTTCATCGACGTCGAGACGCCGGTGCTGCAGGAGATTCCGGGCGGGGGTCACGCGCGCCCGTTCATGACCCACCACAACGCGCTGAACCGCGACCTGTACCTGCGCATCGCCCTCGAACTGCACCTGAAGCGCCTTCTGGTCGGCGGTTTCGACCGCGTCTACGAGATCGGGCGCGTCTTCCGCAACGAGGGCCTGTCGCCCCGCCACAACCCGGAGTTCACCCTGCTGGAGTCGTACCAGGCGTACGCCGACTACGAGGACGTGATGCAGCTGGTCGAGGACCTGGTGGTGGTCGCCGCGATGGCGGCGGACAGGGCGCTCGAGACCGCGTACCAGGGCGAGTCGGTCAACCTCACCCCGCCGTTCCGGCGCGAGCGCATGGCGGACCTCGTGCTCGAGCACACGGGCCGGCACGCGGTCGGCGAGGAGCTGAACGACCTCTTCGAGGAGCACGTCGAGCCGCGGCTGCGCGAGCCGACGTTCGTCCTCGATTACCCGGTCGAGATCTCGCCGCTCGCACGTCCGCGCGACGACGACCCTCGCTTCGTCGAGCGGTTCGAGCTGATCATCCTCGGCCGCGAGTACGCCAACGCCTTCACCGAGCTGACCGACCCGATCGACCAGCGCGCGCGCTTCGAGGCGCAGGCGGCGCTGCGAGCGGCAGGGAACGTCGAGGCACACCCTATGGACGAGGACTTTCTGCGCGCGGTGGAGTACGGGCTTCCGCCGTGCGGTGGCTTGGGAATGGGCATCGACCGCCTGGTGATGCTGCTCACCGACCAGCCCTCGATACGCGACGTCATTCTCTTTCCGGTGATGAAGGCCGAGACGTAATGCTGTCGCTCGAGTTCATCCGCAAGAACCCCGACGCGGTGCGCCGGGCGGCACAGCTGAAGGGCGAGCCGGCGCCGGTGGACGAGATCCTGCGCCTGGACGCTGTCTGGCGCGAGCGCCTGCACAAGGCCGAGATGATCAAGGCCGAGCAGAATGAGCTGTCGAAGCAGTTCGCCACGACGCGTGACGAGTCGCTGAAGGACCGGCTGCGGCAGATGGCGGACACCGCCAAGAGCGAGCTTTCGGTCGCCGACGCCGTGAAGCGAGAGCTGGACGACCTCCTGCTCCGGGTGCCGAACGTCTTCGACAAGTCGGTGCCAATCGGCGAAACCGATGCCGACAACCTCGTGATCAGGGAGTGGGGGAACAAGCCCCAGCTGGGCTTTGCGCCGCGCACGCACTACGACCTGGGCGAGTCGCTCGGGATCATGGACTTCGAGCGCGGCGCCCGCGTGGCCGGATCCCGTTTTGCGTTCCTGGCGGGCGAGGGCGCGCGGTTGGAGCGGGCGCTTGTGCAGTTCATGCTCGACATCCACACACGCGAGCACGGGTACGTCGAGCTGTGGTCGCCGATGCTGGTGAACTCCGCGGCGATGACAGGGACCGCGAACCTACCGAAGTTCGCCGACCAGCTGTTCAAGATCGAGGACCGCGACCTCTGGCTGATCCCGACCGCGGAGGTTCCGGTGACCAACTTTCATCGCGAGGAGATCCTCGACGCCGACCGGCTGCCGCTTAAGTACGTCTCCTACGCGCCGTCGTGGCGGACCGAGGCGGGCGCGGCGGGGAAAGACACGCGCGGGTTCATCCGCCTGCACCAGTTCTCGAAGGTGGAGCTGGTGAAGGTCACCACGCCGGAGACGTCGATGGAGGAGTTCGAGAAGCTGACGAGTGACGCAGAGGTGATTCTGCAGCGCCTGGGCCTACACTACAACGTGATGGCGATGTGCACGGGCGACATGGGGTTCGCGCAGTACAAGAAGTACGACCTGAACGCGTGGGCGCCTGGACTGGAACGCTACCTGGAGGTCTCGTCGTGCTCCGTGTTCAACGACTTCCAGGCGATGCGGGCAAACATCCGCTACAGGCCGGGCCGCGGCGCGCCGCCCCGGTTCGCGCACACCATCAATGGCTCAGGCCTGGCGCTGCCGCGCACCATCGACGCGTTGATCGAGACGTATCAGCGCTCGGACGGGATGATCACCGTGCCCGAGGCGTTGAAGCCGTACATGGGCGGGGTCGAGCTGATCGGGGCGCGATAATCGGTCGTTGCCTCCACCGTCCGGCGGCTTGCGCCGGACACAGCGAACGGAGGGGTGGCCGAGTTCGGCTTATGGCGGCGGTCTTGAAAACCGTTAGGGTCGCAAGGCCCTCGGGGGTTCAAATCCCTTTGACCCGTTGCTCCTGAAGTGTTCCCGAAGCTGCGCCTGGAACATCCTCGCGACTGGCTAAGAATTACGAACAGTCCCCGCGATTTGGACAGCCAGATGAAGACCAGCCTCAGTTCGACGGCGCGCCGACCAGTTGATAACCGGTTGAAAAGACATCCGGCCGACAGGGAAAAGTCAGGCCGGACCTTTGGGCAGAATATGCGTATGCGGCCCGAAGTCGCCATGGATCGGACTGCGGTGAAAGAGGAGGTCGAAGCGGTTCGGCACGCATTCGCCGCAGTTGGCATCGAGGCTGACATCCATGCGGACATCGAGTACCGTGGCGTTGGCGACTATCCATGGGTGATCTACATCACCGTGGCCGCTGTGCCGTTTCTCGCCGCATTTGGCAAGGCAATGGGTACGCAAGTCGGTGATGCCGCCGGTCGAGCCGTTGTGACCGGTACGACAGAGGGGGCACGACAATTGGCGGCATTCGTGAAATCGCTGTATGCGGCACGCCGATTGTCGCCCGTTCCGCGAGGCACTGTCCTGCTAACCGACACTGAGGCGCACGAGCATGTCGTCTTGACAGAAGATGCCCCAGAGGAGGCGTACCAGCTCCTCCTTGATCTCGACATTCAACACACGCGGTCCGGCCAGATCGAATGGGACGCCAAAGCGCAGGAATGGCGGGACCCCTTGGGGAAGTGAAGTTGGAGCAGGGAATAAAGCCACCCGCAACGTGAGCCGGGGTATCTGACAGCCAGTGTCCCGCTGGCGTCAATTCCGAGAGTTCTTGGCCCTTGGCGCGGACGTAATCGGTGTAGCGATCGGCCTGGGCGTGATCGTGGCAGCCATCGTCGGGCTGTGGAACCAGGCGTCACTGCATCTCGGCGAGCCGTGGCTGGCGATGATCTTGCTAGGGGTGTTCTTGCTGGCGGCTGGTCTGGCGGGTCGGGCGCTGCGCTATTTGCCGTCGCCCCCCAGTCATCGTGGTGAGACACCTAAGTCCATTGTCGAAAAGGAGCCGCCGCAGAAATCGCAAGAGGACGTAATTGAGGCGGACCTGCGGCATCTTGTAGCGGAACGGCTGCACAGCATCCCCCTTCGGCCCTACGAGACTCAGATTGTCGTATTAATCCTCCGGGAAGCAATTCAGTCTCTCAACAACCCCCCATTCATAAGCATGCAGCCCGGGAATGAAGCGACCGATGTTCAATTAAGCGGCAAGCGCCGACAATCCTCCGATGTAAACGGCGAGCAGATGTGGCATCTGCCAACCAAATTCAAAGGCGCTGGCGGCGAGGGCATCATCTTCAGCGACCAAACGCTCGACACTCTCACCGACCTCCACAAGCAGGTGATGAGCTTGCGGCGAGAGGTCTATGACCGATACCACAAGCCGACGTTGCCTGGAAGGGGTCACTAGCAAATACAGACGATGGTTCTTGCTCATTCAATCGCCCTGGCGGGTAGACAGCAGGGGTTCGACTTCGGCGCATGGCTGGGTTCCCTGCTCAGCGGACCCGCCTCAAACCTCCTCAGCGGCCTTATCGGTGCGATTGTCGGTGTTGCTGGACTGTTCCTCGTTCAGGGCCTCCAATCCCGGGCCGCGCGACGCGAGGCGCTCTCGGCTGCCCGCCTGATCTACATTGAGATCACCTACAACCTCGCTGCGCTCCAATCGCTCGCTACGGCGACTGTCTCGATCCCATTACTTGTGTCCAGCGGTGAGTGGGAACGCCATTCGGAGAAGCTGGCAGCGGTCATTGCTGAAGCGGATATCGTGCGGATCGCTCTGCCGTACATCCAGTTAAACAGCGACCGAATTCTGTTCGCTCAGAAGTGGTACTACATGGCAGTCACTCGTATCCGAGGCTTAGATGTTGACGTCTACAAGCGCATTTATGCCGCATTCGAGGATGCCGAGGCGGCGTTGCGACCAGCAGTCTGGACCGGGCCACGTCTAGCTGGTCTGACTCAAACGATGGCCTCGAAAACTGCGGCATTCGCGCCTCGAAGGATTGGGCAGCGTGTGCGCGTTGCCATGAGCGACATACCGATGGAGTTCCTGACCCTGCTGTTCGTGGTGTTGCTCGCAGTCCGCACTGGGATTGGAGCCACAAAGGCGCTCAGATCATGGTTTGGGGGAAAGACCTGATGAAGTACCGACGCGTCCGCCTTGATGGAGGCACGTACGCCGCACTGGTGGCCTTTCGGCCAATCGTGGAGCACGTCGTTGAGCAAGGCGAGCATATGGACATCGATGCAGTCGTGGGGTTGGCTGTCCGCATGGGTTTGGACACCATGCTCCGTGACCTAATCGGGGCGAGCGATACGCAGACGCTACTCAAGACTGTCCAGCGTTTGGCTACGGAGAATCCAGCCGTCGTGTACGCGTTCGTGCTCGGCAGGCTCCGTGCAGGCAACCTGGAGTTCGGTCAGTTTGTTGAGGCTTGGAGGCAGATCATCGGCAAATCTGGTGCCGAGCCGGAGCAGGAACCGTAATGTGGTACGCGTGGGAGGAGAGTGGCGGGCCGGTTCATAAGGCCGATCCCACTGATGCCAACCTCAATCCAGTGCGCGCTATGACAGTGCGGCAAGAAGGCCAACCGTTATGAGGGCTGGAGGCTGAGCCAGACCAAGCCTGCACGCGTTGAGTGCCCGCGCGGCTGCTTTAGCTAGCGGGCTGGCGGACGGGCTGGGATTCGAACCCAGGACAGGCTTGCACCTGTACCAGTTTTCAAGACTGGCGCCATCAGCCGGACTCGGCCACCCGTCCGCGCCGATCTAGGTTAGTCGAGGATCAGTCTGTAGCCTTCCGGCGCATGCTCGGGAGTGACGGCTGAGATCCCTCCCCCTCCGCGCCCGCCTGGTCGACGGTCGGGCTCCTATCAGTCGGCAACCGCCAGCCAGCCCGGGGCCGGGCGCGTCAACCTGTGCTCGGCGACCAGCCTCTCCACTGTCGCTTGCGGGATTGGCCAGGTGAACCAGTTTCTCAGATCACTTTCCGGGGCCAGGACCGCGGCGCGAATCGCCGCCATCAGCACCGCGTCGTGTGGATCAGTGACCCGGGCCGGCTTGTCGATGATGTCCTCCCAGCGGCGCAGGGGCGCGAAATGCCATGTCGACTCATCCTCGAATACGAGCCCTTCGCCAAGGACCGCTCCCACGCGCTGCAGCTTGTCGCGCGCTCTCTTCAACCGCCTGCGATCCCATGCCAACTCGACCTCCAGGTCATCCAGCGTCGACTCGCCGTGCTTGGCCAGATGAGCGAGGAGCGCCGCCTCATCGCCCTCCGCTGCGGCGATTGATTGCCGGACCAGCGGATCGAACAGTCGGGCCGTCTCCGCCGTCAGATAAAGAGTCTTGCCGCGATGCAATTTCGTCAGCACCGTTCCGGGTCGTTGCCCCAGCTGGAAAGACCAGATCCATTTCGTTCGGGGCCACAGGTCAAAGCCTCTGCCGCCGGCTCGCCCGGGCACCTCATGGCAGGCGCCGAAGAGGCTCGGCAGGGCCGAGTCAGGCATGCGGGTGAGGAGTCCGCGACCGGCGAGGAAGGCGGCTGCTTCGTCGAGCGAGTGCAGGGCTCGATCTGGCGTCAAACGGCATTCGAGGTTGCGCCGTCGCTCGACGGCGGTCAGCTCCTCAGTCATAAAGAAGATCGCTCTCTCCCCTCGGCGGGGAGAGAGGTGGCGGGTGTTTCTACCACGTCACACCACCTTGAACGAATCCTGGTCCCAAATCGATCGCTCCAACAGGAACACCCTTGCGCTAAAGCAGGTGCTCGGCCAGGAACTCCAGGATCCGGCGGTTCGAGGTCACCTGGTTGGGAAGCGCCGCGATGCCGTGCCCCTCGTCCTCGAAGATCATCAGCTCGGCTCCGGTCGCGCGCGCGATCTGCTGACTTTCCTCCACCGGCACGCGAGGGTCGTTGCGACCATGGATGACGAGGAGCGGCGCTTTGATCGACGCGGCGTGGTGTATCGGGCTGATCTCGCGCAAAAACTCTGATTGGGCGCCGTTCGGGTCGCCGTACTCGTTCATCCTCAGAACCCCGCGCCACGGCGGCATGTTCTCGAAGAACGTATGCCAGTCGGCGATTCCAACCACGTCGACGCCCGCGTCCCACAGGTTCGGGTCGTCGATCAGCACGGCCAGGGTCATGAATCCGCCGTAAGACACGCCCATCGCCGCCGTCCTGCTCGCGACTCCCGTCCGCTTGAGATGACGCGCCGCCTCGGATCCGTCCTTGACGCCGTTCCACCGCAGCTCCTTGTCGTCGAGATTCTGGAAACGCATCCCGTAACCGGCCGAGCCTCGGACGTTGGGTAGGAACACATTCACGCCGATCGAATTCAGCAAATGCGCCATCGGCTGGAACGACGCCCGCGATTGCCTCTCAGGGCCGCCATGGAACACAACCACCGCCGGCCGCGGCTGCTCATCCATCCGGTAGAAGAGGCTCGGGATGCGCAGGCCGTCGAAGGTCTCGTAAACGGTTTCGACCGGAACTACGAGCTGCCCTGGGGGCTCGCCGGAAGATGTCCAGCGCTCACCTCCGCGCCATTCGTAGATCTCGGCCGGGTGGATGGGCAGCTCCCAGCTGACGAAGAACCCAGAAGAGTCAGGTTTCCAGGTCAGGTGATAGTCGGCTCCGCCGGCGTGGTCGGCGGTGACAACACCTGGCGGGAGCACGCCGCGCTCGAGGACGTTGCCGGAACCCAGGTCGATGACGCGCAGCCCGTCGTAGATGCCTTCGTTGACGACGATCGCCGCCTTGTCCAACGACGGTGCGACAGTCACGCCCTCGAGGTCGTGCTGCTCGTCGAACAGCCACCGCGCGACCTGCTCGGGCTTGTGGGGATCCACCATGGCGAGGCCCAGGAAGTCGCGACCGAGGTCGGTCATCACCACGAGCCCCTGATCGAGCCACGCGACAGGACGCACACGCAGAGCGTCGGGTAGAAGGCGAGTCATCGACCCATCGCGGTCGACCGTGTACGCCTCCGTGGGCGAACCCAGAACCTTGACCACCGCGGCCCGATCGCCTGCCGGGCTCCAGGCTGCCCACTCCCAGAATCCGCCTGGTTCGGCCCACCTGACCATCGACCCCGTCGCCAGGTCGAGCTCACCGAGCACCATGTCCGCCTGGCCGTCCGGATTCCAGCTCAGGCCGACCTTGCTCCGGCCCGGATGCAAGGTGATTGAGGTATGGATCGCGTGCGGGTCCGAGGTCAGCTGCCGATAGCCCGCATCGGTGACCAGACCCAGCTGCCAGATCTCGTCGCCTCCGCGGTCCGCGCGCACGAGCAGACCCACGGGCGTGTGCGCGTGCGGGAGCATGCGTGTTTCACTCTCGACGGCGCGGACCGCAGTCGCCGCGGCGCCGTCCTGGCGGAAGACCTGCGGCACGCCGGTGATGTTCGAGGAGAAATAGAGCCTGCCTGCGTCATCTGGCAGCGGTCGCGTCGCTCGAACGACCGAGAGCAACTTTGTGATGCGGGCTGGATCCGTCGAAAGGATTGAGGAATCCAATCGTCCGAGTGTAACTTCGACCTGAGCGATGGCCGAGGACCGCGTCGTGTAACCTTCCGGGCCGATTTCGCGCTTCACCGTGCGATGGCGGACGTCACGCCTGATCGCGTGGGTCAGCTATCGCCCGACGGGCGGTGGCGCTGGGACGGCGCTGCGTGGTGCGCAGTCGAACCTGTCTCTTTGCCCGCGTGGGCAAGCACCCGCGTGGCATGGAGCGCAGGCTCGACTGCGGTAGCCGCCGCGCTCGTGGTCGGATTGCTCGCCGACCAGGCGATGCGCACTGGCCGCATCGGGCTTGGCGCCACGCTCACCTCCATGGTCGGCGCCCTGGTGGCCCTCACCCTCGGCCGGCTCCAACGAACCGAGTCCCGGTTGCTCATTGGTGGCGCGGTCCTCTTTGCACTCTGGTTCACCGTGAGGGCCAGCCCCTGGTTGCTCTGGCCCGACCTCGCCGCCGTGTTTATGTTGCTGGGCCTGGCCACCTCATTCGCGGTGCGCGGCTCGGTCTTCGACCTCGGTGCCACGGAGCTCGCCGCACGCTTCTTCCACTCCTGCCTGCAGCTCGCGGCCGGCGCTGGCTTCATCGCAACTCCGGC
>Ga0070698_100009672_pt1 | contig 10312 bp, 7 predicted proteins | sample KBSK1502metaG_FD_65477 | JGI IMG/M metagenome (GOLD analysis project Ga0070698, IMG submission 65477) | Corn, switchgrass and miscanthus rhizosphere microbial communities from Kellogg Biological Station, Michigan, USA - KBS K1-50-2 metaG | ecosystem: Host-associated > Plants > Roots >... | reverse complement strand
CTGGTCGTGATTCTGAGCCGTCCCCCACAATATCCAACCGATGTGCGCCCACCAGCCACCATCGCGTGGCGTGTGTGGATCGCCGGCGCGATCTGCGTGTGCGTGATGCATGCGATGCGTCACGACCCACTGAATCGGCCCACCTTCGAGGGCGAGCGTGCCGCACGTCGCAAGAAAATACTCAACCACTTTCGGAACTTTATAACCCCGATGAGTCAGTAACCTGTGAAAACCCATGCCAATGCCAAGACTTCCCGCTACCCAGTAGAATACAACCCCGGCGATCACAGCCGGCCAGCTCCAAAAGAAGAGAGATGCGACGGCAGCAAGATGCGCAACGATAAGAAAAATCCCATTGGCCCAATTAACGCCCAACTGTTCTGTCGCTGCCTGAGCTTCACTACGTAGTTCTAATCTCATCATCACCCTTTTAAACAAATAGTTCGGTAGCGGTCGCTACTTGAACCGCTCTGTGCAACCTCGTCCTTGTCTATCTAACCACATAGACACTGACAATAGAGTTGTTGCACAGAGAGATTACAAAACTACGACGTTACCGATTATCGTCCGCGTTGTGGTCGAAACGAGCGGACCGAGGCTTTGTGAGGGCGTCCAAAGGGGAGAAACGATTTACCTGCACGTGGCGCCGATGGCTGCAAACCACCAAATCCTTCCGGCACGATGCGTTTTACCGGTTGTCCAATCAACCGCTCGATTGCTTTCATCGACAACTCGTCGACGGGTGTGACGATCGTGATGGCTTTACCTTGCTTGCCCGCTCTGCCCGTGCGGCCTACTCGATGCACGTAGTCTTCGGGAATATTCGGCACGTCGTAATTAATGACATGCGAAACGGCATCGACATCCAATCCACGAGCCGCAATATCGGTCGCTACGAGCACTCGCGTTTGACCATTGCGAAATCCCCGCAACGCTGCTTCACGTTGTGGCTGACTGCGATCCGCGTGAATGCGATTGACGCTGTGATTACGAGCTTTGAGAATATGTGACAGGCGCTCGGAGCCGCGTCGAGTGCGCGTAAAAACCAAAACCTTTTCCAGCGATTCCTGTAAGTTTTCTCGCTCGAGTAGATCAAGCAAGAGCGCAGTTTTGTTGTCCAGCGAGACTGAATAGGCAGTCTGCTCCACCATCTGCGCCGCCCGGCCGCGTGGGCTCACTTCAACCAACTTGGGTTGTCTCATTGTCGAGCGCGCCAAACTCTCAATCGTCGGAGACATCGTCGCTGAGAACAAAAGCGTCTGCCTTTTTGTCGGCAGCATTGCGAGTACTCGCCTGATCGCGGGCAGAAAGCCCATATCCAGCATGCGATCAGCCTCATCCAGCACAAGGACTTCGATGGTCGAGAGATCGATTGCACGACGTTCTGTGAGATCCAGCAAACGGCCGGGTGTAGCAATGACGATCATTGGGCGGCGACGCAAGTCGGCGATTTGCGTGCTCATATTTGCGCCACCGATGACGAGAACGCTGCGATTAGCTTTCAGATGATTGAGTTCACCGTAGTTCTTTTGGATCTGGAGTGCCAGTTCGCGTGTCGGAGCAAGCACCAGGACGCGAATGCCCGGTCGCGGTTGTAAGCTTAGATTCTGAATGATGGGCAGAAGAAATGCGGCCGTCTTGCCAGTGCCGGTTTCGGCACAGCCAATTACATCCTCGCCGCTGAGAATTATTGGGATGGCTTTGATTTGTATTGGAGTGGGATTTAAGTACCCGAGGGACTCACAAACGCGCAATTGTGCGCTTGTTAATCCTAGTTGAGAAAAATTCATAGGTTCCTTTGTGAAACGCGAACGACTTACTTTGAAGTCGTCGCCAAAAAATAAACAGCAGCGCCGATCTTCGCGATCGACGGGATGCGAAGACCGACGACTGCTCAAGGTGCTGATCATTACCAGCGCGGTTCAGAGCGACGTCCAGAGCTGCCGCCACCGCGATTGCCGCCGTACCCACCGCGATTACCGCCGAAGTTACGTCCACCGCCACCGCCGCCGCGATTTTCGCGTGGCCGGGCTTCGTTGACTTTCAACATCCGACCAGCGACTTCCTTGCCGTTGAATTGGTCAATCGCTGACGCGGCTTCTGCGTCGGTAGACATTTCGACAAACGCGAAACCCTTCGATTGTCCGGTGTCGCGGTCCTCGATGATCTGCGCTGATTCAACGGTTCCAGCCTGGGCAAACAGTTCCTGGAGGTCCTGACTGGTGGTTTGGAAAGAGAGGTTTCCAACATAGAGTTTTTTTGACATAGAGATATACCTTTCCTCTGTTTAGGAATGAAAAGAAGCTGCGAATCAGATTTGGCTTCGGCGAACGGTTGCGTTCGAAGGATCAGGTTCGGATGCTCTCAAACTAAGAGCGGCTTCGAAGTGTGAAACAAGCCTGCTCTCGAACCATCCAAACGTCCGGCGCTAATTGTCTTGTGCGCGGGGCGCATCACCGTCGATGCGCGAGAGAAGGATTAACGGAGCGTATGATGCCTGATGTGGGGGCCAAGTTGCAAGCTGACGGTCCCGGCGACCGCACTCCAAGAGGCCTAACTCGAACGATGTGCTATACTTCGCTCAGCATTTTATCAGTTCTTTAAAACCACTCTCGACATCGGGATCCGCGCCTGGCCCGCCCCTCCTTGTGCCGTCTGTTTGTTTTTCAAACCTGACTATGCCCAAGGGATCCTGATGCACACAGCACCAAAACCGCCGTTGAATAATCATGAGCAAACGGAAGAGCGCTCACGTTTCCGAGAAGTCGTCGTGGCTGGTTTGAGAGCGCGGCAACTTCTGCGCGGTTCAAAACCGCGAATCGAGGCGGATCCTAAAAAACGCAAAAACACGAGCATTGCAATGGAAGAAGTCAGGCGAGGCTTGATTACGTTTACGCAACTCGCTCTTTCGCAGGTTCAGCAATCATTAACTTCTAAAGACGCAGGCGTCCCGATTCCGATAACTGCATCCGAGCATGTTGCATTCAGCAGCTTTAACGTTGGCGAGGAACCATGACCGGATTGCGTATATTCATCAAGCCCGACACCAGAGGTCAAGGTGAGACTAGTGTTTTCTATAGTCAGCGTAGCCACGGTCCAATATATCGCTGGCATTATGAAGAACAACTTGGCCGGTGGCACGTGGCGCGGGTAGACGCGTTCGACTGGTCTTCCAGAGAATTGTGCGCTGCCCGGTGGCATTCCGTTCCTCAAGGTCTCAAGGCGCAATTGAGTGAACACTATGTTGAGTAGGGTTTTGATCTGAGGTCATCAATAACCGATAGCCAGCCCATCTTTGCGCTGATCGGACGCGCCCATCAGAGTCCTATTCACCGGGTCGATCATAATCGCCTGGCCCCCACCCATAGATGATCTCAGTACGCCGGGAGGCGAAGCCCGCACATGGCCCAGGGATATTAGCCGGTCAATCACTGTCGCCGGAATTTCGTCCTCGAGCAAGACGTCCTTCGCGCTCATATAACGGAAGCGCGGCGCATCAATCGCCTGCTGCAACCCCATTCCAAGATCGATGATGTTGACTAACACCTGAACATGTCCTTGAGGCTGAATGCCGCCACCCATGACGCCGAACGACATGAACAGCTTGTTGTCTTTGAAGACCATCGCCGGAATGATCGTGTGGAAAGGGCGCTTGCCCGGCTCGAGATGGTTAGGGTGCGTTCGATCCAGTGAAAACGAACTGCCGCGATTCTGAAGTACGATCCCTGTATCGCCGGCGACAATCCCTGATCCAAAAGCGTCGAAAAGACTATTAATGAACGACACGGCGTTCCCGTCCTTGTCGACGACGGTAAAGTAGGTAGTGTCGCTGCCCACGTTGATATCCCCCGGAGCTGGTGAATCAAGTGCTTTGTTTGGATCGATGAGGGCGCGGCGTTTGGCTGCGTAGTCTTTCGACAACAACTCGGCTACAGGCACTTTCGAGAAAGCCGGATCGGCGATGTAGCGATTGCGATCGGCGAAGGCAAGTTTGGTTGCTTCAATCAGCGTGTGATAGTAGCGATCAGGTTGTGCGCTCAACGCTCCCAGATCGAAACCTTCGAGAATGTTAAGCGTGAGTAAGGCAGTCAATCCCTGTCCGTTTGGTGGAATCTCATAGACCGTGTAACCGCGATAATTAGTCGAGATCGGTTCTACCCAATCTGATTTCTGCGCTGCCAGGTCTGCCATTGAAATGAAACCATCGTTCTTCTCGCAGTAGTTAACGATCGCCCTGGCTATTTCACCTTTGTAGAAAGCGTCGCGACCGCCGCGCGCGAGTGTACGAAGGGTGCGAGCCAGGTTAGGTTGCTGGAAAATCTCGCCTGGCCGTGGTGCTCTCCCCTCAAGCAGGTAGTTAGTTGCAGCGGCTGGAGTCTTCTTCAACTTTGTCACTTCGGCGCTCCAGTCTTCAGCAGTCTTCTCCATGACTGGAAACCCGTTCTCCGCACAATCAATAGCCGGCGCCAACAGATCCGCAAGCTTCATGGTGCCGTACTTTTCCAATAACCTTACCCAGCCATCAAATGCACCAGGAACAGTGATGCTTTCCATGCCGAACTCCGGCATCTTCGTAATCTTCCTCTTAGCAAAGTAATCAAGACTCAAAGCGCCTGGTGCTCGCCCACTCGCATTGAGGCCCTTTAGCTCCTTTGTTTTAGACCAGTAAACAAGCGCGAAAGCGTCGCCGCCTATGCCGGTCATCATCGGTTCCGTTACATTGAGCATGGCCGCCATCGCGATCGCGGCATCGACTGCATTGCCACCACGTTTGAGAACCTCAAGACCCACTTGCGAGGCGAGCGGTTGGCTGCTGGCAACCATTGCATGTTGGCTCCGCACAACGGATCGACCCGGCTTGACCAGGATGGTTTGGCTTTTGTCTTGGGCCAGGGGATGGATGCTTGTCATTAACATCAGCGCCATCATTGCAGTTGCAAGGCAGATTCGAGCTACTGCTCGCCGCAATGAAATGATTATCGTTCGGGGCATAAGGCGAACCTTTCCAACCAGCGTCACGCCAGGTCGGTCGATTACTGACTGTCCAAGCTTAGAAAAGGCGTGTCATCAGAATGCATCAACACGCCAATAGTAACAAATCAGTCGGTAATTCTGGGCAATAGCGACAGCCCAGGTGACAGTTCAAAAAACTCTCGCGTGTTTAGAAATTTTTGATAATGACAGCGTCGCGGATCTGATGGCCGTGCGCGACGTAGAGCTTGCTGCCATCGCGGGAGAAGGCATACTCGTAAACGTAACCTTTAGGGAATGTAGTGAGTTGACGTGGGGCCGATCCCCTAAGGGCTTGCACCCAAACATTCGAGGTATTTCCGCGAGATACCAGATAAATGAGAGACCCGCCGTCTGCCGTCCATTTCGCAGCACCCCATGGGTGAGCGAGTTTATCTGCCTCCAGAGAACTGACGAGAGCGCCATCGGAACTGGAGAAGATTTTTAGCCTGCCGCTGACAAGGCACGCGATCAATTTTCCATCCGGCGATAGTTGGGGTACCAAGTCACTATCCATCTCTTTCAAGTTGACGGTTTCGCCGCCGTCGATCGAGATTTTCCGCAGATAGGCCTTCGGGCGTTCGCGGTCACGGACTTCCGCAATGTAATACACCCACTTGCTGTCCGGCGAAATTGTCGAAGAGATCTCGTCACTTTCGCCGTCGGTCAACTGTCTGAGATCCCGCCCGTTCGTGTCGATGCGGTAGAGATGACTGAAGCCGTCGCGGCGGGCGGAAAAAATGAAAAACCGTCCATCAGGCGTGGCTCTCAATTCCTCAACAAAGGGCATCGGAAGGCCGATCTGATGTTGGTCGGATCCATCACGGTTCATAACCCACAACGTCAAATTTTCACCGACCCTGCTGACGTATCCGACACGTCCGTCCGGCAGCGGAGCAATTCCGGGAGGACCGTCCAGTTGTCCGTTGGTCAGCTGTACACCGGTACTGGCATCGCCATCCGCGTCCATCACCCATATTTGCGAAAGTCTTTTGTGCGGCACTGCAAGCAGTGAGTTATCCCTTGTGAGGCCGAGCGCCGCTGACTCGTAACGACTACCGTCGGTCGAGATCCGGTGCGACCGACCGTCCGCAACGGAAAGGTAGTAGATCTGGTCACGGCGTGTTGTGTAGGTTTCCCCTGCGCGGGTGCCGATGAAGACTAAGCCCTCGCCATCAGCGCTCCAGGCCATTCGGAAACAAGTGTCCCACCGTTCCGGCGACAGATCTTTAGCCGCGCGAGTCGATACATCAATAGCTGCGATCGAGCAGTTGCCTTCGGTGGTTGTGGGATTCGAATCCATGGCCTCGTAAGCGATGAATTTCCCGTCAGGCGACCAAGCAACGCCGAGCGATAGACCTAGTCGATGGGTGCGCGTCAACAATATCCTTTCTCGGCTGCCGTCGACCGCCGCGGCTACGAGATAAGACTCCTTCGTTTTCTCGTTATGCCGAACAAAAGCCATCTCGCGCCCGTCGAAGGAAAATGAGACTGGTGAGTGAACGCCAGTCAACATTTTCACCGGCGCACTGCCGAGCGTCGGGATCCGATATAGCGAATCCTGCTCATCTCGTTTTTCTCGCCCGACAAAATAGACAAATTCAGCGTCGGGCGAAAAGGTCGGCCACTGAATCGTCCACTCCCCGGGTGGAGTGATCTCGACTCGGACTGTTTGTCCTACCTGCTGCACCCAGAGGTGCTGTTTATTCCCGGTCAGGTCGTAATAGACGAAATACTTTCCGTCCGGCGAAATGGTTGCGTCCGATACAGCGTTTCCGTTGGTCAGGGGCGTAACGGACATCTCGCCCCGCACACTCAACGAAGCCGCTCGGCCTGGAAGGTTCTGCCGCTGAAAATACCAAATCGTCACCGACGCTAATACGCCGGCAAGAACCGCGATGGCCCCAAGTATAGGTGAAAAGCGTGAGGGTTTGACGATCTTAACGGGCGTAACGGACGCTGCGGTTTGAGATTCGGCGGCCAAACCCGGCGAACCCATCGGATACTCTGGATCCGTGAATTGAGCGAGATTCGAATCTGCCCGGGCCAGTCGCGTACCATTGCGGTTCGGAGCATCGCTCACCCGAACATCTGAGGTAAAGCGATAGCCGCGACGTCGAAGAGTTTCGATGAAGGGCTGCCCGTCGTTCTTCTGGCCAAGCGTTTTGCGTAAAACGTGAAGGTAATGATCGAGGTTCGACTCTTCGACGATCGTATCCGGCCAGATGATCTTCATCAGATCACCTTTCCTTACGATCTCACCTCGAAGTTCGATTAGCGCGATCAGGGTTTCGATCGCTTTCGGAGGTAGGACGATCTCGCGCTCGCCACGGTAAAGCATCCGGCGCTGAGCGTCGAGACGATAGCCTTCAAAAAGGTAAACTTTGCTTTCGGAACTACTTCCCACACTCAAGTTAAATTCAGAACAAATAAAATCTAAATTCAGTGACATCCCGGATCTCCTCTCCATACTCCCGTTCGAGGAGCGGAAACTAGATAGAAAATCCGAGCCGCGAGATCGTTTTCCTGAACCGAAAACAGTCTACTGGAAGATTTTTCAAAGAGAAAGATTATTGCACCGCGCTGGTTTGACTGGCGCACGGAGGACATCATGGACTTTGATCACAATTTCCCTACAATCGGCGCCCGTTTTCGAGGGACGCATGAATTTGCGCGCCGAAACGATTTCATGGGTGGCTTTCCCAACTTCAACTTCGCACCGGGTTCGCGCGGCACTGTTTTCGGCAGCATCCTGTTGAGAGACTCCGTCGCGGCTTTTCGCGACGTAACTGCCACTGAGTTGGGCGAACCTGACGAACGGGACCTAGGCGCGCGTTTTCGAGCCTGCCACGCCTTCGCACGACGCAACGGCTTCATTGGCGCGTTCCCCAATTTCTTCCATGCCGGCGAAGGGCCGGGTCGCGTTTACGGGACCATCCTCCTGCGCGAGGGCGTGGCTGAATTTCGCGACGTTGCGGCCAGTGAACTGGGCAATCCGGATCCAGCCGACATTTCAACCCGGTTCAGGGTCACGCATGACTTCGCACGCCGCAATGGATTTCTAGCTGGCTACCCGAACTTCTTCCTGGCGGACCAGCCCGGCGGCCGCGTCTATGGCACGATCCTAATCAAGGAGAACGACGCCGCGTTTACGGACTTGAACAGTAAGGACCTTTTTCCCCAAGTGTTCGGGGCGATCGGAGATAAATGGCTGGAACTCGGCGGCTTGACATCGTTCCTCGGCATGCCGACCAGCGATGAGTTGAACTTCGACCAAGACGGTAAGGTCCGTTTTTTCCTTGGCGGGACCATCTATTTTTGGGGCGACACTGGGGCAATGGCAGTGCCGAACAACACGATCGCTGTACGATACTCTGGGTTCAACTGCTTCGGAACGAGCGACGGGCGGGGCGACGACGAGCCATACTTTCTCTTTGGAGTCTCTGGGCCCGGGTTCCAGAACGCGACACGGACGCGAATCTTTGAGGATGTGTCGCCTCACAGTAACGTGGCCGATTCGCTGGAATTATTTCGAGGAGCACCGGTAGGCATCGGTATCGATGTAACGCTGATGGAGCACGACTCCGGGGATCCTGACAAGTACCGCTCGTTTGTGGAGCGCGCAGTAAACGAGGCAGGGCCGAAGATCACCGAGGCACTGACCCTGGCGCCGGCAGTAGGCCAGGTACTCAGTATTGGGGCACGTGTAGCCTTGGAAGCCCTGCATGACGATATTGTGGACGCTCTAAATGAGTTGCTGGGGACTGGTGACGACAAACTCGGCCAACAACTTATCCACCTAACCCCAAAGCAGATGATCGTGCTGGCTACACGGACGCCAATCAACGATCTGGGCGGCGTGCGGTTTAGACTGCAAACCGGTCTATTCGACGGGGAAGGTAGCTCGTACAAGGCCTGCTTCGACATTGCACCCGCATAAGCAGGGCTGACAGCTATCCTTTACGGAAATCGGAAAGCGCCGCCTGGCCCAAGCGGGGACCATCCGGAAGTGCGGGCACATGGCAACGCCTGCGGAATCGCGCGGAAAGGAACTTGAGAAAGTGAGCAAGTAGGCTTCGAGAATCTTTCGAATATGGATGAGTTAACAGAATTTTCTGGAACACGTCCGGGGCGCACACTGTTCATTATCTCGACTGCATTGCTCTTCGCCGCCTTTGCCTCCCAACTCGTTTACCACGCGGTTCGGACTAGCGCGACGGTTGACGAGCCGTTTCATATTCTGGCGGGCCATCGTCATTGGCAGTGCGGCGATTTCGGCATCAATCCCGAGCATCCGCCGTTATTAAAATTACTTGCCGCGGCTCCGCTTAATTTCCGTCAGCTTTCTGAACCGCCATGGGAATGCGGTTCAAGATTCACACCTAAATTCGACGGTTTCAGTTTCGGTAGCACGTTCATTGTCGAGAACGGCACGGACAGCGTTGTCATCACGAGCCGCGTGACCGCGTCGCTAATGAGCATGCTACTCGCATTACTTGTATTCCTTGCGGCGTGGGAGATGTTCGGGCCTTGGGAAGCTTTGACCGCTCTGGCCATCGTTGCATTCGAGCCGAATTTAATTGCGTTCGGGTCGCTCGTGCTGACAGATATGGCGATCAGCGCTACGGCCTTCGGTGCGGTTTATGCGTTATATCGCTTCGGTAAGCACCGGACTTGGCCCCGCTTCCTTCTGGCCGCGTTTGCGATCGGGCTGATGCTAGCTGCGAAGCATTCGGCTGTGATATTCGTCGGGATCTTATTCGCTTTGTTGATCGCTGATGGGGTCTTGTTTCACCGACCCGCGATACGTGTCTCTCATAGAGTGCTCCAGCGTGTCGCAACTTTCGCTGGAATGTTTTTGATCGGCTTGGCAATCCTCTGGTCATTCTACGGATTTCGTTATCGCGCGGTCCCGAACGAGACAGCGCCTACGATCTCGGTGTCCGACTATATAAAGGAGAACGGCAGGCCGGAGTCGGTTAAGGGATTTCCGGCCCGAGCGACGGAAGCGATAAGCCATACGCATATTTTTCCGGAGGCGTACGTTCTGGGAATGGCTGACGTGATCGCGTGGGGAAGTCGCAACACCGTGATCTTCGGCCGCAATTACCCGACGGGGAAATGGTTCTACTTTCCGGTTGCATTCACGGTGAAGACAAATATCGCTCTTCTGTTGCTTTTGCCGCTTGGCCTAATCTTTTTGTATTTCGGTCGGGAAAAATGGCGCGAGGGCTTGTTCCTCCTAATGCCGCCGGTTGTATTTTTTATTTTTGCTTCGAGCTCCGATTTCACGAACAGTGTG
>Ga0070698_100009671_pt1 | contig 10313 bp, 9 predicted proteins | sample KBSK1502metaG_FD_65477 | JGI IMG/M metagenome (GOLD analysis project Ga0070698, IMG submission 65477) | Corn, switchgrass and miscanthus rhizosphere microbial communities from Kellogg Biological Station, Michigan, USA - KBS K1-50-2 metaG | ecosystem: Host-associated > Plants > Roots >... | reverse complement strand
GGCCCCCCGGTGACGCCTGGCCCAGTTACCTAGCGAGCGACCGGCAGCGAAGTTGCTCATGCCGTTGCGCTTGGCAATCAGCTTCCACTTTCCGTGACTCCCGTAGAAGTGGAGCGCGAGCTTGTGCAGGGTGCAGGGTGCGGCGAAGTGATGGCCGGACTTGTCGCGGGCCGATCCGTTCTCGTTGACTTGCACCCAGGAGGGCAGCTTGTCCGAGGAGCGCTTGCGGCCCTTGCCCTTCTTCTTGGTGTCGATCAGCTTCGGAGAGCGGTACTCGACGAAGGTGACATCGGTGTAGCGCGCGTCGATCTCGCCTCCGCGCTCCTCGACATCTATCGTCGTCAGCTTCATCGGCAGGTCGAGGATGTCGTAGTGGCCCCACAGTTCCGGCTGGCCCGCCGTGAAGTAGAAGGGTGAGCCGGTTTCCAGAAGCTCCAGCAGATCGCGGGTGACGCGGAGAGGATCGGGTAGGTAGTTCTCGTCCTGGATCACCGCCCAGGTCGGCGTCCAGTCGAGGAACAACGCCTGGAAGGGGATCACGATTAGCTGCCTGCCTCCCTTGCGGGAGAACTGGCCCGAGAGGATCGTGTCGTAGTCGAGCCAGGAGTGCGCGTGCTGGTGCCGGAAGGCATCGAGCGGGGGCACCTGGAACCGGAAGGGCTGGTCGAGCAGCCCCTTCTTGGTGATGCCAGGGATGCGCTCCAGGACGACGCGCAAGCCCGGCCCTGTGAGCTTGACTCCCGGCGGTGGCTGCGGCGGCGGCTCCGGTACTGGCTCGATGATGATGTCGCCGTTTTCGCCTATCACTCTCGACATCTAGCTCAACGCCTTCTGCTCGGATTCCATCGTCGCCCCAAAGAGGTGGTCGGCAACCTTGTGGATCGCGCGCTCGATCTCGCGCTGGATGTCGCCCTCGCGGTGGTTCTGAATCGTGCCGATGTGGACCGTGAGCCGATGCCCACCCGTGCTGGAGCCGCCGATGTGGACTGGCTCTGGCCCGCGCTCGCCCACACCGATCAGCGTCGGGCGTCGGGCGACGAACGAACCGCCTGCTCCATGCCAGCCACCCCAGGCAACCTTGTTGCTCAAGCCTGCGGCGTAAGCCTTCTCTCCGGCTGTCTCCAGCATGCCGGGGATACCTCCAACGTGTGCAGGCGGGAGCGTGAGATTGAGTCCTCCTACCGCGCCCGGCATGCCGAACAAGCCGCCGCCTGGACCCATCGGCACATGACGTACCGCGAAGCCCGGTCGAGCACCGCCGGAGAACCAGCCCGGCCCGCCGCCTGGCCGTGAAGTCGAAGTGCCCCACGCGTGACCACCGATGGTCGTGTAGACGTGACCGGGGTTCGCGTACACGGTCAACCAGCCCGGCCCCGGCTTCCCGTAGCCCATGAACTGCCCCGACACCATCGTCGGAATGTTCACGCCTGCTGCTTGCAGGAGTCGGCTGACCGACGAGGAACAGTCCCACGGAGGCGTCCCCGGCGCAGGCGTCACATGCCCGCCGCCGTACTTGTAGACGGAGTTCATCGCGGAGATGCGATTGGCCTCTGAGATCAGCGCCGACGACGAGCCGACAACTCGGCCCCCGCGCGCCAGTCCAGGAAGGATGTCGGAGTGCTTCTTCTTCTCGCCCGCGACAATCTGGGCCAGGGTCAGCCCGTGCGGGCCAAGCATCGCATCGGCCTTGCGCTCAGAGTGGCGGTTGACGACCAACTCGCCCGGAGCCGCGATCATCCTGGTCCCCGGCAGCGGCACAGTGTCGTGCAGGCCGCTTCCCGGAATCCTGCCTCCCCGTGCTCCCGTAGTCGGCGTGAAGGCACCCGTAGCAGCGTTGAAGCCCGCAGCGTTCTTCTGGCCCGGCGTCTGGGGAAGCCCTCCCGGCCTCCCTGCCACGACTCCACCGACGATGGACTGCGCCTGCTTGGCGGTGTAGCCCATCGCCGTCAGTGAGCCAATCGCCATCTGCTTGATCTGGGCGAAGTTCTGAGCCAGGCCGATCTTGGCAAGCTGGGACTCCATGATGAGCGACTGCCGAATCTGCCGCCACTGGGTCTTGGAGCCGGTCAGAATCTTGCTGTTGACGATGCGCACGCGCTCGCCCATGTCCGCGAACTTGGCCTTGATGTCTCGGTTGAGCTTGACGTACTCGTTCGAGAGCTTGGGGTTCTGCCTGCGTGCTTCGGCTGCCCACTTGAGGACGTTCTGCGCCAGCACTCTGCGCCCGGCGGGATCAAGCACTCCCATCAGCCGAGTCGTGCGAGCACCGACCTTCGACATGGCTGCCTCTGGCCCCATCCTCTGAGCATCGACGTTGAACCGCTCGCCCATCCGCGTCAACGCGGTGTCCGCGACTTTGATCGACTGCTCGGCCTTCTTCTGGCGTATGAGCCGCTGGTTGGCATGGAACTCCGCGTTCAACTGCCCGAGCAGCACCTTGCGCTTGTCGATCTCCGGCTGGAGCGCTGCGAGTGCCGAATCGCGGGCTGTGCCGTGGAGCGTGCGTGCTCGGGCAGCGAACTGCTGGTAGACCTTTAGCTGCTGGGCTACCCCCGCGCGGTTAGTGGGATGAAGCGCTCCGGTCAGGCGGAGTTGGTCCTCGATGCCCGTTCGCATCGTAGGCATCCGAGCAGACTGCTGGTAGCGGTGCCAGCCCTCGCCGGAGGCCCACTTGCCGAGCATCGTCCAGTCGTCGCGCTTGCTGCCGGTGTCCTTGGTGTAGTAGCCCGTTCCGGCCACGTAGCGCATCTCGTCGCGCTCGCGCTTCTGGCTGGGGGTCTGCATGGGCGGGACGATGCCGAGTGTCGCGCCCGAGATCGCGGCTCCAATCGTCTGCGCGGTCTGCTCACCGACGTTTCCTTCTCGCTCGGCCCTGATCGCATCAATCGCAGCCATGATCGCCATGACCGGCAGAGCGAACTTGCCGACTGCCCGAGCGCCCAGCCCCAACCGACCTGCTCCCCCTAGGCCACGCAGCCCGCCTCGTGCGGCCAGTCCGGCTCCCGCTCCTGCCGCCGCTCCGGTTTCCCAGGTCATAGCTCCACCTGCCCCGCGTACCCAGCGTCCTGCTGCTGCGCCTGCGCCTACTGTTCCCAGCGCGCCAAGCCCGCCAGCACCCGCCGCTCCGCCAGTCGCAGCCACCTGTGCTGCGGCGGCTGCCTGTGCGCCGGAGGCGACTGCCCACCAGGACGCTGCAAGCGACTGCACCTTGCCGATGAACAGGTTTATGGCGATCACACTCAGCGCTGCCGAGAACAGAGCACCCAAGCCAGGCACGTGATCGAGCAACCAGTTGAAGGCATCGACGATGCCGGTCAGCGCGCGCAGGAACACGACAAACGGACCGGTCGCCCCGCTCAGGTTCTCGATCAAGCGCCCAATGGAGATCAGCGCTGCGATAATCGGCGGGCCGAAGGCTGCGGTCACCACAGTCAAGACGTGCTCCAGAATCGGCACCAACTCGCGCAAGCTGCGGACCATCCCGCCGAGGCCGGGAGAGGTACCCATCCGCCAGATTGCCTGGCCCAAGTCACCGACCAGCCCGATCATCTCGTGAATCCCCTCACCCATCGCGGCGAAGTCACCGATGAACTTCATTCGCCCCTCGATGGAGCCGGTGAAGCGCCGCCAGCCAGCCGTGGCCTTCTCCGCCGATTGCCAGAGGTCGTCTCCGAGCGGGCGGGCTGCGCGTCCGAGGTTACGCAGGGTGAACCACACGTCGCGGGTGATGTGACCAAAGCTCGTCAGCGCCACCTGCGTGCGATGAAGCCATGCCTGGAGGCGACCCGACTGTCGCCCCGCCTCGGCTGCCCCTCTCGCCCACTGAGTCCAGCCTGTGATCGTCTGGACGATCCAGCGCGTGAAGGGCCGCGCGGCGATGGCAAGGTCGAGCACGGCATGGACGAGGTTGCCGATCCCCGTTCCCATGCGCTCGATGATGAAGGTGCCCTGATTCCCAAGCTCCTCGAACTGGCGCATGAACTCGGGCGTGGTCGCGCCGCGCGCGGCTCGCGTCGCCAGACCTCCGAGCGTGCGGCTGTAGCGTCCAAGCAGCCGTTCGATCATCGGGACTCCGCGCTGGAGCCGCCGGATGGCGAAGTCCACACCAGCGAACAGCCCACCCTGCGCTGCCTCGCGCAGTTCCTTGACCACGGGCTTGTAGAGCCGGAGGGTGTCGATCAGCCTCTTGGCCTCCGGCGTCATGTTCTTCAACGCCTCCTTGTTGCCGCTCATCGCCTTGCTCAGTCCCGAGAAGGCGAGCTTGGCGGTGACCGCCGCCAACCCTACGCCGATCAAGATTCCAGGCAGCGCCGCCATCACACCTGCGAGATCAGCGACCCTCGGAGTCAGAGCGACCACGCCGCCAGCGAGCGCGCCGACGGCCTGCACAAGCAGACCAACCCCAGCGAGGATGGCCGGGAACTTGAACAGGCTGATGATCTTGCCCACCGATGCAATCGAAATCCCGATCCTGCGGATGCGCGCCCACATCCCGTCGTACTCGCGGTTGACCTTGCGCACGCTCGTGACCGTGCGCTCGTGCTCGACGTTTAGGTTGCGCTCGGTGCGCTGCATGCTCCGCATCTGCCGGTCTAGCTGCTCGTAGTTGCGGATCGTCTTGGGACCGCCGACGGCGTCCATCGTGAAGCCGAGCTTCGAGAACGCCGCGTCAGTCCGAAGCGCCTGGCGCTCCATCTCGCGCAGCGGACGCGACGCTCGGTCGAGCAATCTGAATACGCCCTCTGCCGTCGTCATGTCGTCCTACACTTCTGTTCGTGACCACTCTGGAGCAAGCGTTCTGGGAGCAAGTCGAGTCGGCGGATGGATGCTGGGAATGGCGAGGCGCCCGACAACCCAACGGCTACGGACGCCTGTGCATCGGAGGCAAGAAACTCCTTGCCCATCGACTCTCCTACGAACTCAACATCGGCCCCGTTCCAGATGGTTTGCTCGTGCTGCACACCTGCGACAACAAGCCCTGCGTCCGGCCCGATCATCTCTACGCTGGGACGCGACAGGACAATGCTCGCGACGTGTTCGAGCGCGCCTCCTTCAACCACCCGACGGACAAGCTCTCGTTCGAGCTTGCCGACGAGCTTCGACGTGTGGCTCGGGAGGAGGGGTCGAGCCAAGACGCGCTCGCACGTCAGTTCGGTGTTTCCCGGTCGCAGGTCGGGAAGGTGCTGCAAGGCATCCACTGGTCTGCCTGCCGCCCTACCTAGTTGCCCTTCTTGGGCACGCGCTGGCGCTGGACTTGCACACCCGCGAGCTTGAGGGATTCTTCGTGCGCAACTTCGGCGCAGCCGTAGATGAACGCCCGCACGCGTGAAGGATGAAGGGGAGGACGAGGTTCTCCTCCCCCCCACGGCACAAAGTTCTCGTCGAGCAGGTTGTAGAGACAGTAGGGATTCATTCCTCCGTATCGCCACGCTTCATAGAGAAGGCGGGCTTCCCCTCCTCCCTTTATGAGTTTCCCGCCGCGCGGACCTCCTTCGCTTCCTGGATGTCCTCCTCGTCCCAGCCGGAGAACAGGAAAATCTCCGCTGCGAGTTGGTCGATCAGACCCGGCTTCTTGCGGAAGCGATGCTTGACCACCTCCGATGGGTCTGCGATGCCCTTCTGCTTGGCGACCTCCCGCACGTTGGGCGTGACGGTCGCCGCCGTCACGATCAGCAGGTTGGCGAACGAGTCGTCCACCTCTCCGGTCTGCGCCTGACGCTGCCGACGGCCACGCGGCCCGCCCCGGCTCCCGGCACGACTCCTGATCTGCCGCATCTCGTCGGGGTCGATGGCGCGGATCGTCCAGTCGATCCGCTTGGGCGCATCGGGCGTACCGACGTTGATCGTCAGAGTCTTGTAGACCTCTGCGCCGTCGTCGTCGTCGTCGGCCAGCAACCAGTCGGTTGCATCCTGCTTGTCCTCGTCAGAGAGGCGCTGGTCGCCTCCTGGCGCTGCTGCGATCTCGATGGACTCGGGAGGAGCGAGCTTCTCGACCTCCTCCTGCGTCACTCCGCCTTCGATGGCGGAGCGGTCCTGCTCTGCGGTACCACTTTCCATAACGGGCCTCCTTTAGGCCGGGTGATGGTGGGCTGTCGGCATGGCGCGTGATCGCCGCCTGGAGGCGGAAGGATCAGCCGCTATTGCCGTCGAGCGGTTGAGCCGTTTGCTGCTCCGACCGGCTCAGGTCGGCGGGGACGGACTCTGTCGTCGAATCCTTCCTGTCCCTCGGGGAGAACGCTCTCGACTTCGAGGCGAGCGAGCACTTCGAGAAGCTCCGGCCTGCCGTGCGTCCTCTTGGAGCCGATGTGTTCCTTGAGGCCGAGCACGACACGCTCGTAGTCGATGAGCACGACTGGTTATCCCTGCGATGGCGGGCCGAGGGTGCCCTCGTACTGAGCCTGGGGCATGCCGCCTGCGCCCGGCACCTTGCGGAACGCATAGAGCGGAGTCTCGTCCTCCCAGGTCAGGGGGAACTCACGGTCCACGATGTCGTCGGTGATCGAGAAGCCAAGCGGCAGTCGCCAGATCAGGCAGCCGTCGAGTTGCCACTTCTCGATTCCGAGCGCGTCGGGATCGTCGAACTCGATCTGGATGGAGAAGGCCCGAACGCTCGGGACTCCCCGGTTGCGATCTTCACGGCGTGCGGCAAGGCTCTTGCCGATGAACTTCTTGATGTCGAGTTCCCACGACGTGTCGATCTTCTGGATGCGCAAGGTGCCCTCGCGCGTCTCGCGTCCTGGCTTGTAACCCTGCTTGGTCTGGCCGGTCAGCGGGACCTCGATGCGGTTGACTTCGACCGCGCCCGTGACCTCGACCACTTCGGCCAGCATGACTCCGTCCCGCCAGGCCGAGCCGTACATACCGCCGTAACGCTGTAGCGCTTCGCTGACTGAGATCGGAGCCGGTGCAACGGTCATGTCTTAGCCTCCTTTCGTCCGTTTACCGGATGATCGTCTTGAAGAAGATTTGCTCCAGCGAGCGCCCGAACGCCCAGCCGGTCACTGTCTCGACGAACTCGTCGTCGTCGCTCGGGTTGGACGCGATCACGACCGTCCAGCCTGGCTGGATCACACCGGCAGCCTCGCGTGCCCGAAGCGCCTGCTGCGCACGTCCGACGACCGCCTCGCGCGTCTTGTCGTTGACCGGCAGCTTGCCGATCCCGTTCCGCGCCCAGTAGTCGTTGAGTTCCGTCTCGTAGCCGTGCATGGTGCGGATGTACTTCGGGTTCGAGAACAGCTTGTACGGCTTGTCCGGGTTCGTGCGCGAGATGTAGGTCGTCAGACCCTTCTCGACGTGTACCGGTGCGTCGATGTCCGAGTCGCGGGCGAGCACGACGACGCCACCGTCGTAGCCCTTGAGGATGTCGCCCTCGGTCGGACCAGCGAGCATCTTGAGGCCGCGCATGCGAGCCATCGTGATCGACATGGCCTCTCCCCGTGCGGCGAGGATGCCCGCCAGACGCGGAGCAAGCTGAGAGGTCGAGAGCACCGTCGGTAGCGAGGAAGCGTCGAGCATCAGCGAGTCCTCCACGGAGCCAACGCCCAGGTTCACGAACAGGTCACCGAAGGACTGGGACTCCCCGGACGGAATCGAGTTCAGCGCCGCCGAGCGCGTGATCGCGGTCGCCACGTCCTCGTTCAGCGCGCCGCCGAACACAGAGATGAAGTGCTTGCCGTTCTTGTTCATGTTCACGGCCCAGAGCTTGAGTGACGCGACGATGGAGGAGTCGGTCAGGTCGTAGGGCGCGAACAGACTGAACCTCTGGACCTCCAGCGCCGTGGACATCGTCGTCCAGTCGCCAGACACCAGCGTGGAGCCGTCGTTGCCGCCCGTGAGCGACACCGAGGTGACGATGGTGAGCGCGGTGCCGGAGATGGCGACTACCGCCGTCACCCAGTCGGAGCCGGTGCCTGCATAGACACCCGTGCCGTTGATCTGGGCACCGAGATCGTTGATGTCGGTGTCGGCGTAGACGTAGCGCTCGACCTCGACGGAGCCGTCGTAGAGGATCAGTTCCGTCTTGGCCGCGTCGGCTGCATAGTCCTGGACGGTGACCTTGAGATCGTTGCCCTTGGTGCCCTTGTAGCGGCCCGAGAGCGTGATCGCTGTCGCCGGGGTCGTGTTGGTCAGGATGCGCGTTGCCTTCGCGCCGCCCGAGGCGACCATGCGGTAGACCATCACCGCTCCGGCACCGAGCACGCCGTCGAGGTCCTCGCCTCGGAAGGCCATCTGGACGGCGTTGCGCCCAGCGCTCAGGTAGTTGCCGTAGATCGCGTCGAACTCGCCCAGAGAGCCGACCTGCACGACCGAGTTCTCTGGACCCCAGGTGTGGATGATCGGGACGGCGACAACGGAGCCGATGGCCGGGGCAACGCGAACCTCGGGCCGGGCCACGAAGTTGAAGTAAGACCCTGGCCGTCTCGGTCGGTTCGCCTCGCTGTATGCGCCGGGCACTCGACTCCTCCTTTATGCGGACTCGGTCTGAACCGGAGAGGTGCTCCACTTCTCGGCGCGCTCACGAGCTTCGTCGAGGGTGAGGTGCTTCTTCTTCTCACCGTGGAGTGCTCCGGCCATGACATGCGATGGGATGCCGAGGAAGGCGTCCGACTCTGCGATCAGCCGGTCGATGGAATACGCCGTGCCGCCGTCTCCGGCGACTTGTGAGGGTGGCCCCCCGTCCTCAGCCTGCGAAGGCTTGGCCTCCGCCTTCTGCTCTCTCTTGTTCTCTGCCACTGGCGGTGGCTCCTTAGCTCGTGGTGGTTGTGTTCTTCACAGACTTCAACACCTTCGTCCCAGATGGTACTCGACCGCGCTGACGCCAGCCAACTCTTGCATCACAGACTAACGTAACCAGTCGGTCGTCAACGGGGTCGTGGAGCTTGTTGATCGAGAGGTCGATCACCCGAATGTAGTCATGGACCTCCCGCCGATCCGAGGTTGCGCCCGTGCCTTTGACCGGCACGTCCTCGTAGTCGTAGAGGGGCACGCGCATCGGAGCCGAGCGGATTGTGGCCGTCGCACTCGTCGTTTCGGGTGGCTCGGTCACGCCTGGGACAACGTCACCCAGATCCTCGTAGGTTGTCCCGATCACTTCGGCCAGCAGCGTTGTGGTGATCGGCGTCGCGCCCCGGTAGATGCGGTAGCTCGTGGCTCCGGCAGCAGGCGTCCAGGCAAGCTCGATTCGACTGGTCGTTCCAGTCACAACCGCGCTGACTTCTCCCTGGGGCAAGCTCTCACCACTCGCGTTCACGGCGCTCAGCTTGTAGACGTAGGTGTCCGCCGCAAGCTCGCCGCCCTCTGCGAAGCCCACACAGATCACACTCGGTGGCGGCATCAGCGGGTCGTCGTAGGCAATCCCAACCCGGAAGGCTGTCTCCAGGAGCGCCTCGACTCGCTCGGCGTTGATGATCGCCTCCTCGACCGAGGGCTGCTCCACCGGGTAAGCGTGGATCGCGCAGGGCTGGACGTTGTCGTAGTGAACGACCGGGCCGGTCATTAGCTTCGCGCCCACCTTCGCCACCCGCGCGAACGGACGGTGGAAGGTGCCCTCCTCATCCCAGAGGCGAACCTCCCACTCCTCCCCGAGCGCGTGCGCGATGTAGCGCTTGAGCGAGCGGATCACGTCCTCGCCAGTTCTCACGCAAACCTCCTCACGCTCGTCACCCGGTGGCGGAGGATCGAGCGCTCCAGGTCGTTCATCACCTCTGCGACGATGTCCCGGCAGACCATCGGGAACTCGTGCTCGGCAATCGCGGTGCCGATGGCGAACATGTGGTTGCCCGGAGAGCCGGGGTGCATCACACGCTTGGCAAAGACGGGCTGGCCGGTGTGCGGGTCGATCCAGCGCAGCCACCCATCCGGGCGCTTGGGCCTGATCTCGTAGCGCGCATGCTTCGGCCCCCAGAGGCCGGTGCCGTGTTCGACATAGGGGGCGTACTCCAGGCTCGACTCGGAGCCAGTCTCGTAGACCGTCTCGCCGCGAGCGTTGCGGTAGACGACCATCAGCTTCTCGTGAATCTCGGCGCGCAGGGTGCCGTGGTCGATGGGCGTGTTCTGCTTGACCACAGCCGTCATGTGCGTGCCCATGCGCTCCGCCATCCGCCGACAGCCCCGGTCGATAGCCCCACCGTCCTGGAACCAGTGATGGAGTCGCGCGCCGCTGTAGCCCATCAGTGTGGCCCCTCGCGCTCGTGATCCTCGACGCGCCGGAGCACAACCTCCCAGCCAATCACTCGGCGCTTCTTGCGCCACGGCTCGGGGTCGGCGTCCAGCCGGTAGGTCGCCGTTCCAAGCTCCTTGGAGACGACCTCGAC
>Ga0070698_100009669_pt1 | contig 10313 bp, 10 predicted proteins | sample KBSK1502metaG_FD_65477 | JGI IMG/M metagenome (GOLD analysis project Ga0070698, IMG submission 65477) | Corn, switchgrass and miscanthus rhizosphere microbial communities from Kellogg Biological Station, Michigan, USA - KBS K1-50-2 metaG | ecosystem: Host-associated > Plants > Roots >... | reverse complement strand
GTCAGCGCGAGGTCCGCGAGAATGCGACGTGTCTCTTCCGGGGTCAGCTTCCCCAGCCGCCGAATGCGAGCGCCGAGTGACTCCCCTGGCACGTAGCGCATCACCATGTACATCAGGTTCGGCGATTCACCGAAGCTGTGCAGCGGAACGATGCTTGGATGCGCGAGCTGCCCGGTGGTTCTCGCTTCGCGCCTGAACCGCTCGCAGTCGTCCGTGCTCCCGGCGAGATCCCACCGCAATACCTTGATCGCAACGACGCGATGCAGGGCCAGGTCTCGCGCCAGATACACAGACCCCATGGCACCTCGACCAAGAAGTCGGACGATCTGGAATTCGTGCGCGAGCTCGCGGGCTAGCAGCTCCGCGTCGAGATCGCGCGCTTCGACTACCGCCTGATCGTCGGCGGACTCGAACCCAGAAGGCATGAAGTGATCTGTCGGATGGGGCATGGTTCGGTGCATCTCCTACGGGCATTGCTGGCGGTTTCGAGCCGCTTGGGCGATTGATTTCGCCATACCACTTAGGAAAGACCCGTGCCGTCGGCGGATACTTGCTAAGGGGTTGTCAATGAACGGATTAGGAGACTCGACGGCGACGGTGATCTGACACGCGATGTTCGAAAATGGGACACGCTGAACCGCAATCGATACGACCAGATTGAGCCAGGACTACATTGATCGCCCGTTCCTGAGCGCTGAGTGGCGCGATCTCGTGATGTTGAATTACGAGGCGCCATTGGGGTTGCTCGCTCCGCTGGTACCCGCGGGCGTGGAAATCGATCGCTGGCGCGACACGCTTTACATGAGCGTCGTTGGCTTCCGATTTCGTGAGACCCGCGTGCTCGGCGCCGCGATCCCGTGGCATCGGTCGTTCGAGGAAGTGAACCTGCGCTTCTACGTGCGGCGTGAATTGGGGAGCGAAGTCCGACGCGGCGTTGTGTTCATCCGCGAGATCGTTCCGCGCCACGCGATCGCGATCGTCGCCCGGCTCCTGTACAACGAGCCATACCGCGCGCTGCCGATGCGCCACCGCGTGGAGCGGACCGATGACGGCGCCATCGAGCGGGAGTTCGCGTGGCGTGCCGGTGCCAGTTGGTCGCGTCTTGTTGCCACGACCGTCGGCGCGCCTGAACCGCTACGCGCAGACTCCGAGGAGGAGTTCATCACCGAGCATTACTGGGGTTATACGCGTCAACGAGACGGAGGGACCGTCGAGTATCGCGTGCAGCATCCACGGTGGAACGTCTGGAACGCACGGGAGGCGCGTCTCGACGGCAACGTGGAGGCTCTGTACGGCGCCGAGTTCGCTCGGGTGTTGTCGGGTGCTCCGCGATCGGCGTTCGTTGCCGATGGGTCGGCGGTGAGAGTCTTCGCGCCGCGCCGGATTCGTTAGGCCGCCATCGGTTCAGCCCGGGTCGGCAGTCGTAGGACGAAGGCCTCGAAGGACGCGCTTCGCTGCACGCCAGATGCTCCGGACAAGGAGCATGAGGAGCACGAGGAGCATCAGCGCCGCGGTGAGCGTGACGTACGGGTGGTTCCACAACGTGTACGCGATCGTGGCGACGACGCCCAACTCAGCGACGTTCGCCGCGCCGTTGGTCACCGGCTCTGGCGAGGTGTCGATGGTGTAGCGGAGGCCGAGCTTGGTGGCATGGGTGGCGAAGCCCAATCCGCCGCCCAGGAGCGCCGCAGCCGTGATCAATGCGGCGTCGCCGTGCCAGGCCGTGAGCACCGCGAGCGCTGCCGCCGCCGGCGGCCGGATGGCCGTGTGGATGGTCTCCCAAACGGAAGCGACGCCGGGGATGAGCGTCGCCAGGAATTCGACGAGCGTCAACGCACAGGCGAGCACAATGACGGCCGGGTGAGTCACGGCGCCGAGTGCGCCGGGTAGCGTATCGATCCAGCCCATGCGGCTGGCGATGCCGGCCAGGGCGACGGTGGCGTACGGGCTGATGCCTGAGGCGTATGCGATGCCGAGGGCCTGAACGAGCGTGGTGAGGGCGGTCATGTCCGTCTCGGGCGTGGCGATGGGCATTCAGGTAACAGCGCGTCGGAAGTTTTGCGAGTGCCGCGATCTCGACAGCGAGTACAGTCTTGACAGTTTTGATTTTCCCGCAAACATTGTCATTCCGACCGACGCGAGGAATCGCGATCGTCCCGAAAGAGGGGCCCCTCTACCGCGATAACTGCGATTCCTCGCTTCGCTCGGAATGACACGCACCGGAGCGCCATATCGGAACCGCCGCCGTTCACGTCATCGGAGATGCCGAGCACGCAATGTCGGCGCTGCATCCGCTTCGGCTCCGCATTCTCGGCGAGCTGGGCGAGCCCGAATCCGCCGCCGACCTCGCCCGCCGACTCGGGATTCCGCGCCAGCTCGCGAATTACCATCTCCGCCAACTCGAGCGCGACGGCTTGGTCGAAACCGTCGGCGAGCGCCGAAAGCGCAACTGCACGGAGCGGCTCGTGCGCGCGGTCGCGCGGTCGTATGTCATCAGTCCGTCCGCGTTAGGCCCGCTCGCCGCCCACACCGATCACGTCAGCGATCGTGCGTCCAGCGCCTATCTCGTGGCGGTTGCCGCGCAGCTGATCTCCGACCTCTCCGACCAACGTGCCGGCGCCGAACGTTCGGGGAAGCGACTCGCCACGATGACGGTGGAAACGGAAGTGCGCTTCGCGACGCCAGCGGACCAGAACAAGTTTGCCGAGGAGCTGACACAGGCCGTCGCGACGGTGGTGGCGAAGTACCACGACGACAAGACGCCCGGCGGTCGTCGATTTCGCTTTGTCGTCGGCGGTCACCCGGCACCGACCGTGACGCGAGCCGCGAAGTTGCGCGGCAAGGAGGCGGCTCCGTGAGCGAACGAGGCGATCGCGCGACGCGCGCGGTCAGTCGAGAGATCGCTATCTCCGCGTCGGTCGATGCGGTGTGGAACGCGTTGACGGACGCCAACGAGCTGACGCGATGGTTTCCGCCGGAAGCGCGAGTCGAGCCAGGCGCTGGCGGGTCGATGTGGCGCGCGTGGCAGTCGGGCGAGGAGATCGAGGAACGGATCGACCGCTGGGAACCGAACACTCACCTGCGCACCGTCGGCCTCACGGGCGCATGGAACGGGATCGCCACCGACTACTACCTAACGAGTCACGGCGGCACGACGGTGCTGCGCGTGGTCAGTTCCGGCTTTGGTGTCGACGCTGAGTGGGACTCGTTGTACGACGCGTTCGGTGGAGGCTGGGACTTCGAGCTCCGCGGACTTCGCCACTATCTCGAGCACCACGCCGGCACACCTCGCCAGATCGCGCTCGTACGTGGTCGGCGTCCAGCGACGGCAGCGCAGAGTTGGAGACGCCTGCTTGGACCAGGAGGTTGGATGGGGACGCTCGGTCTTTCGGAGCTGAGCGCCGGAGATCGCTACAACGCGGAGCTCGCGACCGGACAGCGCATAAGTGGGATCGCGAGGCTCTGGCAGCAACCACACCAATTTGCGGCGACCGTCGATCAGTTCAACAACGCGTATCTGCGCGTGGACACCCGCTGTATTGGCGACGCCGGCGCGCCGTGGATCTGGCTTTCGACATACGGCGTTCCGGCGGAGGACATTCGAATCGTCGAGCGGACGTGGCAAGCCACTCTCGACCAAGCGCTGGATTCGGCGCTCTGACCACACCACCTCAACCGAATGGGCGTGAGATGCCAGACATTCTGCAGGACTTTCCGATTGCAGCGTCGCCGTCACGTGTGTACGAAGCCGTCAGTGACCCGCGAATGATCGATGAGTGGTGGACGCTCACGTCGACTGGCCGACCGGCTGTGGGCTCGACATACGACCTCGACTTCGGTCCGGGCTATCACTGGCAGGCCGTCGTCACGAAAGCCAATCCGAGCTCCGCGTTCGAGCTGCGCCTTACGAGTGCTGACGCCGATTGGCTCGACACCGTCGTCGGCTTTGAACTGGAACCGAGTGGCGACGCGACGCAGGTTCGTTTCTACCATCGCGGCTGGCCGGCGGCCAGCGATCATTATCGAACTTCGTGTCATTGTTGGGCGCTCTACCTGAGAGTCCTGCGTCGCCATATCGAGCACGGCGAGTCGGTGCCGTACGACAGGAGACTCGACGCGTAGCGACACGCGCGACAACTTTTCCTCATGCCTGTCTTCAAGCAGTCGATCTTCTTCTCGGAGTGCGACCGCTGCCATGTGAAGTTCCACATTGGCCAGGGCGGCGTGTGCGAGCGCTGTCGAAGGATTCTGTGCGAGAACCATCTGCACGGCTCATTGGTCCGCCGGATCCAGGTCTCGTTTGGCGCGTCGGTCGTCTGCGTGGCGTGTCGGTCGCAGAGGCCAGTCGCAACGGCTGGAAAGGGGCAGGCGCCGTGACGCCGCGCGCGGCTTCTTTGGCGACGCTATATGCGACTCTCGTTGTTGCAGTCGCACTCGGCCCGCGCGGCGTTCGCGCGCAGGGCACGGTGACGTCGGGCGCTCCTGCGCGCACGATCCTCGCTATCGGCGCTCATGCCGGCGACGCCGAGCTCACCACCGGACTTCTGTTGGCGCACCAGCGTCGGCTCGGCGATCGCACCGTCATCCTGCACCTAACGCTTGGCGAGGGCGGCAATCCCAAGCTCACGCCGGAAGCGTACGGCGAACAGAAGCGACGTGAGGCACAGGCCGTTGCCGCGGCGCTCGGAGCGGAGGTCTTGTTTGCGCCGTACAAGGATGGTCAGTTGCCCGACGATGACGCTTCGCGCCGCTATGTTGCCGATGTGATTCGTCAGGTGAAGCCCACGCACATTCTTACCCACTGGGGGCAGAGCATTCACAAGGATCACGCCGCAACGCATCGCATCGTATCGGACGCGGTGTTGCTCGCGTCGCTGCCTGGTGTTGTCACAGCGCACGCGGCGTGGCGCGGCATCCGCTCCGTCTGGTACGCGGAGAATTGGGAAGACCCCGACGGGTTCCGGCCGTACGTCTATGTCGGCGTGGCGCCGGAGGACTCGACGCGTTGGCGCGAGGCGGTAACGAAGTACGAGTTCGTTGGCGGGAAGATCTCGTCCTTCGCGTACCTCGATTACTACTCGGCGCTCATGACGCTGCGCGGCGCGGAATCTCGCCGCGGGCGCGCGGTGTCGTTCGACATCGATCAGATCGGAAAGCGACGGGTGATCGACTCGCTCCCGTGACGTAGTCGGCGTGCGCTAGAACACGCCCGACCAGCCGAGCGCGAGTCCGCCGCGCGTCGGCGCTAACGTCAGCCCCTCGAGGAACGACGCGCGAATGGGCTCACTCTCCGCCTTCTTGTTTCGGTTGGCCTCTCGACGCGCCTGACGAGCGGCAACGGATCGTCCCATGGCATACCCCGTCGCGATGCCGACCCACGTGTCGGAAGCCCAGTGGCGCCGATCCTTCATTCGCGAGAACGTGATGCCTGCCGCGCCAGCATACAGAATCGGCTCGAGCACACCCATGTGAAAGCGCGTATTCCAGTACGTCGTACACGCCCACGCGTTTGCACCGTGGCCACCGTAGAACGAGCGATGCTCCCAATCACCGCCGGGCGTCGTGATGGCGTATTGATCGCCGTGGTCGAGCGATGGTCGTTCGCGCGAGACGGTCGCGTAGATCACCTGTCGAATGCTGCTGCTCGCTTCCAGCGCCGAAACACAGCCCCAGCCTGCTTCTCTGAGCTTTCGATTATCGCTCACCATGCCTGACGCGAGCAGCACCGCGGAGATGGGAAGCAGTCGCTGGCCGGTCGACAGGTCTCCGATGGTCGGGTGATCTTCATCCCACGGTGTCACGGCTCGCACGATGGCCGCGTTCGGGTGACGAACGATCCACGAGTCGACTTGATCGTCGACTGGCACGAGCGTGACCGCACCCGCAGCCACTCCGATCGCGGCGATCCAGTCGCGTTGTTCGGCCTGGAAGGGCGAGATCCAGATGTGAACGAAGTCGTGGAACGCGTCGCGCATCTCGTGCCCGGTCGTTCGGAACGTGACCTGGGCTGAGGCGCCGGTCGAAACGGTCAGCGCGAGAATGAGCGTGCGGGCAGTTGTCGTGGGCAATCGCATGGTGAGGGCTCCGGTACGCGGCGGCAGGAACGGCCCTGACCGCCTCGTCCCGAGGTAAAAGCAAGAGGCACGCCCAACACTCCGGCTGGCCCGGGCAACCTCGGCCGGTAGGTTCGAGTCGCTCTAGCATCCGTTCGCCAATCCCCCATCGAGACAGCCGTGATTCGATTAGTTCGCAGCCCAAGCGTCGCCCTTTTCGCGGTGATGATTGCTCACTCGACCGCCACATCAGCTGGGCTGATCGAATCGGCTCGGTCGAGACGGGCAAGCTGGCGGACATCATCGCGGTGGAAGGCGATCCGCTCGAGGACGTAAAGGATTTGCAGCGCGTTAGGTTCGTAATGAATTCCGGCGAGGTTGTGCGGGCGATCTCCAAGGAGTGAGAATGCCGGGAACAGGGAACAGGGAACCGGGAACCGGGAACCGGGAACCGAAGCTTCTAGCTGCGAGCAGCTCGTAGCCTCCGTTCCCGGTTCCCCGTTCCCTGTTCCCGCTCAACTGGGTCGCAATGCCTTCCCGGCACCAATGTTGGTTCGCGCTCCGTCGCGGAATGCAACGACCCCGTTCACTACCACCGCCCGAATTCCTTCGGGATACTGAAACGGATCCTCGAACGTCGCCTTGTCCGTCACCGTGGCCGGGTCGAATACCACGATGTCGGCTGCAAGCTTCGGCGCGATACGGCCGCGGTCGCCGAGCCGGATGCGTGATGCTGGAAGCGCGCTCATCTTGTGAACTGCCTGCTCGAGCGTGAGCGCCTTTCGCTCGCGCACGTAGCGCCCGAGCACGCGCGGGAATGTGCCCAGCCCGCGTGGGTGTGGACTTCCGCGGCGAGACGCACCGTCGATCGCGAACGCGCCGCCGTCACTGCACACCATGCCCAGCGGATGCGCCAGGATCCGCTCCAGATTGTCCTCGCTCATCGCGAAGCCCACCATGCCGACGCTGCCGTTGCTCGATCGAAGCAACGCGACCGTGGCCTCATACGGATCGATCCCCTTCAATTGCGCGAACGCGCCGAGCCGCTTGCCTTCGGCCGTCGTATCGCCGCTGCGACCCACGCCTGAGATCAGCACGTTGTCCCATCCACCGATGAGCTCGACCTTCGCCAGCGTCTCGCGGCGGATGCGGTCGCTCGTCGACGTGTCATCGAGGCGACGGAAGAACGCGGCCGTTCCACCGTCACGACTCCAGACGGGAAACAGATTCGTTAGGCCCGTCTGGTACGCGATGTAGGGGTAGCGATCGAACATGACGTCCAGGCCGCCGCGCCGGGCGGTGTCGATGCGGCGGAAGACCTCGTCGAGCTTCCCCCAATTCCGCGGCCCTTGCGTCTTGAGGTGCGAGATCTGGAGCGGACAGCGTGCCTGACGCGCCACGTCGATCGACTCGTCGATGGCGTCGAGCAGCCGATCGTCTTCGTTTCGCATGTGCGTCGCGTACGGGAGCCGCGCAGCCGCAAGCGGGGCGCATAACGCCGCGAGCTCGGCGCGTGAGGCGAAGGCGCCCGGTGTATACTCGAGTCCCGACGACGCACCGCACGCACCGCTCGCGATCGCGTCGCGGACCATCGTCAGCATACGCTGTAGCTCGTCAGGCGTCGCCGGACGATCGTCCGCTCCAACCACGATCCCACGAATGCTGCCGAGTCCGATCATGGACGCGACGTTCACCGAGCTCGGAAGGCGGTCGATGGCGGCGCCGAGTGCGGCGTACGACGCGTAGCCGCCTTCGTCGTCGCCGGGGCGTCGTGAGGGGAACCGCGAGCTGCCGTCCTGCCCGACGACGATGGTCGTGACGCCCTGCCGGATGACCGACTCCGAGCGTGGGTCGGAGAACAACGAGCCATCGCCATGCGAGTGGATGTCGATGAAGCCCGGCGCGACAGCGAGTCCGCGCGCGTCGATTTCAACCGTGCCCTTGTCCGCGATGCGCCGAGCGACGGCGGCGAACCGACCGCCGCTGACCGCGACGTCCATCTCGGCCGCTGGTGCTCCGGTGCCGTCTATAACGTTGCCGCCGCGAATCACGAGGTCGTGCGCGGCGCGTCGTGGCAGAATGATCGCCGGTGCGCCGACCATGGCGGCAACCGCGCCGGCGGTTCCAGTGAGAAAATCGCGACGAGAAGTCAGAACTGGGGCTCCGTGGATGACGGCGGGAACGTACGCCGCGACGCGTATCCTCGCGAGCGACTGAAGTGCTGAAACCACGGCGTCATTCCTCGCTTCGCTCGGAATGACAGAGAATTGGTCTCGACGCCGGCCTTAGCGCGGATGTTGCAGCAGGCTGTTGCCACGCTGAAATGCCATCGCTCAGACGACCCTTCCCTCGAGGGAACATGGTGTACGCTCGTTCACGTGGTCCACTCAGCGCTGCGATCGCGCTGTTCCTCCCGATCGCGCTCATTGGCTGTCACGATGAACCCGTCGTGCCGTCAGTCGGAACTCCCTCGCCAACATTGCGAGGGCCACTCGCAACGGTTGCAGCGCCACCGGGCGCATCCGTGTCGAGCACGGTCATCGTGCCCACGAGCATGCAGACGTCACCGTTCAACGTGACACGCACTCTATTGGTTCCGCCTAACTTCACCATTTCCGTCTACGCGCGCGTGAGCGGCGCGCGTTTCATGGCGGTGACGCCCGACGGCAACCTCCTCGTGTCGAAGCCCGGGTCAGGAAGCGTAGTGTTGGTCCGGCCGAACGGGTCGGGCGATCCGCTCGTGACGAACTTTGTCACCGGGCTCCGCCGACCGCACGATATCGTCTTCCATACGATTGGCGCGACGACCTACGTCTACATCACCGAGACGAACCAGGTCAATCGCTACGTCTACACCGCTGGCGCGCTGACGCCCGGTGCGCGACAGGTCGTCGTCGCCGGACTGCCTGACGCGAGCTCACCCGAGCTCGGCGGCAACTACGGTCACGAGCTCAAGAACATCGCGCTCGACGCGAACGACAAGCTGTACGTGTCCATCGCGTCCACGTGCAACGTCTGTACGTCCGATACGCAGAGCAATCCAGTGCGTGCCGCCCTTTACGTGTACAATGCCGACGGGTCGAATGGCCGCCTGTTCGCCCGCGGCCTACGCAATGCTGAGGCGCTGGCGATGATCCCGGGCACCAGCACCCTGTGGGTGGCCGTGAACAATCGCGACGACATCGCGTATCCGTTCAACGACGGGAGCGGAAACTATGGCCGCGTGTTCTCAGGGTACGTGGACAATCATCCGCCCGAGGAATTCACGAGCGTGAGGGACGGCGGGAACTATGGCTGGCCGTTCTGCAACCCGAACCCGGATACGCCGAGCGGACTCACCGATATGCCGTTCGATCGTGACTATCAGATGAATGGCAGCGGCGCCGTCGATTGCTCGACCATGGATCGCATTAACCGCGGCATTCAGGCACACTCGGCCCCGTTAGGCCTCACGTTCTTCCAGAATACCAACGCGCCGGATGCATACCGTGTGGGTGCGGCCATCGGACTTCATGGCTCGTGGAACCGCACGCAGAAAACCGGCTACAAGGTCGCGTATTTCCCGTGGGACGCGTTGACGCAATTGCCGGGTGATCAGATCGACCTCGTTGCCGGCTGGGCGGACGCGTTCTCGAATTGGGGTCGGCCGGTGGATGTCGCCGTCGATCCGGCGGGGGCGATACTGATCTCGGACGATCAGGCCGGCGCGATCTACAAGCTGACATACTCCGCCGCACCGCCCCCGCCTAACCAGTCCGTCGTCAGCTTCACGCTGATCAACTCCGAAACCGATCAGCCAATCGCCGGTTACGATCCGATAGCCAGCGGTGCGAACCTCAACCTCGCGACGTTACCGACGCGTCTCCTCAACATTCGTGCGAACACCACTGCCGCCGGCGCCGGTAGCGTGCGATTCGGCTTCGACGGCAACGCGAGCTATGGGGTCGACAATGCCACGCCATTCGCGCTGGGTGGAGACACAAACGGTAATTATGTCGCATGGACACCGGCGGTCGGGAATCATACGTTGACGGCGACGCCGTTCACGGGTGCCGATGCAAGCGGCACTGCCGGGACGGCGGCGACCTTGACGTTCAAAGTGACAGACAAGCGGCATGGCAAACCTTAGCATTAGGCAGGCATGAACATCCGCATGAACGTGCGCAACCGCACGATTTTCGTCAGCGCCGCGGTCTTCGTTGCCGTGGGCGTCACGTTCGTCGCGTGCTCCGATAGCGTGTCTCCGCCGGCGTCCGATAC
>Ga0070698_100009668_pt1 | contig 10314 bp, 8 predicted proteins | sample KBSK1502metaG_FD_65477 | JGI IMG/M metagenome (GOLD analysis project Ga0070698, IMG submission 65477) | Corn, switchgrass and miscanthus rhizosphere microbial communities from Kellogg Biological Station, Michigan, USA - KBS K1-50-2 metaG | ecosystem: Host-associated > Plants > Roots >... | reverse complement strand
GTCCCCCCCAAGGGGGGTCTGGGGGGATGGGTCCCCCCAGGAGCGGGGGGGTCTGGGGGGGTCGTCCCCCCGGGGAAGCAGAGCCACAGCGACCATCCGAGGGCGGCCAGGCTGGCCAGGGTCATGGCCCAGCGCATCGCCGTCCAGGACAGCACGGAGCCGACCGCGAAGATCACCGCGGCGAACGGCGGGTAGGTGAACTGGACGCCGTTCTGGCCGGTCCAGTCGTACAGCGGCGAGGCACGGTGCGCGTCGTAGGCGGGGGAGACGTGCCGGACGATCAGCCCGCCGTCCCGGTACACCACCAGGTCGCGCATAGCGGCCATGGAGGACAGGTGCGAGACCAGGTCGGCGACGTACACGGACAGCACCGCCACCAGGAGCAGGACCCCGGCGGGCAGCAGCCACCGGGTCCCGTCGCGCGGGGGCCCGGTGGCCGCCGTGGTCGCGGTCGCCGTCGCTGGCTCTGCCCGCACCGCGAACGTCCTCTCGTCAATCATCGGCTGGCACGAATCTGTCGTGCCGATGATAGTGGTTCGCAGGCAGGCCGGGTCTTACCCGATCGTTTGCGTTGTGCCCCCGGTCCCCTGGGTCTTCTCGCCCCCGGCGTGCCTGGCGGGAAGGGTGTTGGCGGACACGGCGTCCATCGGGGCGGTCACGGCCGGGACGGTCTCGGTGACCGGCTCGGCCGCCCTGATCCCGGCCGGCACGGACACGACCCGGCCGAGCGCCGCGGCCGCGATGAACACGATGACGACGCCGAGCGCGGAGAAGAAGCCGAGCTGTTCCATGACCCGCATGTAAACGGTGGAACTGGCCGGTGAACCGCCCATGGTGACGTGGCTATTCCACAGCGGGCTGAGCACGGTACCCAGCGTGAACCAGGCTCCGGCCGCCGCGGCCAGCATGGCGCCGAACAGCGCGATGTGCCTGCCGGTGGCGATCAGGAGCAAGAAGCCGCCGAGGAAGACCGCCGCGCCGGGCAGGATCTCCAGCCACAGCCGGGCCGTCGTATAGGTCCAGGCGCTGTCCGGCGTGTAGGCGTAATGGAAATACGGTCCGACGAAGGGGATGAGTGCGCCCCACAGCCCGAGCAGCATCAGCAGGAATCCGCTGACAGCTCCTCTGGTGCGCCGCATCTGCAGCATCCCAGCCATGCCTATCACTTCCCGAGTGAGTCACGATGTTTCGTGGTTTGGGCCTCTACTGGAAGGCCCCTACCCGGAGCAGGACGCTGTATTCCGGAACCGCGGAGTATCGTTCGCGACGTGGATACGCTGCCTCTCGGGGGGGATGCCCCCCCTGACCCCCCGGACAGGCGCCGCGTGCCGCGCACCGACCTGCTGCTGGCCGATCCCCGGCTCGCGGAGGCCGAGCGCAGGCTGGGCCGCGCGCTGGTCAAGGCGGCGGTGGGCCGCGCCCAGCAGCGGGCCAGGGACGGGCAGATCGCCCCGGAGGAGGTCGCGGACGCGGCCGTGGCGGGATTGCCGGCCCATGCCGCCGCGCTGACCCCGGTGATCAACGCGACCGGGGTGCTCGTGCACACCAACCTGGGCCGCGCGCCGCTGTCGGCCGCGGCGGTGGACGCCATCGTGGCGGCGGCGGGTAACTGCGACCTGGAGTTCGACCTCGCCTCGGGCGTGCGCGCCCGCCGTGGCGCCGGCGCGCTCGACGCCCTGGCCCGGGCCGTTCCGGCCGCCGGGGCGGTGGCCGTCGTCAACAACAACGCGGCCGCGCTTGTCCTCGCGGCCACCGCGCTCACCAGCCCCGGCACCCCGGAGATCGTGGTCAGCCGGGGGGAGCTGATCGAGATCGGCGACCGCTTCCGGCTGCCCGACCTGCTCGCCTCGACCGGCGCCAGGCTGCGCGAGGTGGGCACGACCAACCGGACGACGATCGCGGACTACGCCGATGCGACCGGCCCGCGGACCGCGTTCATCTTGAAGGTGCACCCGTCCAACTTCCGCATCGAGGGCTTCACCGCCGCCGTGGCCGTGCCCGATCTGGCCGGGCTGGGGGGTGTTCCCGTGGTGTTCGACATCGGTTCCGGGCTGCTCGCCCCGCATCCGCTGCTGCCCGGCGAGCCGAGCGCCGCGACCGCGCTGCGGGACGGCGCGGCCCTGGTCACCGTCAGCGGCGACAAGCTGCTCGGCGGCCCGCAGGCCGGGCTGCTGCTCGGCCGGGCCGACCTGGTGCGCAGGCTCACCCGGCATCCGCTGGCCCGGGCGCTGCGGGTGGACAAACTGACCCTCGCCGCCCTGGAGGCTACCCTCGCCGGACCGGTAACGCCGGTGGCCAGCGCGCTAGCCGCCGACCCGGCTTCCCTCTTTCATCGGGCCGAACGGGCCGTGCTGCGTCTGGTCGCGGCCGGCCTCGACGCCCGGGTGGCGGCGGCCAAGGCCGCGGTGGGCGGTGGCGGCGCGCCCGGCGTGGAACTGGACAGCGCGGCGGTGAGTTTGCCCGAATCGCTGGCCGTGCCGCTGCGCTGCGGCGATCTGGTCTCGCGTGGCGTGGTTCCTGCTGTGGTAGGGCGCTTGGAGGGAGGGCGCCTTCTGCTAGACATGCGCTCAGTTTCTCCGGACGACGACGATCGCCTAGTCCACGCCATCCTCGGGGCCGCGCAAGGTGGTCCTTCATGATCGTGGCCAGTTTGGGCCAAAGAGCGGCTATTTCTGGCCATGATCATGGTCGCGGGGAGCGGTCGTGCAGGTGATCGCCACGGCGGGGCATGTCGATCATGGCAAGTCGGCGCTGGTCCGGGCGCTGACCGGGATGGAGCCCGACCGGTGGGCCGAGGAGCGGCGCCGGGGACTGACCATCGACCTCGGGTTCGCCTGGATGACGCTGCCGGGCGGGGAACGCCTGGCCTTCGTCGACGTGCCCGGTCACGAGCGGTTCGTCCCGAACATGCTGGCCGGCGTCGGCCCGGTGCCCGCCGTCCTGCTCGTGGTGGCGGCCGACGGCGGCTGGATGCCGCAGTCGGCTGAGCACCTGGCCGCCATCGACGCGGTCGGCATCAGGCACGGCCTGCTCGTGGTTACCCGCTGCGACCTGTCCGATCCCGGCCCGGCGACGCGGCAGGCGCTCGGCCGTATCGCCGGCACCAGCCTAGGCTCGGTCGAATCCGTGGCGGTGAGCGCGGTCACCGGCGCCGGCCTGCCGGAGTTGCGGGCCGCGCTGGCCCGGCTGGTCGCGGCGCTGCCTGTTCCCGATCCCGCCGCGCCGGTGCGGCTCTGGGTGGACCGGTCGTTCAGCATCCGGGGGAGCGGCACCGTGGTCACCGGCACGCTGCCGGCCGGAACCGTCACCGTGGGCCAGGAACTGCTGCTCGCCCCCTCCATGCGGCCCGCCAGGATCAGGGGCCTGGAGTCGCTGAACGAGGCCGTCACGTCGGTCACCGGCGTCGCGCGGGTCGCGCTCAACCTGCGCGGCATCCCGGCCGGCGTCCCGGCCCGCGGCATGGCCCTGGTCGAGGCCGGCCGCTGGACCCTGACCAAGCTGATGGACGTCCGGCTATCGCTCCGCGGCGGGCCCCGCCTGCCGTCCGAGAGGACGCTGCCCTCCCAGCGGACACTGCCCCCCGAGACGACCATCCCCCCCGAGATGACCCTGCACATCGGGTCCGCCCGCACGCAGGCCAAGATCCGGCTGCTCGGCGCCCCCGGTTCCGCCATCGCCCGGCTCACGCTGCGGGAACCGCTCCCGCTGCACGTCGGCGACCGCGTCCTGCTCCGTGACCCCGGCAGCGCGGGCGTGGTGATCCTGGGCGCCACGGTGCTCGACGTGGTGCCGCCCGCGCTGACCAGCCGTGGTGCCGCCGCCGCGGCCGGGCGCGAGCTCGCCGCCTGGCCGGACCACCCGTCGGCCGCCGACCTGCTGCGCCGCCACGGCCTGCTGCGGGCCGGCGCGCTGGCCGCGATGGGCGCCACCGGCGGCCCGCCGCCCGTGGCGGGCGATTGGCTGGCCGACCCCGCCCGCTGGGCCGGCCTGCGCGGCCAGCTGGCCGAGGCGGTCGCCGCCCACGCCAGGCGCGACCCGCTGGCGATCGGCCTGCCGCCCGAAGCCGCCCGCGCCGCCCTGGGCCTGCCCGACCGGGCCTTGATCGAGGCGCTTGCCAGCCCGCCCGCCGACCTTGCTCACCCCGCCGACCTTGCTCACCCCGCTGGCTCCGCCGGCTCCGCTGGCTCCGCCGGCCCCGCTGGCTCCGCCGACCCCGCTGGCCCCGTCGGCCCCGCACGCGTCCGGCTCCAGGATGGCTATCTGCGGATAGCACCCGACGAGCAAGGAGGACCAGCACGTCAGCAAACCCCCGCGCCCCGGGAACCCGCGCCTTCGCTGCCGCCGCAGGTCATGTCGGGGGTGAAGGCCGTACTGGCTGACCTGGCGGGGGCGCCGTTCAGGGCGCCCGAGGCAGGGCGGCTGCGCGACCTCGGGCTGGACGCGCGGGCGATCGCCGCCGCCGCGCGGGCGGGCCTGCTGCTCCGGGTGGCCGAGCAGATCGTGCTGGCCCCCGGCGCGGAAGCCAGGGCGGCCCGGGTGCTGGCCAGCCTGCCGCAGCCCTTCACCACGGCCGAGGCCAGGCAGGCGCTGGGCACCACCCGGCGGGTGGCGATTCCGCTGCTCGAATACCTGGACCGGGCCGGGATCACTAAGCGCCTCCCCGACGACCGCCGCCGCCTGCGGTTAATCCTCCGCGCAGGTTCAGCCGCGCGCGATGCGGGTGAGTTCGCGGAACCCGCCCGCGGCCAGCGCCGCCTGGCCGAGTGCCAGCTATATGCCTCACTGGGCCCGTAACCTCATCCGCACCGTAATTCGCTTACCTGTGCCAGAGGAGCGGATTTGCCGTGGAGAATTCGGGTTTAACGCCGGGTTTCACCCCGCATGCCGCGACGGTTCATGATCACTTAAAGGAAGTGTCTCCAGAAGACACCTAGTCTTCGTGATCATGAAACGCCTCCCGCTTCCGAGGCGGGCGGCGTCGCGGCGGGCCGGGCGCGGGGCAGCGGAGGTATCAGAGGCTGCGGAACTCGGGGGAGCGGCGGAGGGCGTCGGCGACGCGGCGGGCGGTGCCGAAGGTGTTGGCGAGCCGGAGGAACAGCAGACCGCCGCCGCTGACCCGCATGACCGACGCGCCCGGCTGGTCGGCGATCGAGACGTTCGCGTACACGAGTGAGCTCTTGCGCACCGTGACGCGGCGACCGCCGTTGCTCTCCACCTGGTAACCCGGGCCGAGCCGGCGACTGAGCACCGTGACGACCTCGCCAGGCGTCACGTTCTTGCGTGGGACCCTTACCGTCGGCATGACCCCAGGGTAATGCCATCGCCGACGGTTAAAATCCGCAAGTCAGGACGCGGACAGCCATGCGGCGGTGTCAGGTGGCAGGCTGGCGCCGGTGAAGGGCTCGCTGGCGAGCAGGATCTCGCGGTGGGCCGGGAGCCGGGTCGGCGTCGGGCCGAGGTTGGCGGCGAAGATGAATCCCGGCTCCCGCGCGAAGCAGAGCAACCCCGTGCCTTCCGGCGGCCCGAGCCAGCGCAGGGCGCCGCGACCCAGGGCGGGGTGATCGCGGCGCAGCCGCAGCGCCGCCCGGTACAGGCCCAGGAAGGAGCGCTCGCCAGCGAGCTGCGACTCGACGCTGTAGCGGCCCCAGTCCGGCGGCTGGGGCAGCCAGGGTGCGGCGGGCGAAGCACCGTCGTCCGTTCGGGAGAAACCAAACCCCCGGCCGGTGCGGGCCCAGGGGATGGGTACGCGGCAGCCGTCGCGGCCCGGAACCTGGCCTCCGGTGCGGCGGAACGCGGGATCCCGGCGCGCGTCGTCCGGGATGTCGGTGACCTCGGGCAGGCCCAGTTCCTCGCCCTGGTAGATGTAGGCCGACCCGGGCAGGGCGAGCAGCAGCAGGGCGGCCGCCCGCGCACGCCGGGCGCCTGCTTCGGCGTTCTGGTCGCCGAGGGCGATGAGCCGGGCGACGGTCTGCGGCGTGAACCCCTCGTCCAGCCGGTATCGGCTCGCCGGGCGGGCCACGTCGTGGTTGCCGATCACCCACGGGGCGCGGGATCCGCCGGTCAGCGCGAGTGCCGAGTCGATCGCGTGACGGAACGCGGTCGCCTGCCAGCCCGCCAGGATCAGCTGGAAGTTGAACACCTGCGGCAGGCCGCCCGGCTCGAGGTAGGGCTTGAGGGTGGCCGCCGCGTCGTACCAGACCTCGCCGATGGCCGTCCGCGGTCCGGGGAAGCCGTCGGCCGGATAGGAGTCCAGGATGGCCCGCCAGGATCGGTAGAGCGCCTGCAGTTCGGGCCGGTGCCGGTACGGGGACGGCGCGTTGAGCGGGGGCCGGCCCAGGACGTCGGGCAGGTCCGGGTCCTTGAACAGGCCGTGCGCGACGTCCACCCGCAGGCCGGCCACGCCACGGTCGAGCCAGAACCTGATCACCTCCTCGAACAGGGCGGGAACGTCCGGGTTGCGCCAGTCCCAGTCCGGCTGGCCGGTGTCGAACAGGTGCAGGTACCACTGCCCGGGCTTGCCGTCGGCCTCGGTCACCCGGGTCCAGGCCGAACCGCCGAACTGCGATATCCAGTTGTTCGGCGGCAGTTCGCCCCCGGGGCCGCGCCCGTCGCGGAAGATGAACCAGGCCCGCTCCGGGCTGCCGGGCGCCGCCGCCAGCGCGGCGCGGAACAGCGGATGCGCGCTCGAGCAGTGGTTCGGCACCAGGTCGACGATGATCCGGATCTGGTGCGCGGCTGCGTCCTTGACCAGCCCGTCGAAGTCCGCCATGGTCCCGAGGCGCGGGTCCACGGCGCAGTAGTCGCTGACGTCATAACCGCCGTCGACCAGCGGCGACGGGTAGAAGGGGGTCAGCCAGACCGCGTCCACGCCGAGGTCGGCCAGGTACCCCAGACGGGACCGCAGCCCGGGCAGGTCACCTACGCCGTCGCCGTCCGCGTCGGCGAAGCTGCGCGGGTACACCTCGTAGACGACCGCGTCTTCCCACCACACATGCCCGCCGCTCACGCGTCTCCCTTGGCTCGAAGATCCACCGCATCTTACGAGGCGCGGCGGCTTCAGGGTATTGATCGTGCGGCGTCGTCCGTGACATACCGGCCGGGGGTCAGGCCGACGATGCGCTTGAAGTGCGGGCAGATGGGAGCCCTGGCCGGATGGCGGCAGTAGAGTCGACGCGGAGGCGTCTGGGTACCTGGTGGTCCCCCCGGTCTTCAAAACCGGTGAGCGCTGCACCGCAGCGCTGGCGGGTTCGATTCCCGTCCGCCTCCGCGCGCGCGTTCGCATCCGCGAGGCTCTGGCCTGGGAGGATGTGCTTGCAAGGCGAGCTCCCCGGCCAGCCTGGGGTTGTCGGCGCGCAGCGTCTCGCCGTTGTCCCTGCGCTGCGCCACCCAGACGTCCGGCTCGTAGAAGCTGATCAGGTAGGCCTCGCCCCAGTGCCACCGCAGGTCGTCAAGCGGCCCCGTCCAGTTCGTCGGGGGTGTCCGCGGTGAGCGCCCTGCGCGGTCCCGCTAGTTGCTCACCCGCTCGGCTAGGAACTCTTCCCAGGTCCGGCGGCCCACGGCTCGTTCGGGAGCCAGATTCGCGCCGGCCCGGACCGCGCGGGCGGCTTGGCCGGGGAGCGGGATCGGCACGAGTGCGCGGCGCTTGCCTGCGGCTCGCAGGTATCCGCGGAGCAGATCGGCTAGCCCGTAGACCCGCGGTCCGGCCATGTCGGGCACCAGGCCGGCCGGGCGGCCGAGCGCCAGCTCGGCGAGCCGGGCCGCCACCTCGCCGGCGTCGACCGGCTGGAACCTGACGCCGACCGGGACCGGAATCACCGGCAGCTTGGCCATCTGCTGCGCCACCATCAGGACCAGATCGTGGAACTGGGTGGCGCGTAGCGTCGTCCACGGCAGGCCCGAGTCGGCTATGACCCGCTCGGCGGCCAGCTTGGACCCGAAGTAGCCGAACATGACGCGGTCAATGCCGCTGGCGAGCGGGATCCGGTCGGCGCCGACGACCGAGATGTACACGACGTGCGGCGCCCCGGCCCGTGACGCGGCCTGGACCAGGCTCCGCGCCTTCTCCTCGTCACCCTTGCTGGTGCCCACGCAGTGCACGATGATCTCGGCTCCCGCCACCGCGGCTTCGATCCCCTCGCCCGTGGCCAGATCTCCGGTCATGAACTCGATCCCCCCGGTGGCCTCTTGGCTGCGCCTGCTCAGCACCCGTACCTTGCCGCCGGCGTCCTGCAGGAGCGGGACGACGAGCCGCCCGAGCGTCCCTGTGCCGCCGGTTACCAGAATGGGTGAGGACATGGCTCCTCCTGTTTCTTCGGCCCGTCACATCGGCCGGACTTGATCCGTCAGGAGGTGTGACGGAACGCGACAGGGACAATGTGACCGATGAACGAAGACGACTGGCTGGCCGGGCGGTTCGAGGCGAGCCGCCCTCGCCTGCGGGCGATGGCCTACCGGATGCTCGGCTCGCTGAGCGACGCCGAGGACGCGGTGCAGGAGGCCTGGATTCACGCCGCCGGCGCCGGCGGCCGCGCTGTGGACAACCTCGAGGGATGGTTCACGACCATCGTCGCCCGGGTGTGCCTGGACATGCTGCGCTTGCGCAAGTCGCGACGCGAGGAGCCGCTTGACCCCGAAGAGGATGCGGCGATCGCCGGCCCCGAGCAGGAGGCGGTGCTCGCGGACTCGGTCGGGCTCGCGCTGCTCGTGGTGCTCGACACCCTCGCGCCCGCCGAACGAGTGGCGTTCGTGCTGCACGACACGTTCGGCCTGCCGTTCGGCGAGATCGCGGCGATCACTGGCCGCTCGCCGGCCGCGGCCCGCCAGCTGGCCAGCCGCGCCCGCCGGCGGGTCCATGGCACCGCCTCGGTTCCCGGGAGCCGCCTGGCCAGGCAGCGGAAGGTGGCCGACGCGTTCCTCGCCGCCTCACGCGGCGGTGACCTGGGCGCGCTGCTCGCCGTGCTCGACCCCGAGGTGGTCCTGCACGCCGACGCCGCGTCCTCGCCACGAGGCGTCCCGGCGACGATCCGCGGCGCGGCGGCTGTCGCCACCGGAGCGCGCGCCGCCTCCGGGCGCTCCCGGTACTCGCGCGTCGCCCTGATCAACGGGACCCCCGGCATCGTGATGGCGCCCCGCGGACGGCTGGTCCTCGTGCTGGCTTTCACGATTCCGGACGACAAGATCTCCCGGATCGACGTGATCGCCGACCCCGCCCGCCTCCAGGAGCTCGACCTGGCCGTGCTCGACGACTGACGCAGACACGTCACGCGGCACCGCCGAGCCGGGCCGCCGGATGAGCCCACTGGGACTCCGTTCCCTGGTGGATGGCCAGGTAGATACGGTCGCGGAGGGCGTTGGCGGCCTCGTTGGTCAGCGTCCTGGTCAAGTCGCGCAGCACGACGCGCACGAGGAGGTTCTTCTGGCCCGGCTTGGCCCCGAGGCGGCGGCCCGCCGACGCGGGCAGCCGCTCGTAGGTAGTGGGCTCACCTCAGCGAAGTCGCCGTCCTAACGCGGCGCCACGCCTCCCGGCGGCCCCTCGTGGGCCGGGAGGCGAGCAAATCGCCGTGTCGCGATGCCAGTCATACCTTCATCGTAACCGCTGGCGCCGCAGCTGGGAGGCCTCGCCATGGCGCAGGCCGATGGCGGCCATGGCCAGGCCCGCCAGCGCGATCACCGGGCCGGCCACGGCCCAGAACGTGACGCCGGACATGACGCTTCCGCCGAGGACGCCCACACCCTGCAGCGTGAAGATGACTCCCGCCAGCATGATGAGGACCCCGAAGCCGACGAGCGCGACCCGCCTCATGATGGCTGCCTCTTTCTCAGAATGCTGGGCCCATCACCGTGCTGACTTGTGGTCATCAGGGACAGTGTGTCACCATCTCGGCACATGCAATTACTGATTTACTGCCGCAACTGTAGATTGCTAAGTGACGCGCCGATCAGCGGTCAGTTTCATGATCCGAATGCTCGGCCAGGCGTTTGTTTAGCATGTCTAAAATCAGGACCCTGCTTGGTACTGGTGCTACCTGGCCTGGTAGTCCTAGGTTTGCACCAGGAATACGTCCTGTTCGCAGGTGAGGAGATCGCATGGCAGAGATAGCCGTCACCGTCGACGGCGTGAAGTATGCGGATCACGTCGAGCCCCGGATGCTGCTCGTCCACTACCTCAGAGAAGTCGTGGGCAAGACGGGGACGCCCATCGGATGCGACACGTCAAATTGCGGCGCATGCACCGTGCTATTGGATGGGCAGTCCGTCAAGAGCTGCTCCGTCCTGGCCGTCCAGGCCGACGGCGCGGAAATCACCACCATCCAG
>Ga0070698_100009667_pt1 | contig 10314 bp, 7 predicted proteins | sample KBSK1502metaG_FD_65477 | JGI IMG/M metagenome (GOLD analysis project Ga0070698, IMG submission 65477) | Corn, switchgrass and miscanthus rhizosphere microbial communities from Kellogg Biological Station, Michigan, USA - KBS K1-50-2 metaG | ecosystem: Host-associated > Plants > Roots >... | reverse complement strand
CATCCGCTCGCCCAGGGTGCCGAGCGAGTGGATGGCGTCGCCCGCCACCAGCCGCGGCGCCGCGAAGGTGGGGTCGAGCCAGTTGAAGGTGGGCTGCCCTTCCTTGAAGTAGTGCAGGTAGACCCAGCGCCGGCGCGTGCCGTCGGCCCCGACGACCGCGTCGGTGGCCGACCAGTCGGTCTCCTTGACGCCCGGCTCGTAGAAGATCGTGCGCGGAAGTCGCCCGACGATGTAGCCGGCCGCCTTGAGGGCGTCCACCGCGGCCGGCCCGAGGTTGATCGAGTCCTTGCCGGCGGGCACGGCGGGGAGCAGACCCCAGTCCGTCGGACGGATCTCCACCATGTGGTAGAGGCCCGGATACTCGCGGTAGCGCCGCTCGGCGAGGCGGAAGTCGGCGCCCTTGCCGCTGTGGCCGGGGATCACGTCGCCGATGATCACGGCGCCGTTGTCGCCCGCGCGCCGGACCATGCTCTGGTATTGCGCCTCGGTGCCGAAGGCCGGATCGATCTCGCTGCTGATGCGATCGAAGTTGCCGTCCACGGTGGGCGTGTACTCGCGCCCGCGGAGGCCGCCGGCCCGCTTCATCGGGCCGGTGTGCATGCCGCTGATGCCGATGTCGCGGAAGACGCGCCAGAGCTCGGGGTCGCCCAGGCTTTCCAGCACCGACTCGCCCGGCCCTGTGATCTGAGACGGCGGGTACGCGGTGAACCACACCGAGGCCAGCGCCGAGGCGGCGCGCGGCTGCGGCACCGCGTAGGGATGCTGCCAGAGCGCTCCCTGACCCGAATAGCGTCGCGCGGCCAGGTCCGCCTGGAGGAGCATCGAGTGCTCCACCAGCCAGCGGATGTCGGGCTCGCCGGAGGTCGCGTCCGGCGCGGGCGCCGATGGTGCTGCGGTGCCTGGCGCGGCGCTGGAGGCCGGGGTGGACGTGGCCAGGGGCGTCGGCTGGCAGGCCACCCCCATCGCTCCGAAGAGCGCGACCAGGGCGAGCAGCACGGCGCGCAGGCGGGTCGTGGCTTCGGCTGCCATCATCGAGCACCAGAACAGAACCGCCCGCGGTGGTCAATGCCCAGCTTGCGGGCGCCCGCGATCCAAAGCGACCTCAGGACCCTGACGAGGCCCGGAATCGGATCGTCCCAGGCGAAGAGCATCTGGCGGGCCCCGAGCCACGAGCGGAGCCAGGCCCACGCACTCAGCTGCCCCTGGCGGAAGAGCGCCCAGCAGGCGTAGCGGTCCGCGCCCACCACGCAGTGGCGCCCCATCTCATAGGAATGCACGGGCTCGACCGCGAGGCCCAGCGCGTCGCGGTACGCCATCGCGCAGAAGTCCACGCCGCAGTCGGCCGCGAAGCCGATGAAGTACCAGGGGCGCGCGTTCACCTCGAGGAGCTTGAACTCCCCGTCGCGCGTGTCGCACTTGAACTCCGCCTCGAAGACCCCGCGAAAGGACAGATCCGCGAGCAGGCGGTCGAGTGATTCCACCGCGGCCCGGACCCGGTCGAGCGGGACGCTCACCATGTAGGTGCTGTCGCCGAAGTCCGGCGGGAACATGCGCAGCCGCTGGCGGACGAATCGGCCGCAGACCCGCCCGGTCTGGTCGACGAATCCCTCGACCATGAAATGGTGGCTTGGCGGCCCCGGAACGTATTCCTGCAGCATGAGCTCGAGGCCGGCGCTCCGAGCCTGCCGCGCGAGGGTCACGGCCTCGTCGGGCGTCCGGAAGTGTAGCGCCTTGACGTCGAATCGTCGCCGGAAGGCCTGCGAGTCGCACGGCTTCAGGAACGCGTCGGTGAAGGCGTCGGCCGGCAGATCGGCCCGGTCACCCTCGGGATCGACCCGGACGGTCCGGGGGTAGGGCACCCCGAGCCGCTCGAGCGTCGCCGCGAACCGCCCCTTGTCGATGAGGGCCTCGAGACTGCCGAGCGAGGGCAGGCTTGCGGGGAACCGAGCGGCCACCGGCGCCGGCAGCCGCGCCACCGCGAGGGCCCAGTCGTCGGTCGTCGGGATGAGAACCATGCCGTCGTGGGGCACGCCGGCCAGGTAGTCGCCCAGCGTCGCCGGGGTCGGAGCCTCGCCCCAGGCGGAGGGCACGGCCCGGTGCCACCGGGAATGGGAGACGAAGCTGCCTCTGGTCCCGGTGGCGTACACCGGCACGCCGCGACGGCCCAGGCTGCGGATCATGGCCAGTCCCCACAGGTACCGGCCACCGAGGATCAGAGCGGGCCGCGCCGCGCCCCCGGCTCCGTCCATCGACGCCGTCGCGTCGGGCGCTACGGCCCGCCCGCAGCCCCGCGCCGCCGGCCGGCGAGGGCCGCGCGGCCCTCCTTCGTCTTCACCTCGTCCACCGAGGCCCCGTCCGGCGTGAGCACGACGCCGTACTCGGCCGGGCTCGCGATCTTGCCGTCGAGCACGTCGGCCAGCACCGCCACCGGCTCCCGATCGACCGGGTCGCCGTAGCCGGCGCCGCCCGCGATGTACTCCCAGAGCTGATCGCCCGGGTGGAGCACGATCATCTTCTTCGAGGGCAGCTCCTCGCGTGTGCCATCGGTTCGTAGAATGAAGGCATGGGCCCGCGTGCCGGGGGAGCCGCCCTCGAGGGGCCAGGGCGACGAGGCGAAGCGCTCGCCGCGGTGGGAGACCGTCACGTCGGTGGTGGTCGCCTCGAAGACCTTCTCGAGGCCCAGGCCGCCGCGGAAGCGGCCGGCGCCGCCGGAGCCCTGCCAGAGGCGCATCCGGGGGATGCGCAGGGGGAAGTTCATCTCGACCGACTCCACCGGGATGTTCATGCAGTTGGAGACGTCGGTCTCGATGACGTCGATGCCGTCCTTGTCGGGCCGGGCCCCCATGCCGCCGGCGGCGAGCTCGCTCGCCACGAAGGGCCGGCCGGTCTCGGGGTCGCGGCCGCCGAAGGCCATGACGAGCAGGGTGCCGGAGCTGGCCGCCGGCATGCGGCCGGGCCGCGCGCCCACGAGCGCGCCCAGGATGGTGTCGGCGATGCGCTTGATGGTGGCGGTGCGGCAGCTCACCGGTGCGGGCGGGCGCGGGTTCACGATAGTGCCCTCCGGCAAGATCGCGTCCACCGCGCGGAAGCAGCCGCCGTTGTTCGGGATGGAGGCGTCGGAGATCGCACGGACCGCGTAGTAGACCGCGGACATCGTGGAGGCCGGCACCGAGTTGAAGGGGCCCCGCACCTGGGGATCGCTGCCCGTGAAGTCGAAGGTCATGGCCGAGCCGCGCACGCGCAGGGTCACCGCGATCTTGACCGGGTGGCCGATGTCGACGCCGTCGTCGTCGAGCCAGTCCTCGAAGGCGTAGTCCCCGTCGGGGATGGCCTCGATCTGGACACGGGTGAGGCGCTCGGCCCGCGCGAGCAGCTCCTCGATGTAGGCCACCACCGTGTCGGCGCCGTGCGCGGCGAAGAGCTCACGCAGCCGGACGCCACCGAGCCGCCCCGCCGCCACCTGGGCCATCAGATCCCCGGTGAATACGTCCGGCAGGCGCACGTTCCGGGCGAGCAGGCGGAAGAGATTCTCGTCCAGCTCGCCCGCGCGGAAGAGCTGGGTGGGCGGGATGATGACGCCTTCCTGGTAGAGCTCGGTGGCGTCGGTGGGCACGCTGCCCGGGGTGCGGCCGCCCACGTCCTGGTGGTGGCACATCGTGCAGGCCAGTGCGACGGCGCGGCCGTCGGCGAAGACCGGCACCGCCAGCGTGATGTCGGGCAGGTGGGTGCCGCCGTCGTACGGGTCGTTGAGGAGAAACGCGTCTCCCTCGTGCATGGCCGCCGGGGGAAAGGCGGAGACGATGCGCTGCGCCGCGAACTGCAGCGCGCCCAGGTGGATCGGGATGGCGGCGGCCTGGGCGATCGTCTCGCCGCGCGTGTTGAAGAGCGCGGCCGAGGCGTCGAGGCCCTCCTTCACGATCGGCGAGGCCGCGCTCTTGAGCAGCGTCAGCTCCATCTCGTCGGCGATGGCGTCGAGCCGGTTGCGCAGGACTTCAAGGAGAATGGGGTCGATCGCGGTCATGGATGTCCTCCGGACGGGGGGTCTCTCCGCATCCGCAGGTTGCCGACCGGGTCCACGAGCGCGGTAACGCCGGGGGGAATCACGGTGGTGGTGTCGGCCTGCTCCACGATGGCCGGGCCCGCGAGGCGGGCGCCCAGCGGCAGCCGCGCGCGCTCGTAGATCGCGGTCGGCACGAAGCGGCCGAAGTAGGCGGGGCGCTCGGCGACCTGCGCCTCGGCCAGCGCGCCGGTCGCGCGCGCGGCCGGCGTCACCGCGGGGCGCGGCAGCGGATAGGTGTGGACGGCTCGGAAGTTGACGAATTCCACCGGCTGCTGCGTCCGCGCGTAGCCGTAGACGCGCTCGTGCACGGCGTGGAACGCGGCCACCACCGCACGCACGCCGTCCGCGGTGACCGGGGCCGGGAGCGGCACCTCCAGCTCGTAGGCCTGGCCCACGTAGCGCATGTCGGCCGCGTAGGCCACGCGCACCGCCGGCGCGGGAACGCCCTCCTCGTCCATCCGGGCGCGGCCGGCGGCGTCGAGCTCGGCCAGGCACTCGTTGATGGCGCCGAGGTCGGCCGCGTCGGTCGGCGCGGGCAGCGTGCGCGCGTGATGGTGCTCGATCGCCGCGGCGAGCAGGCCGAAGGCGGCGAGCACGCCGGGCGCCTCCGGGACGACCACCTCCGCCATGCCCATCTCCTCGGCGAGGGCGGCGCCGTGCACGGGGCCGGCGCCGCCCAGGACCACGAGCGAGAAGGTGCGCGGGTCGTAGCCGCGCTTGATCGTGACCAGGCGGATCTGGTCCGCCATGCGGGCGTTGACGACGCGGTGGATGCCCGCCGCGGCGGCGACCGCGTCGAGGCCCAGCCGGCGGCCCAGAACAGCCACCGCCCGCTCGGCGGCGGCCACGTCGAGGGTGAGGGCGCCGCCCGCGAAGCGCGCCGGGTTGAGATAGCCCAGCACGACGCTGGCGTCGGTCACGGTGGCCTCGTCGCCGCCGCGGGCGTAGCAGGCGGGCCCGGGCTCGGCACCGGCGCTGCGCGGCCCCACCCGCAGGCCCCCGGCGGCGTCGATCCACGCGATGCTGCCGCCGCCGGCGCCGATGGTGTTGACGTCCACCATTGGGGTGCGCACCGGGAAGGGCCCGATGGCGCCCTCGCCGACGAGGAGCGGCCGGCCGTCACGCACCAGGGCCACGTCGTTGCTGGTGCCGCCCATGTCGAGCGAGACGAAGTCGCGCACCCCGGAGCGCTCGGCCGCGAACGCGGCGCCGATGACGCCGCCGGCCGGTCCCGAGAGGAAGAGGGTCACCGGCTGCTGCGCGGCGAGCGCCGCCGACACGATGCCGCCGCGCGAGCGCATGATGAGCGGCACGCCGGGCACGCCGAGGCCGCGGAGCGTCTCGGCGAGGCCCGCCAGGTAGCGCTTCACCACCGGGCCGAGATAGGCGTCGAACGCGGTCACGCAGAGCCGCTCGTACTCGCGAAAGGTCGGGTCGACCTCCGAGGAGAGCGACACGCTCATCTCCGGGGCGAGCTCCGCGATGATCTCGCCCGTCCGCCGCTCGTGCGCGGGATTCAGGAACGAGAAGAGGTAGCAGACCGCGATGGCTGTCACCCCCTGCGCGCGCAGGGTCTCCACTGCCTGCCGGACGTCGGCCTCGTGCAGCGAGACGAGCACGTGCCCCTTCGCGTCGAGGCGCTCGCGGATGCCGAGGCGGCGCCGCCGCGGGGCGAGGAAGGTCGGCACCTCCGGGTCCATGGCGAGGTCGTACATGCGCGAGCGCTTCATGCGCCCCATCTCGAGCACGTCCTCGAAGCCCTCGGTGGTCAGGATGGCGGTGGTGGCGCCCTTCTGCTCCAGGATCGCGTTGGTGGCCACCGTGGTGCCGTGGATGAACCGCTCGACGTCGCCCGGCGCCGCGCCGGCCAGCGCGAGGATCTTGGTCGTGGCGGCCGCGATGCCGTCCAGCAGATCCTTGGGGGTGCTCGGCACCTTGGTGAGCGAGAGGCGCCCGGCGCGGTCGAGGGCCACGATGTCCGTGAAGGTGCCGCCGATGTCCACGCCGATCTGCACGCGCGTTCCTCCCGAGGGCGCCAACCTTACCATATCGGCCGTCCGCGCCCCGCGCGGCCTTCGGTCAGGCGAAGTGACACGCCACGGCGCGCCCGTCGAGCGGGCGAAGCGGTGGCTCCTCCGCCGCGCACCGGGCCTGGGCCAGGGGGCAGCGGGTCCGGAACCGGCAGCCGCTCGGGACGTCGCGCGGGTTCGGAGGCTCGCCCTCGAGCGCGAACCCGCCGGTGAGCCGGCGGCCGCCGATGCGCGGCACCGCGGCCAGCAGCGATTGCGTGTAGGGATGGCGCGGCGCCTCGAACACGCGCGCGGTCGGGCCGCACTCGACAATCTTGCCGAGGTACATCACCGCGATGGAGGCGCACATGGCGCGGACCACCGAGAGGTCGTGCGAGATGAACACGTAGGTGAGGGCGAACGTCTCCTGCAGGCTGCGGAACAGCTTCAGCACGCTCGCCTGGACCGAGACGTCGAGCCCGGAGGTGGGCTCGTCCAGGATCACCAGGCGCGGCCGCAGGGTCAGGATGCGCGCGAGCCCCACGCGGCGCTGCTGGCCGCCGGAGAGCTCGTGCGGGTAGAGCTCGAGGTGGGCGTCCGGGAGGCCGACCGCGGCCAGGATCGCGCGCACCTCGCGGTCCCGCTCGGCGCGGGTCAGCGCGGTGTGGATCCGGAGCGGCTCGTGTAGCGAGGGCCCGATCTTCCAGCGCGGGTCGAGCGAGGCGCCCGGGTCCTGGTAGACGTACTGGAGATCCTTGGCCACCGCGCGCCGCGCGGGGCGGGGCAGTCGCCCGATCTCGCGGCCGGCGAAGCGGATCTCGCCCGCGGTCGGCGTGTAGATGCCCATCACCGTCTTGCCGAGCGTCGACTTGCCGCAGCCGCTCTCGCCGACGAGGCCGAGGGTCTCGCCCGGGCGCACCTGGAGCGAGACGCCGTCGACGGCCCGCAGCCAGCCGACGCGGCGGCCGAACGCGCTGCGCACCGGGAAGTGGCGCGCGAGGTCGACCAGCTCCAGCAGCGGCGCCGCGGGCACGCTCACTCGCCGGCTCCGGCGGGGGCGTCGACCGGGTGATGGCAGCGGACAACGTGGCCCTCCGCGAGCATGCGCGGGGCCGGGCGCTCCACGCCGCACTCCGCGGTCGCGTGGTCGCAGCGGGGGTGGAACCGGCACCCCGCGGGCGGGGTCACCAGGCTCGGCACCTCGCCCGGGATGTCGCGGATCACGCCGTCGGGCCCCGGCACGCTCGCCAGCAGGCGGCGCGTGTAGGGGTGCGCGGGGCGGCCGAAGAAGGCGTCGGTCGGCGCGGCCTCCATCTCCTGGCCGGCGTACATGACCACCACGCGGTCGCAGAGCTCGTGCGCGGTGCCGAGATCGTGGGTGGTGAACAGCACCGAGACCCCGCGCTCCTTCACCAGCGCGCGCAGCAGACGGAGGATCTGGGCCTGGATCGTCACGTCGAGCGCGGTGGTCGGCTCGTCCGCGATGACCAGATCGGGCTGGGGCAGGAGCGCCATCGCGATCATGAGGCGCTGGCGCTGCCCCCCCGAGAACTCGTGCGGCAGCCGGCGCAGCGCGTGCGCCGGCTCGGGGATCTGCACCGCGCGCAGGATCTCGAGCACCGCCTCGCGGTCGGCCTTATGGCGCTCTCTCGGATAGCGCCCGAAGATGGACGACGGACGGCCCGCGTCGCGCGCGCGCGGGGACTTCCACTTCATCAGGTCCATGATCTGGGTGCCGACCGGGAACAGCGGGCTGAACGAGGTGAACGGGTCCTGGGGGATGAAGGTGATCGCCTGGCCGCGCACGCGCTCGTTCACCACTGCGGGGTCCTGCTTCAGGAGGTCGGTTCCCCGGAAGCGCACCTCGCCCCCGCGGATCCGGGCGGCCCCTTCGGGCAGGACGCCCATGATCGCCCGGGCCAGCGTGGTCTTGCCGCAGCCGCTCTCGCCCACGAGCCCCACCACCTCGCCGGCCGCGATGTCGAGATTGATCGCGTCGAGCACCTGAGCCGGTCCCCGGTCGGTGGCGAAGTCCACGCGCAGCTCGCGGACCGCGAGGAGCTCAGCCATCGCCGGTCCGCACGCGCCGGCGCAGCCGCGGATCGAGCACGTCGCGCAGGCCGTCGCCGAGCAGGTTGAAGCCCATCACGGTGAGGAAGATGGCCAGGCCCGGCGCCGCCGCGTACCACCATGCATCCGGCAGGAACTCGCGGGATTCTGCGATGGTCCGGCCCCACTCCGGGGTGGGGGGCGGGGGGCCGAGCCCGAGGAAGCCGAGCGCGGCCGCGGTCAGGATGGTGAAGCCCATGCCGATGGAGGCGCGCACGATGATCGGCGAGGCGATGTTGGGCAGCACGTGCAGCACGGTGAGCCGCCAGGGTGAGGCGCCGAGGGCGGTGGTGCTCTCGACGAACACCTCCTTCTGGAGCGCCCGCGTCTCGGCGTAGACCACGCGGGCGAACCAGGGCCAGTAGGTGACCGAGAGCGCGAGAATGACGTTGGGCAGCGACGGGCCCAGGGTCTGGGCGATGGCGATGGCGAGCACCACCTGCGGCACCGCCAGGAAGATGTCGGAGACCCGCATGAGCAGGTCGCTCGCCCAGCCGTGGTGGTGGCCGGCCACGAGGCCGATCGGGACCCCGATGATCAGCGAGGCGCCGACCGCGATGAGGCCGATCAGGATCGTGATCCGCGCGCCGAAGAGGAGGCGGCTGTAGACGTCGGCGCCCATCCGGTCGGTGCCGAGCCAGTGCGCGCCGCTCGGGGCCCGGAGGCGCTCGGACGGGTGCAGCTCGAAGACGTCGTCCGGGTGTGTCGCGAGCAGCGGCGCCAGCAGCGCGGCCAGCACGAGCAGCGCGATGAGCACGAGCCCGATGAGCGCCGACCGATCCCGGGCCAGGCGCGCCACCACGAACCAGAGTGTCCTCATGCGGGGCTCACGTCGCACGCTCTCGCGGGTCGACGAGGGTGTGGGCCAGGTCGACGAGCAGGTTCACCACGATGAAGATCGCGCCCGCCCAGACCGTGAAGCCCATGATCGCGTTGTAGTCCGAGCGCACGATGGAGCTGACCGCGTAGGTGCCGATGCCCGGCCAGTCGAAGACCGCCTCGGTCACCACCGCCCCCGCGAGCAGGATGCCGAAGAGGAGGCCGATCTGGGTGACGGTCGAGGTGAGCGCGGAGCGGAGGATGTATTTCCACACGATGAGCGGGCGAGGCAGGCCCATCGCGCGCTCGTAGAGGACGAAGTTCGACTGCATCACGTCGAGGACGCCGGCCCGGGTGAAGCGCACGAGGGTGGCCAGGGCCGGGAACGCGAGAGTCGCCGCGGGCAATGCCAGGTGCCGGAGGGCGGCGCCGAAGGTGGCCCAGTCCCACGTGAGCGCGGCGTCCACCAGGTAGAGGCCGGTGAGGTTGCTCGGGGGGAAGCCGGGCAGGCGGCCGTTGAGCGGCGTCCAGCCCAGACGCATCGAGAAGAGGAGCTGGAGCATGATGCCGAGCCAGAAGCCCGCGATGGCCAGGCCGGATACGGTGAGGACGCGGAGGGCGTGATCGAGCAGGGAGTTGCGCCAGAGCGCGGAGAGCACGCCGAGCGGGATGCCCGCGAGGACGGAGACGAGCATGGCCACCACGGTCAGCTCGATGGTGGCCGGCAGCCGGTGGGCGAGGTCGTCGAGGATCGGGCGCCGGGTGAAGAGGCTCACGCCCATGTCCCCGCGCGCGAGCCGCGCTAGGTAGTCGACGAACTGCACCGGCAGCGGCCGGTCGTACCCGAGCTGGTGCCGCAATGTCTCGACCTGCGCGGGCGTCGCCGTCTCGCCCGCCACCAGCGCCACCGGATCCGACGGCACCACCCGCGAGATCACGAACGTGACCACCAGCAACCCCAGCAAGGTCGGCACGAACCACAGCAGCCGGTGCAGCGCGAGCGCGAGGAGCCTCAGCACAGGGCCGATCTACTCAACGGGTCGATCCATGCGCGATTCGAGCGCCGGCTCTGCCGGCGCAATCGAGAGGGGGGAGGCAGGGAGGCGCACGCCGAAGGCGCGCGACGACCGCCGGAAGGGGGGCGAAGCCCCCCTCCGGGTCACCGCAAAGCCCCCCTCCGGGTCACTAGTAGTGCAACCAGCGGATCTCCTGCCCGTTGCCGATGGGGCTGAAGCGGATGCCCTCGATGTTCTTGGCCCAGGGGCCGAAGTACTTGGTGTTGTAGATCCAGACGCCCGCGGCGTCGCTCACCACGAT
>Ga0070698_100009663_pt1 | contig 10319 bp, 11 predicted proteins | sample KBSK1502metaG_FD_65477 | JGI IMG/M metagenome (GOLD analysis project Ga0070698, IMG submission 65477) | Corn, switchgrass and miscanthus rhizosphere microbial communities from Kellogg Biological Station, Michigan, USA - KBS K1-50-2 metaG | ecosystem: Host-associated > Plants > Roots >... | reverse complement strand
GACGTCATTCGCATTGAAGTCGCCGACACGGGCCCCGGCATTCCGATCCCGGCGTTGCCGCACCTGTTCGAGCCGTTTTTCACGACGAAACCAAAGGGAACAGGGCTGGGACTCGTCGTGGCGCGCAGTATCGTCGAGGAATGTGGCGGGACGCTGGAGGCGGCGAACGAGCCCCAGGGCGGCGCGGTGTTCCGCGTGACGCTGCGCGCGGATCGAGCGGTTGGCGTACCCGCGGCGGAGTCGGCGCGTGTCTGATCATATCCTCGTCGTGGAGGACGACGGCGAGCTCCGGGAGTTTCTCGTCGAGGTGCTGAATACCGCGGGCCACATCACGGCCGGTTACCCCAGCGCCGACTCGGCATTGCGGGCCATAGCCGAGGACGCACCCGCGGACGTCGTGGTTACCGACCTCATCATGCCCGGGATGCCGGGCGCCGAGCTGCTGCGCGCGCTGCGGCGCCAACGCCCCGAGCTGAACGTGATCGTGATGACGGCATTCGGCTCGATTGACTCCGCCGTCGAGCTCGTCCGGGCGGGTGCGTACGACTATCTCACCAAGCCGATCGCCACGCAGGAGTTGTTGTTGGCGGTCGGACACGCGCTCGATCAGAGCCGCCTGCGGCGCGAGGTCGCACGACTCGGCCGGAGCGCGATGGCCGCCGGTCTCTCCGGATTTCTGGGTGCGAGCCAGGCGATGCAGGATCTGCTCGCGCTCGTGCTGCGCGCTGCGCAGTCCCGTCACCCCGTGCTGATCACGGGGGAGAGCGGAACGGGCAAGGAGCTGGTCGCGCGGGCCATTCATCAGGCCTCCGGGCACGGCGCATTCGTGGCGGTGAATTGCGGCGCGTTGCCGGAGCAGTTGCTCGAGTCTGAGCTGTTCGGTCACGAGAAGGGCGCCTTCAGCGGGGCGGATCGCGCCAAGCCGGGATTGTTCGAAACCGCGGACGGTGGCGTGCTCCTGCTCGATGAAATCGCCGACCTTCCGCTCGCCCTTCAGCCGAAGCTCCTGCGCGCCCTCGAGAACGGCGAAGTCCGCCGAGTGGGGGCGACCGAGTCCCGCAATCTCGACGTACGCGTCATCGCGGCGACCAATCGCGATCTCGATACGGAAGTCCACGCGGGCCGCTTCCGCGAGGACCTCTTCTATCGGCTCAATGTGCTCCACATCTCCACGCCGCCGCTACGGGAGCGAGCCGCGGACATCCCGCTGCTCGCCGAGCATTTCCTCCACACGGACAGAGTCGAGGGGAAACGTGGCGACGCGGAGCAGAACGCGGTGAATCTGCAGCGGCCGCGGCGCATTTCGCCGGAAGCGATGGCCTTGCTCACGACATATCCGTGGCCCGGCAATGTGCGCGAGCTGCGGAATGCGATTCAGCGCGCGGCTGTGGTAGCAACGGGAGAAGAGGTGCGGCCGGAAGATCTCCCGGCGCGCATCCGCGAGGCGAGTCGCGCCGCGCCGCTCGTCGGCGAGTCGGCGGATCGCGCCCTGCCCCTGCGCGATGTCGAGCGTCTCTACATTCTCGAGGTGCTGCGGCAGGCAGGCGGCAACAAGTCGCGCGCGGCCGAGTTGCTCGGACTCGACCGGAAAACGCTGTATCGCAAGCTCGAGGACTACCGCCTGGACATGGAGAGTCCTACGCCGGCGTGAGGCCGGCCTGTCCCGAACCACCCCAATCGGTATGGGGCGAATTGCCCCAGTCCCGCCGCACCAATTCGTAACTCACCCTTGCCGCGTAAGATAGCAACGATGCAGAACGGTACCGCTCTTGCTTCAAAGTTCGTGGTGCGCGGTGTGGTGCTGTTCGATTTCGGCGGCACGCTCGACGCCGATGGCGCGCGTTGGAGCGTTCGCTTCCACGCAGCGTACACGACGGCTGGTGGGCGCGAGCCGTTCTCCGTATTCGAGGACGCGTTTCGCGCGTCCGACCGCGCACTCGGTCGCGTGCCGGGAATCGACTCGATGGGATTTCGCGCCATGGTGGACTTGCAGGCGGCGCTCGTACTCGCGCGTCTTCCAGATGGGCTCACGGTTTCGCGGGAGCGCATAGTGGATGATTTCCACGGACATTCGCTCGCCATCATTCGTCGTAATCAACAGCTGCTCGCCAGGTTGCGGCCGTTGTACCAGCTCGCGGTAGTGTCGAATTTCACGGGAAATTTGAGGCCTTGTCTTGAGGAACTGGATTTGATGCGCTACTTCTCCGCCGTCGCGGACTCCGCACGAGTCGGCGTCACCAAGCCGGACCCGCGCTTGTTTCGCCATGCGCTCGAATCGCTGAACTGGAAGGTCAATGAGGAGCCGGTATGGATGGTCGGAGACAACTTCGAAGCAGACATCCGGCCCGCCGCGAGTCTCGGGATGCAGACAGCCTGGCTCGCGCCGCCGGTGGCGCGCTCGCCCGATTCCAACCTACCGACCGTGCGGCTCACGACCTTGACCGAGCTGGCCGAGGTGCTCGACACGTGACGCACGCCTTGATTCTGGCCGGTGGAGATGGCAGTCGTCTCGCCGCGGACGGCGTCACGACGCCAAAGGCGCTGGTGCCCGTTGCCGGACGGCCGCAGATCATCAACCTGATCGAGACTCTCACAAATCTGGGCTGTGAATCGATCACGTGTATGGTTCGCGACGGCGTGCACGTAGAGGCGCCTGCGTCGGTGGTCGTACGCGCGTGTCGCACACCGTCGTCCCTGCATACGCTGGTAGCGGGTCTGGCAGTCGTGCCGCCCGGCCCTGTCTTCTGCACGATGGTCGATACCGTGATGACGCAGGAAGATTGGCGGCTCGTCTATGCGGGCGTGACCGAGCAGCTGCGCGCAGGGTCGTTCGCTGTGCTTGCGGTGACTCCTTTCGTCGACGACGAGCGTCCGGTGTACGTCGCGCGGGACGCCGGCGGCCGGGCGACCGAGATCAGCGATGAACCGCGCAACGGCACGCACCCCATCATCGTCACCGGGGGTGTGTACGGTTTCAGCCCGGGCGCGCGGCGCCTTGCGAGTGTCGCGGTGACGTCGGAGAGCCGGATGCGCGCGTTTCTCAAGCTGCTGATCGGCGTGCGTGCACCGATCACGACGGTGGAGGTCGCCAAGATCATCGACGTCGATCATAAGCGGGATCTCGAGGCCGCGGATCGCTGGCTCGCGGCGAAAGCCACGGAAGGGGGGGCCGCGCGATGAAGCGCCTGGTCGCGCTGTACCGGAGTCCGACCTACTCGCCGGCGCAGCACCGCAGTAACGACACGGCGATCCTCGATGAGACCGTCGCCGGTCTGGAGCATCGCGGCTGGCAGGTCACACGCATCGGGGAAGCAGACGTCGCAGCGGGTCGGCTGCCGACCGCCGATCTGTACGTGAACATGTGCCAGGGTCCCGTGGCGTCGGAGCGCTTGCTCGATCTGGTGCCGCGGGAGGCGGTCGCGGTGAATCCGCCCGAGAGCGTGCTCAACTGCCACCGGCACCGGCTGGTCGGTCACATGGCCGCTGCCGGCCTGTCGTTCCCCCGCACGCTCATCGTCCCGACGGCCGACCCGGACGCCCTGTTGCCGCTCGTGCACCAGCTGAACGGCGACGGCCGGCCTGTATGGGTCAAGCGCGGCGACGTACACGCCGAGACGAGCGCCGACGTCGTAGCGGCGAAGGAAGCGGGTGTAACGGACGCGATCGCCACATTCGCGCGCCGCGGCGTCACGCGCGTCGCGCTCCAGGCGCATGTCGGCGGGCCAATCGTGAAGTTCTACGCCGTCGCCGACGGGCGCTTCTTCTCGTGGTATGCCGCCGATCCGGGCCGGGTCGACATCTCCGAGGAAAAGCTGAAGGAGCTCGTGTTCGCGGCGGCAGGTGCCGTGGGGCTCGAAGTGTTCGGCGGGGATGTGGCGTTTCCAGAGCCGGACGCTCCGGTGCTCATCGACCTCAACGACTGGCCGTCCTTTGCCCCCGTGCGCGCGGCCGCCGCAGGGGCGATCGCCGCTTACATCGACGAGAAAGCCGCTAACGGAAACCAGGCATGATCGATCTCGTTACCCAGTCGAAATCGCAGCGCGTCTTCGAGCTCGAGTCGCAGTACCTCGCGCCGGGCACGCAGAGCGTCGCACTCTTCAGCAAGCTCTGCATGGACCGGGGCGAGGGTGCCGTGCTGTGGGACGTGGACGGCAATCGCTACGTGGACCTCCTGGCCGGCGTCGGCGTCGCGAGCCTCGGTTACGCGCACCCCCGCTACGTCGCCGAGATGACGCGGCAGCTGGAGCGGGTGCACGTGGGAAGCTTCACCTCCGAGCACCGCGCGGCGCTCGTCAAGCTGATCGCCGAGCTTGCCCCGGGCGACTTGAATCGCACACAGTTGTACTCGAGCGGCGCCGAGGCCGTCGAGGCGGCGCTGCGGCTCGCGCGGGCCGCGACGGGCCGGCACGAAGTGATGGGATTCTGGGGCGGGTTCCACGGCAAGACGGGCGGCGTGTTGCCGCTCCTGTCGGGCAGCTTCAAGCACGCCCTCGGCCCGCTGGCGCCCGGCATGTACTCGAGCCCTTACGCGTCGTGTGCGCGTTGTCCCTTCGGAAAAACGTTCCCCGAGTGCAACTGGCACTGCGTCGATTTCCTGCGCTCCAAGATCGCGCTCGAAACGACGAACGACATTGCTGCGATCATCGTCGAGCCGGTACAGGGCACGGCCGGCAACGTCATTCCGCCGCCCGGGTATCTGCGCGAGCTGCGCGCACTCGCCACGGAAATCGGCGCGCTGCTCATCTGCGACGAAATGATCACGGGCTTCGGCCGGACGGGGAAGATGTTCGCCGCCCAGCACGACAACGTCGTCCCCGACCTGTTGCTCGTGGGCAAGGGGTTCGGCGGTGGATTCCCGGTCAGCGGTATCGTGATTCGCGAACCCATCGCGTTCTCGAAGCCGTGGGCCAATCCGAGCGGCAGCTCGTCGAGCTACGGCGGCAATCCGCTAGCGGCCGCCGCGGCGCACGTGACAATACGAACAATCGTAGAGGAACAACTCGTCGAGCACAGCCGGCGCCTCGGCGCCGTGATGCTCGCCGAAATGCAGACGTGGGAGGATGAGATCCCCATCGTCAGCGACGTGCGCGGACGCGGGCTTATGCTCGGCATGGATCTCGTGGTGCCCGGCACGCGCAAGCTGCTCGACAAGAAAATCACGCGGTGGGTGTTCGACACGTTGCTCGCCCGCGGCGTGATCGCGATGATCTACAATCCCGAAGTCCGGATCAACCCACCGCTCGTCATCACCGACGAACAGGCGATGGAAGCGCTTGCGACGATGAAGGCGGTGCTGGAAGAGGCCAGCGCGCGTGTACGCCAGTAAAGGGCCCGTCGTAGAAGAGTGGGCCGATCGGTGGTTCTTCCGGCCGCTGGGTTGGCGGCTGGCAACTGGATTACTGCCGACGCGCATCTCCGCCGACGCCGTGACCTTTGCGAGTCTGGTGCTGGGCGTTCTCGCCGGTCACCTGTTCTGGTACCGCAGCGCGTGGATCAATGCCGGCGGCGTGTTGCTGTTCATTCTGTCGGACGTGCTCGACTCGGCCGACGGCCAGCTGGCGCGGTTGCGCGGCACGTCCACGCGGATGGGCCGCATTCTCGACGGCCTCGCCGACACCGGACGGTTCGTCTCCCTCTACGGCCATCTCGGCGCGCGGCTCTACGTCACGGGCCATGGCTGGGGCGGGGCGGTGCTCGCGCTGGCCGCGCTCCTATCGCACTCCTACCAGGCCGCCGCGGCCGATTTCATCCGCCAGGCCTATCTCTATTTCGCGGTGGGCAGCGGTAGTGAGCTCGACATTCCGGAGCAGTCGCCCACGGCGGAGCACACTTCCGTGTGGTCGCGGATCTCGGCATGGATTTACGGCGACTACGTGCGCCGCCAGGCGTGGCTGTTCCCGCGCACAACCGCCCTGGCCCGCGCGCTGTCAGGCCGTGATGTCCCTGCGTCGCTGCGCCGGTCGTGGGCTGAGCGCCAGCGCTGGGTCGTGCAGGGTTGCGCGCTCATCGCGCAGAACATCCGGTTCGTGCTGTTGGCGCTGACGGCGGTGCCGCACTGGCCGGCGGCCTACTGCTGGATCGTCGTCGGGCCATTGAACGCCGTGCTCGTCTTTCTCATTCTCGCGCACGAGCGTGAGCCAAAATTCCATGCCCAGCTCGCCTGACGCACGAGTCTATCGCGGCGTCCTGGTCGGGCTGGGCGGGATCGCGCGGTCCGGTCATCTTCCCGCGTTCCAGTCCGATCCCAAGGTGGCTGCGCGGCTGCGCATCGTCGGTATCGTGGATGAAGCGCCGACGGTCCCGCTCCCGCCGTCGTGCGCGGGTATTCCCCTTTTATCCAGTCCCGACCAGCTGGCGGATCTCGGGGCCCTGGACTTCGTCGACATCTGCACCCCGACGTCCTCGCACCTGCGACTGTCGCTGTGGGGCCTGTCGCAGGGCTATCACGTCCTGTGCGAGAAGCCGGTCGCGTTGAACCGCGCCGAGGCTGCGACACTGACGGCCGCGGCAGGGGTGGCAGGACGAGTGGTGATGCCCTGTCACCAGTACCGGTTCAATCCGGTATGGCAACGGCTGAAGCGCTGGCTCGACGACGGGGTGATTGGCCGCTGGTATCTCGCGGAGTTCCGGGTCTATCGGCTGGCGGCGGATCCCGGAGCCGGCACGGATGAGGTGCCGTGGCGTGGCCGCCGTGCCGCCGGGCGAGGTGGCGTGCTGCTCGATCACGGCACGCATCTCGTCTACGAGCTGCTCGACGTCGCCGGTCCGCCGCAATCGGTGCGCGCGTGGACCGGTCGTCTGCGCCACGGCGGCTACGACGTCGAGGACACGGCGCAACTGCTGTTCACCTATCCCGACCGCATGGCGACGATGTTCCTCACCTGGGCGGCGCGCCGCCGGGAGACGGAGATCCGGTTCATCGGTGAGCGCGGCAGCATCACGTGGAGCGGCGGGATGCTGACGCTCGAGCGGGACGGCCGGACGCAAAGCTTCGATCACACCGCCGATCTCGACAAGGCGTCGTACTCGACCTGGTTCGCCGGGCTGTTTCACGATTTCGCGGCCACGCTCGACTCGGGCGACAGCACCCGCCCACTGGCCGATATTGCGCAGGTTGCGGCGGTGCTCGAGGCGTCGTATGCAGCGGTCGCATGAGCCGGCCCCCCGCCGGGCGGCTGGTTCTGTTTCTCCTCGGTGCCGCGGTCTTTGGCTATCTCGTGGCCCGGATCGGAGTGGGCCAGCTCGTGTCGGACGCTGCACGCACCGGCTTCATGTTCGTGCCGATCGTGCTGCTGTACGCGCTGGTGTACGCCTGTAGCGCGCTCGCCTGGCGGCTCACCATGGGAGAGTCGAACCGGCCGTCGTTCTGGCGCACCTACTCCGTGACGATCACGGGGAGTGCGCTCAATTTCTTGACGCCCCTCATCAACGCCGGCGGTGAGCCGTTTCGCGTCGCCGCGCTGGCGCCGTGGCTCGGCACACAGCGCGCCGCAGGTTCGGTGATTCTGCACCGGATGCTGCACTCGTTCACCTACGTGCTCGTCTGGCTCACGGCTGTCGTGCTCGCATTCGCGTTGCTCCCGCGCGCGACTCCAGACGCGGTCTTCATCGCGCTGGGCGGCGTGGGTCTGTTGCTGCTGGGTATCATCGCGCTCTTCATGTCGGCGCATCGCAGCGGTATGCTCGAACGGATCCTGAACTGGTTGAGCCGGGTCCCGCTCCTGCGCCGCCTGGCCGCCGCGCTCGAGCCAAGGCGCGCGATGTTCATCGACCTGGATCGACAGATCACCGAGTTCTATCACCGGCATCCGGGCCGGTTCGTCCAGGCCATCCTGCTCGAGTATCTGAGCCGCTGCATCTTCATGCTCGAGCTGGTTCTCATCGTCGCGAGTTTGGGGTTGCGGCTCAATTACTTCCAGGCTTTCACCATTGGCGGGCTCGAGGCGATTGCCGGCAACGTGCTGTTTTTGGTGCCGTTCGAGATCGGCGCCCGTGAGGGCGCCTTCTATTTGCTGTTCCGCCTGTTCGGGATGGATCCGCAGCTCGGCCTGTACACGTCGATCGTAAGCCGGGTGCGCGATTTCACCTGGATTGCCGCAGGCCTCCTGCTCATCTGGGCGACTCCCGGTGCGTCTGCTGCGTCTGCGGCGTCTGCTGCGCCTGGCACATGACCATCGTCACGCACGCCCTCGCGACGACGCTCGGCGTTCGCGTCCTGAAGCTCAGCGGGAGTGATGCCGTCCTCGCCTACGTGTTCGGCGTCGGCGTGGACATCGATCACGCCATCAAGCTGCCGTTCTTTTGGAGGGCAGGGCTGCGGAAGGAACGGGGATACTACTGGCGCACGTCGCTGCAGGAGCCCGTCGCGCTGCTCTGGATCGTGCCCCTGTGTTTCTTTCTCGGCACGTGGGTGCCCGTGCTGTTCTTCCTCATCCATCTCGCGATGGACTACAGCGTCGGCTACGAGAAAATGCCGTGGTATCCGTACTCACCGCTCGTGACGCAGGGGTTTCTGGTCGGCGTGTCCGACAAAGCGAAGGAAGCCATTCTCATCGTGGTACTCCTATGTATGAATTTGCTCCTGTTCTTGGCTCCGCTGTAGACCGCGGCATTCGCCCGGTGCTGCGATTCGTGCACGTCACGCTCGGGCTCTCGCCCGACCAGGTGACGTGGGCGGCGTTCTGGGTGAGCGCGGCCGCCGCCGTCGTGTTTGCGACCGGTCGCCTCGTCCCCGCGCTCGTGCTCATGGCGATCGGCCAGATCCTCGATGCGCTCGACGGCGGCATCGCGCGCCAGTTCGGGCTCGTCTCCGAGGCCGGCCATCGGCTCGACACGCGGCTCGACCGTGCGGCGGAGATCGTGATCTTTCTCGGCTGTGCCGTGGGCGGGCTCGTGTCGCTGCGGCTGGCGCTGCTCGCGTCGGTGGCCGTGCTGCTGCTCACCACGATCGTCGATCGCTCGAAGCTCGATCCCGGCATGAAGCGCTTTGCGCTGTATTTCGGGATCTGGGTGCCCTATCCGTTGATCTTCTCGATTGTTTTTCTCGTGAATCTGGCGGCGTACGTCGTGGGCCTGTTGATCATCGATTGCCGCTTTCAGAGCGACATGGATGCGCTCGGCGGCGATCTGAACACCGTCGCCTCGCGCGCCGCCGCTCGCCTCGAGACACCCTAATGCTCGCGTTTCAACATCCGTACGTCGTGGTGGCGCCGGCCGAAACGATGCACGTCGAGGCCTTGGCCGGCACCGGCCGTCCCGTCGCCGTGGTGCCGGGATTGTTCGGCGCGTCGTTCACGTTCCGAAAAGTCGTCCCGCTCCTCGCCGCGCAGGGGTTTCGACCCATCATCATCGAGCCGCTTGGCACGGGGTTCTCGAGCCGGCCGCCGAAGGCGGATTACTCCCTCACCGCCCAGGCGCATCGGCTGGCCGCCGTGCTCGATTCGCTGCACTCCGGGCCGGTGCTCGTGCTCGCACACTCGCTCGGCGCCGCCATCGCGTTTCGCCTTGCGGTCGATAGGCCCGACCTGGTGAGCGGCATCGTGTCACTCGAGGGCGGACCCACGGAAGAAGCGACGACCCCGACATTCCGCAGCGCGATGCGCTACCTGCCCTGGGTCAAGCTCCTTGGTGGAATCAGCCTGGTACGCCGCAAGATCCGCGGCATGCTGCTCGATTCCTCGGGCGACCGCTCCTGGGTGACTGACGGCGTCGTGATTGGATACACGCTCGGGGAGGCACGCGACTTCGACGCGACACTCCGGACCTTCCTGGCGATGTCGCACGCGCGCGAGCCGGCAAAGCTCGCCCCGCGGCTCGGCGACATCGCATGTCCGGTCACGCTGGTGGTGGGAACCGCCCATCACGACGGCGACGTGCCGCCCCAGGAGGTCGCGCTCATGCATAAAGCGCTCGTCTCGTTCGCCGTGGACAGCGAGCTCGGGGCGGGGCACTACCTCCAGGAAGAGCGGCCCGCGGCCGTCGTGACTGCGGTCGCACAGCTCTCGCAACGGGCACGATGACTCCACTCCGCATCGCCCTCGTCGCGGAGGACTACTACCCGCAGCTCGGCGGCGTGCCGGAGCACGTGCATCATCTTGCCCGGGAGCTGGAAGCCCTGGGGCATCAGGCGACGATCGTGACGTCTCACATGCGGATGAACGGCACCGTCGATCCTCCGTACGTGCGCAGAGTGGGAACGAGCCTCGTGATTTACGCGAACGGCGGCGTCGCACGAGTCACGGTGGGATGGCGGCTCACTGCCCGGCTCGAGGCACTGTTCCGCAACGCGCGCTTCGACATCGTGCACGTCCACGGGGGCT
>Ga0070698_100009662_pt1 | contig 10319 bp, 10 predicted proteins | sample KBSK1502metaG_FD_65477 | JGI IMG/M metagenome (GOLD analysis project Ga0070698, IMG submission 65477) | Corn, switchgrass and miscanthus rhizosphere microbial communities from Kellogg Biological Station, Michigan, USA - KBS K1-50-2 metaG | ecosystem: Host-associated > Plants > Roots >... | reverse complement strand
ATTACTTTTTTATCCGGCGGATCCCAGGTAAAAGGCTCTTTTGGCTCCCTTCCCATTCCATTTTCAAAAGGACACAAAAGCTTTTTATCAAACTTTTGCTCACCCTTACTTTTATCATTTTGTCCAAAAACTGAACCGATAATTAATATCAGTCCTGCAAGCACTAAAATTTTCTTTTTCATTATTAATCCGGATTATAGGGTTACAGACGGCAAGTCAATCGCTTTCGTTGGCCGCTTGTTTAATTATCCACAAGTTACTTCAATTAGGGCGAAACAAATTACCGAATTAGAGGGCATAATTGTACTTTTGCCGCACAAAAAAAACATCTTAGAAAATGCCTGTTATGAATACCTCAAAGATCGATTTTGATCTGAAAAACAAGGTGAAAGACCTTAGCCTCGCTGAATGGGGCCGCAAAGAAATTAGATTAGCCGAAGCCGAAATGCCCGGCCTGATGGCAATTCGCAAAGAATATGGAGCAAAGCAACCTCTCAAAGGCGCCCGTATCGCCGGTTGTCTTCACATGACCATTCAAACTGCTGTCCTTATCGAAACATTAATTGAATTGGGCGCTGAAGTAAAATGGAGCTCATGTAATATTTTTTCGACACAGGATCATGCCGCTGCTGCTGTGGCTGCTGCGGGTATTGGCGTATTTGCATGGAAAGGACAAACTTTGGAAGAAGCCGATTGGTGCATTGAGCAAACTCTTTTCTTTGGCAGCGCCGATCGTCCGTTAAATATGATATTGGATGATGGTGGTGACCTTACTAATATTGTTTTAGATAAATATCCTGAATTGATCCAGCACTTAAAAGGTATTAGCGAAGAAACGACCACTGGCGTTCATCGTCTTTATGAAAGAGTGCAAAAAGGAACATTACCTGTTCCTGCCATCAATGTGAATGATTCTGTTACAAAAAGCAAGTTTGATAATAAATACGGTTGTAAAGAGAGCCTGGTTGATGCGATCCGTCGTGCTACCGATGTGATGATGGCTGGTAAGGTAGCTGTTGTTGGTGGCTATGGCGATGTAGGTAAAGGCTCTGCGGCTTCATTAAAAGGTGCAGGCTGCCGTGTTATCGTAACCGAGATAGATCCTATCTGTGCATTGCAGGCTGCCATGGATGGTTTTGAAGTAAAGAAAATGGCTGATGCGGTGAAAGAGGCTGACATTATTGTTACCGCTTCAGGTTGTCGTGATCTTATTACTGAAAAACATTTCCGCAGCATGAAGGACAAAGCCATTGTTTGCAATATCGGTCACTTTGATATTGAGATTGATGTAGCATGGTTAAATAACAATTTTGGTCATACAAAAGATACTGTCAAACCACAGGTAGATGTTTATACTGTTGATGGAAAAGACATCATCCTTCTTGCAGAAGGCCGCCTGGTGAATCTTGGTTGCGCTACCGGTCATCCGAGTTTTGTAATGAGTAATTCATTTACTAACCAAACATTGGCGCAGATAGAGCTTTGGACCAACCACAAAAGTTACGAGAACAAAGTGTATGTGCTTCCAAAACATTTGGATGAAAAAGTAGCAAGACTTCACCTTTCCAAGATCGGTGTTGAGTTGGAGGAATTAACTACTGAGCAGGCCGATTATCTTGGTATTCCCAAGAGTGGGCCGTTCAAGCCAGAACATTACAGGTATTAATTAAGTTTCGACCGATATAAAAAGCCCGCATTAATCAAGCGGGCTTTTGTTTTCTGAAATAATGTATCTTTCTCACCCAAATTTTTCCACTTAAAAAATTTTTTTATGAAACAACTGCTAACTGCTATTGTAATTTTTTCAATTACATCTGTATTATTTATTTCTTGTGGTGAAAAAGCAAGTGAATCTGGTACTAACACTGCCACCGAAGCAAAATCAACTTTCGATCTTGCGGCTGTAAAAAAAGTCGTTGACTCCACAAATGTTGTTTTTGGTTCCCTGGTAAGTAAAGGCGATTCCGTCGGTCTTGCTTCACTTTATACGTCAGATGCAAAATTTATGGCGCCAAATGCGCCTACTGCTTCCGGAAGAAGTGCTATCCAGGCTGCTTTTGCCGGCCTGTTTGCTGCCATGGGAACGCCGGGCCTTACACTAACAACTAATGATCTTTGGGGCACTGAAGAACTTGTAACTGAAGTAGGAACATATACCATGACTGATAAAAATGGAAAAGAAATTGATAAAGGAAAATACATTGATCTTTGGAAAATGGAAGATGGTAAATGGAAACTCTGCCGCGATATTTTTAATTCAGATAATCCGCCTCCCCCTTCGCACAAATAATAATATGATCTCTGATAAAAAAGCCTTGTTCAAACAAGGCTTTTTTATGGTCTTTGAATTTTTTGCACATTCAACCTTCCAAAATTCTTTGGAATAGTTGTTGTACTCTCTACCAGTTCTTTAATTTTTTCCATGATTAAAAAGGAGGTCATATGTCAAATCTTGCACTATGGGTTCAACTTGAAGCCAAAAAAGGTAAAGAAGCAGAAGTTGAAAAGTTTTTAAGAGAAGGCCTGACCTTGGTTAATAATGAGACAGAAACGATTACCTGGTATGCATTGAAACTTGGCCCAACTTCGTATGCGATCTTTGATACTTTTTCGACTAATCAAGGCAGGGAATCTCATTTGGCAGGGAAGGTTGCCAATGCGCTTAAGGAAAAAGCATCTGACCTTTTCTCTAAACCGCCAACAATTGAAAGAATTGATATACTCGCTGCCAAACTGCCTGAATTAGAACAATACTGACCTGGCTAAAACTTTTTGAGCAAAGCGATCCCGGAGCTTTTAATTCATCTATCTGATGTGAGGGCCCCGGGGTTTTCATTTTTAAAGAATTATTGCCTGGCGTCAGATAAACTTTTGAAAAAAAATCTTTCAGAACAAATGAACATTCGCACCTGCAAACATTTAATGTTTTTTACTGAATCATTTTCTTCTATTCCAAAGTATAGCATAAAATTTGCTAATAAATTATCTAACAAATAGAGATATGCCAATACAATTCGTGAAAAACATTCAGTTTTCCAAACTAATAAAAGCTGAAGGACGCCTAAGAGAATTCAATTTCAGAAAAACAGGTACGGGCAACGATGAGAAATGCTCTGTCGATACCGTGGATGATCGCGGTAATCGAATCATTTTTGCCATGTTGAGAGAAAATGGCTCTTGGAAACTTAGCTCCACTTTACTTCCCAAATGGATCTGCCAATACGAAGAACAATTACATGAGGCTATAGAAGATGAAATAACCCGTCCGTAAAGCAAGTTGAACCGGTAAATATTATTTTTGCCGGCAATGATTCGGTTCTCAACTATCATAAAACAATTTGACCAGCAGGGCGAAAAAACCGGCTGGACCTATATTGAGGTTCCTGCAGATTTGGCGGAGAAATTGGTGCCGGGTAACAAAAAAGGATTTCGTGTAAAAGGAAAGCTGGATGATTTTTCAATTAAGGGAATAGCCTTGTTACCAATGGGTGGTGGCAATTTTATTCTTACGCTAAATGCCGACCTAAGAAGGGGAATTCATAAAAAGAAAGGCGCAATGCTGGATGTGAAATTGCAGGTTGACCCCGAAGGATATAAGCTTAATGAAGATTTTATCGCCTGTTTGAATGACGACCCCGCTGCCAAAAATTTTTTTGATTCGCTTTCAGGTTCACACCGGAATTATTTCAGTAAATGGATCGATTCGGCCAAAACAGAACCGACAAAGATCAGGAGAATTGCAATGGCGGTAAATGCTCTTTCAAAAAAATGGGGGTATCCTGAAATGCTGAGAAACAACAAGAAAGATTTTTAAGTATTCCTATCTCATTCATTCCTTCTGAATCTTGTTCTGATCTTGTCAAGCTGATCGTTTTTTAATTGGGTTGTCTTCTTCAATACTTCAATAAAATAATCAACTTCTTCTTTGGAGGCGGGGCAACCCGTATTCTGAAGTTTTTCAATCCCATTGATTGTTGCTTTCATCCGGGAATCAGCCAAAAAATTTTCATCCTTATCAAAAATCAACCAAAATGGAATTCCCTGGTCTTTACCACCATACTTTGTAAGCATATCTGATGCGCCGGGATTTTCTAAGTTCTCCTTCCCTTTCGATTCAAAAACCACAAGATGACGAATTACAAAATTATCATCAAAGAATTTTTTTACAGAGGGATCATTCAATGATGTATCCATTTTATGGCACCAACCACACCATGATGCGTGAAACATTACTAATACCTTCTTATTATTTGCTTTTGCAACTGCAAAAGCTTCTTTCATTGTTTCCCCGGAAGCGGGAGCCTTTTGCGCAAATACTGATGTGATCGACATGAACAATAATACAGGGAATAAGAACGTCTTTTTCATGACATCACATTTACAGAAAGCAAATTAGATAATAGATAAATAACAACAAGTTAAAATAACGTTCACTTTTGCACGAATTTGTAGATTTGCCCATGACCAGGCTATCCGTTAACATCAATAAGTTTGCAACATTGAGAAACTCCCGCGGAGGAAATAATCCTGACGTAATAAAAGCAGCCATTGATGCACAGCGTTTCGGCGCTGATGGGGTTACGGTTCATCCCCGACCAGATGAACGCCATATACGTTATCAAGATGTAAGAGAGATCAAAAAGATTATCACAACTGAATTCAATATTGAAGGCAACTGCACAGAACAAAAATTTGTTGATCTGGTTTTGGAAACAAAACCTGACCAGGTCACGTTGGTTCCTGATACACTGGGTCAGCTGACCTCTGATCATGGTTGGGACACTATTAAAAACAAGGACTATTTAAGAAAAATTATTTCTGTTTTTAAAAAAGCCGGGATTCGCGTTTCAATATTTGTCGATCCTGAAATTAAGATGGTAGAAGGTGCTGGTGAAACCGGCACTGACCGAATTGAACTTTATACTGAAGGATTCGCTAAACAGTATGCAGCAGGCAAGCGGCAATCGGCAGTCGAACCTTACTTAGAAGCTGCAAAAAAAGCAAAAGAGCTTGGACTTGGTTTAAATGCGGGGCATGATCTTGATCTTACTAATTTAAAATTTCTGAAAGAAAATATTCCATGGCTCGATGAAGTTAGCATAGGCCATGCACTTATCAGTGATGCTATTTACCTTGGTTTTGAAAATGCAATTCAATTATATAAGCGACAATTAAAGGATATAGGAAATTGAGAGGCAATAAATAAGAATTATTGTGCAGATAGTTACTGTAAGTTTAAAAATCACCCTTTTAAACGCCTTCTAAACCTTACCTTTGCGGCGATTTATTAAACAACCAACTATCAAAATATGGCAGATATTTTTGAGCGTTTACTAAAAAATTACGGCCCGATAGGTCAGCATCGCAAACAGGCACATGGTTATTTCGCCTTTCCGAAACTGGAAGGAGAAATAAGCAGCCGTATGAAGTTCCGTGACAAAGAGGTTATTGTTTGGAGTTTGAATAATTATCTCGGCCTGGCAAATCATCCCGAAGTACGTAAGGCAGATGCCGATGGCGCTGCCCAATACGGATTGGCATTGCCGATGGGAGCTCGTATGATGAGTGGGAATAGCGACCTCCATGAACAATTGGAAAGTGAACTGGCGGCCTTTGTTTCAAAGGAAGATTGTGCCCTGCTTAATTATGGTTACCAGGGTATGGTAAGCCTGATAGATACACTTTGCAGCCGCCATGATGTAATTGTTTACGATGCAGAAAGCCATGCCTGCATTATTGATGGACTTCGCCTCCACCCGGGTCATCGCTATGTTTTTAAACATAATGAAGTTGAGGATTGCGAAAAGCAATTACAACGTGCTACGGCCTTAATAGAAAAACAGGGCGCCGGTGGAATATTGGTAATTACTGAAGGTGTATTTGGTATGGCTGGGGACCAGGGAAAATTAAAAGAGATCTGCGCATTAAAACAGAAATATGATTTCCGTTTGCTGGTAGACGATGCTCATGGTTTTGGTACACTGGGTAAAACCGGGGCCGGCGCCGGTGAAGAACAAGGTTGCCAGGATGAGATCGACCTTTATTTCTCCACGTTTGCAAAATCAATGGCTTCGATTGGTGCATTCATTGCAGGACCAAGAGATATCGTTGATTACATTCGTTATAATATCCGCAGCCAGATCTTTGCTAAAAGTTTACCGATGCCGTTGGTGGTTGGTAATTTGAAAAGGCTGGAACTTTTAAGAACTCATCCTGAGTTCAAAGAGAAGTTATGGAGCAATGCCAGGAAGTTGCAAAGTGGTTTAAAAGAAAGAGGATTTGATATTGGTAAAACTGATTCTCCTGTTACACCCGTTTACATGACAGGCGGCGTAGAAGAAGCAACAGCAATGGTGATGGACCTGCGTGAGAACTACGGAATTTTTGCCTCGATCGTTGTTTATCCCGTAATACCGAAAGGACACATTATTTATCGTCTTATTCCTTCAGCAGCGCATACTGATGCCGATATAGCAGCTACACTTAAAGCGTTCGACGAAACAAAGAAAAAATTAGTCGCAGGAGAGTATAAAGTGGATTCAGTTCCGGATATGACTGAATACAGCGGAAAGCGATTTGAGTATCTGTTGGACAAGCCTAAGAACAAATAATACCAACTCGTTGTTTATTAAAAAAGGTCTTGCCTGAGGCGAGACTTTTTTATTGGGAGCAGGGGTTCTATAAAAGTAGAACCCCCGATGGAAATCGGGGGCCCCTAATCAAAAACCATTAACCATTAAACCTTATCCTATGAAAATTCGTGGCTAATCTCGGTAATAAAAAATTAATATTGCAAGAATTAAAGGTGAATTTTAACATTTTTGGCGTTGAAACGTGAAATATTGACCTTCGTCAATCTGAAAAAAAATGTTTGCAGAGTTAATTCCTATTTCAAACGTTTGCGTAAACGATATTAAAAAATTCTATTTTAGAAAAAATGAATAAAGTAGTTGTTGCTATTACGGGTGCCAGCGGATCTATCTATGCAAGATTGCTATTAGAAAAAATGCTTGCTATAAAAGATCAATGGGATGATCTGGCAATAGTAATGACTGAAAACGCAAAACAGGTATGGGAAACAGAAACGGGAAATGATGGTTATAAAAACTTGTCTGTAAAAAAATATTCGACGACTGATTTCACGGCACCATTTGCTTCTGGCTCTGGTAAATTCAACACGATGATCATTGTGCCTTGCTCTATGGGAATGCTGGGGCGCATTGCTACCGGTATTTCAAATGACCTGATAACAAGAGCTGCCGATGTTGTATTAAAGGAAAGAAGAAAGTTGATTTGTGTTATTCGTGATACACCTTATAGTTTAATTCATATCCGGAATATGGAAACTGTAACGCTTGCCGGCGGAATTATTTGTCCGGCCACCCCCTCCTTTTATAGCTTACCAAAAACAATTGATGATGTAGCGGGTACGGTTGTAGACCGTGTATTGGATCTCGCGGGCTTTGATATCAGAACTTTTCGCTGGGGTGGTCCTGCGAAGTAAACTTCGTATAAAGTAAGTAGAAATAAGAATTTGATGAGATTGCTTCGGTCCTTGGGCCTCGCAAATGATCAGCGATTATCTACGATCTCAACACCTGGATATTTTTTTGCATCAAAGACGAATTGCTTATCGTCTATCGCGGTATTGGGAGTAAACGAATTCACAATAATGGAATGTTTGGTCTGATCTTTTTCCATCACCTTAGTGGTGGTTATCGTTTTACTGGTTTTATCAACATATAAATACACCTTATGATAAGTTTTGGTTTTATCAGTAGGCGTTAATTCAATTTCCTGGATGGTTTTTGAGCCCTGTTTTTTTTCGCCATTCAGTTTATACAGAAAATCTTTGTCATAAAAATTTGTGAACATTTTTTGTGGCGTTAGTCCGCTGCTGTTGTTATCAAACTTTGTGATGGTTACTTCGTTGGATGCCTTATCATAATTCCAGACATTTACGCCATCACAAAATATTTCCTGTCCTACAATACTTACTTTGTATTTTGAACCCTTGATCCAAACAGTGCCGTTTTTTGATGAAAGTGTTTTGCCGGCCGCATTTTCTGTCTTAAAAGTAAAAGTTGATTTTACCGTTTTATAAGTTTTGAACTTGGCGCTTACACCATCTAGTATCTTTTTTGCATCAGGATCATTTGTTACCTGTCCATTCGTTTTAATTGTGATAACGCCAATTAATAAAACCAATATTGTATAAAATCTTTTCATAATTCCCGGTTTATCTGACTAATATTATGCCATTTGAGACTGGTCGCAAATATAGGCCAATTACACTTTAGAGGATGCTAAGCACTATCATGTGGTTGCCTTACGAAAATTTTTTAACAGCTTAAATAAAATTGGCGAGATGCTGATTAAGGTCGGATTCGGTTTTGATCAATACATCACGGGCCTTGCTTCCCTGGTTAGGACCCACTACCCCGGCAGCTTCCAATTGATCCATTAATCTGCCTGCACGGTTATAGCCCAATTTCATTCTTCTTTGCAAGAGAGAGGTAGAACCAACCTGGTTTTGAACAATAAGGCGGGCAGCATCTTCAAAGAGAGGATCTTTATCATTTACATCAAAATCTTTTGACTCCAGTTCTTTTTCATCAACATATTCCGGTAAAAGAAAAGCTTGCGGATATCCCCTTTGTTTCTCAATATGACTAACGACTTTATCTACTTCCGGGGTATCGACAAAAGCACATTGCAATCTTGTTACTTCTCCATGGTGCGAAACCAGCATATCTCCTTTTCCAATCAATTGCTCGGCGCCGCCGGTATCGAGGATAGTACGTGAGTCGATCTTGGAGGAAACCTTAAATGCAATCCGTGAAGGGAAGTTTGCTTTGATGGTGCCTGTGATAATATTTACCGAAGGACGCTGTGTCGCAATGATCAAATGAATGCCGACGGCACGGGCCAATTGAGCCAGCCTTGCAATTGGCATTTCAATTTCCTTACCCGCGGTCATGATCAGGTCCGCAAACTCATCGATCACTAATACAATAAAAGGAAGGAACTGGTGACCCTTTAATGGATTCAATTTTCTTTTTACAAATTTTTCATTGTACTCTTTTATGTTTCTTGCACCTGCTTCCTTCAACAGATCATAACGATTATCCATTTCGATACAAAGTGCATTCAATGTATGCACTACTTTTTTTGTATCGGTGATAATTGCTTCTTCTTCGCCGGGAAGCTTTGCCAGAAAATGATTTTCAATAACACGATAAAGGCTCAACTCAACTTTTTTCGGATCGATCAACACAAATTTTAACTGCGACGGATGTTTTTTGTACAACAACGAAACAAGAATTGCATTTACGCCAACTGATTTACCCTGCCCGGTTGCACCAGCCATCAGCAAATGCGGCATACTTGTAAGATCTACAATAAAATTATCATTGTCGATCTTTTTACCCAGCGCTATCGGGAGGCTATAATTATTATGTTGAAATTTTTCAGAACCCAGCAAAGTTTTCATACTCACAATACTCTTTCTCACATTGGGAACTTCAATACCGATCGTTCCTTTACCCGGAATCGGTGCAATGATGCGGATACCCAATGCAGCAAGGCTTAAGGCAATATCGTCTTCCAGGTTTTTTATTCTTGAAATACGAATCCCTGCAGCGGGAACTATTTCATACAAAGTAACCGTAGGCCCAACTGTCGCCATTATCTTTTGGATCTCGATATCATAATTCCGAAGAGTGGCGATGATCTGGTTCTTGTTATTCTCTAACTCATTTGCATCCTGAACAATTTTTTCGCTGCCATGGGTTTCCAACAGATCTAACGTAGGATAGCGATAATCTCTCAGATCAAGCGTAGGTTCATAAGGTGGGAGATTTTCATATCCTTTCTCCTTCTCTTTTTCCTTTTCTTCTTTCTCAACAGGTTCATTCGGAAATTCCTTTATTTCAAGTGCAATATCTGCTTCGCTATTCTCTTTTGGGGTCTTCTTTACAGGTTTTATTTCTTCTTTTGGTAAAAGAGCCTGCGCTGTTTCTTCAAACTGCGTTACAGGTAATGGCTTTTCCTTTACCATTTCTGCAGTTGGCTCATTGGCTTCTTCTTTTTCTATCAATCTAAATTCTGTTTGATCACCACCTATATTTACAGGCGAAAGAAGAATCGATTCACCATTTGATTTTAAACTATTTCCATTAGAACCATTTTCAGCATACATTTCATTAATGGTTTTACCAGGGATCGGAACAACCTTTTCTTCCGCTAATTCATTTCCTGGTTGCACTTCTTCAGCAATTTTTTGGCGTTTCGGCAAATTGAATGCCGGGTTGAATTGC
>Ga0070698_100009661_pt1 | contig 10320 bp, 6 predicted proteins | sample KBSK1502metaG_FD_65477 | JGI IMG/M metagenome (GOLD analysis project Ga0070698, IMG submission 65477) | Corn, switchgrass and miscanthus rhizosphere microbial communities from Kellogg Biological Station, Michigan, USA - KBS K1-50-2 metaG | ecosystem: Host-associated > Plants > Roots >... | reverse complement strand
GGCAGGGTCTGGCTGCTTCACAACTCCATGACATGTTCGCCTATACGAGAACCGTTCCATCATCGATTCAGCGATGTCAGCTGACCCATGTCGCGCGTGAGCCGATCGACCGCGCGCTGGCACAGGCGCAACACGAGCAATACGAAAACGCGCTCCGGTCGAGTGGGTTCGAGGTGATCAGGCTGCCTTCGCTGGACGCGTTGCCGGACTCTGTGTTTGTCGAAGACACCGCGGTGGTGCTCGACGAGATCGCGATTCTCACGCGTCCCGGGGCCCAATCCCGCCGCGAGGAAGTCGAGTCCGTGCGCGCCGCGCTGGCGAAACACCGGACGGTTTCTGACATCGAAGCGCCGGCGACGGTCGACGGTGGAGACGTCCTGGTGCTGGATCGCGACGTGTTGGTGGGCCTCACCCCGCGCACGACGATCTCCGGCATGCAGCGCCTGCGCGCCCTGCTCGCTCCGTTCGGTTACGACGTGCGCCCGATTCCGGTCCGCGGTTGTCTCCACCTCAAGTCAGCGATAACCCGCGCGGGGCCGAAGACACTAGTGGCGAATCCGTCGTGGGTGGACCCGGCCCTCATTCCCGGCTGGGACATCATTCCGGTCGACTCGCGCGAGCCGTCGGCCGCGAACGTGCTCTGGTTAGGCAGTACCACCATTGTCTCCGAGGCTTTCGTCCGTACCAACGCCGCCCTGGCCCGGTCGCCGGAGATCAATCTGTTGCCCGTTCCCGCCGGTGAACTCGCCAAGGCGGAGGGCGGGGTTACTTGTTGCAGCCTGATCGTACCACGAATCCAGAAAGAAGAAACAGAATAAAGAATTGCTCTTCTCCCCATCGAGGGCGGGGTTTGCCCAGTGGCTCTACACGTGGGAAAACCTCATGAACGCGGAGGCGCGCCGAGGAAGCACGGAGTATCGCCGAGGTGTGACGGCCCAGTGACGGCAATGCACTACGGTGGCAATGACTACAATGACATAACGCGTGACGTAATCGGCGCAGCAATGCGTGTTCACACCGCGCTCGGGCCATCTGCGGCACGGAATAAAACGAACAACTACAAAAGAGTCAGAATTGAAGACCAACAATGACTTCCTCTGCTTGCCTCAGCGCTGCCTCGGCGCGCCTCCGCGCTCAAAGTGTCTTAACCGCGGAGATTAATGCATTCTGCATTCTCACTGGTACTGGATGTACAGGGGCCTGGGGAATAACGCCAACACATCGGCCGGCTTCATGAGCGGATGCCCCGCCTTCGTGTCGTTCTTGTAGAACAACTTGAAGCCCGTGAACTGCACCGGCTCGGCGTACACGTACGCCTGGTACGAGTCCTTCTTCATCCACGGTGGCCCCCAACCGTCCATGTGAATCACGACCTGCACACGCGGATCCAGCTTGATGCGGCTCGCGTTCGTCAACATGGGACGCGTGAATCGGTGCACCACGAGGACCTTCGGCGGCAGGTTGTGCTTCTCGACCAGGTCCGCCAGCACGCCGATGGCGTAGTTGACGTCAGCGGCGTCGTAAGTCCCGATGCGCTTTCCGGGAGCGCCGCCGCGCTTCATCGAGAACTCCGGGTCGAGGCCGAGGTGCACGTCAGGGCGTGAGAGGAACGTCGTCAGGCGCGGCAGTTCCTGCTGCAACGTGCTCCTCGCGACCTGGATGTCGAGGAACATGATCGCCTTGTGGCGCTGCGCCCAGCCGTACACTCGCTCAATGAGTGAGTCCGACATGCGAGCCCGATACAGGCCATCACGGCCGGCGCTTCCTTGCGCGACCACCGTGATCAGGTGCAGCGCGGGGACAACCGGTGTCGTGCTGTCGGCGTGCTCCCACGCCCGCACTTCTCGATCGAGCTTCTTCAGCATCTCGTCAGGCGGCAATTCGCCAAGGATTCCCATCCGCTTGGAGAGCGGGTTGCCGTAATACGCAACGATCCGCTTGTCCGGGAGGATCGAACCCGGCAGTGGCGCGGGACCCTTGACCGGCCACGCGGGCTTCGGCTTCGCCGGCGCCTTTGGTGTGGTTGATTGCGTGCCCTTGGCGTTTTTGGCGCCAGAGTCGCGTTTGGCGGAAGAATCCTGCACCGTTGCGGTCCAGGCTCCACGGGGTTGGGCGACCAGCGCCCAGACGGCGATCATCGTCGCCGGTAGCACCCAGGAGAGGCGGCGGCGACGGAAATCCCGATTTGATGACGGCATGGGGGAGCGTAACGGAGGTCCGCCTCCAAAGGCAAGCGATGAGTGCAATTGAGACGCAGTGCTATCTGGTTACGGGTGGCCGACTTGCAATGCTGTGGCGGTCACACCCGGGGCTCAACTCGTCACATCCGACTCTCGCGGGTAGGAGTCTGACCTAGATTGCCTCAAAGTCGTCTTGTAAGAGATGTCCAATCCCCTCGGCACAACTCTGAGATTCTTGGTCGCTGCTCTAGCGGCGACCTTTGTGGCAACGCCTATCGAAGCCCAGGCGCCGCAGCCATTCGATCGCGCCGTTGAACTGGCGTCGTTCGACACGGCGTGGACGCGCGTCAGGGACAGCTATTACGACGCGTCGATGCGAGGCCTGAACTGGAGCGCGCTGAGGGATACGCTCCGGCCACGCGTCGAACACGGTCGTTCGCGCGAAGACACGCGATCCGCGATTTCGACGCTCGTCTCGCGACTCGGCGAATCGCACTTTGGTCTGATTCCCGCCGACGCGATGGACGCCGGTTCCACTGACAAGTCTGATGTCGCTGGTGACGCCGGCTTCGAGGTTCGATTCGTCGACTCCACGCTCGTTGTCACTCGCGTCGACGGCGGCACGCCCGCCAGCGCGATGGGTGTCCACGCGGGTTGGCTGGTCGAGGAGATCGATACGCTGCGCGTCATCGACGTCCTGCGCGCGACGGCATCCGTCTCCGCTCCGACGCGCCGCTTCGCACTCGTCAGGCTCACGCTCAACATCAACGGCCGGCTCACCGGGCCTTCGGGCGAAAAGCTCCGGCTGGTCTTTCGCGACGGCAAGAATGCGCGCCGCGAACTGCTCGTGCCCCTCAGGGAAACGCCCGGCCAGGTGGTCGAATACGGCGCGCTCCCGCCGATGCACGTGCGCTTCGACAGCCGCCGCCTGACGAGTGGGGTGCGCGGGGGGAGCGCATGCGTCGGCGTGATCCGCTTCAACATCTTCATGACACCGGTCATGCCGCAGTTCGAGGACGCCATGTCCGGTATGCGCTCGTGCACCGGGGTCATCCTCGACCTTCGTGGCAACGTGGGCGGGCTCGGCGCGATGGTCATGGGCATCTCGGGTCACTACTTCGCGAAGGCGGAGACGCTGGGAACGATGCGGTTGCGTGAAGCCACGATGCGCTACGTCGCGAATCCCGTGCGTGTCTCGAGGTCCGGTCAACCGCTCCAGCCGTTTGAGGGTCGCGTGGCGATCGTGGTCGACGAGCTGTCGGCGAGCACGACGGAAATCCTTGCCGCCGCAATGCAGGTTCTCGGGCGCGCGCGCGTGTTCGGCACGCCGTCAGCGGGGCAGGCGCTTCCCGCGTTGATGACCAGGCTTCCTAACGGCGACCGGCTGATGTACGTGATTGGAGACTTTGCCGGTCCGGGGGGTAGCCGTGTGGAGGGGGCTGGCGTGGTCCCGGATGAACCGTTTCCGCTGTCCCGACGCGCGCTGCTCGCCGGTCGCGATGAGGCGCTCGAGGCCGCTGTTCGTTGGATCGAATCGTCCGGGCGATCGACGGATAGCTTGAAATCGGCTGGCAGACGTTAACTGTTCCAATGCGCGAGATCGCGCGCTCTTTCACTCGGAGTTGGTAATCATGAATGTCTTCGTTCGGCGTGTCGGACTGGCTGCCGCCGCCCTGTCCTTCGTCTCAGTCGCGGCCACGCGCGTTTCCGCGCAGGCGCTGCCTGACGCCAAGGACCTCATCCAGAAATACAACGAGGCGGTTGGCGGCAACGCGTGGAAATCGCACACGTCCGCCCGCATGAAAGGGACGCTGGAAGTGCCGGCGGCCGGCATGCGCGCCGACATCGAAGCCATGAATGTCTTCGCCTCGAAGACGTTCATGATGAAAACGACCATCCCGGGTATGGGCGAGATGCTCGCCGGCTTCGATGGAACGACCGCCTGGTCCAAGGAGCCGATGAGCGGCGCGCGCATCCTCACGGGCGTTGAAGGCGCGCAGGCGGCGGAAGAGGCCGACCCGGAAGCGTCGATGCGCACTTCACCGAACATCACGAAGTCCGAAACGGTGGAGAAGACCACCATGAACAGCCAGGAGTGCTACAAGGTCGTGCACACCTGGAAATCGGGTCGTACCTCGCAGGACTGCTTCAGCGTGACCACCGGCCTGATCGTGGCGTCGATTGTGAAGCAGACGAGCATGATGGGTGAGATGGAGGTCACGACGCTCCTTGGGGAATACAAGGACTTCGGCGGGATCAAGCGCGCAGGTACCACGACGATGCAGATGATGGGGCAGGAGATCAAAACGACCGTGACGGCCTGGGAATGGGACACGGTGAAGCCGGCTGAAATGGAGCCGCCTGCGGACATCAAGGCGCTCTTGAAGAAAGGGTAGAGGGTCGAGGCTCGAGCCTCAAACACGTCTCTCTGAAACGCGAACCCCCTGTCGTTGACAGGTGTCTCAATTCCGGACCCGGCGACCGCTCTGGTCACCGGGTCCGTCGCATTGCGGAGGTAAGGCATGAAGAGCAAGGCCGCGGTCTTCTGGCCCCTCGTTTCACTTCTCGTCCTGGCCGACTGCACGTCGAAGCAGGTTGCCGCCGAGCGGCTCGAACCCGAACACGTCCCGCACGAAGTGTTAGGCGACGTGGTCCGGTTCACGTTGGCCTACAACCCGGGCGCGTCGTTCAGCGTTTCGCTGGGTGATCACACACGATGGATCCTGGCGACCCTCGCGTTTGGGGTGCTGGGCGTGTTGATGCTGCAGTACCGGCGCGTGGCGCAGCACGATCGCATGCTGGCGCTGGCGCTTGCTTTCATTGTCGCCGGCGCGTGCGGGAACTTGCTCGACCGGTTGCGCCGGCCCCGTGGCGTGGTGGACTTCATCGACATCGGGATCGGGGACATGCGGTTCTGGACGTTCAACCTGGCCGACGTGGCGGTCTTTTGTGGCGCCGTGCTGCTTGCGCATCTTCTCATTCGCCGCGATCGTGACGAAGCGCTCGCCGTACTACCTCCAGCATCGCCAACATGATTACCACCATTGCTTTCGCGCTTGGCGCCGTCGTCTGCACCGCGACCACCGCGCCGAGCCACGAGTCACGAGCCGCGCTGTTCACTGACTCGACCTACAAGGCCCTCTACGACTCAGGCCAGACGTTCACCGACTTCGTCTCGAAGGCGACGGCGCGAAAGGAGCAGTGGGAAGGGAATTACGCGATGAAGGTCGCGCCCGACGTGCTTGTCACCCGTGCTGCCGCCGCCGGAACTGGTTGGAAGTTGCTGGTGGTAACCGTACCTGGCTGCAGCGATTCCGTGAACATTGTCCCGTACGTGGCGAGCCTGCTCGACAAGGTGGCTTCAGTCGAGATGAGGTTGATCAGCCCGGCGCTGGGCAAGGCGGTTCAGGAAGCGCATCGGACCCCGGATGGTCGCGCTGCCACTCCTACGTTCATCCTGCTCGACGCCGAATTCAATGAGCGCGGGTGCTGGGTCGAACGTCCGTCCAACCTCATCGAGCTGATGAAGAACGGAACGGACTTCGAGAGGAAGATGGCGTGGTACGACAAGGATCGTGGCGCGTCGTCGCTCGAGGAGATCGTGCAGATGATCGAGGCGGCGCACGCCGGTTCGAAGAAGTGTGCGTCCGATTTGCTGAAAACTCCGTGAGCTGGTCTCAGCTCCCTAAAAGCTTTCACCACGGAGGACACGGAGGACACGGGGGAAGTTCAGAGGTTTTGATCCTGACAACATTCAGTCCTCAGACGTTCTCCGTGTCCTCCGTGTCCTCCGTGGTGAAGAGCTTTTACAGGATCTAGAATCGGACGCGGGATCAAGGCCGGGGCGCTGACAGGAAGTCCACTGCCAGATTTGCCAGCACTCGCATCCCCGGCACGAGCACCCCTTCATCCGCGAAGAACCGCGGGGAGTGGTTAGGCGCCGCCTGGGCCAGGCGATCCTTCGGCGTCACGCCGATGAAGAAGAACAGCCCCGGTACCGCCTGCTGGTAATAGGCGAAATCCTCCGCGGTCGTCGTCGGCAGTCCCACCTTCACGTTCGGTTTCCCCAGCACCCGCTCCAGCGTGGGAACCATGCGATCCGTCAGCGGCGGATTGTTGTACGTGACCGGCGCCATCTTCTGGATCCGCACAGACGCCGTGGCGCCGCTGGCCGCTGCGATCGATTCTGCCGTCCTCGTCAGGCGTTCGTGCAACTGGGCGCGCACACCTTCATCGAAGGTCCGGATCGTGCCAGCCATCTCCACGCTGTCGGGCACGATATTCGTTCGGATGCCACCGCGCACCATGCCGACCGTCACGACCGCGGGCGTCAACGTCAGGTCCGTCTGGCGGCTGGTGATCGTCTGGATGCCTAACACGATCTGCGCAGCGGCCACGATCGGATCGACGCCATTCCAGGGAAGGGCGCCATGGGTCTGCCGGCCCCGCACCGTGATGTAGAAGTTGTCGCTGCTCGCCATGAGTCCGCCGGAACGGTATTCGACGTGACCCGTCTCCATCGGAAAGACATGGAGCCCGAAAATCGCGTCGACTTTCGGGTTGTCGAAGACGCCTTCCTTCAACATCATCGGCGCGCCGCCTTCCTCTCCCGGTGGTGGATTCTCCTCGGCGGGCTGGAAGATGAACTTCACCGTGCCGGGGATATCCGCCTTCATCGCGGTCAACATCTCGGCCACGCCCATCAGGATCGCCACGTGGTTGTCGTGGCCGCAGGCGTGCATAACGCCGACTTCCTGGCCGTTGTATTGCGCCTTCGCGGTCGACTTGAACGGAAGGTCGACTTCTTCGGTCACTGGCAGTGCGTCCATGTCGGCGCGGAGCGCTACCACGGGTCCAGGACGACCGCCTTTCAGGACGCCGACCACACCCGTGTGCGCGACGCCCGTCCTGACCTCGAGTCCGAGCTTCTGGAGGTGTTCAGCGACGATCTTCGACGTGCGGAACTCGCGATTGCTGAGCTCCGGATTCTGATGAAAGTCGCGTCGCCAGGCGACGACCTTGGCTTCGAGTTCCTTGGCGCGGCGGTCGATTTCTGACTGCAATCGGGTTGCGGATTGAGCCGAGAGCGACGGTGCAAAAGCAAGGGTGAGTGCGATCAGACCGACACGGCGCATGGATGGCAGATGGCAGATGGAGGAGAAACCTGGAACCGTAGTACTACGGCGAAGCCGGCTCCGGCGCTATCGGAATGAGGGTCGTTTCTGCCATCTGCCCTCCGCCATCGGACATCCCTTTCTTGACACGACGCTTGCGTCCCACAAGGAGGGCAGGAACAACGAACATCGCGCCCAGCGTCCCGAAGATCGTGCCTCCCGCCGTGGCCAGCGCGATCGCCCCGAAAATGTCCTGCGTCGAGGTTCCCACGGCGAGCGGAATCAGGCTTGCCATGGACGTGAGCGTTATGAGGATCACCATGCCGGCTCGGTCGAGTGCGGACCGCAACGCCTGGTTCCGGCCCAGCCCCGGCGCTCCCCGGAGCGCATTCCGGCGACGGCGTTGCAAGCCGGCGTCGGTGACCAGGATGGCCTGGTGCACAGCCAGCCCGATGACGAGGATCACACCGACCGCCGCCTCGCGCGTGAAAGCGGCCTTCATCACCCAGAACGCGAGGATGACACCGCCTAACGCGATGGGCAGGCTCAGGAAGATGATCGACGTCGCCCACACCGAGTCAAAGACGAGCGCGACGGCCAGGATCACCAGGGTGACCCCCACGGCAAACACGAGCCAGAGTCCCTTTTCGCTGTCGTCGGGCGTGAAGAACGAGAAATTGGATTCTTCCACCTTGTACCCGGGCGGCGCTGAGATCGATTTCATGAACGCGTCATGGGTCCGCTGGGCCAGGCGATTCGGACCTCGGAATTCGTACGCGACCGTCCGCATGTACTGCTGGTCCTCGCGATCGATGGCGGACAGCAGGTCGCGCTCGCTCACCAACGACACCGCCCCGATCGGGACCGCGCCGCCGTCCGGTGTCGGGAGCAGGGCTTCCCGAAGCTCGTCGAGCGACCTGTTGTTGGCGCCGAGGGCCTTCACGTTGACCGGAATCTCGTCGCCGCCGATTTCCAGTGGTTGCGCACCGACCTGCCCGCGCATTTCGCGACTCACGGCTCTGTTGAAGTCGTCCGAGGTGAGCCCGAAACGCGCCAGCGCAGCGCGGTCGGGCTCGATGGCAACTCCGACTGCTTTCTCACGCATACCGCCGGACGCAGTGCTGATGTCCACGTTCCGGACGCGCGGAATCCGCTCCAGCCGCTCCTTGATATCCGTGGCCATCTGTTCGACGCCGGCGAACGAATACCCCATCACCCTGATGCGGAACGAGGCCATGCTCGACGAACCGTAGCCTGACGAGAACCCCGGCCCCTGTCCACGCACATTGACGGAGGCGCCGCCGATGAACACCGCGCGTTGCGTCAGGCGCTCCTCCATTTCGAGCGGAATCGCCGTCAATTCGTGTTCGCGCGTGAACAACACCTGCATCACTGCGGCGCCAGTCCCCTGGCTCCGCACGCGAACCTGTTCGACACCAGGCTGGCTCACGGCGAGCGCCTCGAGCTCGCGAATCGCGTTGTCCAGCGTGACTGGATCCGACCCGCGCGGGAAGCTGAGGAACGCCGTCACGTACGTCCGTTGACCGAACCCGAACCCGCCGAACGCGAATCGCGGTACTTTCTTGATGAAAACCCACGTGAGTCCGGCCAGCATGATGACGGTGAACGTGACCGTGACCCACCGGAACCGGATCAGCGGGCCCAGCATCCGCGCGTACACGCGCCGCGACCTCGGCCAGGTCGATTCATGGATCCGGTGGCCCGAGGCGAGCGCCGGGATCATCACCAGCGACGACAGGACCGACCAGCCTAACGCCATGGTAAACGCCGCCGCGAACGGCATGAAGGCGGCGCGGGCATTCCCCTGCAGGTACACAAAGGGAATCATGACCACGATCGTGGTCAGGGTCGCGCCCATCACGGCCGGAGCGATTCGCGCCGCAGCGGCGGCGCGCGCCTCACGGGTGTCGGGGACAGTACCCAACCGCTCGGTCACCACGACGCCGTCCTGGACGAGGATCCCGATGCCCATCGCCAGTCCGGCCAGGGTCAACATGTTGGCCGGGATACCCAGCACGTAGAGGCCGAAGGCCGTCCCGGCGATGGCGACCGCGGCACTGCCCATCACGAGGGCAACGGCGCGCACGTCCCGTAACATGACGGCGATCACCAGGATGACCGCGGCGAAGGCGATCGCACCACGCAGGAGCAGGTCCCTGAGTTGCTCCGAAAGCTCTTCGCTTTCGTCGTTCACGATGCGGATGTCGACCCGGGGCGGCAGCGTCGGGCGCAGCTCGTCGATCGCGACACGCAGCGCCGCCGCGGTCTTTACCGCGTCAGCGCTCGGCTGTCGCGTGATGTCGATGGTAATCGCGGGCTGCCCGTTGATCCGGTTGAACCGTCCTTGCGCGTCTTCCTCCGGACGGACCGTTGCCAGCTCACCGAGCCGGAACACCCGGCCGCGGCCGCGGACCGGCAGGTCCTCGAGTTGCTCGATGGCATGGGGCTGGTCGCGCAACGTCACTTCGAGCTCCGCGACGCCGCGCTGTTCCTCACCTAACGATTGAATCAGCCGCGCCTCGCGGACGGCGCCGACCAGCGCGGCGGGTGAAACACGGAGCTGCCGCATGAGCTTCGCGTCGTACTGGATCGTGACGGAGAACTCCGTGCCACCGAAGGCGCTCACCCCCGAGATGCCGGCGACGGCCGACAATCGCGGGCTCAGGAGGTCGTCGGCGAGCTTCTGCAGCGCCCCCGCCGTGTACGGTCCGGTGACGGTCAGCGTGAAGAGCGTCGGTTCCTGCAGGTCCTGCGGAACGAAATTGCGCACCGTCGGGCGCGACACGCCACGCGGAAACTCCGGCGCCAGGATCTCCAGCCGTTCCAGGATCGACAGTCGCGCGATCTGGACGTCGGTCCGGGGATCGAGCTCCGCCGTGATCTCGGCCGTGCCCTCTCTGGACGTGCTTCGCGTCTTTCGCACGCCACGCACGCCTTGAATGGCGGATTCGATCGGTGACGCGACGTACATCTCCATCAACTCCGCCGACGCGCCAGTCCAGCTG
>Ga0070698_100009660_pt1 | contig 10320 bp, 6 predicted proteins | sample KBSK1502metaG_FD_65477 | JGI IMG/M metagenome (GOLD analysis project Ga0070698, IMG submission 65477) | Corn, switchgrass and miscanthus rhizosphere microbial communities from Kellogg Biological Station, Michigan, USA - KBS K1-50-2 metaG | ecosystem: Host-associated > Plants > Roots >... | reverse complement strand
ATCATCGGTCGGGGACGGCTGATCCACGCAACGAAGTCGCTTGGGTTATCTGAAGCAACGATCGAGGACGCGCGGGGTCGCCTCCTTGGACACGCCACGTCGCGCTGTGTCCTTTTCCCTCTCGACGCGGACGTGATGGCAGCAAGGCAACGCCGCGAGAGCCAGGTTTCCAGCTCACCCGATCCTTACCTGCTGCCAATCGAAGGCGACGTGAATGGACAGGAGTACTGGGATCACACGCCTGGTTCGGAAGTGATGCGGCAAGTCGTGAATCAGGAGTTTGTGCCGCCTTGCTGGCTTTTGATGGGACTGCGCGGCGTCGAGACCGCTGAAGGTCAAATGACCATCGCCATGAAGGCGTCGGGATGGTTGTGCAACGCATTTGGCGCCATCTACGGCGGTGCGATCGCTTTCCTGGTGGACGCGGCGACCGTCTTAGCGGCCGGCAGCACCGTGCCGGCCGCAACTGCTTTCAACACCATGGATATCAAGGTTCACTTTCTGCGTCCGGTCTTACCGAGTGACGGCGAGCTCGTAGCGCGGGCAAGGGTCGTGCACCGCGGTCGAACCATCGCGGTCGTGAGCTGTGAAGTCAGGGACCAGCAAGACAAATTGGCCGCGCAGGCTAGCGGCTCGGTGCTCATATTGCCCGGTCGGCCATGGGAGCAAAGGCCGGTGCAAGTGGTCGACGAGATCACACCAGAGACAGCCCGGATCCTAACGACGCTTCTGTTCGTTGATGTGGTCGATTCGACACGCAAAGCAACCGACGTGGGGGACCGAAGATGGCGAGACCTACTGGCTGATTTCCATTCCACTGTTCGCGAGCAGATTCAGCGATTCGGTGGGCATGAGGTCGATACCGCGGGTGACGGCTTTCTGGTGACTTTCGATGGCGCTGTCCGGGCCATCCAATGCGCGTTCGCACTCCGTGAGCGCGTTCGTCAGTTAGGCCTCGAGGTTCGCTGCGGCGTTCATGCCGGGGAGGTCGAACAAAGCGGGGGAAAGTTAGCCGGAATCGCGGTTCACACCGGTTCGCGGATCTGTGCCCTTGCGTCACCTGGCGAAGTTCTCGTCTCGAGCCTGGTGAAAGACCTCGTCGCGGGTTCCAGCGTTAACTTCGAGGATAGGGGCGAGCACGAATTGAAGGGAATCGCCGGGCACTGGCACCTCTTTTCGGCCAAGCGGTAAACGCCGCCGCTGACAGCTTGCGGCCTCGATTCGCACGGGCATACTTTCCGCAGTGGAGGCGACGCGATTGGTCGCCTGTAAGGGCAGGCGCATCGAGGTGCTCGTGGACGGGCCGGAAGACGGCTTGGTCCTTCTTTTTCACAACGGGACGCCTAGCGCCGCGGTTCCCATGCCGCAGCTCACAGCGCCTGCGGCGAACAGGGGCTTGCGCACCGTCACCTACTCACGTCCGGGTTACGCGACGTCGGCGCCTGATCGCGGTCGGTCGGTCGCAGACGCAGTGGCCGACACAGAGGCAATCCTGGACGCGCTCGGCGCGCGCCAATGCGTGGCCATGGGATGGTCTGGCGGCGGGCCGCACGCGCTTGCGTGCGCCGCGCTGATGAGCGAACGATGCTTGGCGGCCGCCACTCTAGCCAGCGTGGCACCTCACAACGCGGAAGGTCTCGACTGGTTCGACGGCATGGGGCCCGAGAACGTCGAGGAGTTCGGCGCCGCGGAGCAAGGCGCCGAGGCCCTTGCCCCGCTTCTCGAGCGCTGGAGGTCGGATCTGGCTGAGGTTACCGGCGAGCAGGTCGCGGCGGCGCTCGGCGGGCTAGTCTCTGGCGTCGACAAGGTCGCCCTCCACGACGATTTCGCCGAGGTCATGGCGGCGGCGTTTCGGCGCGCGGTTTCGACCGGCATCGAAGGCTGGCTGGAGGACGACCTGGCCTTCGTACGGGACTGGGGCTTTGACTTATCGGCGATGCGTACGCCAGTGGCGATCTGGCAGGGTGGCCAGGATCGTATGGTGCCGCTAGCTCATGGCCGGTGGCTGGCCGAGCACGTGGCGAGCGCGCAGCCGCGGTTTATGGATGACGACGGCCACGTGTCGCTTGTCCACCACATCGATCACATCCTCGACGATCTGCTGAAGCTCCTGACGCTCGACCGGCCGATGGTCATTTAAGCCCCGGGTGTAGGTCTGCCGCGTGTCCACCGTGGCTTCGCGTCGCTCGCTCGCGACACCCCATCCGAGAGCGAGCGCAGCGCATGACCACCCTGCAACTCCTCTGGACGACCTGCATTCTGTAGTAATTCGTGTAGTAATCCGGGCTGAAGATTCATGCCAATCTGGACGGTCCGGGCGCGTCGAGCGACGAATCGAACGGAAACGCGCAGAAACTGACATGTTTGGACGGAATAGCGTCTGATTCGGGACCGTGAGGCCCCGGGTTCAAATCCCGGGCCCCCGACCAGATTCTGAATCCGAATCGCCCAACGCGAGTTTCGGATAACCAGACACTGTCGCTGTCATCTGTAGTAGTCGAGTAGTTTTTCCGAGGACAACCAGGCCGGCGCGCCCGACTGACTGATCGCCCGCGTTGCGCAAACGGGTCTCCCTCTCTTGAATACGAGTGAATTCGCCGGTTCTGGCTTTGAGACATCCCCGCCACCCTAATCTCACGCATTGACAAGCTTCGTACTGCGGGATGACTATGGGTACAGATCACCTGCGGCGGTCAGTTTGACTCTGGGGTTGTTATGCCGACGAACTCGCTGCGGCGGGCAACGAGACTCGAAATGGTCTCCAGCTTGCACGGACCGTTTTCTTTCAGCGCGCCAGCCGCCTGGCCTGCGTGGGCGCAGGCCTGGCTTGGGCTCCGGGCACCGCGACTCCTGCTAACGCTTTTCACGTTGGCGTTTTCGGTCTTCTGTGCCTCGCCGGTCTTTGCCTTCGTTGTAGGGTCTCGGCTCGGCGGCATTCTTCCGCGGAACATCAGTCCAGCGGCCCTGATTGCGCTTTGGAGCATCGAAGCCGGCTTGTATGGACTCATTGCGGGCATAGCCGGCCTCCTCATAACGATCGCGCCCAACCAGGGCGATCGAGGACGGCTACTGCGCCGATTCCGCCGCAACGCATTCGATACAGTTGCCGCTTTCGGTTTGGCCGTGATCCTACTGACCGGCCTACGGATTGTGTGGATCGAACCCATTGCGACCGCCTCCGAAAGCGTGGCGACGGCTTCTGTCGAAGGAGTCCTGGTTCTATTTGCAGCTCACGTGCTTGCGTTGGGTTGGCTCGTGTTCTACGGCTACCGGCTGTTGCTACACTCGCTCACTCCAGAGATCAGTATCGAATGGCTGAAGGAGGAGATTCGCGCATCCCTGAATTTGGGCCTCACATCGCAGGTTTCCGTAATCGTCCTAAATGAGAGACTGCTCAAGGATGATCTTTATCGTGTCAAGGCAGTCGCCCGGACTGAGATTAAAAGCGGAACAGAGCATGTTATCCGTGCGGGTGATCTGACCAAGTACCGAGAAGGTGGGCGATACATTCATGACATCAGAATTGACCGCCTAGTCAGCTGGGCTAGCCTGCTTGACCCTGAGGTCGACCGAATTGACCTCGCGCTCGCAATCGGCGACGTTGTCAAGTCGCGCGATGTGGTTGCAGTCATCAGCGCTGTCAGCGAGGTCGATATAACCAGCGACTTAGCTAGGACTCTTACCTGGCGAAAACGCACCGCGAAGGATCGCTTTTCGCGATCGCTAGACGCGCTTCGGGATCGCGGTGTGCGAGCTGCTCGTGACGGACTGGCTTACGAATTCAGTCTGGTTCTCGAGACATTGAATGAGCTCTACGTTTCTTTACTTACGAGCCGTTATGGTCCGGTCTATGCTGCTGCCGCCCGCAACGCCAAGCCCGAGGAATTCGGATCGCTATTGGATCGCCTGCCAATTGTGCTACCACCCGCAGTGTGGCTTAGGGAAGCCTACCAACGCATCGGGGAAGAAGCACTGGGGTGTGATTCGCCAACAGTGATCACTACCTGGATGGCCGCTCCACACGATATTTTAAGAGCAGCTCGACCTTTTCCCCTCACGCCACGCCACAGGCCAGCGGTCCCGATTGAGTGGTTATGGACACGAGCCGCAGATGCAGTTGTCGATGGCTGGGCAAAGCGGCCTGATGTAGTTGTAGATGCGCTGGCTGCTCGTTTGGATTACTACGCCACAGATCTCAGCGAAGCCCTTGAGGGTGAACCGCGCGTTGCGCCTCTGCTGGTAGCACCGATAAAGGACCGCATCCGCGATGAAGCTCAGCGGTTCGTGGAAACGTGCGCAACAGTAATACCTGCTCTGGAGCCACGCCAGCCAGGATTGTTGTGCTCACTGGTCGAGAAGATTCCGATTGGTCAGGACTCTAAGTTTGTGTTTTGGGCTTACTACGCGGACTGGATTGTAGGAAAAGCCGCTTCGAATGATCCGGGTGATGGCAGCGAATCGCTAATAGTTCAGTGGAAGCGCTCGGCGACTAACTTCGCGACTGGGAGCGACTTGTGGGACGCCTTCGACGCGCCGGTTAAGCTAGCGAATTCGCTTGCCGGACAATACCAAATGCTCGCTATGTCACCGGAAGAGCAAGCTGCTTTCATCCGGCGTCCCAATCCCGTGCTGGCCAAAACCCTTCGTACCGCTATGCTCACCCGTTTGTTGATGATGGCAACCCTTCAGGGCGATGGAAAATTGATGAAGGACGATATCGCAATTCCAGAACTCGCCGGTTGGTTGGTTACCCACGCAGATTGTGAACGGGCAGATTTGACGCAGCTGCAGTGCTTGTCATCTGACATCCCTCCTCGCGCTGCGGACCTTCGAGTCGCTTTGTGCCAGGCACTGTGGCGTAAGTACGAAGGCATCGTATCGAAGTCGTTCGTTGATCTCAAGCAGGGAATCGCGCAGTTGGAAGCCTTAAACCCGCGGATAGCGTTCTTTGGCGGGAGTGGCGATCGGACCACCCCTGAGTCTGGATCACCGCCCGTGTCGGTGCCCGCGGGCGTGACTGCGTGCCGGACAATGTTATTCATTCCTCGACAGTACCTTGCTTTTCCGCAAGCATTCGTTCGAGCCGGCAGTGGTGATCCGTTGGCGTACCAGGTTTGGGAAGGTATTCGGATAACGGTGAGTTCGGCAGTCGACCGAATTGTGTTTGATGCATACGGGTCTAGCGCGCTTCCTCGAACTGTGTTGGATGAGGCTGCAGCTGCGAACTACATCGATCAAGCCACAGAATCAACGGGCAACAAGAGTGACTTTTGGGAGGGTAACCTTTGGACAGCTTATCTGGCTAGAGGGGACGCTGAGCGCGACCGTTGGGGTGCTCTGAATCGCCGGCCGCATCTGAGCGTTCGACCTAGCGACCAGCTTAATCCTGGTTGGTACGTGCTGGTGCGGCAGGATGAGAGTCTCTTCGCGCGGCACGAGACCTGGCCTAATGTCCGGCACACGTTCGCCGTGTCCTCAATCGATTCAGTAGAAACTCTGGCTGGACTGGATGGCGCTTCATTTTCTGCGATGCAACCGCCAGGAATCCCGCCGGCCTTAGCAACGTTGGGAGAACTGTGGCCTGTAATGCTGCGAGTGATCATAGATATTCATGTTCAGTGGTCAGCTCCGGTTGAGGTCGTCGTGTTCAAGCTGGCAAGTGGCAATCCCAGGATGCTCCGACAAGAATCGCTGCCCGTCGTGATCCTGCCAAAACCGTGGCCCGAAGTGGTCGCGACTCTTCGAACTAACGGTCGGGGTCCAACTAATTCGCTCGCTATTAACTGATTCGGGCCGCGTTTGTACCCTTGTGGTGTCCACTTACTCGTCCGAGGCCGGCTACATGATCAAAGCTCATGGCTGACTAGGAACGCTCCAGCTCGATGTCTAGTGGTTCCTCTTTCGTCCGTTGGCGGATGCTATCGATAATGAGGGCCTATCGACAGCTCCACGTCCGCGTCCCGCGATTGATTTCGATATTGGACCCCTATCAGCAAACCAGCTTCGCGCGCGTCCTCTGTTTATGTGTGTGGCCCAGCCGGCTAACTGGCTCTTCGACCGATAACCCTCTGCTGTTGCAACCTCGACCGGCCCAAAAATCGATAGATCGTATTTGATCACCAGCGATGGATCGAGAATCGGCGACTCGGCCGGTTCCAACTTGTGCACGGCATCGGCTCACTGCAGATGACGGCGGATCTCGACGGGCTTGCCGTGTTTCCCTACTACGAAAAAACCCCGCTCTCGCAGAGCCCGAGCAAGCGCGGCCTCCGCGCGCTCGGCCGCATCTCGGTTTGCTAATGGCGGGATCTTTCTATAGAGAGCCGGCAAGAGCCGTTGCCCGTATTTCCTGACGTTCGGATTCGCGAACCAACCTCCAGCCTTGTGTTGTGCGAATCGCTCGGATGGCGTCTTCGCACTCTGCCCGACGTAAACCCACTGCTCTCCCTTGAGTTGACCAGGCATTCCGACAAGCTCGATTACATAGACTCGATAAGCGGGCACCTTTCAGCGTGAGACTACTCGTCGCTCGCTTCAAGCCGGATTCGCTAGATCTGCAGAAGCCGCTATTGCTCTCGATAAGAGTCTGTTATCCCCCTCTCATGTCACACGACGTTGCAAGTTGACAAGGCAAGCCGGTCACCTATGCTCAGTCGCTAAAAGGCGCTGAGTCAGAGTGAAATGGAATTCAGGACACGGGCGATTGTCTTGACACGCTGATGGAACACCGTCCTGTCGATAAGCCGAGGACTGCCTGTCGTCTCTGCGCCTCGGCGGCTACTGAAGCAGATCCGTTGTTGGTGCGGTATTCGCCGGACCTAGTGGTCTTTCCAGAAACCACCGATCTCGCGGCGCCACCTTGGCCCGCGCAATCTCATGACTATCATCCTCGCACCGTTTGGGTCTTTATCGATCAGTGCCGCGCGTTTGACTCGACTCGCGGCCGAAGCATCTTGCCTCAAATACGGGCAGGATTGGTCGGAGCCATCAATCCATTGTTGTCTCTGGGCGTCTTGAACAAGCTTTCATATATCGGCATTACTATCGAGACCTACTATCTGCTGGTCGGTGTGGGAATTGCCCTGCTTCTCCTAAGCGTGTCTGAGATGGTCACTAATGGCCTGTCCCATGTCGGATGGCTGGCTCTGGTATTCGGTTTCGCATGCGGGTTAACGGGATTCGGGTTGTACGACTGGTATCAATTTCGTGAGCGTAGCTCGGGAGATCGCCACGCAATACAAAGGAGACTGGAACAAGCGTGGCCATCTCGACTCGAGACGCTCGATCTTTCGATCTGTGGAAGGGTCGATGCCAACTCGGCTTGGCGGAGGTACCGGCGCGTCATCCACAAAGGTGACGATCTCTATCCGCGGACTGTCTACGGTCGGCTGGCGCGAGCTGGCCGCCTAATTGCAGTTCAGTATTGGCTCTTCTTCTTCTACAACCATTGGCGAAACGTCCATGAAGCTGATTGGGAGACAATGGTTGTTCTTCACGATCCAGAAACCGATGCGCCTCGCGACGTTTGTCTGTCGAGCCACGACAGTGGTCATCGGAGGTTCGCTGACGCCGTAATGTGGAATGGATCGCATCCGATTGTCTTCGTCGCGGTTGGTTCCCATGGACTGTACTTCGAGCCACGGCCGGAAGGATACGACGCCTCTGTGACGTTTAAGGCCACGTCTCCTTTCTTCCGCACCCATGGTCAAGTGAGCGCGGGAAATGCACGAGACATTGTTCCCGCCATCTCACCCCCAGATGTATTCCACCTGCCTGAGACAAAGTATCACCTCGCCGAGATGCCTAACCCAACGGATCTCCGCCCTGCGAGCGAGAATTGGTCTGATTGGTGGTGGCTAGCCTATGGGGGTATGTGGGGCCGGGTCCTTCCGATTCGTGGGCCGGCGTTTCAAAGTGATGGACCGGCGGGATTTGCGACCAAGTGGGCCGATCCAAAATCGTGGGCCGACACGGTCACATTCGAGGAATTGTCTCGCCATCTAGAGCCAAACGCATAGCTTCGCCTTCTATCGCAGTGCAGCCTTCATTCAACTCTTCGAGGACACCGACAAGCGCTATCCCGGGGGACACCCTGTGGCCGAGTGATGCACGGGAATCGCCCGACTACAGATCGCAGTAGCACGGTGCCACCCTGTCAACACTGACCTCTACACAGAGGTCACGACCCTGGCCCCGGACAGTGTGGAGTCCCAGCGATGGACTCGCTGGCTGGCCCGGCACCGCTCAGAAGTTCTCCATGTAGCGTCGCAAGAAATCAAATACCGAGCTTTGATTCGATCAGAATGCGAGTTGGCCCCCGAATACCACGCGCCAGAGTTTCTTCGCATCCAGAGGTATCTCGGCGCATTCTCCGCGCGACGCGACGCCGCAAGGATCTCCGCCTTTTCCTAGGGCCTTTTTCTTGCTTCGGCTTGTACAGCAACTGCCATGGCATGTCCAGTGGCTGCGGCAGTTGAGCTGGCACCACCTGTGGATTGCTCCATGTAAGGCCCGCATCTGATGTCGTGTAGGCGAACCAGTCCCTTTCCCGGTGCGCTGGAGGCTCTTCGATGAGAACCAAGCCCTGTCTTCCGAACATGTCAGACAACAATGTGCAAGCTCCCGCCCCGCAGTTGGTTGGTCCCGCGTCTGGTTGGAACCAACCACCGGGGGGCTGAGGCAGATCTACGAGTCGCCATGTGTTTCCCCCGTCCTCTACGGGACGAGCGGGGCCAAGGGTGACACCTGACGATTTCTCGTCTCGGCCACGTAACGTGTCAGTTAGGGTGTCGAGAGGCCAGACATCCTGGCGCTTTGCTCGCCAGACCGTCGATTCGGGTCGATTGATCGCGTCGCGGCGGGGCAGGGCAAAACTATTTGTTGGGATTCCCGGACCTAGACCCGGGCGGGATCAACTCGAGACGTCCCTCCTAATGCACCGTCTCTTTCGCGCGCGTCCACTAATGGGGGACGGGGACGGCACGCCTAATAGGTACGGTGACTGCACGCCGGGCAGTACCAGTCCCGACAGCTGAACTTGGATTTTCTCGTGTAGTAGTTCATGTAGTAATCCAAGGCTTTGAAACGGATCGAAACCGGCCTGACAGGCGTGTAGGATGCCGCCAACCGATCTCAAAACCCTCGAAACAGGTCTCAGTGGACGAACCCGCCCAGATTTCGGGTCCGTGAGGCCCCGGGTTCAAATCCCGGGCCCCCGACCAAAACTTGATCGCAGTGACCCCAACATCTGGGCAATCGAGCCGGGTCCGACCCCAGATGTTGCGGCGCAGTCGATCGGGAAGCGCATTGGGGCTACGGGATTTGAACTGAGCTGTTGTCCCGACCCGATTGATAATGATTCGGCAAAAAACGAAGCATCGGCCGACGGACCAGTCTCGCATCGACCCACTTCACGCGGTTGGTCGTGAATTGTGAGTTCCCGATTCTCACCCGTCCCTTCCTGATCTCACCGACTGAGGAACGGCCCGCCTCTTGTGGCAACATCGGCCGATGGCCGAGCCGCACGGCACGATCATTAACCGCGTCGCTCGTGGCGCCTTGGCGCCTTTGGGCCTTAAGCGGAAGGGTCAGTCGAGGTTGTGGCATGACGACTACGGGTGGCGGGCATTCTTCGTGGATTTCCAGCCCTCATCGTGGTCAAAAGGCACGTACTGCAATGTCGGCGCTAGTTGGTTGTGGGATTCGACAGCGGGATCTGGCGTTTGGCCTTTTCACGTGAGCGAACGCGTTGGAACGCCGGGCGGCCAATTCGTCTCATTCGACCGTGACCCAAACGGTTTCGACGAGCTCGTTCTACACATGGCAGCTGACGCAGCGCGTGAGATTGTTCGGCTCCGCGGCCTATTCAGCGACCTGGCAGCGGTGGCGGCGTATTACGAAGACCAGCCAGCCACCGGCTGGCCTGGTTACCACGGTGCGGTCGCGCTCGGCCTCACTGGACGTCGCAAGGAGGCGGCCGCCCGGTTCAAGGCTGTTGCGAAGGATTCAGCCGGCAGCGAGATCGAGTGGGTGCGGCGCCTTAGCGCATCCGCCGCGTCGCTCGCTGAGCTCTCATCTGACGCGACCGCGTTTGCCAGGGCAATCGAGGACCAAGTAGCTCTAACCCGTGTAGGTCATCGGATGCGCGCGATTGAGCATCCTTTCTCTTTAGAGGGGCCGACACCTCTGTAACCCGGGTCGTTCGGGAGCTCGATTCTGCGTACCCTCAACCGCGCCACGGGCTGTGAGCCTTGAGGAGGGCTAAGACAGCGACCGTACGCTCGTAGTCAGAGTTCAAATAGTGTCCCGTCCTCCCGACCA
>Ga0070698_100009659_pt1 | contig 10320 bp, 9 predicted proteins | sample KBSK1502metaG_FD_65477 | JGI IMG/M metagenome (GOLD analysis project Ga0070698, IMG submission 65477) | Corn, switchgrass and miscanthus rhizosphere microbial communities from Kellogg Biological Station, Michigan, USA - KBS K1-50-2 metaG | ecosystem: Host-associated > Plants > Roots >... | reverse complement strand
GGGACGGTGCCTGAGCCCTCATAGCGCGGCGGCGCGGGGTTCGGGCTCTGCGGGAAGCCACAGGATCGCCCGCGTTCCCTCGCGTCCTCCGCTTTCGAGGGCCACGCCGCCGCCGTGATCCTCGGCGATCTTCTTGACGAGCGCCAGCCCCAGGCCGCTGCCGCTGGTCTTGGTCGAGAAGAAAGGCTCGAAGATCCGGTCCCGGATCTCGGGGTCGACCCCCGGCCCCGAGTCGCGGACCTCGATCACCACTCGCCGCCCGCCGTCCGAGCGCAGCCCCACGCGGATGGAGCCCCGCTCGCCCACCGCCTGCAGCGCGTTCTCGAGCAGGTTCACGATACCGCGCTCGAGTAGACGGCGGTCGGCCCGCACGCGAGGCACGCCGGGCGCGATCTCCAGCGAGAGCTCGACGGCCGGCGGGAGCGATGCCTCGTAGGGCTCGACGACCTCGGCCAGGATCGAGGCGAGGTCGTGGGACTCCATCTCGGGCGCGGGCGGGCGCGCGAAGGCCGAGAACTCGGTGACCATGCCTCTCAGGATCCGCACCTGCTTCAGGATCGTCTGGGTGCACGTCTCGAGCGTGGCCGCGAAGTCCTCGCTGCGGTCGTTCCAGACGCGCCGCAGGTGCTCGGCCGAGAGCTGGATCGGCGTGAGCGGGTTCTTGACCTCGTGGGCCACCTGGCGGGCCATCTCGGCCCACGCGGCCAGGCGGTTGCTCCGCTCCAGGTCGCGGCGCTGGAGGTCGAGGTCGCGGGCCATCTTGTTGAAGGCCTCCACGAGCCGCCGCAGCTCGTCCTGGCTCGTGGTCTCCACCCGCGTGTCGAGATCGCCTTCGGCCACGCGCAGGGTGGCCTGGGTGAGGTCGGAGATCGGGCCCGAGATGCGCCGGGCCATCGAGCGGGCCACGACCGCGGCCAGGGCCAGGAACACGACCGAGGCCAGGCGCATCGTGCGGTCCAGGTCCTCGAGGGCGGTCTCGACCTCCCGCTGGCGCAGGGCGAGCGGGATCGACAGGATTCCGGGCTCGGCGGCGTCCAGGTGCGCGGGCACCGACACGACGTCGTACGAGAAGTCGCCGATCCTCTCGCTGCGCAGCACCGAGGGCTGGCTCTCGAGCACGAGGGCGCGGTAGACGGGCCCCGAGACGCGGGGAGCGAGCAGGCCGGACGAGTAGAGCTCGCGCTTGCTGGAGGCGAGCAGCCGGCCGCGCTCGAAGAGGTCCAGGTCGTTGCGGATGATGCTCGCCACCCAGACGAGCGCCTCGTCGGTCACCGGCTTCTGCCCCTCGGTCTCCGGCCGCTTGTAGTAGGCGTAATCGTCGACGATCTTCTTCGCGAAGGCGGCCCGGTCGAGGGCATCGGCCGCCGCCTCCCGGCGCAGGCGGTCGGAGACGAAGTTGCGGACCGCGACCTGGAGCACGACGAGGGCGACCACCGCGACCGCGATGAAGGCCACGAAGAGGCGGAGGGAGAAACGGCGGTTGACCTCACGGGTGATCGAAGGCAGCGAGAGCCGTGGCCGATGGAGCACCGTCCGGACGAGGGCGAGCAGGAGAAGGATGGCCAGCGCCACGAGGGTCAGGGCGGACACCGCTTCCAGCAGGTCGGCGGCAAAGCGGCCGGCGGTGGCGGCGGGAAAGGCGAGCGCGTAGACGGCGCGATCGCCCGCAAAGACGTAGGCATGGTGGGGAACGTCGTCGAGGTTCAGGGTCGTCCAGAGGCCCACGGAGTCTCCCCCCAGCCGCGAGAGGACCGCCTCGGGATCGATCACGGGCGACCGGCTGGCGGAGCTGAAGACGACCTCGCGGGTGAGCGCGTCGTAGGCGATGAGCGCCACGGGACGGTCGCGGATGGCGCCCTGGGCGGGCGCCCGGAACAGGACCGAGTACGGATCGATGCTGCGGAGGAAGCGCAGGTTCCAGAAGTCGTCACCGACGTCGACCTGGATGCCGCCGTGGACCTGGCCGTGGTAGGCGAGCCGCCGCCGGGCCCGCCGCACCATGTGCTCGGTGCTCGCGAACGTCATCACCTCCGTGCCCTCCTCCCAGTCGTCCGTCGCGGGCAGTGCCCTCGGCGGGCCCGGCCGCGGCGGCAGGTTGAGGGCGAAGCGGCTGATGACCGCGCCCGACGGATCCTGTATCTCGACCGCGGAGGACAGTCCGAAGGCCGCGAGGTCGGTGTGGGACCACACCGCGAAGGCCAGCTCCTCCACTCCGGGGGGCGTCGGGCCGGGGGGCGCCTCCTCGAGAACGTTCATCGCATCGATCTGGCGCTCCGCCTCCCGCAGCACGTACTGGCGCCACGGCGCCTGTCGCAGCACCGCCGGCGCATGGTTGCGCTCCACCTGCAGCCGCGTGTTCCGGGCCTCGAGCGCGACGAGCGCCGGGTACAGGTCGAGGGTGAGCGCGGAGACGGCGAGCACGGCGAGCGCGGCCCCGGCCTCGATCGGGCGGGCGGCCAGCCAGCGGCGCCACCGCTCGCGCCGCGTCCCGACCAGGGCGCCCGCGGCCAGCAGCGCGAGGGCGCAGGCGATGGGCACCATGCCGAGAGACGCCGGCCGGAGCCGCCACGCCAACAGGGCGACGACGGCCGTCGCGACCAGGGCGTCGCGGACGCCGCGGCCCGCCGCTGGCCGGGCCACGAGCGCGAAGAGGGCGGTCACGACCATCATCGCCGCCGCCAGCACCAGCACGAGGGAGACCTGGATCACCAGGTGGGCGGGGCTACGAGGAATGAGGGGGATCGCCTCCACGTCGAGCGCGCAGTTGGCGACGGTGTCGGCCACGAACGCGAAGGCGCCGGCCACGGCGCCGTATCCGGCGATGGCGGCCGCAACCGGGGCGAGCGGGTTCTGCCGCAGCGGCGGCCGGCGCAGGCTCCACGAGAGGAGCAGGGCCGCGGCCAGGGCGACCGTGGCGACGGTGAGCAGCAGGTCCAAGGGGCTGCGCAGGAGAGGCCCGAGTACCGCCGAGGCGTAGGCGTCGGGGGAGAGGAGGACCGACTCGGGGCCGGTCACCGGCGGCCCGAGCAGCGCGAACACCGCCCTGGCCGCGACCGTGGCGAGCAGAACGCGGAGGCCGGCGGCCGGCCGCGGGGCCGTGCCGCCCCACGCGACGACGGCGAGGAGGGCGAGGAGAGACAGCGTGCGGCGATAGGTCGAGACGAGGGCGGCCTGGACCTGGGCCGACGTGGGGGCGGTGACGCGCACCGCGGCGAGAGGATCGCCGTCGGAATCGCGCAGCACCGCCTCGCGGGCCACGGTGCCGGCGGGCGCCGCCGGGAATGCCGGGGCCTGGGGGCCGACCTGGGCGTCCACGTATTCCACCTCGACCCCTGGCTTGCCGCCGGTCAACAGATCGAAGTCGCGCAGGTACTCGGTGCGGATGTTGCGCCGCACGGCCACGGGCAGGGCGGCGGTCGCCACGCCCTGCACCCGCCCCCCCGCGCCCAGGATCGGGGCCGCGCCCACGAGGGTGGTGGTCACGTTGCCCTCGATGATGAACACGTCCGGCCGATCGCCCACGAAGCCCTGGAGCACCGTCGGGTCGCTCGCCCGGCTGGACCAGGCCAGCGTCCGCAGAGGCAGGGCCTGGACGGCGAGGGCGGGCTGCTGCGGCAGATCGTCGTGGAGCGTCTCGAGGCTGGCGAACAGGCGGTCGAGGGCGGCGCGATCGCCCGCGAGCGCGCCGCGCGTCTCGGGCAGCGCGCCGACCCGTTTCGCGGCCCCCTGCACGAGGCTCACGAGCTCGCTCTTCCTTCGCTCGAGGCGGCGCAGCTCGCCGGCCACCCGCGCCTCCGATCGCCGCGACCACTGGGTGCGCTCGACCCCGAGATGGACGTGCGCTCCCACGTCGACGAGGACGAGGGCCGCGGTCACGAGGACGAGCGCGCGCGGCGCCCGGCGCCACGCGCCCGCGAGGAGAAGGGCGGCGGCGAGAGGGAGCAGCGCCACCCGATGTCGAGTGACGGCGTCCGCCACCACGAGGGCGGTGGCGAGGACGGCCGCGCCTACCGCGAGGTCTGGATCTCGTGGATGCGCCAGTCCCGGTTTTCCTCGCGCAAGGTGAACGTGAGCGTGTCCACCGTCTCCTGTCCCCCCGTGCGGGCCCGTCGCACCCAGCGCCCCTTCGCGAACGCGGTGCCGGCCGACGGCACGGTGACGTCCTGCTTGCGGAACGCGAACTCGCGGGTCCGGTTGCCCTCGAAGATCTGCTCGAAGATCACCTGGAGCTGCCCCGGGCCGTACGAGGCGGGTCCTTCGGTGAGGTCCCGGAGGTCCACCCGCACCTTGCCGCTGGAGGCGAAGCAGGACCGGAGCGCGCCGGCGTCTCCGCCCCGGAAGGCGCTCTCGATGCGCTGCAAGCGGGAGGCGAGCTGCGGATCCGCCCCGTCCGCCTGCAGCATGGGGCTGTAGCGCAGGCCCGCCGCCGCCGCGAGCGCGGCCGCGGCGAGACCTCGTCTCCAGCCCTTCATGGCGCCATTCTCATGCGATGGTAGACCTCCCTCCCCGGACCCGTCAACGTTCCTTGCACGGACGGTGCCGCACGATGTCGCTGACGCGCATCGAGTTGGACGCGCGCATCGTCCTCGGGCAAGGACGGGGTTGTCGCTCGGGGAGGCCGCGGTCTCCGGGTATACTGCGCGCTCATGCCCAGCCACGAATCACGTCTCTCGGCCGCGGCCCGCGAGATGCGCTTCTCCGCCATACGGCGGATGAGCGCGCTCATCGAGCGTCCCGGCATCATCTCCTTCGCGCCGGGACAGCCCAGCCCGGAGACGTTCCCGGTCGAGGCGTTCCGCCAGATCCTGGATGAGGTGGTCGAGAAGGAGAGCGCCGGGGCCTTCCAGTACATCCTCACCCGGGGCCTCGGCACGCTCCTCACCGCGGTGGGCGAGTACGCGGCGGCGAAGGGCATCCGCTCGAAGCCCGCGGAGCTGCTCCTCACCGAGGGCAGCCAGCAGGGCCTCGACCTCGTCAGCCGCGTCCTCGTGGATCCCGGCGACATCGTCCTCGTCGAGCTGCCCTCCTACATCGGCGCCACGTCCGCCTTCCGCGCATCGCGGGCGCGCATGACGGGCGTGCGCCTCGACGAGGAGGGTCTCGACGTCGACGACCTCCGGCGGCGCCACCGCGCGGAGACGGCGGAGGGCCGCCGGGTCAAGTTCCTCTACGTCGTGCCCAGCTTCCAGAACCCGTCCGGGATCTCCCACTCGGTCGCGCGCCGCCGGGCGTTGCTCGAGGCCGCGCGGGAGCTGGACCTGCTGGTCGTGGAGGACGACCCGTACGGCGACCTGTACTTCGAGGACGACCCGCGCCCCACGCTGAAGTCGATGGACGAGGACTCCCGCGTGCTCTATCTGTCGTCTTTCTCTAAGATCCTCGCCCCGGGGCTGCGCACCGCGTTCCTCGTCGGCCCCGAGGATATCGTGGCCAAGATCGAGATCGCGAAGCAGTCGGCCAACCTGTGTGGCAGCGGAGTCGACCAGCGCGTCATCCTCGCCTGTTTGCGCCGCGGGCTCATCGAGGAGCAGAAGGCGCGCATCCGGCCCTACTACCGGGGCAAGCGCGACGCGATGCTGGCCGCGCTGGAGGCGGAGATGCCGCGCGGCGTGCGCTGGACGCGCCCGGCCGGAGGGCTCTTCGTGTGGGTCACCCTGCCCGAGGGAATGGACGCGGAGAAGCTGCTCGAGGCCGCGGTGGCCGAGGGTGTCGCCTACGTGGCCGGCGGGTCGTTCTTCGTGGACGGCACGGGCGCCAACACGATGCGCCTCACCTTCGCGAAAGAAGACATCCCGACCATCCAGGAAGGCATCAAGCGCCTCGCGAAAGCGATCAAAGCACAGTCGAGCGCAAGCCCTTGAAACGCAGAGGCCGCAGAGGTCACGCAGAGACCGCAGAGGAAAGAAATGAATCGTTCGTGTTCCGTTCTCTGCGGCCTCTGCGACTTCTCTGCGGCCTCTGCGAGGAAAAACAAATCTAGAGTCGATACAGCATCCAGTAGACGACGACGCCGGTGACGGAGACGTAGGCCCACAAGGGGAGTGTTACGCGAGCGATGGCCCGGTGGCGCTCGAAGCGGCCCCGGCGCGCGCGCACGAAGGTCACGATCACCAGGGGCACGATGACCGCGGCCAGTATCGTGTGGCTGATCAGGATCGCGAAGTACACGGTCCGGATCGGGCCCTGGCCCGGGAACCGCACCGAGCCCACCCGGGCGTGGTAGGTCAGGTACGAGACGAGGAACAGCGCCGAACAGGCGAGGGCGGCCTGCATGATCTTCTGATGGGCCTCGCGTCGGCCGCGGCGGATGAGCACGTAGCCGAGGGCGAGCAGGCCGGCGCTGGTCGCGTTGAGGACGGCATTGAGGGCGGGCAGGTCGCGCAGCGTCACGAGCGCGGCTCGGTCTGGATCCGGGCGATGTCCGTCGCGAGCTTCCTCATGTCGTCTTCGTCGGTGCTGTCGTAGTAGCCGCGGACCTCACCGAAACGGTCCACGAGCACGAACTTCGAGCTGTGCAGGAACGGCCCGTCGCCTTCGGCAGGTCTTTGCTCGGAGGGAGGAATCTCCATCGCCGCGAGCTTGAAGCCTTCCGTGGAGAGCGCGTAGAGGTCCTTCTGGGGGCCGGTGACGAACCGCCATCGCGGGCCGGCGTCGAAGTTTGCGGCGTAGCGGGCGAGCACCTCCGGCGTGTCGTTGCCGGGATCCACCGTGAACGACACGAACGCGATCTCGTCGGGCACCTCGCGCCGGAGCCGGGCCATGCGGGCGGTCATGGCGGGGCAGGCCCCCGCGCAATGGGTGAAGATGAAGTCCGCCACCCAGATCTGGCCCGCGAGTCCGGCGCGGGTGACGGGATGGCCGGAATGGTCCAGCAGGCTGAACTCCGGCAGCCGCCCGAAGCGAAGCGGCTCCTCCTTCGCGGGGGCGCAGGCGACGGTGATGGCGAGGATCGCCGCTCCCATCGGGCGCAGCGCGGGTCGGCTCACGATGAGGACGAGGGTATCAGCGTCCCGGCCGGGGCAGCAGACTGAGCTGGAGAAGGTCGCGCACGCGGCCGGGGCGGAGCCGCCGGACGAGCACGGCGGCCAGCGGCCGCCGGAAAACCGTCGCCATCAGCGTGCCCACGATGGCATAAGGGGCGACCAGCATCAGCAGGATCGCGCGGTTGAAGGTCTGGTTGATGGCGCGCCCCTCGGGCGAGTCCGTGAGCGCGGCCTTGCACATCACGCACTGGGCGGAGGCGAGCGGCGCCACCGCTCCCCCGAGGAGCACGGCGAGGACGCCGAGGGCGAGAGCCTTGCGCACCGGCACGCTACTGGCTGAGCCGCTGCGCGATGTAGTGGGACTCGCGGCTGATGAAGGAATACAGGATGAGCGAGGTCACCAGGATCCCGGCCGCGACCATCACGGCCAGCGAGGGCTTCTCGTACCGGAGGTGCATGAAGTTCCCTCCGATCATCGTCGCCTTCACCATCATGAAGGCGAGGAGGAACACGATCAGGAAGATCCGCGGCAGGTGGAACGCCTCCGCGCCGAGCATGGCCGTGGTGATGATCAGCAGGATGACCCACGTGACGCGGTAGATCCGGTACGGGTTGCCGGTGGCGTCCATCGTTAACCTCCGAATGCGGCGCGCTCCGCTGCGCGTTTGGCATTATCAAGCGCCTCGCGTCGGAGTAGATCCGCCGCGAGGCGACCGCGGAGACGCTCCGCTTCGCGCGCCGGACGTTCGAGCCGGAGGAGTTTGTCCAGCATGCTTCTACAAAAGGTAGAACAGGGTGAAGATGAAGACCCACACCAGGTCGACGAAGTGCCAGTAGAGCCCCGCCATCTCGACGCCCTGCGCCGGCGTCTTGCCCATGCTGGCGCGGATGGCGGTGATGGTCAAGATGACGAGTCCCGAGAAGACGTGGGAGCCGTGGAAGCCGGTGAGCACGAAGAAGGCCTGGGTGAACTGGGGGGGGCCCCAGGGGTTCCCGGTGAGGCGGGCGCCCTCGTGAATGAGGTGGCTCCACTCGTAGGCCTGGCAGCCGAGGAAGCACAGCCCACCCACGATCGTGAAGACGAGGTTGTTGAGGGCGCGCTTGCGGTCGCCGAGCCGGGCCGCGGTCACCGCGGTGCCCATCGTCATGCTGGACGTGATGAGGATGAACGTCATCAGCGCGATGAACGGGATCGAGAACACCTCGGACTGCCGGGGCCACGGCACCGGGCTCACGTGACGGAGGAAGCCGTACCCACAGAGCAGCCCGGAGAACAGCAGGCCGTCGGTGACGATGAAGATCCACATCATCGTCTTCTGCCACGTGGCGCCGAAGGGGGCGGCGCCGCCTCCCCAGTGCGCCTCCAGGGCCGGAACGTGGGCCGCGGCTTCGGCCTGCATCATCACCCTCCTAGAACACGAAGAACAGTAGCAAGAGGTAGACCCAGAGGCCGGTCAGGAAATGCCAATATGTGGCGAACATCCCCAGGCCGTCCTGTCCCGGCGTGTAGGCGAGGCGGCGAGCCTTGACGAGCACGACCCCGAACCAGATGAGGCCGACCACGAGGTGCACGCCGTGGACGCCGCTCAGAAGGTAGAAGAACGAGTTGTGAGGGCTGCTGCCCACGAAGTACCCGCGAGAGACGAGCACCCTCCAGGCCGCGAGCTGGCCGGCGAGGAAGAGAGCACCCAGGGCCCCCGTCGCCCGCAGCCACGGCCCCACCCCGGCCACGTTCCAGCCCCGCAGCCGCCGGCGCGCGACCTCGAGCGTGCCGCTGCTCAGGAGCAGCGCGGCGGTGTTGGCCCAGAGCAGGCCCGGCGGCCGGAGCTGGATCCAGTCCGGCGCGAGCCGCCGCACCATGTAGGCGCTCGTGAAGCCGATGAACATCATCGTGAGCGTGCCCAGGAACAGCCACAGGCCGAACCGCGCGGGATCGTAGAAGAGCTCCGGGCCCTCGCGACCGTCGTCGTCCTCGCCGCCGGGCCCGCGGCCGCCGGGGCCTCCACGGTCGAGGGCCGGCGCGGGCGATTTCTTGAGGACCTCAGTGCTCATGACGGCTCGGTCCCTCCGCGGCCTTCTCCTGCTGCTCGGCCGCGGTGAGCGGCTCGGTCTGCATCACGTGGTCCTTGGGGAAGTCCGGGTTGGCGTACTCGTACGGCCAGCGGTGCACCGCCGGGATCGCGCCCGGCCAGTTGCCGTGCGGAGGCGGCGAGGCCGTCGTCCACTCGAGCCCGTTGGCCGCCCACGGGTTCTCGCCGGCCTTGTTCCCCGCGAACGCGCTCCAGAAGAAGTTGATGAAGAACAGGATCTGCGAGACGCCGAGGACGAGCGCGCTGATCGTGATGAACTCGTTGATGGGTTGGAGGGGCTTCAGGAACTCGTACTGGTACGGGTCGTAGATGCGCCGCAGGTGCCCGGCGATCCCGATGTAGTGCATGGGGAAGAACGTGCAGTAGTAGGCGATGAACGTGAACCAGAAGTGCGCCTTGCCCAGGGTGTCGTTCATCATCCGGCCGAACATCTTGGGGAACCAGTAGCTCGTGGCCCCGAAGACCCCGAACAGGGCGGCCCCCGCCATGATCAGGTGGAAGTGGGCGGCCACGAACATCGTGTCGTGGAGCTGGATGTCGGGGGCGGACTGGGCCAGCCACACCCCGGACAGCCCTCCGCTGATGAAGAGCGAGACCACCCCCATCGCCCAGAGCATGGGGGTGTTGAAGCGGATCCTCGCCCCTCGCAGCGTGGCCAGCCAGTTGAAGACCTTCACCGCCGAGGGCACGGCGATGAGGATCGTCCCCACGGCGAAGGCCATGGCCAGGTACGGGTTCATCCCGCTCACGAACATGTGGTGGCCCCAGACGATGAAGCTGAGGCCGCCGATGGCGCACATCGCCCCGACCATCGACTTGTAGCCGAAGAGCGGCTTGCGGGCGAAGTTGGTCAGGATGTCGGAGGTGAAGCCCAGAGCCGGGAGCATCAGGATGTAGACCTCGGGGTGGCCGAGGAACCAGAAGAGGTGCTGCCACAGCAGCGGTGAGCCGCCCTGGTGCAGGAACTTCCCGTCGGGGCCGAGCATCGGCGCGTTGTTGAGGACGAGGCCGGTGGGCAGGAAGAAGCTGGTGCCGAAGTGGCGGTCGAAGATGAGCATGATGCAGGCGGCGATGAGGGCGGGAAAGGCGAGCAGTCCCAGCACCGCCACCAGGAACATCGCCCACAGCGTCATCGGCATGCGCAAGGGGGAGAGACCCTTGGTGCGCAGGTTGATGATCGTGGTGACGAAGTTCAGGCCGCCCATCGTGAAGGCGGCGATGAAGAACACCATCCCGACGATCCAGAA
>Ga0070698_100009657_pt1 | contig 10321 bp, 9 predicted proteins | sample KBSK1502metaG_FD_65477 | JGI IMG/M metagenome (GOLD analysis project Ga0070698, IMG submission 65477) | Corn, switchgrass and miscanthus rhizosphere microbial communities from Kellogg Biological Station, Michigan, USA - KBS K1-50-2 metaG | ecosystem: Host-associated > Plants > Roots >... | reverse complement strand
CCGCGTCGCCGGGCAGGCGCAGGGTCAGCCCGAGCTTCGAGCCCAGCTCGAGGGGCTCGGCCGTCTCCAGCAGCACCCCGCGGGCTCCGATGTTCAGCACCTGTCCCTCGGCCTCGTCGGCGTCGCTGACGAAGCGCGACCAGTCCTGGAGGCGCACCGGGATGCGGTGCACCCGCCGGGGGGGGACGGAGAGCAGCTCCTCGAACCGGCGGTCCCAGAAGAGCGGGTCCAGGGGCAAGGGCAGGAGCGCGTTCACCCCGGAGGAGAGCAGGCGGTCCTGGGCGCCCTCGGGCAGGGCGCGGTTCAGGACCGCGATCGCGGTGGAGCGGGTCTTCGGGTCGTCCCGCAGACGGCGGACGAGCGCGAGCGTCGGCTCCAGCCCGACCTGGTCGATGACCACCAGGTTGGGACGGAGGCGCGCCACCGCCTCCGGGGCGGCCAAAGGATCGGTCAGGAGGGTCCGGTCCACGTCCGGGCGCCAGAGTACGGTGTGGCCGAGCTCGGAGGCGAGGTCGTCCGTGGCCACCACCAGGACCCTGAGCACGGGTGAAGTCTAAGCTACACGTGGTATAAATCCAGCGCGCCGCATGGCGCGAGACAAGCCGGGAGGTGCCGACGTGCGCAAGCTCTTCGTGCTGCTCCTCTCCCTGGCGGGCTCGACCGTGGCCGCCCCCACCGCCCGCGGCAACCCTTTCGACCACTCCGCCTTCGACAAGCTCCTCCGCGCCCACGTGGTGGACGGGATGGTCGACTACGACGCCTTCCAGAAGGCCCCGTCGTTCCCGGCCTACCTGGACGCCCTCGCGCGGGCCGACATCGCGAAGCTGGACGAGAAGGAGAAGCTGGCCTTCTGGATCAACGCCTACAACGCGTACACGATCCAGCTCATCAACAGCCACAAGGAGCGCGACTCCATCCGCAACATCAACAAGTCGGCCTTCATCAAGGGCCATGGTCCCTGGCGGGAGAAGCTCGTGAAGGCGGGAGGCCAGGTCTATCACCTGGACAACGTCGAGCACGACGTCATCCGCAAGCAGTTCAAGGAGCCACGCATCCACTTCGCGCTGGTCTGCGCGGCCATGGGCTGTCCCCCTCTCCGCAGCGAGGCCTACACGGGGGCGAAGCTGGAGGCTCAGCTCCAGGACCAGGCCCAGAAGTTCCTGCTGCGCACCCCGGCCAAGAACCGGGTCGACGCCAAGGCGGGAACCGTGTACGGCAGCATGATCTACGTGAAGTACTACCGTGAGGACTTCGGCCAGACGGACGCCGCGATCGGCAAGTACCTGGCCGGCTTCTACCCGGAGGGCCCGGAGAAGCAGCTCCTTCTCTCCGGCAAGTTCAAGCTCGAGGACACCGACTACGACTGGACGCTGAACAGCCAGGAGAAGGCGAAGGCGCTCAAGGACAAGAAGGCGTCCTAGGGATGGGCGCGTGTTGAATAGCCTCCGCAGCGCGTACCGCATCCTTCGCGAGCCCGTTCTCGCGGAGAGCCGGGAGCTGCTGCGCGCGAGCTGGGAGAGCCTCCCCGCGCCCTACCGCACCCCCCAGCAGATGTTCGGCCGCCAGGGCAACTGCTGCGGGGCGACCCTGGGGGCCATGCCCCGTTGCGACTTCGCCTGCCGCGGCTGCTACCTGGGCGAGGAGGCCAACCACGTTCCCGCGGAGAGCGTGGAGGCGATCAAGGCCCAGATGCGCGCCCTGCGACCGCTCCTCGGCAACGGCGGCAACCTGCAGCTCACGGACGGCGAAGTGACGCTCCGGCCCGAGGAGGAGCTCTTCGAGCTGCTGCGCTACGCCGACGGGCTGGGCCTGGTGCCCATGCTCATGACCCACGGGGACTCCTTCCGCCGCCGCCCCGGGCTCCTGGAGCGGCTCATGGAGCAGGGCGGCCTGCGCGAGATCAGCATCCACGTGGACACCACCATGCGCGGGCGCAAGGGCTACCAGGGCGCGCTGCGCGAGGAGGAGCTGAACCCCCTGCGCGAGGAGTTCGCGGACATCATCCGCGCCGCGCGCAAGAGGACGGGCCGACCGCTCGTGGCCGCCACCACCCTGACCGTGACCCGCGACAACCTCGGGGGTGTGGCCGATGCCGTGCGGACGGTCTCGCGCAACGCGGACGCCTTCAAGATGATCAGCTTCCAGCCCATCGCCCAGGTGGGGCGAACCGAGGAGGGCCTCGGGGGCGGGGTGGGGGTGGAGGAGCTGTGGCAGGAGACGGCCCACGGCCTGGCCGGGCCCGCCCAGGACGTGCGCTTCCTGCTCAGGGGCCAGATGTGGCTGGGCCACTCGGCCTGCAACCGATACGTCCACGGCTTCATGCTCGATCGGCGGGACGGCGCGCCCGTTTTCCATCCCCTGCGCCTGGAAGGCGAGGCGCGCGACGAGCGGGCGATCGCGGGCTACCTGCATCGCTTCGGGGGTGGCACCTTCCGCCGCGACACCCCCTTCGAGGCCAGGACCCGCCTGGCGGCGATGCTCGTGCGGGCCCCCCTCTTCTGGGCCGGCACGGTCCTTCCCTACTTCTGGGGGCAGCTCGAGCGCATGGCGCCCGAGCGCCCGATGGCGCTGCTCGGGCAGATCGTCCGGGGCGAGGCACGGGTCCACCACTTCAACATCGTGAGCCACCACTTCATGAGCCGCGAGGAGATCCTCTCCCCGCTCGGCCGCGAGCGGTTGGACATGTGCGTGTTCCGACTGCCGGTGGACGGCCAGCTGGTCTCGATGTGCGAGGTGAACGCGCTCGGCATCCGCGACCGCTACTACGAGCGCATCCGGGGCGGGCGGGAGGCGGGCCCCGCGGTCTTCGCGGGCCAGACGGAGACTCGGCCCCTGGGCCGGCCCCCGGCCACGACCGCGCGCAAGGCCTTGCGGGTCCTCGCCTGACATGGCCGGGATCTCGGTGGTGGTCCCCACCTTGAACGAGGAAGCCCACGTGGCGGAGGCCATCCGGTCCGCGCGCGAGGGCGCCCCGGAGGTCGAGGTCCTGGTGGTGGACGGCGGCTCCTGCGATCGGACGCGGGCGGTGGCGGAGGCGGCCGGGGCCACGGTCGTCGCCGCGCCGCGCGGCCGCGGCGTCCAGCTCGATCAAGGCGCCCGCCGGGCGGAAGGCGACTGGCTGGTCTTCCTGCACGCGGACACCCGTCTCGAGTGCGGCTGGGCCGAGGCCCTTCGCGCGCTGCCCCCGCCCGTCGTCGGCGGGGCCTTCCGCTTTGCCGTCGATTCGCCCCGCCGCTGCTACCGGTGGATCGAGGCCGGGGTGGCCCTGCGCTGCCGGGTCTTCCGGCTCCCCTTCGGCGACCAGGGCATCTTCGTCCGCCGCCCCAGCTACGCGGCGGCGGGCGGGTTCCCGCCCATCCCCCTGATGGAGGACGTGGCCTTCGTGAAGCGGCTCGCGCTGGAGGGCCGGCTCGCGTTCCCGCCCGTGCGCGCGTTCACGAGCCCGCGGCGCTGGGAGCGCGCGGGGATCGTGTCCACCACCGTGCGGAACTGGTGGCTGCTGGGGCTGTACGCCGCCGGCCTGCCCCCCCAGCGCCTGGCCAGGATGTACGACGCCTGAGCCGGCTCAGTACCGCCCCTGGGCCCGCTCCTTGGCGGGCAGGATCTCCAGGCAGCTCGTCCACCAGCCGGTCCGGATCGTCTCCACGAACTCGGGGGGGAGCCGCTCGGCCTCCATCTCCCGGGCCAGCCGCTCGTGGTCGTAGTCCACGCGCACCGGGTCCACGCGCAGGCCGCCGCCTTCCGCCTCCACCACCGCGAGCCAGACGTTCGTCCTTCCGTCGTTGGCGGGCCGGCCCAGGGCGCCGCAGTTGACGACCCCGCGCCCCGGCTCGAGGAGGCGGCTCCAGGGCAGGCCCGTGTGCGTGCAGACCACGAGGTCGGTCTCGAAGTCGCGCAGCAGCTTCCGGATGAAGGGCGCCGGGGTCATGCTCCGCCAGAGGAACTCGTTGATCTTGCGGGGCGAGCCGTGGCAGAGCAGGACCCGCTTTTCGCCGATGGTGAGACGGATGTGGCCGGGCAGCGTCCCCATCCAGCGCTTGTGCTCGGCCGCCGTGTTCTCCCGCGTGTAGTCGTACGAGATCTGCGCGAAGTGGTTGTCGCGCGGGTCGGTGTAGCCGCAATGGCAGTCCGCGGCGCCGCTCGCGAGCGACTCCTCGTAGTTCCCCTGGATGGCGGGGATGCCCTCCCCGCGGAGGATCTCCACCGTCCGGTCGGGATGGGGCCCGAAGGCCCCGAAGTCGCCGAGCGCGAATACGGCGTCGACCCCTCGGGAGCGGGCGATGCGCAGCGCCTCCCGGAGCGCGAGGTGGTTCGAGTAGACGCCGCCCAGGAACGCGACCCGACGGTAGCCCCCCATCTCGACCGTCTGCGGCTCGGGGGCGGGAGCCGGGGCGCGCCGGCCGCCCAGCTTCAGGTCCGGCACGACAGGCCCTGCGCGTGGCACGTGAAGCACGCCGAGTGGCGCAGCTCGAACCCCCCCAGGGTCTCCGCGAGGGCCGTCCCCATCCGGGCCTCGGGGAAGTCGATGAGGATGGGACAGACGTAGACGCCCTTCGAGGTGACCATGCGCCCCGAGGAGCAGACGAGCGCCTCCGCCTCGTCGCGGGTCAGGGTCTCCCCCCGCAGGCTCTCCCAGGATTCGTAGGCGCGCGTCCGCCCGCTCTCCGCCCCCAGCCGCAGGAGGGGCATGACCTTGAGGCGCGGCTGGGTGAGGCCGATCGCGCGCAGGAAGGCCAGGAAGCGCGTCCGGCCCTCCGCGGTTGCGGCTCCCTCGCAGGCCTCGGTCACGGTGATCACGGGGTTCAGCCCGGCCTCGGCCAGGTTGCGGATGCCGACGAGGATCCGGTCGAACGTCCCCGCCCCCCGCACGGGGTCGTTGGTGGCGGCGTCCCAGCCGTCGATCGAGATCCGGAGGTCCAAGCTGTAATCGGAGCCGTCCGAGAGCCGCCGGAGCCTCCAGGCGCTCTCGGGCTTGAGGAGCAGGCCGTTGGTGAGGACGGAGACCGGCCCCAGGGCCAGCGCCGCCTCCAGGATCTCGAAGATCTCGCGGTTCAGGAACGGCTCCCCGCCCGTGAAGTAGTACTCCTTGACCCCGAGCGCCTCCCCCTCGGCCAGGAATCGCTTCACGTGCTCCAGGCTGAGCATCTCGTGGCTGCGGTTCGTGGGGGAGCTCGAAATGAAGCAATGGGCGCACTGGATGTTGCAGAGCGTGCCCGCCACCTGGAACCACAGGGTGTCCAGGGCGAAGAGGGGGGCCTGCGGATAGTCGGGGGCGACCGCCGTGCTCATCGCCGCGTCTCCAGGAGCTCCAGGATCGACTCGAGCTGGACGAGCCCCGTCTTCAGGAGGAAGGTCGGCAGCCGGCCGTAGGCCTTGAACCCCACGAAGTGGAATCCGGGCTCGCCCGACCCGAGGTCGTCCGGCCCGACCTTCGGCGGGGAAAGGCAGTCGGTGATGCAGGAGACCGCGCGCCCGAGCCGGAGAGCGCCTTCGCTCACCGGCGAGATCTCGAGGGCGAGCTCGCTCAGGAACGACAGGTCGGGACGGTAGCCCGTCAATCCCACCACCGCGTCGAACTCGCCGCGTCGATTGCCGGAGAGCGCGACCCCCAGATGCCCGTTGACCGCCTCGATCGCCTCCACTCCCGCCCGCCGCTCCAACTTCAGGAAGGCCGGGGGATCCGCGGCCAGGTCGTTTGCTTCGGAAGCCACGCGAGCCCGCTCGGGGAGGGGGTCGCTCGCCACCTCGACGCACGGCCGGCGGTTCGGGGTGCGCACCGCCCAGGTCACGCGGGGAGCCGGGCGCATCCGGCCCATCAGCCCCAGGGCGTTGGCCGCGGAGTGACCGTGGCCCACGACGAGCACGTCCCGCCCTCCCAGGGAGGGCAAGAGCTCCTCGAGCGCGCCGAGATGGCGCAGGAGACGCCCCTGCGCGGCGCGCTCCCCCCGGGCGGGGACGCCCCCCGCCCCCACCGCCGCGGGAGTGTCGTAGATCCCGGACGCGTCGAGCACCGCCTCCGCCTCGATCACCTCCTCGCCTTCCGGGCTCTCCACGAGCAGCCGGAAGGGCCGCTCGGCGCGCAGGGGATGGCCCGCCATCTCCCCGCGCGTCATGCGCGCGCGCCCCACCGCGACCACCCGATGCCGCGTGCGGACGCGGCCCGCCAGGGGCGGCCGGTTCGACAGTGGCTCCAACACCCGGGCCACCATCTCGGGCCCGGTCAAGAGCGCGTCCTCGGGCGGCAGCTCGGGACCGAGCAGGCGCCGGACGCGCCCGGACACGTTCATGCCGAGCGGGCTGAAGAAGCGCGTGGAGCCCCACCGGCGCAGCGACTCCCCGACGCGGCCCTTCTCGAGCACAGTGACCGCGAAGCCCCGCTCGATCGCGCCCAGCGCGGCCTCCAGCCCCATGGGGCCCGCCCCGATGACGATGAGACGGCTCATCTCATCCCTTGCGCGACATGGTGTTGCAGGACTGGACCCAGTGGGCCACCACCCCGCCGCCCCGGATGACCGCGGCCACGCTCACCGCCTCCGCCATCTCCTCGGGAGAGATGCCGGCGTCGGAGCAGGCGGAGGCGTAGGAATCGATGCAGTAGGGCTCGGGGATGGCGTGGGCCACCGCGAGGGCGATGAGCTTCTTCGTCCGCTCGTCGAGGGCGCCCTTCTCCATCACTTTTCCGTACCACTTCATGAAGAGGTCGTGCTGTTGGGGAACGGTCCTCCCCATGTCGCCGAAACGAGACAGGTCCTCGGACAGGTAATAGCTCGGCATCGGTTCCTCCTGAAGGTGAAAAGGCACGAGCCGGCGGGCGGCGCCGCCGTCTCGACTCGGGGAAGGAGCTTCAGGCGGCGGCGGGGGGACCGCGCTGGGCGTCGGGCGGCGCCGAGAGCCGAGACCGGACGGGCGTGGCCCGGGACGGCCTCGGCAACGCGGGTCGGCGGATCTCGCGCACGAGCTGCCGGAGGGGGGGATCGAGCGCTGTGTCCCGCTCGAGCCGCACGAGGTCCGCGGCCCCGTCCAGGTCGGCGAGCGGGGGCAGGAGCGCGGCGCCGCGCGCGCGCGCGCGCAGGTCCGCCAGCACCGAGCCCGTGCACCAGCGGACGCCCTCCAGGAGCCGGCCCTCCGGTGCGCGGGTGCCGATCAGATAGACCCCGCCGTCGGGTGACGGACCGAAGACGGCCGGATGCTCCTGGAGCGCGGCGAAAGCCGCGCCCAGGTGCGAGGCGCCTAGCCCCGGCACGTCCCCCGGCACGACCACGATCTCGCCGTAGCCCAGGTCGCGGGCGTCGGCGAAGGCGTTGCCCAGCCGCTCGCCGAAGCCCTTCCCCCGCTGGCCGAGGCGACGCGCGCCGCGCGGCAGGCCGGGGATCACGGGACCGACCACGAGGAGATCCACGCCGTCCAGGGCGGCGGCGGCCGCCGCCACCCGCCGGCAGGCGAGATCGAACAGCCGCTCCGCGCGCGCGACGCGCTTGGCCCGGGCCTCGGCCCGCGGGGCCCGCGAGAAAAGCAACACGCAACGGCGAGACATCGTGCGGATGACCGTAGGCCAGGCGGTGGGGAAAGTCAACGGTCGAGCAGCGCGAAGAACGCCCGGCGCGCGCCCTCCGCGTCGAACCCGGCCAGCTCGGAGCGCTCCGGATCGAAGACCGCCCCCGGCAGCCGCGAGACCGCGTCGAGCGCGGGCACCAGGTCCCACACCGGAAAGGACCGGCTCAGGTAGCGGAAGGGGGCGCGGGCCAGCCAACGGTCGGAGTGCCGGGCAAGGTATCCCCCGAGGAGACCGCAGGCGCCGATCCGTGCGAGGTCGCGCGGGCCGAAGCGCAGGCGCCGGACGACGTCCAGGGGGAAGACCAGCCGCCGCCGGAACGGAAGGGACCAGAACAGACCCGCGGCGCGCAGGTTGAGGTCGAAGAGCGGCAGCAGGGGATGGCGAAACCGGTTTCGCACGCGCCCGACCACGCGCACGTCCACCCGGGACGGGAAGGAGGGGGCCCGGGCCGCCGCCCGCACCAGGTTGGTGGGAGGGCCGATGGCCAGGATGGACGTTCCCGGCGGGAGGCCGGCGAGCGCTTGCGGGGCGTCCGCCTCGGAAACCAGGGGGCAAGACGCGCCCAGGGTCTCGAGCAGGCGCCGGGCGGCTTCGAACGCGGTGTTCCCTTCCGTGTTCCCCGAGACCACCGAGACCCCCGCCAGGACCGCCGCCCCCTCCAGGGCGGCCAGCGCGACCGCCGCCAGGGCGAAGCCGTCGTCCACGTCGCCTCGGGGGGCTCCGAGCGCGATGTCGGTGTCGACCCAGATTTTCGGGGGCATCCTATGCTGCGCTCGGAGCTAGAATACTCATGGTCGATGACGCAACTGAGCCCAGGCACGACGGTCTCGCACTATCGCATCCTCGAGACGTTGGGCCGGGGTGGCCAGGCCACCGCGTTCAAGGCCGAGGACCTCCGCCTCAATCGTCCCGTCGTCATCAAGGCCCTCCGCCCCGAGCTCGCGGCCAGCGAGACCGCGCGCCGACGGTTCGAGCGCGAGGCGTGCCTCTGCTCCGCCCTCGACAACCCCCACATCCAGGGAGTCTACGACGTGGGGGAGGCGGACGGCCTCTACTACATCGTCCTGCAGTACATCGAAGGCCCGACCCTCAAGCAGCTCCTGGCGGGGCGGCCCCTGGAGCCGCTCTCCGCCCTCTCCATCGCCATCCAGATCGCCGACGCCCTGGCGGTGGCCCACGCCTGCGGCATCGCCCACCGCGACCTCAAGCCCGCCAACGTCATCGTCACCGCGGATGGCCAGGCCAAGGTGCTCGACTTCGGCCTGGCCAAGATGCTGGCGGCGGAGACGGTAGCCGAGCAGGGCGCCCCCGCCCGCTCGCCCACCGACGAGCCGCTCACCGAGGTGGGCGTCCCCTACGGGTCGATGGGCTACAGCTCCCCCGAGCAGGCGGCGGGTGATCCCGCAGACCACCGCACGGACGTCTTCTCCCTGGGGGTGATCCTCTTCGAGATGCTCACCGGCCAGGCTCCGTTCCGCGGTCGCCACGCGGTGGAGGTGCTGAACGCGGTCATCAACACGGCGCCCCGCTCCCTGCGCGAGCTGAACCCCAAGGTCCCGGCCGCCCTCCAGCCCGTCCTGGACCGTGCGCTCGCCAAGGCGCCCAAGGACCGGTACCAGACCATGGCGGCCCTGCGCGACGAGCTCAAGGCCGCCATGCGCCGGCTCTCCCGCGAGACCGGCCTCGTTCCCACCGAGGCCTCGGCCACCCTGCTCCCTCCCCAGCGGGCCCGCGCCACCTGGCTGCTCAGCTCGACCCTGGGGCGCGTGCTGGGCCGGCTGCGTCCGCCCGGCGGACTGGGCCGCGGTGTTCGTTCCGGCCCTTACGGCGGCGCCACCACTCCCTCCCGCCCCGCTTCCTGGGGGAGCGAAGACCGGACCACCCTCGCGGTCCTGCCCTTCCGGAACCTCACCGGAGACAAAGACGCCGCCTTCTACGAGTTCTCGCTGGCCGACGGGGTGATCACCGAGCTCGCCCACCTCAAGTCCCTGGTCGTGCGCCCCTCGGCGTACGTGGCCCCCTACGTGGGCCAGAACGTGGACCCGCGCCAGACGGGGGAGGAGCTGGCCGCGGAGCTGGTGCTGACGGGCGGATTCATCAAGGGACCCGACCGCATGCGGGTCACCGTCCAGCTCTTGAACACCTCCTCCGGCGAGATCGTGTGGAGCGACAAGATCGACGTGGCGGACGAGAACCTGCTGACCATCCAGGACGCGATCGCGGAGCAGCTCATCGAGAACCTGAAGCTGCGCCTGACCCCCGAAGAGCAGCGGCGGATCGAGCTCCCCATGACCCGCAGCACCGAGGCCTACGAGTTCTACCTGCGCGGGCGCGACCTCCTCTACCGCTACATCCAGCAGAGCCACGACGAGGCGGACCTGGAAGCCACCATAAAGATGATGCACGAGGCGATCGGCCTCGACCCCGAGTTCGCCCGGGCCCACGCCACCCTCGGCCGCTCCTACGTCCTGCACGCCCAGGGCTGGGGAGGGGCGGAGAACTACATGCTGGCCGAGCGCGCGCTCAAGAGGGCCCTCGAGCTCGATGCCACCATCGTGAACGCCCACCTGCAGATGGTCTACGTGGACCTCCACCACGGGGACAAGCAGCACGCCCGGGAGACCGTGGAGCGGCTCCTCAAGGAGGCCCCCGACGACCCCTCGGTGCTCTTCGTGGCCGGCATGCTCTACCGCCTGGACGGGCTCTACGAGCGGGCCCTGGAGATGTACGACCGTCTGCTGGAGCTGAACCCGAAGGACGTGGTCA
>Ga0070698_100009656_pt1 | contig 10321 bp, 7 predicted proteins | sample KBSK1502metaG_FD_65477 | JGI IMG/M metagenome (GOLD analysis project Ga0070698, IMG submission 65477) | Corn, switchgrass and miscanthus rhizosphere microbial communities from Kellogg Biological Station, Michigan, USA - KBS K1-50-2 metaG | ecosystem: Host-associated > Plants > Roots >... | reverse complement strand
AGCTTGGCAATGAAACTAGCGCTGATTTCGGCTGGGCAGACCGCCTCGCATTCGTACGTATTGGTGCAATTGCCGAATCCTTCTGCGTCCATCACGCTGATCATTCGCAGCACGCGACTCTCTCGTTCAGGATTGCCCTGCGGTAAGAGCGATAGATGCGAGACCTTCGCAGCCGCAAAAAGCATCGCTGATCGGTTTGGACACGCCGCGGCGCACGCGCCGCATCCGATGCAGGCCGCCGCGTCCATCGCCAGATCGGCATCATGCTTGGGAACCGGGATCGAGTTCGCCTCCGGCGCGGAGCCTGCGCGCTCTGAAATGAATCCACCAGCTTGCACAATGCGGTCCAGAGCGCCGCGATCGACTACCAAGTCTTTCACAAGCGGGAATGATCCTACACGAAAAGGCTCGACCGTAATCGTCGCGCCGTCGCGAAACTTTCTCATGTAAAGCTCACACACCGCGCCCGGATGATCGGGGCCTTGTGGCTCGCCGTTAACCGTAAGCGAGCAAGTGCCGCAAATACCTTCGCGACAATCCGAGTCGAAGGCGACCGGTTCCCTTCCGCCTTTGACCAATGTCTCATTGAGAATGTCCAGCATCTCGAGAAACGACGTGTTTGGCGAAATGTCGCGCACGTCGTAATCGACGAGTTTCCCTGGCGTCCGTCGATCTTTTTGGCGCCAGATTTTGAGTTTGAAATTCATCTTTTCACGTCATCCTGAGCGGAGTCGCTCGGAATGACAAATGTGATCACTTATAGCTTCTTTGCGTGAGATGTACTGTTTCGAAATTGAGCGACTCGCGATGTAATTTCGGCGGGTCCCCATCGCCTTGAAATTCCCAGGCAAACACGGTCGCGTGATTTTCGTCGTCGCGTAGCGCTTCGCCATCTGCGGTTTGATGTTCTTCGCGAAAATGCGCGCCAGCGGATTCGTCGCGCTCCAGTGCGTCGATGCACATCAGCTCGGCGAATTCCAGGAAATCGGCCACGCGTCCGGCACGTTCCAGGGATTGATTGAAATCGTCGCCATCCCCGGGCACGCGCACCTCGTGCCAGAATTGTTCTCGCAGTTCGGGGATTTTTTTGAGCGCCTCGCGCAATCCCTTTTCGTGACGCGACATTCCGCATTTGTCCCAAAGAAGCAGGCCTAGCTCTCGATGGAACGAGTCAACCGAACGAGTGCCGTTGATGTTGAGAAGCTTCTCGATCCTTGTGCAAACACTTTGCTCCACTGCCCCAAACTCTGGACAATCCGGCAACGGCCGTTTTCCCATCTGGCCGGCCAGGTAATTCGGCAGCGTGTTCGGCAAAACGAAATAACCATCTGCCAAACCTTGCATGAGGGCGCTGGCGCCGAGCCGGTTGGCACCGTGATCGGAAAAATTTGCTTCACCGATTACAAACAAGCCGGGCACGTTGTTCATCAGATCGTAATCGACCCATAAGCCGCCCATTGTGTAATGGACTGCGGGGTAAATCCGCATCGGCACTTTGTAGGCGTCTTCGCCGGTGATCTTTTCGTAGACCTCAAACAAATTCCCATAGCGTTCCCGGATGGTATGTTCTCCGAGGCGCTTGATCGCGTCGGCAAAATCGAGATAGACGCCGCGACCGCCTGGACCAACACCGCGGCCTTCGTCACAGACTTCCTTTGCTGCGCGCGACGAAATATCACGCGGTGAAAGATTGCCGTAGCTCGGATATTTTCGCTCAAGATAATAGTCGCGATCTGTCTCAGGGATCTCGCGCGGTGCCCTGTCGCTGTCTTCCTTACGCTTTGGAACCCAGACGCGTCCATCGTTCCGCAGCGACTCGGACATCAGCGTAAGCTTGGATTGATAGTCGCCAGCGACCGGGATGCAGGTAGGATGAATCTGGGTGAAGGCTGGGTTCGCAAAGAGCGCGCCCCTTTTGTAGGCGCGATAGGTGGCCGTGACGTTGCAGCCGCGTGCGTTGGTCGAGAGATAAAACACGTTTCCATATCCGCCAGTCGCGAGCACGACAGCATCCGCTGCATGTCTCTCGATTTTTCCGGAACACAGATTGCGGGTGACGATTCCCTTGGCATGTCCCTCGACAATCACGAGATCGAGCATCTCCGTTTGGGGAAACATCTGCACTGTGCCGGCGGCAATTTGACGGCAAAGCGCCTGATAACAGCCCAGCAGAAGCTGCTGACCAGTCTGCCCGCGCGCGTAGAAGGTGCGCGATACCTGCGCGCCGCCAAAGGAGCGGTTCGCCAACAGTCCGCCATATTCGCGGGCAAACGGGACGCCCTGCGCAACGCATTGGTCGATGATGTTATTGGCGATCTCAGCGAGCCGATACACGTTCGCTTCACGGGAGCGAAAGTCGCCGCCCTTGATGGTATCGTAAAACAATCGGTAAACACTGTCACCGTCGTTCTGGTAGTTTTTCGCCGCGTTGATCCCACCCTGGGCTGCAATCGAATGCGCGCGGCGGGGCGAATCCTGGAAACAGAAGCATTTCACTCGATAACCAAGCTCACCCAGCGTTGCCGCAGCCGATCCGCCGGCCAGACCGCTTCCTACAACGATGATCTCGAATTTTCGGCGGTTATTTGGACTAACTAATCGTGAATGATCGAGATGGTTTCGCCATTTTTGGGCGAGCGGACCGGGTGGAATCTTGGCGTCGAACGTTCCGATCATAATTGTTGTGCCGGCTTGACCAAGCCCAGCAGGACGGCGACCGGGATCGATGTGTAACCGATGAACAAGAGCCAGGCGAAAATTCGGCCGCCCAAGGCGAGGCGTGGCGTGAGCTTCTTATCATTCAATCCAAGCGATTGGAAAAAGCTCGATGATCCATGGCTCAAATGGAGCGCCAGCAAAAACAGACCGAGGATGTAGAAGCCAGACACATAATAATTCTGAAATCCGTACACCATCATTGAGTAAACGTCGTAATGGCCGAGGGGATCAGCCTTAAGCAGACCAAACCGCTGATCGGTAACTCGCACCGTGAAGTGCGCGAGGTGATAAACGATAAATGCGAGCACGATCAGTCCGCTCATCACCATGTGACGCGAGGCAAACGTTGCTTTGACGTACCGCTTATCGATGTACGCCTCAGGGCGGGCTCGCCGGTTTTCAATTGCCAATTGGATGGTCACGTAGATGTGAGTAATGACCGTGGCGAGGAGAAAAATTCGGATCAACCAAAGGAGCGGTCCGAGATCACGCAGATGTTCCGAGTAACCATTGATCCAATCAGGTCCGATAAATATCTGCAAATTCCCAAGCAAATGTCCGATTACGAATAAGATCAGAACGATCCCCGTGATCGCGACGATCATTTTTTTCCCGACCGACGAGCGATAAAAATGTACTAAAACTTTCACGCTAGAAATCTGTACACGTGGCGAAGCCAAGGTGGAACGCGTTGTCCCCAACGCGTTGCCAAATTCAAAAGCGGCTTTGCCGCCTGATTTCAGATTATGGATGCCGACTGGGAGCGTCAAGCCGTGGCGATTGCTGACAGTTGAGGCTATTCACACTACTTGCTTTGCAATTCTTTGCGTAAGACGTTGTTCACGTGACGGTGGAGCGCGAAAAGACGCTGACAATCAACGAAATCTATCACTCAATTCAGGGTGAAAGCACCTGGGTGGGACAACCCTGTGTGTTTGTGCGGCTGACGTTCTGCGATCTGCGCTGTAATTATTGCGATACGGAGTACGCGTTTTACGAGGGTAAGAAACGGACATTAAAGGAGATCCTGGATGCCGTGGCCGCGTTTCGCTGTCCTTTGGTCGAGATCACAGGCGGCGAACCGTTGCTCCAGAAGAACGTGCTGCCGTTGATGTCGATGTTGTGCGATGCCAGCTATACGATCCTGCTCGAAACCAGTGGCGCGCACGATATCTCAAAAGTCGATCCGCGCGTTCATCGGATAATGGATTTGAAAACGCCGGGGAGCGGCGAAGTGGACAGGAATCTCTGGTCGAACATCGATCATCTCACTTTGCGTGACGAACTGAAATTTGTGATGGGCTCGCGAGAAGATTACGAATGGGCGTGCGAGAAGGTGGAGCGCTACGATCTTCCTCGACGCTGTCATGCCGTCCTATTCTCACCGATCTTCGGACGGATTGATCCGCGTGAGATCGTCGACTGGATTTTAGAGGACAAGCTGAATGTCCGTTTTCAACTTCAGATGCACAAGTTTATCTGGAGCCCGACACAGCGCGGAGTTTGACCAGAGCTCAGCCACGATGGACTCCGGCCGCCGACCTGCCCGGGGGATGACAACGCAACGAAAGCAATGGTATTTTCCCAAGCGTGAGAGCACGATTAACGAAAGATTTCACTTTTGAAGCGGCGCAGACTTTGCCCAACGCGCCGGAGGGGCACAAATGCCGGGGTGTGCATGGCCACAGTTTCAAGGTCGAAGTCTCAGTGGAAGGGGATGTCGATCCAAAAACCGGGTGGGTTTACGATCACGCCAGAATAAGCGACGCGATGAAATCGTTGATGAAAATGCTCGATCACGCCTATCTGAACGATATCGAAGGCTTGGAGAATCCTACGATTGAGAACATGGCCGAGTGGTTTTGGAAGAAATTGGAATTGCAATGTCCTGGTCTTTGCGAAATCGTCGTGCACGAAACATCTACCGCGCGCTGCGTTTATCGCGGCAAATAGCGACCGATCGCGATTATGTTTTAGAGAGTCGGCATCCGGTGCGCCTCTGTCATGTTGAATGGAGTCGACACATCCCGTGGCGAAATCTCAAGGCCGCTTCACGGGATCCCTCGACCCCGCTCGGAACGACTCGACCTTGTGGAAGAAATTCTCGAAGAGCGCATCGTAGATGTTTCCACGCTCCGGATGGTACTGGACCGCTAGAGCGAATGGATAATTGCGCAGACGGACTTGCTCGATGACATCGTCATCGGCGCACCACGCTTCGACCTCGAAACCGTCTGCAAGCCGATCGATCGCCTGATGATGTGAACTGTTTACATTTTCGAATCGGTGCTGCGCCTTGCCGTCGTAACGCAATCGTTGAATGTCCTGCTCTTTTTGTTCTGGCAGCCTATGACCCGGAATATCGAGCTTGAGAGTGCCGCCCAAAGCGACATTCAGGACTTGAATACCCCTGCAAATGGCGAGAATCGGCAGCCCACGCTTGAGCGCCTTTGAAATTGCATCGAACTCCCAGCCGTCCCGCCTGGGATCAAGATCGTCTTTGTCGATCAAGTTCGGATCGACATTTTCCTGACGCAGAAATCCGGGCGTGATGTCGGAGCCGCCCGTCAGGAGCAGGCCATCCATTTGGTCCATCGAAACATCACCGTTTCGCGCGTCGAAAACATGGATCTCCGGATGCTTCGCAAAGAACGGGCGAAACCATTTTTCATCCTTCGGGCGCATCCATGTGGCGAGATTGGGCATTGTTAAATGTTGCTTCGATTGTCGCTGAAGAAAAGGTGGATCGGTTTCTCAGAAGACGATAGTAAGACTTAGCGCCGAAGGGGCGATTCACTTGCCAACGCGTTGAGGAATCGCCACGGCGACCGTTCCAACTATAATCCCATTAGCTGGCGAACGTATTTTACCGGCGGGCTGCCGTATGAGATCACCTGATCGTTGTATTTCTTGAGGTCGAAATCCTTGCCTAGTTTCTTCTCCTCCGCCGCGCGCAGATCCAGATGCTCAGTGGCGCCCACGAAATAAGTCGAGAGCTGAGCGGAGGTAAGGCGTGCGCGTTTCCACTTTGCCACGGCCTCGCCTTCCTGTTGAAAAGTTTCTTTCATCATCAAATCCATCGCTTCCTTCTCGGTCATGTTTCCGGCGTGAATGCTTTGATCGAGAATGGCGTTGGCGATCGCACGCAATCGCATTTTCAACTGCTGCATCTTCACTTCCGGCCCGCCGTAACCCTCTTCCGCCATCATCTGTTCGCAATAAACCGCCCAACCTTCAATGAATGTGCCGCTACGAAAGATCGCCCGGACTAAGGTGGGCGCGCTGAATTCGTTTGCGTGAGCGAGCTGCAAATAATGCCCCGGCATCGCTTCGTGCACGGTCAAATCGCGAATTTCATAGTTGTTGTATTCGCGAAAGAACGATTCTTTCCGTTCCTTTGACCAATCCTTCGGCGTCGGTGCAACGGCGAAAAATGTTTTTCCGGTTTTGTCGAGTGGACCGGGAGAATCGCAATATGCAATAGCCACTCCGCGTTTGAATTCAGGCATTGGGATCACGTCCAGCGGCGTGTCGGGAATGGTAACGAGATTGTGCGACCTGACGAAATTGGTTGCTTCGCCAACGACGTCCTTCGCGTAACCGACAACAGTGGCGTCGTCGGGATGTTGTTCAGCAAGCTTGTCGAGTACTGCCGCCGTTACCCTATGTTTGTCCGAGAGCGTTGCCGAATCTGCGTTGGGAAAATATTTTTTGTAGAGCGGTAGCGCAGTTTCGTAGATCGCGGTTTGCGTCTGTTTCAGGTCGGCTTGCGCGCGCTTCATGATTTCTTCCATCGACAAATCCGAAGCGAGCGCGAAATGCAGCTTCTTTCGGAACTTGTCTGCGCCGAGGCGGAAATTGCCGTCGGAGCGGGGCAGCAGATCGTTTTGAAGCCACTGTTTATAATCCTCCAGAGCAGCGGCGGTTTTTTCCTGTAATGGCGCCAGGTCCTTCTTCATCTGCGGTGCGTGATCAAGAAGCGGGGCGAGCCCTTCCCGCACGAGATTGATTGCCCCTTGTGTTTGCTCAATCGCCGTTTCTGTGTGGACGCGCGGCGGATGTTGCAAGTTGACTTTTGCCTGAGCGATCACACGGGAAATTGCTTCCATCCGCTGTCGCAAGTTTGGAAACCGTTGTTCCGGGGGCGCGAAATCGCGCGCAACCAACAAATAAAGGCTGTTGGCCAGGCTCTGCATGTAAACGAGGGGATTCCACTCTGGCTCCTTTAACTCTTCAGCCCGGAAAATTTGGTAATCGATGTTCTCTTTGAGAATTCGAAAATCAACATTGTTCGCACCGGTAAGCTGTGAGCCATCGATGGCGCCCAATCTTTGGCGAAACTCCTTTTGCGCGGCCAGTTCTTTCGCCCGTGCTTCGGCTGAGTAATCAGTGAGCTGAGCGTCAAACCGATGGTCGCCGAGCTCCGTCGCATCCTCCGGATTCGTCCGCAAATACTGCTCGATGTAGTCGTGTGCGATCTTTTGAAACGCGCCGTCCTGCGGGGTGGCGAATGCGTTGAGCATCGACAACGACAACACGGTTGCAGCTGCGATGATGCTTTTCATTGAGTTCAGCTCGGCGTGCCGCCGTGAAGAATCGGCTCCGTCGCGATTTCATCCAGCGTGGGCTGCTGTGTTTGCAGATAGGTGCGGCCCTTATAGAAACAGGCAACGACAACGAAAACGACAGCGGCCCCAAACATCAACCAGGTGAAGAAGGTAAAGTACTGATAGTCGCTAAGCTTATGGGCGGGGCCTGCACCCAAGATCCATCTATTGACCAGACCGACGAAGAGTTCACCTGAGGCGACAGTGAGAAGCCACAGCGCCATTACAGAACTCTTCATGGTGTTCGGTGCCTGAGTATAGGAAAATTCCAAACCAGTGATCGAGACCATCGCTTCACCGAGCGTGAGAATAATGTAGGCCAGGAATTGCCAATTGATATGCGGTCTTAACCCCGCGTCGATCCACCCTTGGATCCAAACGATAACAACAAACGAAAGAGCGGTAATAAAGAGGCCTATTCCGATTTTTCGTAACGGCGTAAGCGGAAACACAGAGTTAATCAGCGGGTAGATCACATAATTTACCAGGGGAATGAAAATCAGGATCAAAACGGGGTTGGCGGTTTGCACCTGCGCGGCCAGCAAATCCAAACCCCATCCCGCTGAAATGTGAAACGGCGAAAAGCTAATGTTGATCCAGGGCAGCCAGAACACATGCAGATCCATTTTCTCGGCTTGCAACGTCCATTCGGCGCCGTTGCTCATTCCCCACAGGGCCCAAAAAACCAAAATGAAAACGTAAACCATTGCGATCCGCGCAAGCGTGATGAGCCCTTCTTTGCTGAATGTTTGGCGCAGATAACCAAGTCCAGCCGGGGGCACGTGAACCATTTTCTTGCGACCGCCCCAGAAAAACAAAGTCGCGATCAACATCGCAATCCCGGGGATTCCAAATGCCCATCCCGGTCCGTACTTCGGATTGCCGAGAAGCCAGGGACAAAGAAGCGAAGAAATGAAAGACCCGGCGTTAATCGAGAAATAGAACCAGCCAAACATTTTCGACAGCAGATGTTTATTCGTTTCGCCAAATTGATCGCCAACGTTCGCCGACACGCACGGTTTAATGCCGCCTGCCCCCAGACAAATCAGAAACAGTCCGATCGCCAGCATCGCTCGCTGGCCAATGGCAATCCCCCAGGAAGTGGCCATGCACGCGAGTGTGAGATTGCCCAGGCAGTAAACGATCGAGAGCGAGAGGATGGTCCAATATTTGCCCAGCCAGCCGTCGGCGATGACGGCGCCGAGGATCGGGAGAAAGTAAACGCCGAAAACGAAGTAATGCGTGTACATGTACGCCTCGTTCGAACTCATCGGCGCGAGCAGGCCAGACTGGTTCAAAATGTAATGCGCCATGAAAACGGTCAGGACCGACTTCATGCCGTAATAGGAGAAACGCTCGGCCGCTTCGTTGCCGATGATGTACGGTACGCCCGGCGGCATGCCCGTTAAGTTTGGGGGCGAGGTTGCGTACTTGTGCTTGGCCATATGATCTCCTTTGCCTAGCGATCTTCGTGCGGAACAGCTTCCGCCGGGCCCGGCGAGGATGCCGATTTTTCAGACTCAACTTTGCTTTCTTCGGACCAGACTCTCGTTGCCGGATCGGGCTGCTCCCGCTGGACTTCCGGCATCTGGCCGAGCGGATGTTTTTCGCACGACATGCAAAACAGCAGCACGCAGAGCGCAACAGCACTGAGGCCGTAGCGGAGGAAAAGAGCCATAATGCGCTGGCACAGTTATCAGCCTCGCTGGTAACCTGCAAGCTGAAAGCGCGTGATTCCTCAGCATTTCGATTGCGATCAACGACGGCAGTTGTAGAGGCGTTTGTGTCAAACGCCGCTACAAAAGATTGAAAGACGCTGCTGCGGGACTACTATCAGACGCGGTGGCTCGCACAGACAGACACAGCGCTTGGAACGAAGTCTTCGCTCTCGTTTTGCTATTCTCGGGAACCCTGCTGTTTTTTGCGCTGATTTCCTATACGCCGAAGGATGTGCCATCCTGGGTTTGGTTCAGCAATATTTCGCCGTCGAACCGCCCTGCGCAGAATTTCATCGGCCCGGTAGGCGCAATTATCGCGGGAATTTGCTATCAATCTATTGGAGCGGCGTCATACCTTTTGGCCGTAATCCTGCTGGGTTTCGGTGCTGCAAAACTGTTTTATCCCGGCTTGCGGGTCACGCCGCGGTTGGCCTGGATCGTTCTGTTTATAATATCGGGTGCCTGTTTACTGCATGTACAGCCGTATCATTTGCAAGGCTGGCACGCCGCCTTCAACATCCAGGGGCCGGGCGGTTGGATCGGATACGCTTTCGCCGATCAGCACCGTGGGTTACTCCGCAACGCTCTTGGCCCACTCGGTACGCTTCTCCTTTTGATTGGAATTTATGTGACCACACTGATTCTGGTCACCGGACTGCGTCCCATTCATCTTGTTCGCGAGACGGTCGCGCTTATGCGACGCGTGAGTGTAAGCCTGCAGGAATGGCGATTGCGCGGCAGGCTGCGCAAATCGGATCTCAAGGGGAAACTGGCAATCAGTGAACAGCAGCTCGCCAAGCGGCGGCGATTACTCGAAAAGCAATTAAAAAAGAAAGGCGTGCCCGCGTCCGAATTGACTGGGGCAATGATTTCGCCAGAGGAACTGGCAAATCGGCCAAAACCAAAGGTCGTCGACACAACCGCATTGCCGAGCGAATACGAGACGCGCAGAAAACCGTCTCTTGCTGAATTGCGCGCTAGCGAACAGAAAGCGAGGTCGGCTCCAAGTGTGATGACTCCAGCTTGGACATCGGAAAATTATGTCCTGCCCGGAATGGATTTGCTGGACGAGCATAGCCTGGAGGGACGTGGCACCGCTGATCCTTCGGAACTGGAGGACGTCCAGCGAGTTTTGATTGAGACTTTGGGGCAATTCGGAATTGCCGTGGCACCGGGCGATATCACAAAAGGGCCGACTATTACCCGCTACGAAGTCTATCCGGCCAAAGGCGTTCGTGTGGACAAGATTGTAAGCCTCGAGCGGGACCTCGCTCGAGC
>Ga0070698_100009655_pt1 | contig 10321 bp, 6 predicted proteins | sample KBSK1502metaG_FD_65477 | JGI IMG/M metagenome (GOLD analysis project Ga0070698, IMG submission 65477) | Corn, switchgrass and miscanthus rhizosphere microbial communities from Kellogg Biological Station, Michigan, USA - KBS K1-50-2 metaG | ecosystem: Host-associated > Plants > Roots >... | reverse complement strand
GGCGCCTAGTATTCGCAAAACGCGTCGTCCGGATAGCAATACAACCAGCGTTCCTCCGGTTGGGCGGAAGCGATGACCGGATGCCCGACGGCCCGCGCGTGTTTGCTGGCGTGTCGATTCGGTGAGCTATCGCAGCACAAAGTGACGCCGCATTGCTGACAGGTGCGTAAATGCACCCATTGCGCGCCAATTTTCACGCACTCAGCGCATTCGCGAATCTCCGGCTGTTTGACGGATGTGATCGCATTGAGATGAGCGCAGCCTCGATCGGACATCATTTTAATTGCGCTCAGCCGAAGCGGCGAGGGCCATTTGCACGCCGGCGACCGCCATGCCGCCTTCTCCGACGGCAGCGGCGCAACGTTTGACCGAGCCGGAGCGGACATCGCCTGCGGCAAAAATGTTAGGCAGGCTGGTCTCGAGCGGGCTGGGCGGCCGTTTGTTCTCTTTCCAAGCGGGCGCATCCGCTACGTCCGATCCCGTTTTGATGAATCCTTTTTCGTCGCGGTCGATCTCGAGTGGCAGCCACTCAGTGCATGGGTTGGCGCCGATCATGGAAAAGATTGCGGGAGTTCGGACAACGCGGCGCTCGCCTGTCTTTGTATCTTCCAGCTCAGCTTCTTCGAGCATTTTCCCGCCAGACATTTTTCGAATTTGGGTGTGAAAGAGAATCTCGATGTTCTCGTGCGCTTCCACCCGCCGCGAAAGATAGCTCGACATTTTAGAGAGATCGTCGCCGCGGATTACGAGCAACACTTTGGCCGCGCCATCGGAAAGGAACATCGCAGCCTGGCCGGCCGAATTGCCACTTCCAGCGACGATGACGGTTTGTCCCCGACAAATCTGACCCTCCAGCGCCGTCGCCGCGTAGTAAACGCCCATATTTTCAAATTGTTCGCGTCCCTCCGCGTCGAGTCGGCGGTAATCGGCGCCGGTCGCGATCAGAACGCTTTTGGCCCGGAGTACGGCCCCGCAGCCTTCGACTTGGAGACAGGCGCGATATTCGCCGGCGTCATTATAATTAAGAGAGAGCGCTTGCGCCGGCGTGGAAAACTTCGCACCGAACCGATACGCCTGGAGTTGCGCGAGCCAGGTCAAATCGCCGCCACTAATCCCGGTCGGGAAACCAAAGAAGTTTTCGATCAAAGACGAGGAACCAGCCTGGCCGCCCGGAGCATAACTTTCTAACACGACTGTTTTTAATCCTTCGGACGCGGCGTAAACGGCCGCGGCGAGACCGGCCGGCCCAGCACCGACGATCGCAAGGTCCGACATAATCTCGCTTTCATTCTCGAACGCGAGTGGACGAAGCAGACCGACCACTTGCGCGACTTCGCGTAACGAAGGTCGGCGCAAAGGAGCGCCAGCCGGCGTTATCAACACCGGCAGGTCGCGATTGGTCAGGTGCAGACGTTTGCTTAGCGCTTGTCCTTGTTCGCTCTCAAATTCAATGAGCCGATGCGGGATACGATTTTTGTCTAGAAAATCATCGAGCTGATGTCCTTCGCGAGCGCCGCTCGTCGCGAGAACCCGCAATCCGGCAAACTCCCGATCGCGCCGAAGCCGTCGGCGGCGCATGATCAGCGCATTCACGATGGTCGTGCTGACACCAGGCAATTCGGCAAACGCGCGCCGGAGCTCGGCCGCGGGCACGTAAAGTATCTCCGCGTCCGGCGAGGTCACACGTGCGCTGGCCAGGGCTGATGTGCCCTGCAACATCGCGACGTCGCCCATGAAGTCACGCTCGCGAGCAGTAGCGAGAATTTGTTCGGTCCCGTCGCGCTGCTCGAAAGCTTCGATCTCGCCCCGCAAGACAACGGTCAGGCCGAGATCGCGCTCTCCGGCTTTGTAAACCAGCTCGCCACGCTTTACGACGCGTCGTTCCGCCAATGGCTCGAGCAGAGAAAGTTGGTGATCGTCCAGTTTCGGAAAGGCGATACTTTGCGTGTCGCGATAGAACTGTTCGTCTTGTTGTTCGGCCAGCGTCATCTGAACAACTTACGCCCGCAACCACTCTTGTGCATCATGGACATCCGCTTGCGTTAATTCATGGCCGCCCTGGAAAAATCGAATCGTCACGTCCGCTCCGGCGCTGCGCAAAAGTTCCGCCAACTGTTTTGTCTCGGACGCGGGAACGATGGGATCACTCGAGCCGGCGCCAATCCAGACGCGGACCGAACCAAGATCGGGTTGTGTGTCCGGAATCAATGGGACCATCGCGCGAAACAAAATCGCGGCCGACAAAATTTCCGGTCGAAGCAAGAGCATGCTCGCCGCAATGTTGGCGCCGTTAGAATAACCAACGGCAATCATGTTCTTGATATCGACCCTATAGTGTCTCGCCGCCGCGACCACAAAGTCGGCCAGTTCGTGAGTCCGATTTTTTAAATCTTCCAAATCAAACACGCCCTCGGCGAGACGGCGAAAGAAGCGCGGCATTCCATTCTCGAGGACCTTGCCGCGCGGACTAAGCAACGAAGCGTTCGGATCGAGCTCGCGCCCAAGCGGAATGAGATCGCGCTCGTTTCCGCCAGTGCCATGCAACAGCAACAGCGTACGCGCGGAGCTGCCGGAAACGAATTCGTGAATGAAATCAGGCTGCGGTCTCAAGTGACACGAGCTGGCTCAGGACGAAATCGAATCAACGCCACAATGCAGAGCAAAGCGGAAATCGTGAGCACGGCGAGCTGCGTAAGTTTGAATGGAGACTCGGTCTGGGTGGGTGCGAGCGCATGCAGAGCCGGAATCTTCTCGAACGATTGCACCACCAAAACGAAAAGATTGAAATACAGACAGATCACCGCGCCTGCGACGTAGATCCCACGCCAGGCTCCGGCGAGTTGCTTGGGGTAACGTGCAAAGATCGTAAGCGCCAGAAACGGCAATGAGATGATCCCAAGCCCGATCGCGGGGGTGAAGCCGTGAAACGGAAAAAAGAATCCGGTGATTGTTGTTGCCGCAGCAGTGAAAAGAAACCATTTCGTCCAGCCATCCAATCGATTGCCCGCCAGCATGCCAAACACGACGATCAGCCCGGTGAAAATGGCGATCAGACTGAGAATGGTGTGAATGATCGTGTAGATCTGAAGTATCATTTGGTTACTCCTTTTGCTTAATTCGAACTGGCGGTTGGCTCGGGTTTTGGCGATTGATCCGCCGCACGTTCGTGGCCGGCGAACAAACGTTCAATCACGTAGAACGTCACTGGAATGAGAAAAATCGCGATGCCCGAGGCGGCGATCATTCCGCCGATCACTGTCGATCCAAGAACGCGACGGGCGACAGCTCCCGAACCGCTGGCAAACCACAGCGGCAAACAACCGAAGATGAATGCGAACGAAGTCATCAGGATCGGTCGCAAACGCAAACGCGCGCCTTCAAGTGCGGCATCGAGCAGCGGCTTGCCTTTTTCGTATTCATCCTTGGCGAATTCAACGATCAGGATGGCGTTTTTCGCGGCCAAACCGATTAGCATGATCAGACCGATCTGCGCGTAAATATTGTTTTGCATTCCGCGCCACCACAGCGTCAGAAATGCGCCAAACACCGCGACCGGCGTGCCTAACAAGACACTGAACGGCAGCGACCAGCTTTCATACAGTGCGGCGAGAATCAGAAACACAAACAAGAGCGACATTCCAAAAATCAAAGTCGGCGAGACGCCTTGCTGCGCTTTCTTTTCCTGAAACGACAGGCCAAGGTAGTCGTAGCCCATCTCGTTAGGCATGGTTTGTCGAAAAGTTTCCTCGAGGGCGTTCATTGCCTGGTACGAGCTGTAGCCTGGTGCTGCCGAACCGTTGATTTGAGCCGCGCGATATTCGTTGTAACGCACCGTGAATTCCGGACCGGCGATGTCCTCGATCGTGGAGATCGCATCGAGCGGCACCGGCGTGCCAGTCGAGTTGCGGACGAAAAATTGGCCGACGTTTTTCGCGTCGGTTCGATAATCGCCTTCCGCTTCGATGTAGACCTGCCAGGTGCGGCCGAAGCGGTTGAAGTAGTTCACGAAAAAGCCGCCCATGAACGTCTGGAGCGTTTGATAAACCGAGGTGAGGTCGATGCCCTGCTTAATGACTTTGTCGCGATCGACCTTGACGAAAACCTGCGGCACATTCGGCAAAAATGTCGGAATCAAGGTGCCGAGCTCCGGCCGTTTATGAGCTGCATCCAAAAATGTCTTCACGTTTTGCGCCAGAAACGGGACGTCTTTGCCCGCGCGGTCTTCAAGCATAAACGTGAATCCACCAGATGTGCCGACGCCGGGAATCGCCGGTGGCGGAAACGCAAATGCGATACCTTCGCTAAGACTGCCGAGGTATTGATTTAATCGCGCCTTGATTGCCGTGTACTGTTCTTCCGGTTTCGTGCGCTCGCTCCAAGGTTTAAAAGTCACGAAGAAAAACGCGCTGTAAGTATTTTGCACCAAACTCAGCAGACTGAATCCGATGACACTGGTCGTGTACTGGACACCGGGCGTTTTGCTCAGGAAATCTTCGATTTTATGGCAGACCTGATCGGTGCGCTCGAGCGACGATGCGTCCGGCAATTGAAGCGCGAGAAAAACGTAGCCCTGATCTTCCTCCGGCAAAAAGCTGCTCGGCAATCTTTTCCCAAAAAAACCGGCGCCAATCGCAAGAACGAGCAGCAATGCGAAACTGAGCACGACTTTCCGAATCGCGGCTCGCGACCAATTTACGTACCCATGGGTGGCGCTGCCGAAAATGCGATTGAATCGATCATAAAACCAACCGAGCGGCCCGCGGGTTTTCTTGCGCGGCCGTAGCAACAGCGCCGAAAGCGCGGGACTGAGTGAGAGCGCGTTGAAAGCCGAGAAGATTACCGAGATCGCGATCGTCAGCGCGAACTGTTGATACAATCGGCCGGTGATACCTGGCAGAAACGCCGTCGGAATAAACACCGCTGAAAGCACCAGCGCGATGCCGATCACCGGCGCCGACACTTCGCGCATGGCCTGCAACGTTGCGTCGCGTGCCGACATTCCTTCTTCGATGTGGCGCTCGACTGCCTCGACCACCACGATCGCGTCGTCGACCACAAGACCGATCGCGAGCACGAGTCCGAAGAGCGAAAGCGTGTTGATCGAGAATCCAAAAAGCGGGAACAAAACAAACGTGCCGACTAACGAAACGGGCACTGCGCAGAGCGGGATCAGTGTGGCACGCCAGCCTTGCAAGAAAATGAAAACGACGAGCACGACCAACGCGAGCGCTTCGAGCAGCGTCTTCAAAATCTCCTGCATACCTTCCGTGACAGAGAGCGTTTGATCGAGCGAGACCGCGTAATCTATATCGGCGGGGAAACGCTGCTTTGCTTCCGCCATTAACTTCCGGACGGACTGCGCGGCTTTGACGGCGTTGGTTCCGGGCAACTGATACAAAGCGAGAATGGCAGCAGGTCGCCCGTTTAGTCTGCCTCTTAAATTATAAGTTTGCGCGCCGAGATCGATCCGCGCGATGTCTTTCACTCGAACGAACGAACCATCCGGATTCGCGCGAACGACGATTTCGCCGAATTCCTCCGGCGTTTGCAATCGACCCTGCGCGCGCACCGTGTAAGTGAATTTCTGTCCGCTCGGAATTGGTTCGCCTCCGACTTGTCCAGCCGGATTCACGTTGTTCTGCTTTTGCACGGCGCTGATGATGTCGGGGACGGTAATACCCAGCTTCGCGAGCTGATCGGGTTTTACCCACAAGCGCATCGCATATTGGCCGGCGCCGAAAATCTGGACGTTTCCAATTCCCGGCAGTCGCGTGAGTTGATCGAACAAATTGATGTAGCCGTAGTTCGCGAGAAAAATGTTGTCGTAAGTGCCGTTCGGCGAATAGAGCGAGATCAGCATCAGTGGCGCGGTTGTCGATTTTTTGACCGTCACGCCGTAGTTATTCACGTCTGCAGGCAATTGTGACTGCGCTTGCGCCACTCGGATCTGGGTCAGGACCTGATCGATGTTCGGGTCGGTCGCGACATCGAAATTGACGATCAATCGAATGTCGCCGCTGTTCGCGTTGATCGAATACATGTAATTCATGTTGTCGACCCCGCTCATCTGCTGCTCGATCGGCGCCGCAACCGATTGCTCGATCGTGAGCGCGTCCGCGCCGGTGTAGTGCGTTTGAATCTGAATCTCTGGCGGCGCGATTTGCGGATATTGCGCGATCGGCAGCGCGAGAATGCAGACGCCGCCGATCAGCGTCATCAATATCGCGATGACAATCGCGACGATCGGCCGCCGGACGAAAAACTCGGACATGGCGGATCAGGGTTTCTGCGGGCTCGCCGATTGTATCGGGGCAGGGGACTGGGCCGGCGGCGTCCACTCTTTCACCGTCACGGTCGAACCTTCGCGCGCCTTTTGGACGCCTTCGACGACGACTTTGTCTCCGGGCTTCAATCCGTCGGTGATTTGCCACATGGTGCCGATGCGCTCGCCCGTTTTTACCGGGCGCATATTCACCTTGTTGTTTTGATCGACTACTGCGACTTGGAAATTGCCCTGCAATTCGGTCACCGCTTCCTGTGGAACAACGAGCGCATTCTGCACCGAGTCAGGTACGAACCGCACTTTGCCAAATTGTCCGGGCCGCAACATGGCGTCCGGATTCGGAAACGTCACGTAATAGTGAATCGAACCCGTTTTGGGATCGAGGTTTCGATCCAGCGCATAAAATTTTCCTTTTCGCGGATAGACCTTGCCGTCGCCGAGAATCAAGTCGAAATCGATGCGTTTGAGCAGGGCTTCGCGTTGGGTTGTATCCGGGTAGCGCGAAAAGAAATCGGTGAATGCGCTCTCGCCGACAGTTACGTTGGCTTTGATTGGATCGATTTGCGACACCGTCGTGAGCGGAGTGGTTGACGCCGGACCCACCAGATCGCCGACTTGATTATTCGCGAATCCGGCAAGCCCGTCGATGGGCGCGGTGATTTTTGTGTAGCCAAGATTGAGTTCGGCTTGTTGTACGGCCGCTTCGTCCGCTTCGACGTTTGCTTTGCTGGAGCCGGCAGCCGCGATCGCTGTGTCTCGCTCCTGATCGCTGATCACCTTTTTGTTGAACAGATCGATCGCGCGCTTTTGATCCGCATCGGCCTTTGTCCAATTGGCCTGGTCCTTCGCCTGAGTTCCCTTGGCCTGAGCGAGCGCAGCCTCGAACGGCCGCGGATCGATTTGAAAAAGCAAATCGCCCTTTTTGACGAGGCTGCCTTCCATGTAATCGCGCGAGATGATGTAGCCCTGCACCTGTGCGTTGATATTGGCGTTGATGAAACCGTCCAGCGTCGCTACGCGCTCCAACACCCGCGGCACATCGCGCGGAGTCACGGTTGTGACCAGGACTTCCGCCGCTGCCGGACCAGCTTGCGGTGCCTTGCGCGAGCAACTTGCCGCAAACAACATGAGGATCAGTAGCGCGCTAGACGCTGCGATCGTGAACAATCGCTGGTCAGTCATGGATTCGTTCTCCTTTCTATCGAGCGTGAAACTATGGCTTGAAGAAAGCGAGCAATTCGTCGTTCACTCTGTCCTTCAACGTCGTGCAGAGACTATCAATCATACGGCTGGTTCCGTAGTCAAAGCCGATGCCGGATGTGTTGACGCAGCTGTCCGCCTTTTGTCGCGCCGCTCTTTGAACCACATGATGACGACGTAAAAGACAGGGGTAAGGAACAGACCGAAGCCGGTTACTCCGAGCATTCCGAAGAAAACAGCTGTCCCGAGGGCTTGACGCATTTCCGCGCCGGCGCCTGAACTAACGACCAGCGGCAGGACGCCGAAAATAAACGCAAACGAAGTCATCAGGATCGGACGCAGTCGGAGACGACATGCCTCGACCGCGGCAGTGAAGCGATCTCTCTTATCGCGATCCTGAATCTGTTTCGCGAATTCGACGATCAGAATGGCGTTCTTGCAAGCGAGTCCGACCAGAACAATAAAACCGATCTGAGTAAAAATGTTGTTCTCCATCGAGCGTAGCCAGACACCGTAGATCGAACTGAACAGACACATCGGGACAATCAAAATGATCGCGAGGGGCAACGACCAACTTTCGTAAAGCGCCGAGAGCAAGAGAAAGACGAACAGAACGCAGAGCGGAAAAATGTAAATCGCGCTGTTACCGGCGAGCTCTTGTTGCAACGCGATCTCGGTCCATTCGGTCGTGAAACTTGTGGGCAGAATTTGTTTGGCGAGACGTTCGACAGCTGCCAACGCGTCACCAGTGCTCGCGCCCGGCGCAGGCTGACCGCTCAGATCGGCCGCAGTGAACATGTTGTAGCGCGTGATTTTGTCGGCGCCGCTCACTTCCTGCACAGTTGCCACCGACCCGAGCGGAACAATTCCGCCTGAATTATTTCGCGTCTTAAGCAATCGAATGTCGTCGGCTTTCAGCCGGAACTCAGAGTCGGCCTGAGCCGTGACGCGATACGTGCGGCCAAACAGAGTGAGATCGTTCACGTATGTCGATCCAAGATAAGTCTGAAGCGTCCCGAAAATATTGCTCAGCGGCACGTTCATGCTTTTCGCTTTCACACGATCGACGTCGAGCCAAAGCTGCGGGACGTTCGCGCGAAAGGTCGTCAGGTTGTTCGCCAAGCCGGGCGTTTGATTCGCCTTCACCATCATGGCGAAGGCTTGCGTTTGCAGTTCATCGAGACCGGCGTTGCCGCGATCTTGAATGAAGAGTTTATAGCCACCGGCATTGCCAATGCCGGCCACCGGCGGCGGCGGAAAGGCGATGACAAGAGCTTCCGGGATCTCGGCGCGAACGCGGGCATTTACCTTTTCCAGAATCGCGGGCAATCCCTGCTCGCGCGTTTTTCGTTCGGAGAATTCTTTGAAAGGCAGGAACACGGCGGCCGTGTTGCTCTGATTACCGCCGAATAGATTGAAGCCGGCAAATTCAACGGTGTTGAGAATGCCGGGCGTTTCGTGCGCGATCTTGGAAATCTTGTCGACAACCGCCTGGGTCCGGTCGAGCGAAGACGCGTCAGGTAATTGCGCGTACACGACAGCGTAACCGCGATCTTGTGTCGGGAGAAAGCCGCCGGGCACAACTTTAAAACCCAGGCTGGTCAGACCAAGTAAAGCTACGTAGACAAATAAAACGATGACGGCTAGTCGGACAAGGCGCGCGACAGTGTTGCCGTAGACATTCGAGGCCCAGGAAAACGTTTTGTTGAATCCTTTGAAGAACCATCCAAGCAACCCATCGATAATTCGTTGGAACGAATCCTTCTCCGCGCCGCGCGGCTTGAGGAGCACTGCGGCGAGGGCGGGAGAAAGCGTGAGCGAATTAAGCGCGGAGATCGCGGTCGAGACTGCAATAGTCAGCGCAAATTGACGAAAGAACGTTCCGGTAATGCCTGCAATAAACGCGGTCGGGATGAATACCGAGCAAAGCACGAGAGCGATCGCAACTAACGCGCCACCGACTTCAGTCATGGCTTTGCGCGCTGCGTCGCGCGGGCTCAAGCCATCGTCAATGTGATGCTCGATTGCCTCGACGACTACGATGGCGTCGTCAACCACGATACCGATCGCTAAAACGATGCCGAACAGCGACAGATTGTTGATCGAAAACCCGAAGCCTTTCATTGCCGCGAACGTGCCGATCAACGAAACTGGGATCGCGATGAGAGGGATGATTGCCGCCCGCCAGGTTTGGAGAAAGGTTAGGACGACAAGCACGACGAGGGCGATCGCCTCGAAAAGTGTCTTTCGCACTTCGTAGATGGATTCCCGGACCGAAACAGTTGGATCGTACACAATCGTGTAGTCCAGGCCGCTAGGAAAACGCTGCTTAAGCTCCGCCATTTTGTTGCGAACGGCATCAGAAGTGGCGAGTGCATTCGAGCCCGGCAGCTGATAAACGAGAATCGCAGTCGCAGGTTTTCCGCCGAGTCCGCTGTTAACCGTGTAATCGCGAGCGGCGAGATCAACCCGAGCGATATCTCGCACGCGCGTGACCTGTCCGTTGGCGCCAGTCTTAACGATAATATCACCGAATTGCTTCTCATCCGTCAGCCGGCCCTGTGTGCTGACGGTGTATTGAAATGCGGTTGCGCCCTTCGGAACTGGGGGCGCGCCGATGATTCCCGCCGCGACCTGCACATTCTGCTCCTGGATCGCGGACACGACGTCCTGCGCAGTCAGGTTGCGGGACGCGACCTTGTTGGGATCAAGCCAAAGGCGCATCGAATATTCTCGCGCGCCAAACACATTGATGTCGCCCACGCCATCGAGGCGCGCCAGTTCGTCGCGGATCTGAAGCAGGGCGTAATTGCTGGTGAAAAGCGAATCGAGCGATCC
>Ga0070698_100009654_pt1 | contig 10322 bp, 10 predicted proteins | sample KBSK1502metaG_FD_65477 | JGI IMG/M metagenome (GOLD analysis project Ga0070698, IMG submission 65477) | Corn, switchgrass and miscanthus rhizosphere microbial communities from Kellogg Biological Station, Michigan, USA - KBS K1-50-2 metaG | ecosystem: Host-associated > Plants > Roots >... | reverse complement strand
CCGCGGCCGCACCAGCGCGGCGTGAGCGGGAAGCCCACCCTGGTACACAACGTCGAGACGCTCGCGCACATGGCGCTGATCGCCCGGTACGGCGACCGCTGGTTCCGCGGCGCCGGATTGCCGTCGGCCCCCGGTTCGATGCTGGTCACGGTGAGCGGCGCGGTCGCCCGCCCCGGTGTCTACGAGATCGAGATGGGCACTCCCGCCGGTCAGGTGGTCATGCTGGCCGGCGGGCCGACCGAACGCCTGCAGGCGCTCCTGATCGGCGGCTATTTCGGTGCCTGGCTGCCCGTCGAGGCGGCCTGGCCAGTGCCGATGACTCACGCGGACCTGAAAGCGGCGGGCGGCGCGATGGGCGCGGGCATCGTGATCGCGCTGCCGGCCGCCGCGTGCCCGATCGCGGAGACCGCGCGGGTGATCCGGTACCTGGCCGAGGAGAGCGCCGGGCAGTGCGGGCCGTGCCTGTTCGGCCTGCCCGCGCTGGCCGACGCGCTGGCCAGCCTCGTCTACTCCGGCGGCCGGGACCGGGGCATCGACGACATCGCCGCGCTGATCCCGCTTATCGAGCGCCGCGGCGCTTGCCGTCACCCTGACGGGGCCACGCAACTGGTCCGCAGCGTGCTCACGGCGTTCCCGGGGGACGCGCATTGGCACCAGTGGCAGGGGGCCTGCGACGGCGTGCGCCGGCCGTCGCTGCTGCCGCTGCCTCGCGACGAGGAAAGGGACTGGGATTTCGGATGAGCTTCACGCTTCGCGTCAACCCGATCGCCTGCACCGGCCACGGCATGTGCGCCGAGTTGCTGCCCGAGGTCATCGTGCTGGACCGGTGGGGCTACCCGATCGTGTCCTCGCCGACGGTCCCGCGTCCCCTGCTGAACCACGCCAGGCGGGCGGCGAAGGCCTGCCCCACCCTGGCCTTGCTCATCGAGGAGAAGACCGGCAAGCACCGCTGAGCCCGGGCACGGCCCGGCCTCGCTGTCTCACTCGTCGGTGCCTCCGCCGTGTCATCCCCAGTGGCGCCGCCGTCTCACTCGTCGGTGCTGCCGCCGCCGCTGTAGTTGAGGACCGATGAACTGGCGGTCGGTGGCCCGGACGGCCCGCCCGGGCAGGACACCACCATCGTCACCGAGTTCGCGTAGGACAGGAAGGTCACCCGCGCCGTCGCGGCAGGCCCGCGGATCGCGCCATTGGCCTCATAGCCCTGGGTGGGACTCCACGACACCAGGTAGGCGCCCGCCGCGCGGCACTCGGCCAGCACGGTCCCGCCCTGCGACGTGAGCACGGTGCCGCCCGCCGCCTGCGAGCTCGGCGGGGCGCCAGCCGGCTGGGAGGCGGCGGGCGTGGCCGACGGCGTGGCCCCGGCCTGGGCCGTCTGGACCACGGGAGGCTGGGTCGCGGGGGGCCGGGTCGTGGACCGCGTGGGGGCCGGACGGCGAGCCACCGGTCCGACGGCCCCGCTGGCCCCGCTGGTCTCATGGGCCTCACGGGCCAGGGCCCGGGTCACGGCGGCCGCGGTCAGCTGCTGACCGGTGCTATCGGCGATGCCCTGGCCGAGCAGGGACACGGCCAAGACGCTGCCCGCAGTGGCGGTACCCGCACCGAGCAGCCAGGCACCCACGCCCGCGAGGATGCGCATCTGCACCCTCACGAGGGTCGCGGATCCCACCTTAAGCCGAGGTAAAGGCCGCCCTAAGAACCTCGTCCCCAGGGCGGAGAACAGGTCCGATGAAATCGGATCAACCTGCGGGTAAGCGTCGATACCGCTACCGTCAGTTGTGTGGCCCAGCTGCTTCTCGTGGAAGATGACGCCGCCATCAGGAGCGCCTTGATCCGGACCCTGACCGAACACGGGCACGCGGTGACGAGCATGCCCGCCGCCATGACCGCGCTGCAGCAGCTCTTGGAATCGCCGCCGGACCTTATCCTGCTCGACCTCGGGCTGCCCGACATCGACGGGTATGAGGCGCTGCGGATGATGCGGGGGATCAGTTCCGTTCCGGTCGTAGTCATCACCGCTCGTGATGATGAGGCCGAGATCATCCGGGTGCTCGACGCGGGGGCGGATGACTACGTGGTCAAGCCGTTCGGCGCGGGCCAGATCGAAGCCAGGATCCGCGCGGTGCTCCGCCGGGCGAGCCAGGGCGACCCGAATCCCGCCGGCCCGCTCACCGTCGGCGGCCTGCGGCTGGACCCGGACGGGCACGAGGCCACCCTCGACGACGCGCCACTCGACCTGAGCCGCCGCGAATTCGACCTGCTGCACTACCTGGCGCTGCGGGCTGGCCAGGTGGTGACCCGCCGGGACCTGCTCACCCACGTCTGGCGGCTACCGTACGGCGGCGCGGACAAGACCGTCGACGTCCACGTGTCGTGGCTGCGCAGGAAGCTGGGTGAGACCGCGCAGCATCCCCGCTACCTGCACACGGTCCGCGGGGTCGGGATCAAGCTCAGCCCGCCCTCATGAGACTGCGCATCAGCCTGCTCGTCGTGGCCACCAGCTCCCTGGTCCTGGTCTCCTTCCTGGTACCGCTCGCGCTGGTGCTGCGCACGCTCGCGGCCGACCGGGCCACCAGCGCCGCCACCGCTCAGGCGCAGTCGATGGCCCCGCTGGTCACGACGCTCGCGACCAGCAACCTGCGGCTCACCGTGGACCAGGTGAACGCCGGGACCGACACTCCGGTCACGGTCTTCCTGCCGTCCGGCGCCGAGATCGGCCAGCCCGCGCCCGTCTCGCCGGCGGTCCTGCTGGCCCGCCACGGCCGCAGCTTCACCGCCGATGCCCCGGGCGGGGAAGAGGTCCTGGTGGCCGTGGAGGGCCTGGCCGGCGGCCCGGCCGTGATCCGCACCTTCGTCCCGGCGTCGGTCTTGCAGCGTGGGGTGACCAGGGCCTGGCTGCTGCTCGGCGGGGTCGGCCTGCTCCTGCTCGTGCTCAGCGTCCTGGTCGCCGACCAGCTCGCCCGGTCGCTGGTCCGGCCGCTGGCCGCGCTGGCCCGGGCCTCCGATCGGCTCGCCGCCGGGGACCTGTCCGCCCGGGCGGCGGTGGCCGGCCCGCCGGAGGTCCGCCGCGCGGGCGCCGGGCTCAACCGGCTGGCGGTCCGTACCGGCGAACTGCTCACGCACGAGCGGGAAACCGTGGCCGACATGTCTCACCGGCTGCGGACTCCGCTGACCGCGCTGCGGATCGACGCCGAATCGCTGCGGGATGGCGCCGAGATGGAGCAGTTGCTCGCCGATGTCGGCTCGGTGGAGCAGACGGTCAGCGAGATCATCCGCGAGGCGCGGCGGCCGGGCGGCGGCACTCAGGTGATGTGCGATGCGGCTCAGGTAATCGCCGAACGGGCCAGGTTCTGGTGGCCGCTCGCCGAGGACCAGGACCGCCGGATGACGGTCGAGCTGGCCCCTCGCCCCATGCCCGTCCTAGTGGCCGCGGATGACCTGGCGACCTGCGTGGACATCCTGCTGGGTAACGTCTTCGCGCATACCCCCGAGGGCGCCGCCTTCGCCATCCGGCTCAGCCGGCGCGCCGCGGGGGGAGCGTGGCTGGTCGTCGCGGACGACGGGCGCGGCTTCGGCGGCGCCGACCCCACCCGGCGGGGCCAGTCCACCGGCGGCTCCACCGGTCTCGGCCTGCACATCGCCCGGCGCATCGCCGAGGCCTCCGGCGGGACGCTGATCATCGGCCAGTCCGCGTCGGGCGGCGGCTCCGTGACGCTCGGGCTCGGCTCCCCGGCCGGGCCGCCCGAGGAGGCCCGCCGGCACCGGCGCTCGCGGATCTGGCTGCGGGCCTTACCGCCGCATGTCAAGCAGGGCGGGGCTCTGCGGGCGCCGGTACGGACCCCACAGCAGGCCAAGGGGCCGGGTGGCGTGGTGCCACATCCATGGCACGCTTTGGGCCATGCGGCCAAGCTGCTCGTCAGCGCGCCGGATCTCGGTGGCGGTCTTGGTTCGTTCGGCCTGGTAGAGCTGGTAGGACTGGTACGGCATCATGGTGTAGCTCCCCTCGCGGACCCCGTGGTGATCTGCGCCGTGGCGGGGATGGCCGCCGCCGCGCTAGCCGATGCTCACCCGTCCAGGCGGCATCAGGCATCTACAATCGAAATTACGGCTAAGACCTGCGCGGCCGCATCGTGCAAATGCCTTATCCGCGGGGTTGCTTCACGGCTTAGGCGGGTGAGCCGCAGCCTTAACCGGTGCGATGCGGGGCCTGCGCGCCCCGGATCTCAGGTCAGGATGGTGACAGGAAGCGTGCGCGGTCCGCGTACCTGGCCACCCGACCAGGTGACCGCCGAGGGATCGGCCAGCTCGAAGTCCGGGTAGCGGGTCAGCCACTCTTCCATGGCCACCCGCAGTTCCATCCGGGCCAGGTTGGACCCAAGGCAGCGATGCCTGCCCAGCCCGAAGGCGGCATGACGGTTCTTGGCCCGGTCGAGCAGGACGAGGCCGGGCTTCTCGAAGGCGCCCGGATCCCGGTTGGCGGCCGGGAACGGGAGCAGCAGCCAGTCGCCCTGTCTCAGCTGGTGCCCGTGGAAGTCGAAGTCCTGGGCGACCAGGCGCGCCATCGTGACCGGCGCGTAGGCACGCAGGAGTTCCTCGATGGCGGTGCCCATCAGCCCCGGCTCGCTGGCCAGCCGCCTGCGGTCGCTGGGGTGCTTGGCCAGGTGCCAGAGGGAGGCGCCGATCGCCGACCAGGTGGTGTCGATCCCGGCGATCATCAGCAGGATCATGGTGCCGCGGATGTGCTCACGGGCCAGCTTGCTGCCGTCGATCTCCGCCTGGAGCAGGAACGACGTGAGGTCGTCCCGGGGATTGGCGATGTGGTCATCGATCTGGAAGTCCATGTAGTCGTCAACTTCGGCGAACATCGTCTCTCGTTCCTCGGCGGAACGGTCGACGTCCTCGAGCACCAGGCGGATGAAGCGCCTGAAGCTGTCGGCATCTTCCTGGGGAAATCCGAGGAACCTGACGATGACCCGCACCGGGATGTGCTGGGCGTAGTCGGTGGCCGCGTCGAAACTCCCCCGGCCCTCGGTTCCGGCGAGCAGTTCCCGGCACAACCGCCTGGTAAACGGCTCGAGCTCGGCGATCGGCTTGGGCGCGAAGGCGGGTAGCAGCATCCGCCGGGCGATGCTGTGAAAGGGCGGGTCCGAGGTGATCGGCGGGGACAGCCCGATGGGTGCGGGCAGATCCTCAGGACCCGGCCGCCGCTCGCTGACCACGACCGAACGGGAGGTAAAGTGCTCGGTGTCGTAGGCCACCTCGGACACCAGGTCATGCGTGACCGGCAGCCACGTCCCGCCGTAACGGTCGCTGTGGGCGACGGGGCAGCGCCGGCGCAGCTCGTCCCAGATCGGGTACGGGTCGGCGACCCACGCCGGGTCGGTGTGATCGAAATCGGTGGCCCAGTCCTGGACTGGGGGGTGGCGGCTGGTCACGGCTCTACCTTTGTAGAGGAGATCGCATGTTCCGGGCAGTTGGCCACGGCTAGGCGGGCCTCACCGATTAGTTCCGGGGGCACGATGCCCGCCCCGATCTCTGACGACATGCCCAGGTCGTCGAGGTCGAACAGCTCGGGGGCCACGCTGTAGCAGCGGTTGTGCCCCTGGCACCTATCCGGATCGACGTGGACGCGGAAGGTTTCTGCTGTCACGATGTCCTCCCTTGATCTCAGGGTACGGCTGTCAGCGGTCGTCTAGGAGGTGCCGCCGGTGGGCGATCGCGGCCAGTTGGCTGATCTGCCAGGCCCGGTGACCCCCTGCCTGGGGCTGGCTTCCCGGCCGTTACGTTACTGGGGTGAACGATGACGTGACCATGGCAGGATTGTGGCTTCGTTTCCTGTCCGGGCCGGATATCGACTCGGTCGGCCTTTCCAATGCTGAGATCGTCGCCGCCGTGGAGGACGCTGTGCGCGCGCACGGTGACGGGCGCGTTGTCCTGGAGCCCAGGGTGCACCTCGTCCCGCACGACAACGGCGCCGGTCATTTCAATGTGCTCCGCGGCCACCTGCCGGCGCCCGGCGTGAGCGGCCCGAGCGGCGTGAGCGGCCCGAGCGGCCCGAGCGGCGTGAGCGGCGTGAGCGGCGTGAGCGGCGTCAAGGTGGTCGGCGACTTCGTCGCGAACTATGCCATCGGGCTGCCCAGCGAGCTCGGCCTGCTGACGCTCTACGATCCGGAAACGGGAGTTCCGCTGGCGATCATGGACGCGACCTTGATCACGGCCTGCCGGACTGGCGCGATGACCGCGGTGGGCGCCCGCTACCTGGCCCGGCCGGACTCCCGGGTCCTCGGCCATGTCGGGGCGCGCGGGACCGCGTTCTGGAATGTCGTACTGCTGGACGAGATGTTCGACCTGGACGAGATCCGGATAACCAGCCGCCGGCCCGAATCCCGTGAGGCATTCGCGCGGCAACTGGCCACGGTCAGCGATACCCCCGTCCGCGTTACCGCGACCGCCGAGGAGGCGTTCGACGGCGCCGACATCCTGGTGGAGGCGTCGCGGCTCACCGCGCCCGAGCCGCTCCTGCGCACCGGCTGGGTCAAGCCCGGTGCCTTCGTCGTCCCTTACGGCACGGTCAGCGCCGTCGAGCTCGACCTGCTCGACGTGATGGACAAGGTGGTGGTGGACGACTGGCGGGAGGCGCGGTCAGGAAGGTTCGGTGCCCTCCGCCGTCATGTGGACACCGGCCGGCTCTCGGCGGCGTCGCTCCACGCCGAGCTAGGGCAGATCGTCACCGGCCGGCTTCCCGGCCGGGAGCGAAGCGATGAGCGGATTCTGCTCTGGCACCGCGGGCTCGCCATCCTCGACATCGCCGTCGGCCTTGCCGTCCTGCGCCGGGCCGAGCAGCAGGGCGTCGGAACGATGCTCCGGTACCGCTAGCGATGCCGGCGCTGGAGATCACCGAGGCCGGCGACGCAGATCTCGGGCTCATCCGGGTGGTTGCCGCCGGTCAGGCCGTCAGCATCGGGCCGGGCCTGCTTGACGTGGTGCAGCAGCGCTGCACCGAGGCCCGGCAAGCGCTTCGCGGCCAGCCGGTGTACGGCGTGAACACGGGCATGGGCGCGCTTTCCTGGGTTCGCCTGACCGAGCAGCAGCAGCGTTCTCACCAGCGCAACCTGCTGCTGGCGCGGGCCACGGGCGGTCCGCCGTGGCTCGGCCCGGCCGATGTCCGGGCCATCTTCACCGTCAGGCTGCTGACGTTCCTTTCCGGCGACGCCGCCGTGTCGGCCGGGCTCTGCCGGCGGCTCGCCGATTTCCTCAATTACCGCATCGTGCCGGCGGTTCCCCAGGCGGGGGTGGGGGCCGCGGGCGAGATCATGCAGCTGGCGCACGCGTTCGGGCCGGTTGCCGGTATCGGCCAGGTCATCGGGCCGGACGGAGCCCTGCTGCCCGCGCGCCAGGCGCTGCGCAGCCGCGGGCTCGGCGAGTTCAGCCTCGGCCCCAAAGAGGGCATCGCGCTGATCCAGGGCGTGCCCGGAACCACCGGCCTGAGCGTCCTCCGCCTCGGCGAGGCGGCCGCGCTCACCTCGCTCATGGAGGCGGCCGCGGCGCTGTCGATCGTCGCGGCCAGCGCGCCGCGCGATCCCTACCAGGCGGCGTGCGGGCGCGGTGATGACGTTCTGGCCGAGGTGCTCGGGCGGCTCCGGGCCGCCGCAGGCGATGACCCGTCGCCGCGGTCCTTGCAGGCGCCAGTATCGTTCCGGGTCGCCGGGCCGGTGCTCACCCAGGTCCTCCGGGCCGCCGCCCAGCTGGAGGCGGCGCTGCATCGCGCGCTGACCGGGGTCACCGACTCCCCCGCCTACCTCGACGGACGGTTCACCAGCACCGCCGGGTTCCACGGAATCGACCTGTCCGCGCATTGCGACCACCTCACAGCGGCGTTCTGCCACGCGGCGGAGGTGTCGGCGGCACGCATCCACCGGCTGATGGATCCCCAGGTCACCGGGCTGCCCGCGCAGCTCGCCCGCGAGCCGGGCCCGGAGGCCGGCCTGGCGCCCGTGCACAAGCGTGCCGCCGGAGAGGTCCATGCCATGAGGCGCCTGGCCGTCGCGACCCCGGTCGGCCTGATCGAGACATCCGGAGGCCAGGAGGACGTGCAGACGTTCGCCTGGGAGGCGGCCGAGAAACTCGGCACCACGTTGCGCCACGCCCGCGCGGTGACGGCGTGCGAGCTGCTGGCCGGCTACCAGGCGGCGGCGCTGTCGCGGCGTCCGCCGCCGGCCGGGTGCCAGGCGCTCCTCGACTGGCTGGCCGGAATCGTCGGTCCGATCGATGGTGACCGGCCGTTCGGCGAAGACATCGAGCGCCTGATCCAGGCGCCCTGGCCTCCGGCCTGACAGCTTACGCAGAAGTTGACGCTTTCCGAAACATCCTCGAAATGTGGGAGCACCTGAACCGGCAGGGCATCACTGTGTCCAGGTGCACCGTGGAGCGGCTGACGCGCGCCAACCGGTGGCGGGGCGTCACCCGCGGCCGGCAGGTGCGCACCACCATCCCGGACCTGGGGCACAGCCGGGCCCCGGACCTGGTGAAACGGAACTTCAAGGCGCAGCGGCCCGGGCAGCTGCACGTGGCGGACTTCACCTACGTCCCGCTGGACGGCGGGGGCTTCGCCTGCACCGCGTTCGTCATCGACGCGTTCGCCGGGCTGATTGCCGGGTGGGAATGCTCGCTGTCCAAGCAGACCGCGTTCGTGGAGAAGGCGGTGCGGCAGGCCGCCGCGCTGCGGGGCCGGCAGGGCCACCCGGTCAGCGGCCGGGCCGTCCACCATTCCGACGCCGGGCCCAAGCAGTACACCTCAGTCCGGTTCGCCCAGACGCTGCTGCGGCCCACCTGGATCCCGGCCCGCTGTTGCTTCTTGTCGCCAGCGACCGGGGGGTAGTCCGACGTGGCGGCGGAAGGTGGCTGCGAAGGCGTTGGGCGAGCTGTAGCCGGTGCGGTGGGCGATCTGCTCCATGGTGAGTTCGTTGGCGAGTAGGTATTCGCGAGCCAGCGTCAGGCGCCAGTCGGTGAGGTACTGCATGGGTGTCTGTCCGAGCGCGCGTTCGAAGTTGCGGGCAAAGGATGGGCGCGACATTGCACTCAGGTGTGCGAGTTCGGGCACGGTCCAGCTGTGCTCTGGACCTTCGTGCATCGCCTGGAGCGCCCGGCCAAGCCGGGGGTCCTCGGCGGCGCGGTACCAGCGCGGTGCGTTTGAGCTGTGTTCGTAGGCGGCACGCATGACCAGGACGAGCAGTACGTCGAGCAGCCGGTCGAGCACGGTCTGCTGGCCGGGAGCTGGCTGCGTGAGTTCGCGCGAGATGAGGGAGACCACGTCGTGCACCTGGTCGTGTGCGGACGGGCGAATGACCAGCATCGGCGGCAGTGCCCGGATAAGGCTTCGGCCCACGTCGCCGGCTAGGCGGTAGGCGCCGCACAAGAAGACAGCCGCGTTGGGATCCTCGGCGTCATCGCCTGCACCTGCTGCCCAGAACTGCTCGTGGCTCGCGCAGAGGTCGGGGTTCGGCTCGTCTGCGATGTGATGGTCGCGGCCGCCGACGACGATCGCGAGATCACCCGGCAACAGGCGTTCGGCGTCGGCCGGGTCGTCAAGCCACAACCATGCGTGACCGCGCAGCACCGTGTGGAGCGAGAGCTGGATGGAGCCGGGCAGCGTCACCCCCCAGGGCGGACAGGCGACCGAGCGCGCGAAGACTGCGCCCGCTGCGCGAGCCCTTACAAGGTGGTCATGCAGCAAGTCCATGCGGTGAGCGTATCACATTGTAGATAGAGAGCAATGATCATTGATTGACTCATCATGCCCTCATACTGTCATTTCATGAGCGAACAACACTTCACTACTCTGGTACTCGGCGCCACCGGCAAGACCGGCTCCCGCGTCGCCGCCGACCTCGTCAACCGCGGACTGCCGGTTCGCACCGCCGCCCGTTCCGGTGCCGACATCGCCTTCGACTGGAGTGACCGCGACAGCTACGCCCCCGCGCTCAAGGGCGTCGAGCGCGTCTACCTGATCCCGCCGCTTCTGCGTCTCGACTACGCCGAGGATGTCTCGGCGTTCCTCGACGAAGCAGAGGCCGCCGGAGTAGCGCACGTGACGTTCCTGAGCGCTTACGGCATGGAGTACGCGCCGGCCGAGGTCGCCATTCGCGGCGTCGAACTCGACTTGCTGCAGCGCCAGCGGTTCAGCCACAGCTTCGTGCGTCCTGCGTGGTTCATGCAGAACTTCAGCGAAACGTTCCTCCAGCCGCGCAACGGCAGCATCGTGGTGCCCACGGGCAACGGCTCTGAAGCATTCATCGACGCCGAAGACATCGCAGCAGTCGCCGCGA
>Ga0070698_100009653_pt1 | contig 10325 bp, 8 predicted proteins | sample KBSK1502metaG_FD_65477 | JGI IMG/M metagenome (GOLD analysis project Ga0070698, IMG submission 65477) | Corn, switchgrass and miscanthus rhizosphere microbial communities from Kellogg Biological Station, Michigan, USA - KBS K1-50-2 metaG | ecosystem: Host-associated > Plants > Roots >... | reverse complement strand
GCGGCGCTCGAGATGGCCGCATTCCTGCTCGACGTCCGGCCCGGCGACGAGATCATCATGCCGTCCTTTACGTTCGTCTCCACCGCCAACGCGTTCGTCATTCGCGGCGCGACGCCGGTGTTCGTCGATGTCCGGCCCGACACGCTCAACCTGGATGAGACGCTCGTCGAGGCGGCGATCACTCCGCGTACGCGCGCTATCGCGGTTGTGCACTATGCAGGCGTCGGCGCGGAGATGGATGCGCTGCTGCAGATCGCGGCCCGGCATTCGCTCGCAGTGGTCGAGGACGCCGCCCAGGGGCTGATGTCGACGTACAGGGGACGGCCCCTGGGTGTGCTCGGATCGTACGGGGCGTTGAGCTTTCACGAAACGAAGAACATCGTCTGCGGCGAAGGCGGCGCGCTTCTGGTCGGCGACCGGGCGAACGTTGCGCGCGCCGAGATCGTGCGGGAGAAGGGCACCGACCGTTCGCGATTCCTGCGCGGCGAAGTCGACAAGTACACGTGGATGGATGTCGGATCGTCCTACGTCCCGGGGGAAATTCTGGCTGCGTTCCTGTACGCGCAGATGGAGCAGGCGGAGGACATCACGCAGCGGCGCCTCGCGATCTGGGACGTATATCACCGCGCATTTTCGGATCTCGAACGGCAGGAAGTCGTGCGGCGCCCTGTCGTGCCCGGCCACTGCCGTCACAACGCGCACATCTACTACCTGCTGGTGCGGGACCATGGCGAGCGCAGCCGCGTGCTTGCAGAACTGAAGCAGCGCGGAATCGGGGCACTGTTTCATTACGTTCCGCTGCACAGCTCGCCGGCGGGGCGGAAGTTCGGTCGCTGCGGAACGTCGATGGCGGTTACAGAGGACCTGAGCGGAAGGCTGGTCCGGTTGCCGCTGTGGCTGGGGGTCGAGCCGTTTCAGGACGAAGTGATCGAGCAGGTGCGTGCCTGCGTGACGGGCCGCCCGGCATGAGGTTGTGCGTAGCCTGCGGCCACACACTGCGAGGATCCGACTGGGCGTGCGACCGATGCGGCTGGAGTGCGCCGGCGCAGGATGGAATCCCCCGGCTGTCGCGGCTGCAGGGTGCGCAGACAGCGAAATTCTCGCCGCAGGAATTCGAATCCCTGTATGCGCTCGAGCAGCACTATTTCTGGTTTCGCGGGCGCATCCGCCTGATCCTCTGGGCGTTCGAACGCTACGCGAACGGCTGCCGCAGCTTCCTCGAAATTGGCTGCGGTACCGGGTCGGTGCTCGCGGCCCTTGCGCACGCGCATCCGGGTGTCGCGGTCTGGGGCAGCGAGGCGTATCTCGAAGGCTTGCAGTTCGCGCGCACGCGCGTCGATTCGGCGCGCCTGATGCAGATGGACGCACGCTGTGTCCCGTTCGCGGACGAGTTTGACGCGATCGGCATGTTCGATGTGATCGAGCACATCGAGGAAGACCAGGCGGTGCTATCGCAGGTGAGCCGTGCCCTGCGTCCTGGAGGGATCCTGCTGATCACAGTGCCACAGCACCGCTTTCTCTGGAGCCCTGCCGACGACCACGCCGGCCACGCCCGCAGGTACGCGCGCGCAGAGCTGGTGCAGAAGGTCGAGCGAGCGCAATTCAAAGTGCTGCGGTGTACTTCCTTTGTGAGCCTGCTGTTTCCGCTGCTGCTGATTTCGCGGTTTCGCCGCAAGGGCCGGGAATACGATTCACACGCCGAGTATCGGGTTCCGCGCGCCGTCAACGCAATGCTGGAGATGGCGTTGAGCGCCGAGCGCGCGGCAATCCGGCTCGGCGCCACGCTTCCCTTTGGCGGCTCGCTGCTGCTGGTGGCACGCCGAGAGGAGCATGCAGCGTAATGCCGGCGTCGAAGCAGCCAGGAATCGCCCGGCTCCTCGATTTTCCCCGCGTCTACAGCGGGTTCGCCAATTTCATCGGCGGCGATGCCCGATCGGCCTACACGCGCGAGTACGTGAGGCCCGTCCGCGGCCAGCGGATCGTCGACATCGGGTGCGGCCCCGCGGACATCGTGAGCGAGATGCCCGACGGCGTGGAGTACGTCGGGATCGACATGAGCCCGCAGTACATCGACGCCGCGCGCGCTCGTTTCGGAGATCGGGCAAGCTTCTACTGTCAGCCCATTTCGTCGGACCTCGCCGTCAGCCCCGCACGCTTCGACATCGCAATGGCGAACGGCGTGCTGCACCACCTGGACGATGCACAGGCGCTCGAGCTGCTGAAGCTGGCGCGCGCTTCGCTTGCAGAGGGCGGGCGCTTGGTGACGCTGGACGGCTGCTACGTTCCAAACCAGCCTGCGATCGCCCGCTGGCTGCTGAAGATGGACCGCGGCAAGCATGTGCGGGCACCACAGGCGTACGTGGAGCTCGCCAGGCGTGCGTTCGGGACGGTCGTACCGCATCTGCGGCAAGACTTGCTGCGAATTCCGTATACCCATCTCATCATGGAGTGCCGGCCTTGATGCGAGCGGCTGGCGCAGGTTATGGCAGGGTCGTCGAATCGTAGATCGCCACTGCGCCGCGCGCCCAGGTCGGGCGGCTGCGCTGCGGATCCCATGCAGGCTCTCCGCGGCTGGTAACGACATACCACCGCACGCGAAGGTCCCTCATCTTTTGCAGGGCGCTCTGCGGATCCTTGGCGCGCGCTACTTCGCCAAGCGCCCGGTAGCGATCGACCGCGGCGATCCGGTTGGCGCCGCCGAGCGCTTCGTGAATCCAGAAGCGCGCCAGGTAGGCCGGTACCGCTGTCAGTGCGACCAGCTCGGTCGGCGCATCGACGCCTACGTCTCGGGTCGGGAGTGGCCATGCGGCAACGGTGTCCCCGGGTCGCGCGCGGCTGCGCAGAAAATCTGCTGCGGCCAGCAGATCGGCAGCAACCGCGTGCGTGGCGAACGGCCGGCTCCAGTAGAACTTCGGGCGCGCCATCTCGGCTGCACTCGTCCACAGGAACGGCAGCGCCATCGCGGTTCCGACCAGCAGCGTTTGCCAGAGTCGCTTTCCGTGCCTGCCCTGCTCGGAGAGCCAGCGAACCAGGGACGCCGCGGTCCATGCGGCGACCACGGCATAGAGGAGCACGAACGGGCGCTGGGTGAAATCGCTCGCATCGTGGTGAGCGGGGATGGGTGCGACCAGCAGAACGAAGGCGTACGCGACGAGCAGCGCAAGCGGAAAGCCGTCTACGCCCGCCAGCTGCAGTCGCCGCCGCAGCAAGGCCAGCGCCAGCGGGTAGAGGACTACGAACAGCCCGAGGCATGCCAAGTACACAAGCAGAACGCCGGCTGCAGTTGCAGCGGTTTCGCCGTACGCGCTCCCAATCCGCTGATAAAGGCCCTGGTAAGCGGTGGGCTCCTGGCCACGATGGGCGAAGTAGAGAAAGCGCTCGAGCGCGCGTCCCTCATCGAATACCCAGGAGATTTCAGCAGGCAGGTAGGGCACGAATCGCAGTGCGAGGACTGCCCCGATTGCGAACGCTCCCGTGAGAAACAGGAACAGGATCCGCCGCCGCTGGACGGTGTGCGACGCCATGGCGACGATCGCGAGCCATGCCGGGAACAGCAGAATGAACACATGCGCGCGAAACAGCGCGGTTGCAATCGCGAGCGCAGCGCTGATCGCGAACGCGCTCGGTGAGCGCGTTTGGATCCATCGGTGCAGAAATACGATTGCAAGCAGCGCCGCGCCAAGCGCGTAGCCCGTAGCCGGAATGGCCAGCAGGCTCCAGTGGAAGCTGAAGAAACCGTTGCGCAGGCCGTAGTTGGAGGCATCCGGCATCAGGAGCAGCGCCGCAAGCGCGGCCACGCCTCCCGCAGTGCCCGCGAGCGTCGCTCCCAGCGTGTAGGTCGCGCCCGCCAGGCAGAGAATCCCGACGGGCACCCAGATCGACGTTGCAAGCGGCAAACCAGGCTGATCGAGCGGCCACGCGAATACCGCCGGAAGGGTGTACGACGCGTAGTGATAAAGAAACCAGGGGGTATCGGCAAGCCAGATTGCGCCGCGTCCGATCGCGCGTGGGTCGCCGAACTGTGAGATCACGCCGGCATGCAGGAAGTAGTCGGTCCACGCCGGAAATTGGCCGGTGCGGGCGAGTATCGTGGGGACCGCTGCGAGATCCTTGCACCAGGCCGCGACCAAAGCGCAGCAGAGCGCCAAGCCGATCAGATCCGCGCCGCCGGGAGCCGGATCTCGCTTGCGCAGCCTTGCGGTTGCAATGTCCAGCGCAGTGATCGCTGCCGCCCAAAGCGCGAATGCGAGCGCGGCGGTGACCGAAAACCCCGCTACGAGCACCAGCAGCGCGACCCCCGTTACAGTGACGCCGAGCGGCCAGGCGGCAACCCGCGGCAGGTCCGACGCGTGCGCGATGCGCAGTACCAGTCGTCCGCTCGCGAGGACTACGTAGCTGAACACCGCCGCACTCGCGAATACGAGCGCCAGCGGCGCGGACACGCCCTGCGCGGCCATCGAGCCGAGAAGAAGTGAAACCAGGCCGATGGAGACGGCCGTTCCAGACCCGAGGAGGCGCTTCAGGTTCCGCATTTGCGCTTCTCACCATTCTGCTATGGTGGGAGAAAACATGCTGGATACACCGAAGAAGCTGGCACTGGCGAAATGCATCTCGGCGGTGCTGCGCCGCTCGCGCCGGTGGGCCGGCCTTTCCGACCGTGTCAGGTCAAAGAGGCGCGGGATCCACTGGGACCTGGACCTCGCAGAGGGCATCGATCTGTCGATCTACCTGCTCGGCGCTTTCGAGCCGCGGCTGCTCGGGTCGTACTGCAAGCTGATCCGCCCTGGCGCCTGCATCCTGGATATCGGGGCGAATGTCGGCGCGCATACGCTGCAGTTCGCGAAGCTGGTCGGCGATCGCGGCAAAGTCGTTGCGTACGAGCCGACGGCGTACGCATTCGGCAAGCTGCAGACAAACCTGCGCCTCAACCCGATGCTGGCGCAGCGCGTGACCGCGATCCAAGCGATGCTCGTCGCACGTGCGGATCAAGCCCTGGCCAACGGCGTGGTGTCCAGCTGGCCGCTGGACGCGCGCGCGAGGGACGGCCGGCATTCGCTGGGTGCGGTGCGCGACACCGCCGGAGCGGTTGCGCTGACACTGGACGAATCGCTGCGGCGGATTGGCGTCCCGGCGGTCGATTTCATCAAGATCGACGTCGACGGCAACGAGCTCGATGTCCTTCGCGGTGCGGAGTCGCTGATGCGCGAGCAGCGGCCCACGCTGTTTCTGGAGCTGGCGCCGTATGAGTACCGCAATCCCGGGGATTTCGAAGGCGTCCTCGAGATCCTTTGGCGGCTGGACTACGAATTGCGCACCGGAACCGCGTCCGCTGCGCTGCCTCGAGACGCCCGCGAGCTGCGTGCGCGGATACCGGCGCTCGGCAGCATCAATGTGATCGCGTCACCGTCACCGGCGAAGCGAGGAAGTAGCGGTGGTACGCAAGCCTCGTAAACCGCCTGTGGGGCGCGCGTGTCAGGTGGGGCAGCAGGCAAAGACGAAGGACATCGCCGTCCCGCACGGTTGAGTCTGCGTTCATCCACAACAACGAGATTTCCCGGCCAAAATTCGATGGATTGCGATCGATCGCGTGCAGCAGCAGGGCGTTGTGCGGCACCTGCGCAAAGTCCTCCCTGAACCACGCATCGCGGATCTCGCGATCCAGCGCCGCCGCCGATAGCGCAGCGGACGACTCGCCAATGAGCAGCGAAGTGGATGCGCGATTCACGATCACGACGACCGGCGGCACCTGGTCGGGACAGGCCGCATTGCCCGCCGGGACCGGCTCGAGCCGGAACGGGCGGGCGAGCGGAGTCGTGGTGAAGATCATGGCCAGCGCAATTACAGCGAGCACCGCCGCGGAGGGCCACCAAACGGCGCCGGATGCGGATGTCGCGGCGACCTCGCTGAACGCGTCGCGGATCGATCGGCGCTGAACAGCCGCCACGAGCAACCGGCCCAAGGTGGACACCGCGACGGCGACGAACAGGCAGCGGATCGCAAACGTGGCCGCGAATACGCGCATCCCATCGGCATCGAAGATGAACGGCGCGGAGAGCGCTTCGCCCAGCGCGATCAGCAGCAGCACTTGACATCCCCGGCGTCGAAGCAGGAGCACAAGGCATGCCGCGCCAATCGCAAACAATGCGATCAACCAGGGATTCATCGCGTCGAGGAATGGCAGCCGGAACAGCGCCGCGAGGTAATCGGGCTCCGCCGCTGCCAGCGAACGCAGGAAGGTGCCGGGCTGCTCCAGCACCTTCGCGACGGCCAGCGGCAGAATGTGGTTCATCGTTTCCACTGGCGCTGGGGTCTCGACGCCGAACAGCACGAGCGCTTCGCGCCAGTCCCGCGATCCGGTGGCAAGTCCGTACAGGACGACGGAGAAATTCGACAAGTACCCGCCGGACGGGTCGCCAAACAGCGCGAGCAACGCACGCTGCAGCAGATATCCTGCGGCGACGCAGGCGGTTCCGCCGAGCAGGAATACGTACCGGTTCCGCCCCTGTAAAGGCCTGGCTTGCCTGATGATCCAGAGAAGGAGCACCGGGAGCACGATCAATGCGCCGGCGCGCGTGAACAACCCGATGCTGAGCGCTGCGATCCCAGCCAGGGCGTCGGGCCACGCGTCCGTGCGGACGAAGCGCACGAGAAAACCCGCCGCGAGCAGACCCAGAAAGAAGCCGGTCGATTCCGAAGTGAACACGGAAAGCGCGTGCTGCGACGCAAACGCGAGCACGAGCCCGTAGGTTACGGCTGCGGCGAGCCAGCCGAACGTTCTGGCCGATTCAAACGACAGGTACGCCATGCCGACGCCAACGATCAACGCGAGCAATAGCAGCAGAACGTGCGGGTCGAAGCCGGCGAGCATCTGCAGCGTCGCCACCAGCGCGGTGTGGCTCGGGCGATTCGTGCAGTATCCGCTGGAGTCGAACGCCACCCAGCCGAACGGGCCAGGGATGCTTCCCAGTGCGGCGAGCTGCAGACCGCAAGTCCACCACATCGCGCCATCGGTCAGCGGAAAAAAACCACCGAGCGCAAATTGGGAAACCTTACCTGTGTTCCAGGAGTCGACCACGACCCAAAGCGGCGCGGCCGCGGCCGCGAACAGCGCGAGCCATCCGGCCGGCTTCATGCCCGGGCCGTATCTCCGCAGTGCGGATTAGCCGATACCAGCATCAGCGAGGTATTCTGAACGGCCCTCTTATGATTGTTGATCGGCCACAGAACCTTTTCATGAGCGACGAAAAGTCGGGCGATTTTACAGCGCGGCATGTCGCACATTGGGATGAAATCGCGCAAAAGAGAAGCGACCCATCGCTGTTCGGCCGCGAATACTATCGGCGTTTGTTCGCGATCTACGGGCAGCTGATTCCGCCCGGTCTGCGCGTTCTCGAAGTCGGATCCGGATCGGGTGACCTGCTGGCGTCCCTGCATCCGTCGGCCGGCGTCGGCGTGGATTTCTCGGCGGACATGGTCGGGTGGGCGAGCGCGCGGCACCCGGATCTGCAATTCGTCGTCGCCGACGCGCACCGGCTGGAGCGCATTGAAGGCCCGTTCGACGCGATTGTTCTCTCCGATCTGCTCAACGACATCTGGGATGTGCAGGGCGTGCTCGGCGAACTGCAGAAGCTTTGCATCCGCCGCACGCGTCTCGTGCTGAACGTGTACAGCCACCTGTGGGAGGCACCGCTGCGCGTGGCCGCGGCCTGCAAGCTGGCGCGACCCAAGCTGCGGCAGAACTGGCTCACCCTCGAAGATGTCAACAACCTGCTCGTGCTCTCCGGCTTCGAAATGGTCAGTCACCGCGAGGAGATTCTCTTTCCGGTGCCGATTCCCGGGGTGCGTGCGCTGATGAACGAGTACGCCGTCAAGCTGTGGCCGTTCCGGTACTTCGCGCTTACGCACGTGGTCGTCGCCAGGCCGGGGCCGCAGGCAGCAGGTCCTGCGAAGCCGACGGTCTCCGTGGTGGTTCCAGCGCGCAACGAGGCGGGAAGCATCGAGCGCATCGTCAACGAGGTCCCGCAGATGGGCGCAGGTACCGAGCTGGTATTCGTCGAGGGACATTCGACCGACGACACGGTCGCAGCGATCGAGTCTGCAATGCAGGCGCGCCCGGACCGCAACATCCGCCTGTATCGCCAGACCGGCACCGGAAAAGGCGATGCGGTGCGCCTCGGGTTCGAAAACGCGAGCGGCGACGTTCTGATGGTGCTCGACGGCGATCTGACGGTCGACCCGGCGACCCTGCCGCGCTTCTACGAAGCCCTTTGCTCAGGGCGCGGAGAGTTCATCAACGGCGTGCGGCTCGTCTATCCGATGGAAAAGGAGGCGATGCGGCCGCTCAACTTCCTCGGCAACAAGTTTTTCAGCCTGGCTTTTTCCTGGCTGCTCGGCCAACCGATCAAGGACACGCTGTGCGGAACCAAGGTGCTGCGCCGCGAGGATTACGAGAGGATCGCCCGCAATCGCCATTCCTTCGGCGACTTCGACCCGTTTGGCGATTTCGATCTGCTGTTCGGCGCGGCGAAGCTCAACCTGAAAATCGTCGAGCTGCCGGTGCGCTATGGAGCGCGGCGCTACGGCACGACCAACATCGAGCGCTGGAGGCACGGCTGGCTGCTGCTGAAAATGGTGGTGTTCGCAGCGCGGCGCATCAAGTTCGTCTAGCCCTGCCCGCTACTGCAGCGCTTGCAGAAGCTGCGGAAACACCTTCGGCGTCCCGGCCGCGATATCGCCGCTCTGCAGATATCCCGCGTCGCCGGAAAAGTCTCCGACCAGGCCGCCCGCCTCCTGAATGAGCAGCGCGCCCGCTGCCATGTCCCATGGCGAGAGGCCCATTTCCCAGAACGCATCGAGCCGCGCCGCGGCGACGTAGGCGAGATCGAGCGCAGCCGCGCCCGCGCGTCGTACCCCGGCGCAGGAGCCCATCATCCGGCCGAGCTGCTTCATGTACGGATCGAGCCGGCCGAGCTCGCGGAACGGAAAACCGGTGCCGACGAGCGCGTCTTCGAGACGCCGGCAGCGCGACACCCGGATGCGGCGCTCGTTCAGGAATGCGCCGCGCCCGCGCGATGCGGTGAACAGCTCGTTCTTCGTCGGGTCGTAGATGACCGCGTGCGCGGGTTTCCCGGCGTGCTGCACGGCGATCGAGACGCAGTACTGCGGAAATCCGTGGATGAAGTTGGTCGTGCCGTCGAGCGGGTCGATGATCCAGCAGTATTCCGCGGCCGCGCCCTTCGTCGCGCCCGATTCCTCTGCAAGGATCGCGTGGTCCGGATAGGACCTGTGCACCACGTCGATCACCGCCTCCTCGGCGGCGCGGTCGATCTGCGTGACGAAATCATTGACCCGCTTTGCGCGCACGTCGAGGGGAACGCCGCTCACGGCTGCGCGCTCGATGATCGATCCCGCGCGGCGCGCTGCCTTGACCGCGATGTTGAGCATCGGGTGCATGGGGCGCGCATTGTATCCTGACGGTCATGCGCGAAAGGCTCGAGCGAGTGCGCGTGGTGCTGTGCCGTCCCAGTCATCCGGGGAACATCGGCGCGGCCGCGCGCGCAATGAAGACGATGGGCATCGTCGATCTGCGCCTCATCGCGCCGGAGCGCTTTCCCGCGCCCGAAGCGCAATGGATGGCGACGCATGCCGACGACGTGCTGACGTCGGCTCGCGTGTATGCGCAGCTGGGTGATGCGCTCTCGGATTGCGTCACGACCTTCGCGCTGAGCGCGCGCCCGCGCGAATGGTCACCGCAAGTGCTCGATGCGCGGGCGGCGGCAGCAGTTGCGCTCGAGCGCGCGGCGAGCGGCCCGGTTGCATTCGTTTTCGGCGCCGAGTCGGCCGGGCTCACGAACGAGGAGTTGTTCGGTTGCCAGTTCCTGGTCCACATTCCGACGGACCCAGGCTACCGCTCGCTCAACCTTGCCCAGGCTGTGCAGGTGGTCTGCTACGAGTTGCTGGTCGCCACCGGGGCGGCCGTCCCGAAGATGCGCGGCGAGAAACTCGCCACCGTCGAGGACCTGGAAGGGCTGTATGCTCACCTCGAGCAGGCGGCGAGCGGGACGGGTTTTTACGATGCCAGCGCCGGCTCCAAGCTGCCTGAGCGCTGGCGGCGGTTGTTCTCCAGGGTGCCGCGCCTCGAGCGCGAGGAAGTGAACATCCTGCGGGGGTTGCTGAAGTCGCTGCAGAAGGTTCGCAGGCAATAGTTGACCGAAATAGTCGGATAACCTAGGATTTAGCGCATGTTCGATCGTCTGCGGGATGACATTGCGAGCGTCTTCGAGCGCGACCCGGCGGCGCGCACGACTTGGGAAGTGCTTACTTGC
>Ga0070698_100009651_pt1 | contig 10326 bp, 5 predicted proteins | sample KBSK1502metaG_FD_65477 | JGI IMG/M metagenome (GOLD analysis project Ga0070698, IMG submission 65477) | Corn, switchgrass and miscanthus rhizosphere microbial communities from Kellogg Biological Station, Michigan, USA - KBS K1-50-2 metaG | ecosystem: Host-associated > Plants > Roots >... | reverse complement strand
GCGGGCATCGCGTTTGCGCTGCTCATGCACCGCACCGTGATCGGGCCCCATCCGCACGGCGGCGCCAGCGACGCGATGATGGCGCGGCTCGGGGCCACGACGTTCACGCTCGGTGGAATCCTTCTGCTCGCGCTGCTGGAGCGGCGCGGGCGCGAATTCGTCGAGGCGCGGATCGGCATGACGTACGCCATCGCGGGCGCGCTGACGATCCTCTTCCTTGCCGCCGACCCGTGGGGCGAGGCGCACATCGTGAACCTCCTGAAGGGCGAGCTGCTCGCGGCGACCGAGACGAGCGTCGCGTTTCTCGGGGCGGTGCTCGGCGCCGTGGTCATCACGCTGCTCGCATTCCAGAAGGAGTTCCTCCTGGTCTCGTTCGACCACGACCTGGCCGTGGTCTTCGGCAAGCGCACCACCCTCTGGGACGCGCTCCTGTATCTGCTGTGCGGGGTGACGATCTCGTTCGGCGTCCTCGCGGCCGGGCCGCTCGTGACCTTCGGCTTTCTGCTGGCGCCGCCGCTGGCGGCCCGCGAGCTGACGCGCCGGATGTTGACGTTCTCGATCGCCTCCTCCGCGATCGGCGGTGTGACCGCATTCGTCGGGTTTTGCGTCGCGTTTCGGTACGACATGCCGCTCGGCCCCGCCGAAGTCGCGGTCAGCGCCGCGGTCCTGCTGCTCGTCATCGCGGGCTGCCGGCTCCGGCGCGCGTGGGCACCCCAACCCGCGTGAGCATCCTGCTCTGGCTGTGCTTCGCGTTATCGGGCGCGGGCGCGCTCGGCCTCGAGCTGCTCTGGCTGCGCTCGGCAGGGCTCGTGCTGGGCGCGACGGCCGCGACGGCGGCCACGGTCGTGGCAGGCTACTTCGCGGGACTCGCCGCCGGCGGCTTTCTCGCGCGGCGCCCCACCGAGAGGCCGGTCCGGCGCTATGCGCTGCTCGAGCTCATGATCGCCGCCGGCGCCGTCGCGTCGTACGCGGTCTTTCGATTTCTCGGAAGCGACGGCGCCCAGGCGGCGCTCGCGGCCATGGGTCAGGCAGGCCGCATCGTGGTCGTCGTCATCGCCATCGTTCCGGTGACGGTGGCGCTCGGGGCGACGCTCCCGACGCTCGTTCTGGCACTCGCCTCGCCACACCTCGCGGGACGACGCGGCGGCGCGCTGTACGCGTTGAACACGCTCGGCGGCGCCGCCGGCATCGCGGCCATGGGCTTCGGGCTGCCGGCGGCCGTCGGCGTGAAGCTGAGCTATCTGATCGCCGCCTCGGCCAACGCGCTCGCCGGCCTCGTCGCGCTGTCGATCGGCGACGCAGCCCGCGTCCCGGCGACCGTCGACGCACCGCCGCGCGTGCGTCCATCGCGAATGCTGTGGCTCGTCGCGCTCGGCACGGGCGGTCTCGGCATGGGGCTCGAGATCATGTGGGTGATGCTCTTCGCCCAGGTGTTGCACAATTCCGTCTACTCGTTTGCGGCGGTGAGTCTCGTGTTCATTCTGGCCCTCGCCGCCGGCGCCGCGCTCTCGGCGTTCCTGCTTCGCGTGGTGACCTCGGCGCGCGTCGCCGCGGCGAGCCTCGTCGTCGCCGGCATCGCCTCGCTGCTGGGATTCTGGAGCTTCGTCGCTCTCACGGACGGACTGCAGTACATCGGCATGCGCTCTGGCCTCGCCGAGTACGTCGGCCGCATCATCGGTCTGGCGGCGCTCACCGCCGGACCGGCCACGCTCGCCGCAGGAGCCGTGTTGCCGGCGCTGTGGGCGGCGTTCGGCGAGCGTCACAGCGCGTCGCGTCCCGTCGGTGTCCTGACGGCGGCGAACCTGCTCGGCGGCGCGCTCGGCGCCCTCCTGGCCGGGTTCGTGGCCGTCCCGTCCATCGGTCTACGGGCGGGATTCCTCCTCGCCGCCGTCCTCTACCTCCTCGCGGCCGTCGTCATGAGCGAGGGCGAGCGTCTCGTGCGAGGACTCGCGTACGCGGGGCTCGTCGTGGCGGTTCTGCTCGATCCCATCCGCGCGCCGCTGACGCATCTGAAGGCCGGCGAGACGCTGCGAGCGAGCGCGGAGAGCGCCGCCGGCGTCGTAACGGTCGTCGACACCGGCGCCGATGTGCAGCTGCGGCTCGACAACTACTACGTGCTGGGAGGCAGCGCGGCCGAGCGCAACGAGCGGCGGCAAGGCCTGCTGCCGCTGCTGCTGCACCCCACGCCGAGGCGCGTGGCGTTCCTCGGGATGGCGACCGGCATCACGGCCAGCGCCGCGCCCGCGCTCGGCGTCGGCGACAGCACCGTGATCGAAATCGTCCCCTCCGTCGCCGCCCTCGCCAAGAGCCACTTCGGCCGATGGAATGGCGACCTGCTCGATCGGCAGGACGTGAGGCTCGTGATCGACGACGGGCGGCGGTACCTCGCGGCGAACCGCGCGCCGTTCGACGTCATCGTGTCCGATCTCTTCATTCCCTGGCACGCCAGCGCCGGCAGTCTCTACTCGCTCGAGATGTACGAAACGGTCGGCCGGCGCCTGGCTCCGGGTGGCCTGTTCTGCCAGTGGCTGCCGTTCTATCAATTGACCCGGGAGGAGTTCGAGGTGATCGCGCGCACGTTCCTGGCCGTCTTTCCGCACACGACGCTCTGGCGCAACGACTTCTATCCCAACCGTCCCGTGCTCGGCCTCATCGGCGCCAGGGAGCCGCTGACCCTCGACCTCGATCGCGTCGGCCGGCGGCTGGCCGCGCTGCCGGAGTGGAGTCGCGACTCGCTGCTGGTGGCGCCACGCTCGGTGGCGATGCTGTACGTCGCCGACCTCTCCGCCGGCCCCGACGTCATCGGGCCCGCGCCGCTGAACCGCGACGATCGCCCGGTGATCGAATTCCTCGCGCCGCGACTGACACGGATGGGTGCCGCCGGCGACAAGGATTGGCTCACCGGTGAGGCGCTCGCCGACTACACGGAGCGACTGGCGACGCGGGTGGGTGGACGAGCCGAGCCGGCGCTGCCGGCGACCCCGGACGTCGCGCAGGCGCGCCGGGCCGGAGCGGCGCTGTTCCGTTATGCGATCGCAGCGACCGGCGGGGACGCCGCGCGCGCCGAGGCGCTCATGCGCGAAGTGAGTGCGCTCGTGCCCGACGTCGTGGCCAGCGCGAACCGTGAGCTGGCCGACGCCGGCCTCGCCGACGTCCAGCGCACGCTCGGCTCGCTGCGCGTGGAGCAGGAGCGGCTGCGCCAGCAGCTGCAGTCGATGGAGCAGCGACTGCGCCCCGCCGGAGGACAGCGATGATCGAACGCCTCGTCATCGTGGTCGTCGTGGTGGCGATGCTCGGTGGCTGCGCCACGTCGAGCCGCGCGCCGCTGCAGATCTCCCGCAGCATCGCCGTGCTGCCCGCGAATAACCTCACCGGCGACCCGCTGCTCGTCATGGGCGCCGGTCTCATCGATCGCTATGTGCGCCGCACGGGCGAGGTCAGCGTCGGGGACGTGCTCCAGTCCGAGGCGCGATACCAGCTGCAGCAAAAGGGCTTCGAGGTCGCGCTGTGGCAGACGACGGGCGCGGCGCAAGAGCAGGCGCCGAAGAGCCTGGACGCAGCACTCGCGATCGCTCGGCAGAGCGGGACAAAGAGCAGCGTGCTTTATCTGGAGATCCGGCGCTGGGAGGCCGACGCGCCGACGCAGACGCGCTTCGTCATCGTCGGCTTGAGCGCCAGCCTGCTCGACCCGGTCAGCGGCCGCGAGATCTGGCACGAATACCGCGCGCCGGCGCCGGTGGGGACGCAGGGCACCATCACCGTCGAGGCGGCATACGTGGCCGCCGCGCGTAAGGTCATCGCTGAAATGTTGGCGCCGCTCAAGCCGGAGCCGCCTGCGAAGTAGCTCTCAGCCGCGGCGCCAGTCCACATGCGCGCCGAGGATGCGGTCGGCGACGAGGTTGCGCATCATCTCCAGCGTGCCGCCGCCGATGGCGAACATGCGCGCGTCGCGCATCATGCGCTCGAGCGGCAGCGTGCGGCCGTAGCCGGCGGCACCGTGGATCTGGAGCGCCTCGCTGGTCACCTGCTGCGCCGTCTCGGCGGCGAACGTCTTGGCCTTGGCGGCCTCGAGCGCATCCGGGAAGCGATCGCGGGCGCGGGCGGCGGCGCGGTGGATCATCAGCCGAGCGGCGTCGATCTTGATCGCCATGTCGGCGAGCTTCCACCGGATGCCCTGGAAGTCGCCGATCGGGCGGCCGAACTGCCGGCGCGCCGTCGCGTACGCGAGCGCCTTTTCGTAGGCGCCCTGCGCCAGACCGAGCGCCACGGTGGCCGCGCCGAGCCGCTGGCCGTTGTAGGCCGCCATCAGCTTCTTGAAGCCGTCGCCGGGGCCGACGAGCAGGTTGTCCTTCCCAACCTCGCAGCCCTCGAAGTGCAGCTCACCTTCGGGGATCCCGCGCAGGCCCATCATGAATTCGCGCTGCCCGATGCGGAAGCCGGGCGTCTCGCGCTCGACGAAGACTCCGCCGATCCCTTCGGCGCCGGCGCGCCCGCCGAAGCGTCCGTACACGAGATAGAGACGGGAGGTGCCGGCGCCGGTGATCCAGCACTTGTGGCCGTCGATGCGATACCCGCTGGGCGTCTCCTCGATCCGCGTTTCCATGTCGGTCGCGGCCGAGCCGGCCGCCGGCTCGCTGATCGCGATGGCCGGCTTCTCGCCCTCGAGCACCCACGGAAACCAGCGGCGCTTCTGCGCGTCGGTGCCGTAGGCGTTGAGCGCGCCGACCGTGCCCAGGTTGCCCTCGACGACGATCCGCCCGGTGATGCCGCAGGCGCGCGCCACCTCCTCGATGACGAGGATGACGTCGAGCAGGGGCCGCCCACCGCCGCCGTACGCCGTGGGCACAGTCATGCCCATGAAGCCGGCGGTCACCAGATCCTTCACGTTGTCCCAGGGATATTGCTCGGTGGCGTCCCAGCGCGCGGCCCGCTCGGCGAACGTGCCGTCGGCCAGGTCGCGAGCGCGCTGGCGGAGCGTCTGCTGCTCGGCGGTGAGCTCGAAGTCCATGCGGGCAGTGTAGCGCGAAGCCGGACGCCTTGACCCCGCTGTGCGCTCGCCCTAGGCTGCGCCTCGATGGCTTGTCCGCAGTGTGGTCAGGAAAATCCTGCTGCCGCGCGCTTCTGCAACGGCTGCGGCGCGCGTCTGGCAGCGGCGTGCCCGGCGTGCGGCCAGTCGAATCCCTCCGGCAGCCGCTTCTGCAACGGGTGCGGCGCGCGCCTGATGGCCGACGACGGCGCCGCGGACGCGCGCGGCGCGGGCGTCCACACGCCCAAGCATCTCGCCGAGCGCATCCTGACGTCGCGGACGGCGCTCGAGGGCGAGCGCAAGCAGGTGACCGTGCTCTTCGCGGATCTGAAAGGCTCCATGGAGCTGCTCGCCGAGCGAGACCCCGAGGACGCACGCAAGCTCCTCGATCCAGTCCTCGAGCGAATGATGGACGCCGTCCATCGATACGAGGGCACGGTGAATCAAGTGATGGGTGACGGCATCATGGCGCTCTTCGGCGCGCCTCTGGCGCACGAGGATCATGCTGTGCGCGCCTGTTACGCGGCGCTGCGCATGCAGGACACCATTCGGCGCTACTCGGAAGAGCTGCGGCGCAGCCAGGGTATCGAGGTGCAGGTCCGCGCCGGGCTCAACTCCGGTGACGTCCTGGTCCGCAGCATCGGGAACGATCTGCGAATGGACTACACCGCCGTCGGCCAGACCACTCACCTGGCCGCCCGCATGGAACAGCTCGCGCTCCCGGACACGATCCGGCTCACGGCGGAGACGCTGCGGTTGGCCGAAGGCTTCGTGCAGGTCAAGCCGCTCGGGCCGGTGCCGGTCAAAGGCGTCGCCGAGCCCGTGGAGATCTTCGAGCTGGTCGGGGCCGCGAGCGCGCGGACTCGCCTGCAGGCCTCGCGGGCGCGGGGGTTCACGCGCTTCGTCGGACGCGAGCCGGAGCTCGAGCAGATTCGCCAGGCAGCCGAGCAGGCCAAGGGTGGGCGTGGCCAGGTCGTTGCTGTCGTCGGCGAGCCGGGCGTCGGCAAGTCCCGGCTCGTCCACGAGTTCGCTCACTCGCACCGGACACAGGGATGGCTGGTGCGTGAGGCGAGCTCGGTCTCCTACGGCAAGGCGACGCCGTTCCTGCCGCTGGCCGATCTCCTGCGCGGATACTTTCGCATCGAGGACCGCGACGAGACCCGGGGCGTGCGCGCCAAGGTCACCGGCACGATGCTCACCCTCGACCGGGCGCTGGAGGACGCCGTGCCCGCCGTGTCGTGGCTGCTCGACGCCCTGCCGCCGGACGACGCCTTTCTCAGCCTCGATCCCGCGCAGCGCCGACGCCGGGCTATCGACGGCGCCAAGGGGTTGCTCCTGCGTGAGAGCCGCGTCCAACCGCTGCTGCTGCTGTTCGAGGATCTCCACTGGATCGACGAAGAGACGCAGGGCTTTCTGGACGCCCTTGTGGAGAGCCTGCCGACGGCGCCGATCTTACTCGCCGTGAACTATCGGCCCGAGTACCGCCACGGGTGGGGCAACAAGTCGTATTACCGGCAGCTGCGGATCGACCCGCTGGCGCCCGAAAGCGCTGACGAGCTGCTGCAGGGGCTGCTCGGCGACGATCCGTCCGTCCGGGCTCTGAAGCCTCTCTTGATCGAGCGCACCGAAGGCAATCCGCTCTTTCTCGAGGAAAGCGTGCGGACGCTCGTGGAAACACGCGCCTTCGTCGGCGAGCCCGGCGCGTACCGGCTCACGCGGTCAGTCGACGCCATCCAGATGCCGGCCACCGTGCAGGCGATTCTGGCCGCCCGAATCGACCGCCTGCCACCCGAGCTCAAGCGACTGTTGCAGGCCGCCTCGGTCATCGGCAAGGACGTCCCGGTGGCGCTGCTCGAGTCCATCGTCGAGATGGCCGGCGAGGACCTCCGGGGCGCGTTGACCGCGCTGCAGACCGCGGAGTTCCTGTACGAGACGCGACTGTTTCCGGACCTCGAGTACACATTCAAGCACGCGCTCACGCACGAGATCGCGTACGGCGGCGTGCTGCAGGATCGCAAGCGCGCGCTCCACGCCGTCCTCGTGGATGCGCTCGAGCGCCTGCACGCCGACCGGCTCATCGGGCAGGTCGAGGTCCTCGCCCATCACGCGATACGCGGCGGCCTCACCGACAAGGCGGTGCACTACCTGCGCCTGGCCGGCGACAAAGCGGCGGGACGCTCGGCGAATCGCGAAGCCGCGGAGTTCTTTGAGGCGGCCCTCGGCGTCCTCGCCGCGCTGCCGGAGACCTCGGACACGCTGTCGACGGCGCTCGACCTCCACGTCGCCCTCGGTCCTGTGCTGATCGGCCTGAAGAGCGCCGCGGCACCGGAGGTGGCCGTCGTCTACTCGCGAGCGCTGACGCTCGTCGAGCGTCTCGGCGACACGTCGCGCCGCTTTCTGGTGCTGTGGGGATTGTGGTTCATCGACTACACCCGAGGACGCTACGCGGCCGCTCGCGAGAAGGGTGAGCGCTTGCTCGAGGATGCGAGTGGCGGAGACGACACCGGCCGCCTCGTCGAGGCCCACCATGCGCTGTGGCCGACGCTCCTCGCCATGGGCGATGCGAGAGCGGCCGTCCCGCACATGGAGCGTGGCATCGCCCTGTACCAGCGGGAGCGGCACGCGTCGCAGGCGTTCCTCTACGCCGGCCACGATGCCGGCGCGTGCTGCCGATATCAGCTCTCGGCGGCTCGCTGGCTCCTGGGCTATCCCGACCGGGCCGTCGAGCACGCGCGCGACGCGCTGCGTCTGGCGGAGGAGCTGCGGCATCCGCATACGATCACGGTCACGCTGTGGTTCTCGGCGTGGCTTCAGTACCAGCGCGGTGAGCGCACGGCCGCCGCCGAGACGGCGCAACGACTGCTCGCGTTGATCGATGTCTACGGATTTGTCCCATGGGGCGACATCGCGATCGTCCTGCCGCCCGCCACCGACGCCACGCGCCTCGACGCCGCGTCGCTCGCGGAGCTGCACCGACGGTTGATGCTCGTTCCGACCGCGGCGTGGCGACAGGTGTTCGTGCTCTGTGTCCTGGCCGAGATGTGTCACGAGGCGGGCCAGCCTGCCGAGAGCCGCCGCGCCCTGGCCTCGATCGACGAGACCATTCGCGAAGCGGCGCTGGCGCCGGAAATCTGGCGACTCGAGGGCGAGCTCCTGCTCCAGGAGGGGGTCTCGAACGCCGACGAGGCCGAACGCTGTTTTCGCACCGCGCTCGATATCGCACGCCACCGCTCGGAGAAGTCGCTCGAGCTGCGTGTGGCGAGCAGCCTGGCGCGGCTGCTCGTCACACGAGGCCGGCGCGACGAGGCGCGCCGCGAGCTGTCGCAGGTTTACGCCTGGTTCACGGAGGGGTTCGACACGCGCGACCTCCGTCTTGCGAAGGCGCTGCTGACGGAGCTCAGCCCTACCTTTGGTAGGACAAGTTAGATGTGAATCGCCTGGCCGAGGGCGGCCAGCGTGGCCTCCAGCGCGGCCTCGGAGAGCGTGGGATGCGCGTGGATCGTGTGCATGATCTCGTCGACCGTCGCCTCGAGCGTACGGCCCACCGCGAATTCGTGGATCATCTCGGTCGCCTCGGCGCCGAGGATGTGCACGCCGAGGATCTCGCCGGTCTTCTTGTCGGCGATCACCTTGACGAAGCCCTCCGTCTCGCCCAGCGCCACCGCCTTGCCGTTGGCGGTGAACGGGAACTTTCCGATGGCGACCTCGCGGCCGCCTTCCTTCGCTTGGGCCTCCGTCAGCCCGATCGAGGCGACCTGGGGCCGGCAGTAGGTGCACGAGGGCACGTTGCCGTAATCGACGGGCCGCGGATTCTTGCCGGCGATGGCCTCCGCCGCCACCACGCCCTCGGCCATCGCCTTGTGCGCGAGCAGCGGCGCGCCCGCCATGTCGCCGATCGCGTAGATGCCCTTGACCGACGTCTCCATGGTCGGCGAGACCTTGACGAAGCCGCGCTCCATCGTCACGCCGAGCGCCTCGAGGCCGACGCCCTTCGTGCGCGCGCCGCGGCCCACGGCCATCAGCACCTGCTCGGCTTCGAACCGCCCGCCGTCGGTCTCGATCACGACGCCGGCGCCGCCCGGCTTCACCGCGCTCACCTTCACGCCGGTCTTGATGGTGATGCCGCGACGCGAGAGGCTGCGCGTGAGCTGGGTGCTGACCTCCTCATCCTCGATCGGCACGATGCGCGGCAGCGCCTCGAGCAGCGTGACCTCCACGCCATAGGAACGATAGACGTCGGCGAACTCCACGCCGACGGCGCCGGCGCCGATGATGACGATGGACTTCGGCTTGGCCTCGTTGCGGACGGCGCCGTTGGACGAGATGACGAGCTTCTCGTCGATGGCCACGCCGGGCAACGACTTCGGCTCCGACCCTGTGCCCAGGATGACGGCGCGGCCGGCCTCGAGCGTGGTGACGCCGTCCTTGCCCTTCACGTCGACGACGTTCTTCGACGTGAGCGACCCGGTCCCGGGAAAGAGCGTGATCTTGTTCTTTCGGAACAGGAACTCCACGCCCTTGGCCATGCGGTCGGCCACGCCGCGGCTGCGCTGCACGGCCGCCGCGTAGTCCGCCTGCATGCCCTGGACGGTGATGCCGAAGGTCTCGGCCTTCTCGAACAGGTGCACGATTTCGGCGTTGCGCAGCAGCGCCTTGGTCGGGATGCAGCCCCAGTTCAGACACACGCCGCCGGGCCGATCGTCCTCGACGGTGGCGACGGTGAGCCCGAGCTGCGCGGCGCGGATCGCCGACACGTATCCGCCCGGTCCCGTGCCCACCACGACGACGTCGAATTTTTGTGATGCCACGCTTAGACCAGTAACCTGAGCGGCTCTTCCAGGAGCTTCTTCACGTCTTGCAGATAGCGCGCGCCCATCGCGCCGTCCATCACGCGATGGTCGCACGAGATCGTCAGCGCCATGCGCCGGCCCACGCCGAGGCCATCCTCGGTCACCACCGGCACCTTGCGGACCGCGCCGACGGCGACGATCGCGCCCTCGGGCGGATTGATGATGGCGGAAAAGTCGCGCACGTCGAACATCCCGAGATTCGAGATCGAAAACGTCGCCCCGGACAGCTCCTGCGTGCGCAGCTTGCGCTGGCGTGCGCGCTCGGCGAGATCACGCGCCTCGACGGCGATCTGCGCCAGCGACTTGGCGTGTGCGTCGCGGAGGACCGGCGTGATGAGCCCCTCCTCGAGCGCGACGGCGATGCCCATGTGCACGCGGTGAAAGACCCGGATCGACTCGCCCTGGAACGAGGCGTTCACGCCGGGATGGTGCAAGAGCGTCAGCGCGCAC
>Ga0070698_100009650_pt1 | contig 10326 bp, 10 predicted proteins | sample KBSK1502metaG_FD_65477 | JGI IMG/M metagenome (GOLD analysis project Ga0070698, IMG submission 65477) | Corn, switchgrass and miscanthus rhizosphere microbial communities from Kellogg Biological Station, Michigan, USA - KBS K1-50-2 metaG | ecosystem: Host-associated > Plants > Roots >... | reverse complement strand
GATCATTTCATAGAGCACAGCGCCCAGGCTCCAGATGTCCGTGCGATGGTCTACGTGCCTCGCGCCTCGCGACTGCTCTGGTGACATGTAACTGACCGTGCCCATCACCACCCCTGGCGCAGTGTTCACGCGCAATCTGGTTTCCGCCTCGGAATCAGCGTCAGGTCCTGACCCAAGAATCTTCTCGACCGGCTTCGCAAGACCGAAGTCGAGTACTTTGACGATGTAGTCGCGCCGCCGCAGCATGATGTTGTCCGGTTTAATGTCGCGATGCACGACATGCGCTTCATGCGCCGCGTCGAGCGCCGCGGCGATCTGGATCGCGATGTCCAACACCTCGTGCAGTTTCATCCGGTGCGCACGCAACAGCTCGCGTAGCGTCACCCCGTCCACATATTCAGTGGCGATGAAACGCGTTTCGCCTTCCTGGCCAAATTCGTAGATGGTCAAAATGTTCGGGTGATTGAGCGCAGAGACGGTCCTGGCTTCCTGCACAAAACGGTGCATGCGTTTCGGATCAGAAGCAACTTCGGCCGGCAGCACTTTGATTGCCACAGTGCGCTCCAGTTCGGTCGTGTCCAGGGCCAGATAGACCTCACCCATCCCGCCCGCGCCGAGCTGGGAGCGGATTTCGTACCGACCGAGTTTCGTGCCGCCCGTTAGCATTGTTAATCCTTTAGAGGCGCGCGCTAGCGCCTGCCATTATTATTACGCTCTTCGCGTGTTACGTGGATAGCCCGCCTCTAAACGGTTACGATGGAATGCCCATGCGTCGCAGCAGATCGGTGAAGCGCGGGTCGCTGCGGATTGAGTCCCACACAGGATCATCTTTATAAAAGGCTCCGATCGCTCCCGCTGCTAAGCCACGTTCCAGCCACGTCAAAGCCTGTTCCTTCTCGTTCAAGGTCGCATAGATCTTGGCAATCCAGTGCGCCTCGCTAAGGTTCGAGCCTGACATGTCTTCCAGTTCTTTAATGACCTGGAGCGCCGGCCGATTGCTCGACCAATCGCACGGCTCGCATTGTCGAGTCCTTCAAACGCGGCTTGAACGTCATTTCGAACATCTACCAACAGATCTTCAACGCCCGCGGAACTTGGCCAAGTCTCAACGCCGCTGAACGAAGTTTTAACGCCGTCGGTCCGAGCCTTCAAATTGTTGAGTGCAATAAGATTTCGTTCGAGCGTTGAGAAACCAACCGATAGAGTCGCGCTCTCCGCCATAGTTGCTTTCAGGGCCTTTTCGCTAGCTTCCGTTCGGGTTGTTTTTCGCAGTTCGGTAGCGTGCTCTTTCTGTGCATCAGAAAGCATTTTTGGCACGGGTGATAGAACTTTGATCTGTTCTCTTAGGCTCGCTATTTCGGCTGAAACTCCTTCAGCCTCGGTTGTAAGGGAGGCGATTTGAGATAGCAACGACGATGACTTGTTCACCTCCGACGAAACCCCCGTTCTAAAGCTATCGATGATTCTCAATCTGCCAGCTGCGTGTAGTCCGACAGATTCAATCTCGTTCTGCGACAGAATTATCGGTCGAGGGTAGTCCTCTGTACGCCTTGGTCTCTTATCGTCGGAGTTTCTGGAAACAGTAGTTGCCGAAGTATCTGTTTTCAACGTGAGCGTGACCTCCCCGTTTCCTAAGACGGCTAAGGCATGCTCTCGCGCTGACAAATCGAACGTCTCGGTGTAACCCTTAACGCCGAGGCCAAACCTTATCAGTTCAATTATCGCGGTCTTGCCGACTCCGCGAGGACCAATGATGACGTTTAGCCCAGGATTAAAGCTTAGACTGAGACCGCTCAAGAAACCTTCGTCGACGTCGATTTGTTTTATGATCAAAATCTCCTACCTCACCGTCTCTAATGGCGTCACAATGAATCCTAGCAGACTTACCGAGCGACCTGCTTCCTTAGCTTGACGACTCAAGCTTCAAGGAGTACCTCAGGATGATTCTTGGCGATCGTTAACAACTTGAGTGCAGCGTCCCCCGGTTCTCGTGAACCTTGCTCCCAAGCCTGGACAGTCTTAGGGCTGATGTTCAGCATCATCGCAAATACTGCTTGTGAGCAGTTGAGTCTTTCACGTATTCGAGCAATGTCTTTAGGTGACATTGCCTTCGGCGGTCGGGGAGCCTGAATTCTAGTAACCTTTAGATCGCGGCGCTGGCCACGCTCGAAAGCAAGGGCACCTTCCATTGCCTCCTTGAGGTCGGCGAATGCCTTGTCACTCATGTAGTTTGTCTTGTTCGTCTGCACTTTGCGAGTCTTCTTTACTGCTTTCATCGCTATTGAATTTCCTTCCTGATCGCCTGGCTTAGCGCACCTATGATCTGCTTCTGCGGCCGTGACAAGTCAGACTGTTGGCCTTTGCTGAACAGGTACAGCAAGTGAATCCTACCAGCGTGTTCGAGGTAAAGATAAAGATATCGATAGCTGCCGCTCTTTCCCCGCGACAAAGCCGGATCGGCGACCCTGGCTTTCCGCACGCCATGCGTTCCTTTCACGATGTTGCCGCGCTCTGGATTTTGAACGAGGTCTGATTGAATGTTTACTAAAATCTCGCCCGACAGTTCGCCCAGTTGTTTGGAAAAGGCCTTTGATTCAACAAATTCAAACCAGACCGTATCGCCGTCGCCCGACATTGCCCGACTATACTACTGAGTGGTATATTGCGTCAAACTTTTGGAGCGGTTATCGACATGAACTTTCGGTTTTTCAGCGGTGGCACGTGGGACATTCAAAGGGTAAACCCTCCCTGGGGTGAGCGACCATCGATCTATCAACACATTCTGAATCACACTCGCGCGGGAGAGCCGGGGCTGGGCGAAAAGGGTGATCTGCTCCCAGATGACGACATTATCAGGGGTGGAAAGGAGATCCGCTGGGCGCCAGGGGCATTTGACGGAGTTTTTGGCCATCACGTTGGTAGTAGCGAAGCTGCAGAAGTAGCAAACAAGATCCTCGAATCATTTCGAGCACTCACCAAAAAGGCTACTGACGAACGTGCGAGTTCACTCTACTCACTGCTATTGGAACAATCCGCTCTGGCATATGTGGACCATCTGTTAGAGGGGGTGGTTGCTGACGATGATCTCGATGCGGAAAGAATACACACCATTGCGCACTGGCTGGCTATTGGTGCCGCCGACCGGGAACCCATCAAGTGCGCCATAGCACTGCTAGGAGCTTGTCACGGTGACGACGATCGCGATCTCCTGCTCACTCTCGGACGACACGAGGAGTTCACGCTCTTCTCGGCTGTCGCGCTGCAGAACAATGTCGAAGAACCGGAGTTATCGCTCTGGGCGCTTGCCTGTTTGGTAACTGGCTGGGGCCGCATCCACATCATCGAGCGGCTGGCTGAGACCAGGGATAAGCAGATCAAGGAGTGGCTGCTGCGCGAGGGATACGAGAATGAGATCATGCACGAGTACACAGCCCTCATCTGCGCGAAGACTGGAGATCTGTTGTCTGCCCTCCGCCGACCTGAACCGGATGGAAAAGTTTTAAAAGGTGCCGGTTCGATCCTAACGGCCTTGATACAAGGTCGTGGTGGGCCCACGGAAGGCATCGATGCATATGCGGATGGTGCTGAAGCAACAGAGCTCTACCTGACTCACTTGCAATCGCGCAATCTTGATCTTCAGGATCTAGTCGACGTCAGCGTGATCGACCAGTTCCTTAGAGAAGAGTCGGGTGAAGCCAAAGATCCGGCTCTTGGTTGGCTTGAAAGGAACGCGACTTTAATCCGATCGACGAGCACGATTTTGTCTAGACCAGATTGGGAACGAAGGGTGCGGGAAGGACTCGACAGCGAAGATCAGAAGACGTTCTGGACGGCGACAGAAGCAGTGCGCTTGTTGGGTCTTGACGCCTGGGAAATCTACTTCGAACGTCTAAAGCGCGGTGAGGACCTTTGGTATAACGTGATGCAGACCAGCGATCATGGACGAGTTGATCAGGTGATCCAGTTTGCGGAGGAAACGCTTCCGTTGAAGGAGATTGCTTCTGGACCGTCAGACTCGCTAGGGCTTGGTCCGGATTTTCAGCACCACAACGCACTCGATTTTGTTTTGCAGGAACTCCGGCGATTTCCTGGCAAGGGGTGGCCACTTATACGATCGGGCTTGCAGAGCCCGACCGTACGTAACCGGAATATGGCAGTCCAGGCGTTGGCTACGTGGGATCGGATAGTATGGCCCGTGGAGGCGGAAGCGTTATTGAAACGCGGGATAGAAGTAGAACCTAAGGATGAGACTCGAGCAATAATGATCAAGTCTCTTGCGGGTGAATCCCATGAGACAAATTGACATTGAAGGCTACACCCCTGACGAAATTCTTGATCTGCCAGATGAGCAACTTGATGCTCTCGTGCTCGCAGGTGAGCCGCTTGTGTTTCGCGCTGGGACTGCGGAAATCCTTGGAGAGTTCAGAATCAAAGGCGCGAGTCTGATTGTCGAACTCGCGCAAATCGATGGCGGCGGCGAAGGCGTGCTTCTGACACTCACGTCGCTGGCGCACAGATATGCAAGGCAGCGGGGTTTGAAGAAAGTCGAGTGGGTGGTGCACGCTCTCAACTGTGCCGAACCGAACCTTAAGCTTCGCCGCGTAATGGAGCGAAGAGGCTTTCAGATAATCGACGTTGAGGGCGTCGGCAAAGCCTACTACCAAGTTCATGAACTCCGATGAGAGTGGGCGTCTCCTCTAACTAAAATGGATTCACAAGTGGTCGAACAGTTTAAGGTTCGCTTAGCGCAAACTATTTTCTGGTGTGCGCCTCGCGCTGACAAAGTGAAGCCTGCAACATCGCTGCGCACAACGGAGTTGCGCCCGCGTCAGTTGGAGGAAAATCGTTCTTCAGCAGTCGACACATTAGCTCATGCCAGAGAGTTATTTGGCGGTGTAGACATTAGAAACGCTACAGTCCCGAGCGGCCTTGGCGGCGGGCGTCTCCTCATTTATTTCCCGAACTACGATTTAGCTTGCGGTGCGGCTGAACAAGAAACCGCGGGATTCTTTGACGTAATCAACGTGCCTCCCTGGGATACGTGGGTTGCCTATTTTCAGGACGAGCAGCGCAACATTGATTCCTTTGACACCGAATATCTGATTGCGTGGGTCCCTCCTGTGTTTGTCGACCTAGCGAATGAGGGAATTGCCGTCAATCCGGAGCAGTGTATTCAGTGGCTCTCAGATACTTCGGTTGAATTGGCAAGAGCTTTGCGAGCGGAGAATCTGTTAGAAAGTGACAAAACATTGGCGACGGTAAGCCCTCACATAGGCGGGTCTTCAGGGTCATCCGGCTCGCTAAGAATCTCATTCGCGGTTCGTGAAGACACCAAGCAGCCTCTAACTGAAATTATCGCAATATCAAGATTGCTGACCTTCGCGATCGTGCTAATGGTATCGGGGCTCAGCACCAGTTCATTCTTTTTGCTCAGCTTTAACAGCGCTAATGCCGCGTACACTCGACCACTTGCATTAAAGCCTCTCAGGACATTCTCAACTAGATCGACTCGTTTGGCGTTGAGTAGCCCATCGATAGCTATTTCACCATCGGTATCGCCGACCGCTCTGTTACCAATTGGTGAGGTCAGGTAGTCGAAGGACTTTTTCAACTCGTCGGGAATCTCCACACTTTTCATTTCACCCAGCTCTGCCGAGACTGAAGATCGATAGCGCTGCAAAACAGCGTCATTCGTCTCCGTGTGGACTAGTCCTGTGTCATTCACTTCGAAGGTCGGACCATGATTCTGTTTCCACAGATCGATGACGCGTTCACTGATTCGAGGCCAGCTTTCCTGGCTCCCACGTATTCCCACCTTGTAAAGACCGATACTGCCTCTGAAGACGAATCCTTCAATATAAAGCGATGTATACCCGTGGCCCTTTGCGATATCGAATTTACTTGCCCCAAACCCGAGGTCCTCTTCTTCACCATCGTCTCCCACATCCAATATGTCCCTGATTCTTTGGGTTGTAAGCGGCGCAGGCGAGCCGAGTAGTGAGACTAGTTCGATGGATTTGTAGTCTTCGGCGAGCCACTCAGGCCGCAAAGGTTCCTGCTCTCGCCCAGCATAGGACTCGCGGCAAACGAGTAGCATGAGCGAGGCGACAAACCAGAAACGGAAACCCTTCATAGTTGCTCCTTGTCTCGAACGCAATTTCTCTTTTTTAGACACCTCGGAAGACAACATGTTCCTTGCTCATCAGCCACGGGAACCTGAGAAAATGGATTAGCTTTTTTCAGTTCACACCCTAAGCTCGTGTCTCGTTTGTCAACAAATCGTTTACGAACGAGACAGGACTCTCAGCAACATCTCCTAACTCGTTGATGCGATGAATGTAGACAAATGAGACAAGAGGTCTACAAACGAGACGTTTTGTCGACAACGTAGAAAAAACGCGAAAACCCTTAGGGGTGACGTGTCTAGAAAACTTCAGGCGCGCAGCGCCTCGTCGCCCTACACGTTCGATTGGTTGTCTCTTACGATGAGTTTTCCTGTTCATATGGAAGCGAAGGAAAGCGTCAATAGCTCGAGTGGGTGCATTGTTCTTTTAGAAGCGATGAGCAAGCGTAACTTTTTTTGACGAACGTCACTTTTATTGACGCTGCGTCACCTTTTTTGACGAACGTCAACTTTCTTGACGCGTCGGACTGGTGACAAGCAACTTCAATTTGGAGACGAAACCTCACACACAGACGCGGTTTGCATTCTGAAATATGAGTTGCAAATGCTCGCAACTAAACGGCTGAGTGACTCTGCAAAACCAGACAACGATCAGGCCACTCTGTTCGTGGCACACTGGTTGAAACTGTCCACAGCATGAGTACTTTTCGCGAGCTTGCAACGGGCCATAACGCAACTGATGAGCTGGTTGCACAACTGGCTCGCATCTACGAACGGGCCCAACAAGAAACGTTGGCGTTACTCCAATCTCAACCCACGGAACAGCTCAGCTCACCCGTTCGTGAATGGATGAATGCGACTCAACTTGCCGAGTACTGGCAGCTCTACAACGACAAGAACGAACCAACTACCGCCGGGATATTGAAGTGGTCAAAGCGTCCTACTGATCAGTTCCCACTTCCGCATGCGTACATGGGTGACATGCTTCGATTTAATCGAGACGAGGTTGATCGATGGGCGCATGAAGAAGCTGAAAGACGACGAGTACAGAACGAAAAGCGGCGCTTAAAGATCGCTTGATTGAAGATCAAAAAACAAAGTCATCAAGTGACAGCAAGAGCCTCCGAGATTAGAATCCGAGCCACTTTGACGGCTGCGATTCCTAACCGAAGGAGGAAGCAGTCGAATGGCAATTTACAAACGATACAAAGGAAGAAGGGTCAAGCGCTCGGATGCTGATTGGGACAAAGGTACCTGGTGGATTGAGTTTAGTCTGCGAGGCAACTATGTCCACGAGGCGATTCCCGGTGCACGAACTCAGGCTCAGGCTGAACGAGCTGAGAGCCAACTCAGAGAAGCGATCTATGAACGGAAGTACGATCCCGGTAAGAAGCTCTTCTCTGAATTTGTCGATGAAGCGTTCTTACCATGGTCGAGGGCAAACAAACGCAGTCACAGCGAGGATGAACAGCGCTCTGTTACGCTCAAGGATTTCTTTGGTGAGAAACATTTGCGGGACATCAAGCCAATGATGATTGAGAAATTCAAGCGGGAAAGGTTGGCCACGCCGACCAAGCACGACACGGAGGAAAGGCCGAGGCCGCGCACTCCGGCGAGTGTCAACCGAGATCTGGCTTGTCTCTCAAAAATCCTCTCAATGGCTTTTGATAATGAACTGATCGACTCGAACCCTATGAGGCGTGTTCGCATGCTGAAAGAGAGTCCGAGTCGCGAGCGGTTCATTACTGCAGACGAAGAGAAGAGATTGTTTGCGCATCTCACTGGACGACGAGATCACATCCGCTCCGTCGTTACCATCGCTCTTAACACAGGGATGCGGCGTGGACAGATTCTCGGTTTGCAGTGGGAACACGTGAACTTTCTTGCTCGGACGATTTTCATCGCTAGAAGTAAGACTGGGAGGAGTCGAACTATTCCAATGAACGACATCGTCTTCAAGGAATTGATGATGCTCAACCAGGATGCTGGACCGAAGGAGTTTGTGTTCAGCAATTCCCGCACGGGCATTAACATCGACTCCATCAAGACAGGCTGGCGGCATGCTTGCGAAGACGCGGGGCTCGCGAATCTCAGGTTCCACGATACTCGTCACACCTTCGCAACGCGTCTGACGGCGAATGGCGTTCACGAATGGGATATCAGAGACTTGCTCGGTCACATGTCGGTAGGAATGACGAGTGTTTACACGCATCAGACGCCGGCGAATCTGTGTCAGGCAGTCAATACGCTTGGTCAGAGTAAGCTGGGCAAGGTCGTCAGGTTTAAAAGGGAGGAGCGCATGATCTCTTGGGAGCGTGTAACTGAGGCAAACCCGACGCTAGCGCGTGACGGTACTGACTTCATGACACGCGCATCGCACCAACTTCGCGCCATCATGGCTTTGCCGAGGTCTCAGGGAAATTAACCAAGCGCAAAATCGACAATCTACAATCGGCAATCGACAATGTCTTTGGTGCCCCCGCAGGGATTCGAACCCCGAACCAACAGATTATGAGTCTGCTGCTCTAACCGTTGAGCTACAGGGGCACAACAACTTACAGGTGGTCGATTTCTAGTGTAGCGGAATTTGTAGCGACTCCCTCTCTTTTCCCACCTTTTCAATCGCCTCTTGCTTCAGATTTGCGAAACGCTCGAAGGCGCGTTCCTGCCCTTCCGGTGTCGGGTGAACGTAGCGTTCTGAGATAGTCACGCTGCTATGACCCGCGATCTTCTTAGTTGTGAAAGCATCTGCGCCAGCTTCACCGAACCTCGTCAAAAAGTGTGGCGCAATGAGTGTATCACGCAGTCATTCGGAAGCTGCAAATCGTCCATAAGCTTCTTTTGAAGGTGATGGTATGAAACAATAGCTTCGCGGTAAAACGGATCGGCAGCCGTCTGATTAACTTCGGCGAACTTGGTCTTTGAGGCCGCATAGCGTTTAAGAAGGTTTGAGTTGGCGCTGCGACTCAGACTTTGAGTTTTTCGCGTGAGCCAGTGCACTAAGGGGTGGGGACGACGAGTGAAAAGGGAGCGGTTGGAGTTACAACCTTCCGCCCCCTCGGAACTCCTATCGTTCGCTATTACGGCCGGTCAAGTTTGACTGGGCCTGGGTCCGGGTCCGGAAACGGCCTGATATTGGGCATCAGCTTGTAATAGTCAATCGGCAAACGATAGAACCTGTTTCTCGCCTGCACCCATGCAGCGCCGTACGTAATGTTGTTGCTGTTGTAATCGATCCACATATAACCCGCCATCCCCCAGCCCGTACCCCACGAGTTCTTGATCAGCCAGGCATGTTGACTATCATTCCAGCCGATCAGTGTGACCCCGTGATTGATTCCATGCGTCGTGTCATGCTCATTGAAGACTCCTGTCGTGTACGCTTGGAAGGCGCCCGACGCCAGAACCGCGACGGCCAGCGGGCCACGATCGCAGAGCGCCTGCTTCGTCTCCGTGACGGACGGAATGCCGCCGCTAGGAATCACGTAGGCCCAGGCGACGGCACGATAAGGAGCACCGATACTTGTATTGCAAGCGCTGTTGCTCGCCGTATAAGGATAGCTGGCCTCGGTCGCATCGCCGTGGCCGATGAGCCAATCAAAAACGCCGGCCCACCATCCTCCACCGCAAGTGCCGGCACCGCTACAACTCAACGGGTCCTGCTCTGAAGTGTCTTCGAGAGTGTTGTTACGGATTGCATGACTGCCCTCATAGGCTCCTTCAGCTGCGAAGGCCCAACAACTGCCGCATCCATCCTGGTTCCTGACAGGAGTAACCTTGCCAAGATTTCTCCAGTCGAAGGTGGGAAGATTCGCGGAGCATCTGAGCAGCAACTCAGGGAGGCGGCGGTTGACTTTGAGGTATTGGTCTCTCGCTTCAAGGTCTAGATGCAGCAGCTTGGCGCCAACTTCGTTTTGACGCCTCGCCTGATCCGGCAAGTCGGCTGGTGCTTGCGTCCCGGCTAGCTTGTCGAGGCTTTCGTCCAGAGCAGTCGTGTAGCCCACCTCGAAGGTAGGTTTCCGAGCCTTAATCTCTTGGCGCAGCGTTGCAAGCCGCTGCTTGATCTCTGGCGGAGCTTGTTTTTCGCGCTGAGCGTAATCAACCTGAGCCTGCAATTGCTCGGTTCGACGCTGCGCAGTGGATGGAAAGCTTAACGATCCGGCCGACAACAACGACACAAGCAGGATGGTGAGAAGAAGTCT
>Ga0070698_100009649_pt1 | contig 10326 bp, 13 predicted proteins | sample KBSK1502metaG_FD_65477 | JGI IMG/M metagenome (GOLD analysis project Ga0070698, IMG submission 65477) | Corn, switchgrass and miscanthus rhizosphere microbial communities from Kellogg Biological Station, Michigan, USA - KBS K1-50-2 metaG | ecosystem: Host-associated > Plants > Roots >... | reverse complement strand
CAAACTACCAGATGAGTGAAGATGAGGGGTATGCGCCTGCGGCGCAGATGCTGATATGTTTTATATTTCCGGCGAGCGTTCAAAAAAATGCAGATTCAGATGATCGACGACAAACCTGAACCCCGACCTAATCGCGAACACACTGGCGTCCAGTTCTGCAAGCATTTGTGATTGACACAAGCCGACATTGAAATTGGGTTCCAAATCATCGGGATAACGCATCTTGTACGTCTTGCGAAGAATCCTCAAATACCCTTCGTGCAGCGGTGCGAAACCGTTTCCTTTGAGCTGCTCGTACAACTGCACGACATCATGCGTTCGTTTGAACTTCAAGCCCCTAACCCGCACTACCGCCTTGAGGTATTTTTCTATCGCGGTGTTCGACAGCACCGCCCCTTGAATCAAAAATCCATCCAACAACAATTTTCTGGCGCAGACGTAATCATCATCTGCCCAACCCACCAAATGCACCGCCTGCAATCCTACTGCGCCTGACTGTTTAGCTTGCCACATAATCGACTTGACCCCCGAACAGTCGAGCATACCAAACAACGTAGCGAATATAAAGCGAATCTCGTACCCTGCTTAGGTGTGGCCTCTGGTGACTGAAAGGCTCAAATAGATTTCGTTCCGCGAAGAGATTCTCGGTTTGAAGCGGCTCGTGGTTAAATAGGGACGCCCGGCAGCTAACCGGGCGTCGAAGATTTGCTGATGCAATGCGATAGGTAGAAATTAGATGCGGAACTCATCAGCCAGCCCGCAAGATACTCTTACCTACCATCCCATACAACTTGAAGCGTACCCGTGACACCCAAATTTGTCAAGGGTACTAGCGAGCCGTTTATCGGACTTCCTACTTCCCTAGAAACGGCGTGCATTCTTCGATCCTCGACAGGAATTTATTATGACTATCAATTGGATATGCGGTAATAAACTTCAAATTGGCGTTCCCATCTTCCGCGACCACAACGACAAAGTAATTATCCACCGGCCCGGAAGCAAGAGGTATCGAAGCTATCGCAAAATAGAGGTATCTCCGCCGAAACTTGCCTTTAATTATTTCGTCGGCCTGATAGATGCTCCGCGTATTGCTTAGAACCTGTCGTATCCAAGGAAGTCGTTTGCCCCGAAGCGGTTCATAGTTCTCTGCCGCCATTACGTGCTTCCCAGTGTTTTGCTCTTTATACAGTGACAGAAGACCGTGGTCATCAATTTCGATAGGTCGGTCGTACGAGTCCTTGACAGTCCCCAGTATCGATGCTGAAAAGTAAGAGACGGCTGTATTTTCGGGGCATCCTGCAAAGTTGGAATGGAGCGCCCCGGTTGAGACAAACCTGTGAATTGATGAATGATAGAAATCTACCAAGACCAAAGCGGAAGTTATCTGGCCAACTTTCAGTTGCGACTTTCTTAGTCGTTCTTGCCTATAGTGAATGATCTTCGCGGCGTCGTAGAAGATTCGGACACAGCGCTCGTGATTATCTTTGTGCAAGACGCCGGAACGAAGTAACGTGTGGAACTTTTCGTGTGTAATTTTGCCGAACACGTAGCAATTATGTCATATGGGTCGAATTTGTCGCAGGACGCGAAGGATTATTCGAGCAGGTCCTTCAACTCTCGATACAAACCATACGCACCCGCTCCAATAGCGGCCTTACCCGCTATGGAGCGGGGTACCTTTCAAAGATTTCGCGTGGTGATCTCCACCCGGCACCTACCGGGGAGTCGGAACATGTGTTGCGTCCAAACGTGACGCAAACAATCGTTCCTGCCACGCAAACGTCCGTCTGAGCCTCGAAGGGGGCTATGGGCGGGTACGACCTAGGCAGACCCGGCATCCTCCTAACGTCCCTACACGTTGAGAGAAAATTTTCTGTCGAGACCCTTCGCGTGGGAGGGGAGAAAATTTCGGGACGGTGATGCTCCCGGTTTTGCTTCCGGCTCTCGATTGCTTACGCAAATCCGTGCAAAAATCTGTTTGACAAAAGATGACACATGTGCGAGAATGTCATCTAAGGAGAAGCCCCCATGAGTCCACGAGTCAAACCAGTTCAACGCAGCCGCCGTTGGAAGAAGGGCGACATGCAAGGCATCACGCCTGAAGATCTTCAAGCGATGATCAAGGTTGCGAAGAAAGATCGCTACGCGAAACGCAACGAATGCATGCTGTTAGTTGGCTTCTCATTTGGGCTTCGTGTTTCAGAACTGCTCGAACTGAAGATCGAAGACGTTGACCTCGACAACGGCCAGGTTCACCTTGAACGTCGCAAGAATGGCAAGACCCACGATCCTGCGATCTCCAAGGCACTACAGCGCACGCTGAGGGCTTACATCAAGGAACGCGGCGGAAAGCCGACTGATTACCTGTTTCCGTCTCAGTGGAACAGCGACAAGCCGCTGAGCCGTGGCTTCTTTCACAAATGGTTCAGCCGAACTGCTCAGGAAGCGGGGCTCGATGTTGCAAAGCAGCACCCGCATGCTATGCGTCATGGGCTCGGCTTTACGATGTCGGCTGCTGGAATGAATCCTCAGACGATTGCTCAGGCTCTCGGACATCAATCCGCTAGAATGGCTCTGCAGTTCTACGGCTCCGTTACGGATGCGGTTGCCGACCAAGCTCGGAAGGAGACCTTCTCTAAGTACTCTTGGCTGTAACCTTTTATGTGGATAGCTAAGGCCGTTTTGCTGTTTCTGATAATTTGGGCTGCTTGGTATGTCGGCTGGACTGTAATCTTTACCGCACTGGACATCGGCCTCGGTCACGCGTCCCTACCAGTAACTATCGGAGCGGTTGTCGCCCTGCTTTTAACGGGGAAAATCTTGGAACGTGCGAAGCGGAAACGAAACTAGCGTGGGTGCGTCAAATGGATAATCCCGCTTTTTGTGCCCGCTCTCCGAGGGTGACAGTCTCACCAATTTTGTCACCTTTCTTGAAAAACGACTGACGGAAACAAGGGAGTTAGCTCACCCTTCGCTGAGGGCGAAAAGACGTATTCTGTCACCTTTTGCCAGAGTCGGAGCCGACTGTGCGCTACCCTACGATCTGACCACGGTTCCGGCCCCCCGCTCACGATCTGACCGCGACAGCACGCCGGCAGAATGAACGCCGCCTGGCTCCGCGCCGGCGGATGGCTGAATCGGCTCTTCCCCAGCCTCGCGGCGGGCCGTCGACAAGCCAGTCCCAGTACTCGGAGAAGTCGTTCCAGCGGGCTTCCTAGCCCCAAGAACGGGTATCTGGGCATGGTTTCAAGGACATGTGGACGCGTCCTGGCGCGTCACGCGTCTTGTCACGGCTTTTGTCACGGCTTTGACGGACCTAACCGTAAGTAAAATAAGTAGGTTACAGGGATTGGGACAGAAAATCGTCGTTTTCAGCGTGAAAGACAGCTTTCTTAGGAGATTGCCTGACCACTGCTCCGCCCGGGCGGCCCGCGATCTTCAACACTGAACGTTGAAGAAATGACGTCATGCGTGGTCCCGTCCGTGTCCTAGATACACGGAACGGGAACCACTTTTGCATTTGAGGCGCACAAGTGGTTCCCACGGTGGTTCCCATTTTCGGCCCGGGAACCACCTTGGCTGGAGACCATGATTCCAAAGGACTTACAGCACTGCACGACTGGTTCCCGTCGTGGTTCCCAAAATTCGCTCGGGAACCACTTGTGCAAACCGTGCAAAAGTGGAAAACGTCGGGAACCACCGGGAACCACCTTGGGGAACCACTTGTGCAAGCCTGATTTCGGCCCCTAAAACCCGACGCTCACGCCTTCACCCGGCGCGGCATCCGTCACGCCATCCGTCACGCCATTGAGGGAGACGACTGGGGTAGGCTCTGGCGTGGAGGAGGTCTGCTCAACCTGTCCGGCCATCACCAGACCCTGAGTCCACCTCTTGCGGGTAATCATCTTACCCCTCGCACCCGGGGCAGGCTCTTCGACTTGTTTCCATCCACCATTACGCTTGCAGAACCCGCGCACCAACTCGCGCTTCATCTTGAGGAGGTTCACCAGATCGTTGAAGCTGATGAACGGATTCTCGCGAAAGATCGCGGCCAGCATCTTCGAGTGGTCGTCCTTGACGGCGGCGTGGCCGATGTAGCCCAGATCGCCGGTCTGGTCAATCACCGAGATGATGGGACCCGTCTCACCGGTCTTGGCCTTACGCTTCAACTGTAGGCGGAATGGTAGAGGCGGCTCGAAGTCGCGAGGTTTCACGCATACGACCTCGATTTCCTCCGGTCCCTCACCTTGAGCGAACAACTTCTCGTCACGGCGAAAGGCATACACAAAGTCGGCCATCGCGCCGAAATCTCCCGTGCCGCGCAGCGCATTCTCCAACGTCAATTCAGCGGCATCCTTCGTAGCCTTCGGGCTGTGATGTAGGAACAGAACGTTCGCGCCGATGGAACGGAGCATGTCGGAGTCCTGAACCAAGTTATTCTCTTTCGCTGCGTTCTCGTCGCCACCACGGAAGAATCGCACCGCAGTGTCAACGATTACGAGCACGTCGTGCTTCACGCTCAGTTGCTGAATCATCGCGACGGTCACCGGGTCAGACAACGGTCTGGTGACGCCCTGCGTGATAGTGCGATAACGGAACAAGTTTTTGTTCTGCGTGATCTTCATCTTGCCGAGACGACGCTTGAACGAGGCGTCAGATGCTTCTGGAATGAGATACAGCACCGCAAATGGACGCTTCACTGGAAACATGCCCCACAGCGGCATACCACTGGTCAACGCCTTAGCGACAGACAGTCCAACCCAAGTCTTACCTGTGCCGCTCAACGAACCGAAGAAGCCCACGCCCTTCGGCATGAAGCCCTGAATCAGCATCGGCAGTTCTTCCGGCTCTGTGCCGTCGTACGCTGGGAACTCCTTATCCAACAGTTCCGGCGTAATTTCGGCAGGCTGCGAGCCGATGCCCTGAGTCAACAGCAGACTCTTGTCCTGACCTTCCTCGTACAACTTCATGGAACGCGCAACCTGTCTGATCTTGTTGTCGTCCAACGGGAGTTCGCACTCGTTGTACGCCATACGAATCAACACAGGCTCGATCTCTTCCGGCGTCAAGCCAATGCCGCGCAAACGGCCCGCTCTCGATACGAGCCACGGATGAATCTGCCCGTGTGGTATCAACGGACGGTCAACCTTCGCAAACTCGGACTTCTCCGCGACCTTCTCGTCTACAACCTGCTTCAACAGCCAGTCGAGCAGATCACCTGGCATCGGCACGACTGGATAGTCTTCCGCGACCTCGTATGCCAACCCGGTCTTCGGATGGATACTCCCGATTGACGCCACGTATTGGTTGTGAACGCGAAGGCTGAACAAGCCGCCTGTCTGTGATTCTGGAATGTTGCTTTGGAGCGCGATAGTCTTCGGCGTCTGCTGGAAATACCAATGGCCCTTCGATATGCCACTGTTTGGAATAACGGAACTGCGTACCAACAGCGTCTTCGGGAACGGCTTTCCCGTTTCACGCTCATACTTTTCACGAAGGTTGATCGCGCCGTCCTTGTCAAGAAACAGCAAGCCCCCTTCCCGTTGCTCCGCGTACACGCATACGTTTGCGTTCGGTTCCTGCATCCCCCACGCGTGAATCTGTGTCGGGTCGTTCGACTGCATCTCCAAAGGACGCGGCACCAATTTCGCGTGGACGCCCTTCTTTTTCGGATAGCATGGAGCCACGCGCCAGTCTCGACCGATAAGCGGTAACGCGATGGACTCGAAGAACGTCAATGATGGCTGTACATCGCTTGACGTAGCCTGTGACTGCGGCTCTCGCGCATCGCCTGCCGCGGCCACTTCGTTGTTGTAGTCGTCGTAAAACTTTCCGATAGCCTCTCGCGTCAATCCAGCGGCGATGAGCATGCCGTAGACTTTTTGCTGAACATCTTGGGGGTTCGGCTGCGCGTCGTCGAACATCTTACGCGCCTCTTGCAAGGCAGTGGTGGTCGCGCTCATCACGCACCCGCCTTGTCGCCTGCGCTTTCTACCGAGGCTGACTCGATTGGCGTAACGTTGACCGCTTGCTTGCGAAGACCATATTTGCTTGGCGGAGCGAGTTCGTATGAGACATGCTCCCCGACTTTTGGTCCTCTTGCACCGCAATAAGCACTGATGTGAAAAAAGTAAGTGATTCCTCCCTCATCAGGCTGAATAAAGCCGCAACCTTTCTTTTCAAGGAAGATTGCGATAGTTCCTGTGTCCATCTTCGTATCCTTAAATGAATTGCCGTTTTCAGTCCGGCTAGACCACCTACCTTTCCGCGCATTCGGCATTTGACACTGTGGTCCTTCGCCATTTCGCGCACTGCAACTGCTACCTCGAAACCTTCGTCTTCACCACCGTTGCTCTCTCCATCGCGACGTAATCGCGGGCGATGTCCTGCGGCACTTGGCGAAGAACGTTCTCGCCCACGTTCCAGTTCGCGTTCTCTTTCAAATAGCGGCAACTCTTCAACACCGCTCGCAACGACTGTTCTTGCTCAACGGACAAACTCTTGAAATCCAAGTCCACAACGCACCCTGCCTCGGCATATAGCCTGCTGAAATTTCCAGCCGCGTGCCCGATTCAGTGCCGGGATGCGAACGTGGTCTTACACTGCTATTGAACTTCAACGGTTTTGACTATGATTACTTGGACAACTCAGGAGACTGCTCCTGCGTCGCCGCTTTTCAATGCCGCGTCCAGGAGATAAAGTTGTGTGGAGACCGCCGCCAACAATCGGTGAGAAGCCGCCTGTCTGTCTGGGTCTTCCGAATAAATCAGGATTCGACGAATTCCACCCGAATCAATCTCGATGGACAATTCAGTGTTTTCCATTTTTAGTACCTCCCTCTACCTATTAGAGATTTTTGAGTTTTCGTTCAACCTTTACTGAAAACAAAGGAGTTAGCCACAGTTAGCCGCCGTTTTCAGCGCAGGCCGGCGACCCTTTCTCGCTTGGCTTGACCTGGTGATATGGTTAAAATGACGGACTTCTGCGTCTCCAAGGCGTCAATCTCCATCACAGTCTCCTTGACGCCCTCCTCAGCCTCCAACCACGCCCTTAACTGAATTTCAGCCTGGGGGCGCACCTTGCGGGTAATGCGGTTTACTACTTGGCGTAGGCGTCCTTCATCGAACCCACGCTGTCGGGCGGCGGAAGTTACCGCAACGCCGCCGACAAGAACATCGTAAGTGGCAGCAATGCGCTGGTCGCTCATTTGGGAACGTCGCAACGTTTCGACGACCAAATTCTCGATGAACTGCTTTTTCTTCTCGTTCAGTTGCTGACGCAGCATTCGCTTCAAGTTATCCAAGCGAGTGAACACCGACATCTTTCGAGTCGCCCACGACGCAGTAAAGACGAGTCGACTCTCAGGCTTCCCCAAATGAATCAGGAAACGGCGTGTTTCTGGCGGCACCTCGCGATAAATGTCTTCCACTGGCACGGAATTACGGTCCATCAAACGATTTTGCCAATCCCTGACTGGTCGTGCCTGTCCCGTGTAATGCAACCCTGAAAAAGCAACTCGAATTCCGCCGACATATTGGCGGCGGATGCGCTCATTACGTAATTGCTTGCGATTCGCAGGTCTGCGAGGTACCCAGAACGGCTCTGGCTTCGACTCGCTCAAATCTTCGTCGATGATTGGCAGGAGTCGGCTAATCTGGCTGTGCGTTTCAACTACTTCACAGATTCTGCTTTTGTGCTGGATTGTTTTACCTGCGCCGAATAGCACGAGACGCAGCAAGTATTTCTGTACTGGATTGAGGTCGGTGGTCATGCCGCCTCCTTGCTGCGCTCGATGAACTTTCGGAGGTCGGCAGGGTCAATCAGATACTTTCTACCGATTTTGATGAATGGGATTTTCCCGTCCCAGAGAAGACTGCGGACTGCCCACACAGTTGTGGAGAGCGCACGAGCGGCTCCGTGGATGTCAAGCAGGAGAGGTTCAGGAATTACAGAGGGAGTGGAACTGTGTTTCTTCGACGCCATAGACACCAACTCTTGTGAGTTGTGCCATTGGCACCGAAGTTCCCCATTTGGTTCGTGCTATGGGCTTCTTGAAGATCGCCAGCCGTAAAGTTTATGGATTCTGTCGGGCGTCTCTCCCACGACTTTCCGCTTACGCGGCGACGGCGACCGTGGCTTTCCTGACAGGACCCTTCGTTGGATGAAAATCTTGAACGAACAGTAGCACAGAAATGTCAATTTGTCAAGTGTTACCTAACGCCGTCAAAACCATGCCTCATCCAAATCAAGACGGCGCAATTTTTCACCGAGATTTTCACTAACCGAGTCAAAAACAGCCCAATTTTGGCTAACGACGTCTAACGCAACTTGTTGGAAATACGATGGAGCAGAGGGAGTGTGGAGAATCCAGAGTCTGGAGTCCTACCAATTGGACGACCTCCCACCCGCTTGCGAGGAAGAAAAAGGAATCGCAGCACGTTCCCGAGGATCGGGACAGCCACGATTCTACTCTTCTAATTTAATCGGGAACGCTGGGTGCGTCAACAAAGCAGGGAGCTAGACAATGTGCCAAATTCTGACGAAATAGCAAACAACCAGTAATTGCGGCCTTCGCGCATATCCGTGCTCACGGAGCGGGTCCCGAAGCCTGGGCAGGACACATTCAGTCGAGGTCGTGATAAACTCTGCGGCAACGAATTTAGGTCGGATGAGACTTGGCGACGCAGCAGCCGCAAATCCAAACTAGAATCGAGGCGAAACGCCGCGAGAGTTTTTTCTATGTCGGCATGGCCATCCTTGCCGCTGCTGTGGTCTTCGCAGGATTCTCGCGCACCTACTATCTTCGCAATCTTTTCGGCCACCCACCGCTCAAGCCGCTGCTCCACTTGCACGGTTTTCTGTTTACCTCCTGGATTTTTCTGCTGATCGTGCAGGTCTCGCTGGTCGCCTCCAAACGCGTAAACATTCATCGGCGGCTGGGAGTTGCCGGTGGAGTGCTCGCGGCGATTATGGTGATTGTTGGCACGACAGTCGCCATTCACTCCGCAAGGGGCGAATTTTCGCCAGGTGGCCCGGATCCCCTTGCCTTCTTGTCTGTGCCCCTATTCGACATGCTCGTATTCGCGATTCTTGTCGGAGTCGCGCTCCTGTATAGGCGGCAGCCCGATATTCACAAGCGTCTGATGCTGATCGCTACCCTTGCCCTTCTACCCGCGGCGATCGCGCGCTTCCCGGGTGCTTTCTTTGAGCATGGCGGTCCGCCTGTGTTCTTTGGTATCGCCGACCTTATCCTTCTCGCATGCGTCGTCTACGACACCATCACTAAGCGCCGGCTGCATCCCGCGTATGTCTGGGGCGGGCTGCTCCTGGTTGCCTCGCATCCGCTCCGCATCCTCATCAGCGCCACAGCCGCCTGGCACGTGTTCGCGCACTGGCTGACCGGAGTCTGAAACCCAGGTCACGAAAAAGTCGATTTCGTAGTGCCATTCAGCTGAGGGATTTATTCTCCCAATGACGAAACATGAAGGCGAGTCCAACCGCAACCCCGAATAGATGAAAAGCGCCGCACTCAGTGCCATCAGCAGATTGCTGGGCCTCAGATGCCATTTCAGTGTCGATCTCTTTGGTCCTTCTCATAATTGCTCTTTGAAACTTGATCTGTCCAACGCCGCCAACCGTTGATTACGCCGGCCAGAAAAACGAGCAAGAACACAACTCTAAACAATAAGAAGACCTCCAAATGCCCAGAACCATTTAGGAAGACTCTAGGAACCAAATTAGTCCTCACCTCACACTCAATCCTGGCCCACCTCCGACGCAACGTTTCGAACCAACTCGGGTTCGTTGCCGCCAGTGTCCCGTCCGAAACGAATAGCTACGAAGAAGGCGAGCGAATCATCTGGCGTTTCTGCATGATGAATTCTTCGCCGCCCCAGGTGATGCGGTTGGAAGCAAAGCTGGCAATCCAGACCACGAAGTGAATAGCATCGCGCACGGGCACAAGCCAAAGTTTTCGCCGCAACACGTCGTCGCGGACGCCCCACACGCCAACGGTCCATGCCATCGCAAGTCGCAGAGCCAAATACGCGAGGAGATACGCGGCAGCGATCCAACTCTGGGGAGCGATAAACGCTGCGAGGATGGCCCACGGCAGGCCATGCGTGAAGATCAGTCCAAGATAAGAAAGCGGGCGGCTGAGCCGGACCGTTCGCGCCCAGCGCACTTGATGGTCCCAAAAGCTGCGCGCGGTCTGTGCGGGATACATGGTCCAGACCAATTCGCGCGAAAGCCTGATCCGGCCGCCGGCTTTGCCGATGCGATATCCAAGCTCGTAGTCGTCGGCGAGCATATTGGTAATCGATTCAA
>Ga0070698_100009647_pt1 | contig 10327 bp, 8 predicted proteins | sample KBSK1502metaG_FD_65477 | JGI IMG/M metagenome (GOLD analysis project Ga0070698, IMG submission 65477) | Corn, switchgrass and miscanthus rhizosphere microbial communities from Kellogg Biological Station, Michigan, USA - KBS K1-50-2 metaG | ecosystem: Host-associated > Plants > Roots >... | reverse complement strand
GCGCTGGGTGAGCTGGGGGACCCCTCGGTGCTGCCCCGCCTCGATCGCTACTTCGCGAACGCGCTCGTCCCCCTCATCGCGCTCGAGGAGCGGCGCGTGGCCTATCGCTCGCTCGCCCTCTATCCGCCGGAGGCCCGGCGGCCGCTCGTGGAGCGCGGGCTGCGGTCGCGCGATCCGGAGATCCGGCGGATATGCGAGGCCCTGCGGCGCGAGCCGGCCCCGCGGCCGCGGGAGGCGGACGCGTGACGTCGGTCCCGCCCCCGGCACCTCGCGACCGCCAGGTCCTGGAGCGCCTGATCGTTCACATCGCCGCCGCCATCAACACGCGCGCGCTGTACGCCGCCGCGCATCCCCGCGTCGGTCAGGCGGTCCAGGCCGTGCTCGACGACCTGGCCTCGCTCTCCGGGCGCGAGTCCGTGACGTTCTTCATCGTGGGCGACGACCTCATCGCGGACGATCGCCCGCTGCGGCGGTCGGGCATCTACCAGCAGAACTTCGTCCACGCGCTGCGGCGCCGCAAGGTGGAGCGGCTGACGCTCGTGCGCGGGCTGGACGCCGCGCAGTGCGTCCAGTTCGTCTCCGTCATGGCCGCGGGCGGCACGCCCGCCAGCACGCCCAACCTGATCGTGGGGCGAGTGGAGATCAACGTCGCGGAGGGCGGCGCGGGTCCCGGCGTGGGCGGGACCGGCACCGCGGGCGGGGGCGGCGAGGGCCGTCCGTTCGCCGTCCCGCTCTCGTCGGCGCTGGTCGACGAAGGGCGCGAGGCCTTCTCGCGCTTCCGGACCGAGAAGAAGACGAGCCTGCAGAAGCTGGAGGAGGTCGTCTGGAGCCTCATGGAGACGCTCGCGCGCTCCGCGCACGACGTGATCCCCTTGGCTCCGCTCAAGAGCCACGACGAGTACACGTTCGTGCACTCCGTCAACGTCTCGCTGCTGGTGCTGGGCCAGGCGCGGTCCTTCGGTATCCAGGGCCCGATGCTGCACGCGATGGGCCTGGCCGCGCTGTGCCACGACGTGGGCAAGCTCAGCGTGCCCCTCGACGTCCTCAACCGTCCGGGCAAGCTGGAGGGCGAGGACTGGAAGATCATGCAGAGCCACGCCGAGGTCGGCGCCTGGCAGCTCGCGGCCATGGACGACGCGCCCGCCTGGTCGGTGGTGGTCGCCTACGAGCACCACCTCCGCTACGACGGCCAGCCCACCTACCCGCTGCTGCTGCGGCCCCGCCGCCCCACGCTGGCCTCGCAGCTCACCGCGCTCGCCGATACCTTCGACGCCGTCTCCACCGTGCGCCCGTACCAGAAGGCGATGACGCGGCCGGCCGCGCTCGAGGTGCTGCGCAAGCGCGCGGGGTCGTTCCTCGACCCGATGCTGGTGGGGAACTTCCACCGCCTGATCGGCGCCGACCTGTCGACCGAGCCGCCGCGGCCGGCCTGACGCGCTCCCGCGCGCCGGCTCAGGCGGGCGGCGGCGGGGAGGCGGCCAGCCGCGCGATGAGCCCCGCGGCCAGCGCCGCGCGCTCGGGCAGGGACGGCAGCAGCACGTGCTCGTCTTCCGCGTGCGCGCCGTCGCCGTCGCCGCCCAGGCCGTCGAGGGTCGGCCGGCCCAGGGCGCCCGCGAACGAGGCCTCGCTGGCCCCGCCCGAGGCGACCTCGGAGAGCGGCAGGCCCAGCTCCTCCGCCACCGCCTTCGCGGCCGCGTAGACGGCGGCCACCGCGGCCGTGCGCTCCAGCGGCGGGTAGTGGAGTCCGCCCGACAGCGAGAGCTTGACCTGCGGGTCGTGCGGGCGCATGGCATGGAGCGCCGACTCGAGCCATCGGCCGTCCTGCGTGGTCAGGAACCGCACGTCGATCTCCGCCTCCGCCAGGTCGGGCACCACGTTCGAGCGCAGGCCGCCGCGGATCACGCCCACGTTGGCGGAGACGCCGCGCGCGGGATCGGTGAGGCGCGAGACGTCGAGGCACTGCCGCGCCAGCTCCAGGATCGCGTTGACCCCGCGCGAGAGGTCGGCGCCGGCGTGGGAGGCGCGGCCGTGCGCGCGCAGCGTGAACGAGCCCGAGCCCTTGCGCGAGGTCTTGACCGCGCCTCCGGGCCAGGCGGGCTCGAAGTCGAGCACGACGGCCGAGGCCGTCATCTCCGCCTCCATGAGCGCGCGGTAGGGCTCGCAGTCCACTTCCTCGAGGGGGGTGAAGAAGACGGTGACGGGCGGCAGCGGACCGCGCGCGCGCAGCGCGCGCAGGGCGAACAGGGCCACCACCAGGCCGGCCTTCATGTCGTACGCGCCGGGCCCGTAGAGCCGATCGCCGTCGATGCGCACGGGGCGCGCGGCCACCGTGCCCACCGGCCACACCGTGTCCAGGTGTCCCAGCAGCATGACGGGGCGCGCCGCGCCGGCGCCGCCGGGAGGCTGCGCGCGCAGGATGGGGCCGCCGCCGTGAACGGGCACCAGCTCCGTCGTGAGCCCTACCGCGTCCGCCTCGCGCGCCAGGCGCGCGGCCAGCGCGGCCACGGCCGGCGGGTCCGTCGAGGGCGACTCGATCTCGCAGATCTCGGCCAGCAGGCGCGCCATCTCGCCGCCGTGGGCGCGCGTCCAGTCCAGCAGGCCGTCGAGCGACGGGGAGGTTGCGATCGAGGTCTCCACCGGCCGCGGATCGTTCTTCACGCGTGCGCCTCGCCCAAACACCAAGTATAGAGTGCGCGGCGGCCGGGAGTCCTCAAGAGAGGCGGCCGGTGAAGACGCGCGTGTCGTACTCGAAGGCCACCGTGCCGCCGCGCGCGTGGCCGGCGAAGAGGTCGGGCAGCGCGGCCAGCATGGCCTCGCGCCGCGCGTCGCCCGGCTTCGGGGTATAGGAGCTGGAGAGGAGCCGCTCGCGCAGGCCTTGCAGGTCGAAGTCCTGCCGGTTGTCGAAGCAGTGCTCGCGCCACGGCTCGGCGCCGAAGAGCGCGCGCAGCGAGGACGGCTCGGCGTAGCGCTCGCTGACCTGCGCGTAGTCGGTCGACCAGTGGCGCACGAAGGCCTCGTAGTCGCGCAGGAACGGCGTGGAGTCCAGCCGGCGCAGGTTCCACACCAGGGCCACGCCGCCGGGCGGGCGCAGGATGCGCAGGAACTCCGCGCGCGACTCCGGCACCGAGAACCAATGGAAGGCCTGTCCCGCCGCGACGAGGTCGACGGAGGCCGCAGCGAGGCCCGTGGCCTCCGCGCGGCCGGGCACGGCGCGGAAGCGGCCGGTCGGACCGAGCCAGGACTCCGCCACGGCGGCCATGGCCGCGTTGGGCTCGACCCCGTAGACGAGGTTCCCGTTCTCGACGAAGAGCCTCGAGAGCAGCCCGGTGCCGGAGCCCACGTCGGCCACGACGTGATCGGCCCGCAGTCCGAGGTCGGCGCGGATGGCGTCGAGGACCTCGCCCGGATAGCCGGGACGAGACCGCGCGTAGTCGTCCACGCGGTCGGTGAAGCGGCCGGTGGGATCGCGGGGCTCGCCGGTCATCGCGCGAGACAGCATACCGTGGGCGAGCGGCGGCTTGATTCCGCGCCGCGCGGGGTTACGCTTCCCTCCGATGAGCGCGGTCGCGATCCCTCCCGTGCCGCCCAGCCCGCCGGGCGCGCCCCTTCTCGGCCACATGCTCGCCTATCGGCGCGACCCGCTCGGCTTCCTCGTCCGCACCGCGCGCGCGTACCCGGGCGAGGTCTTCTGCTACCGGCACGGCCCACGCCAGGTGTACTTCCTGAAGCATCCCGACCTCGTGCGCGAGGTCCTGGTCACGCGGCAGCACGAGTTCGGCAAGGGGCTCGGCATCCAGTGGGCGAAGCTCTTCCTGGGCGAAGGCCTGCTCACCAGCGAGGGCGAGTTCCATACGCGCCAGCGCCGGCTCGCCCAGCCCGCCTTCCACCGGCAGCGCATCGCCGCCTACGGCGCCGACATGACGGATCACGCGGTGCGCGCGCGCGAGCGCTGGTCGGCGGGGCAGGTCCTGGACCTGGACGAGGAGATGATGCGGCTGACGCTCGCCATCGCCTCGACCACGCTGTTCGGCCAGGACGTGGAGACCGACGCCGACCAGGTGCGCGAGGACGCCGCCACCATCCTCGGCCAGTTCCTGCGCTTCGCGATCCCGTTCTTCAGCCTCATCCAGAAACTGCCCCTGCCCAGCAACCGCCGCTTCGCGCGGGCGGTGGCGCGCCTGGACGCGCTCGTGTACCGCTTGATCGCCAAGCGCCGCGCGGAGGGCGGCGACCGCGGCGACCTGCTCTCGCTGCTGCTCTCGGCCCAGGACGAGGAAGGCGGCGGAGGCATGACCGACGGCCAGCTCCGCGACGAGGTCATGACGCTGCTGCTGGCCGGCCACGAGACCACCTCGAACGCGCTGACCTGGACGTGGTACCTGCTCTCGCAGAACCCGGACGTGCAGGAGCGCTGGCGCGACGAGCTGCGCGCCGTGCTCGGCGGGCGCACGCCCACCGTCGAGGACCTGCCCGCGCTGCGCTACACGGAGATGGTGATGGCGGAGTCGATGCGCGTCTTCCCGCCCGCGTGGGGCGTGGGCCGTCGCTGCCTGGTGGACCTCGTGCTCGGGGGCTATCCCATGCCCGCCGGCGCGATCATTGCCATGAGCCCGTACGTGATGCATCGCGACGAGCGGTTCTGGCCGGAGCCGGAGCGCTTCCTTCCCGAGCGCTTCACGCCGGAAGCGCGCGCGGCGCGGCCGCGCTTCGCCTACTTCCCGTTCGGCGGCGGGGCGAGGAGCTGCATCGGCGAGCCGTTCGCGTGGATGGAGGGCATCCTGGTCCTGGCGACGCTCGGCCAGCGCTGGCGCTTCACGCTCGTGCCGGACCAGCGCGTGGAGCCGGAGCCGCTGATCACGCTCCGCCCGCGCTACGGGCTCAGGATGCGCGTAGAACGCGCGGGCTGAGATCCCGGGAAACGTAGAGCAAAGCTAGCCGCGCCCGACCCAGAACGGCCGGTAGTAATGGTCCGCGCGGGTCGCGCGCGGCGCGCGCGGCGGGCGGCGGAAGGCGGCCTCGATGCGCCCGCGCAGGTCCTGCGGATTGTCGAGCGCGTCGAAGAGCGCGCCCACCGCGAACAGCGAGACGAGCGCCCCCGCCACGATGACGAGGGGCAGCAGCAGCACGACCAGGAATCCGCCGACCTTCTCGATGATCTCGGGCATCAGTGGATCCGCGTGCGGCCGCGGAAACCTTCCTCGTAGGTGTGGAAGAACTGCAAGCCCTCCTCGGGGTACTGCCAGCAGTAGTATCCGGAGCCGCTGTCGAAGTCCACCAGCCAGAGCCCCTTCACTTCGAGGCCCAGGGCCATGACGTCCTGGGCCCAGCGCGTGACGAGCGCCTCTACCTGGGCCTGTGCCTGCTCGGTCGTGGGCGCTTCGGCCGACGCGGAATCGACGGCGCGGTAGGCGGTGTCCGTGATCCGGCGCACCTCGGGCAGCAGGCGCACCGCCTCGTCGTAGGTGAACCGCCTCTTGTCCGGCGCGGCGCTGTCCGCCATCGCGAGGATTATAGCGGAGGCTCCGCGGCCGCGGCCTTGCCCTCCTCCACCGCGGCCGATAGAATCCGGCCACTCGCCGGCACGCGGACCACACGCCCGGGGAGCGGGCGCAGGAGCGAGATGGGTCGAGCCCGACGTCACGCCCGGAGGCGCGTCCGGGGCGAGGCCGCCCCGCGATGACCGCGAGCTTGACCGTGCTCGGCGGCCCGCTGGCCGGCACCCGTTTCGAGATCGACGCCGCGGCGGACGAGATCCTCGTCGGCTCCGACCCCGACTGCCGCTTGTCCCTCGACCTGCCCGGCGTGAGCCCGATCCACGCTCGCCTGTGGCTCGACGACGCCGGGATCACCGTGCACGACACGCGCAGCCCGCGCGGCGTCTACGTCAACGACGCGCGGGTCGAGGGGGAGGCGCCGTTGCGCGACGGCGACGTGCTCTGGCTCGGGGCGCCGGGCGACGACGCAAGCGTCAGGATCCAGTACCGCGCCCGCGAGGAGGGCGTGGCAATCGAGGAGCCTCCGGCGATCATCGACGACGTGCCCGCGGCGGGCGCTTCCGCGGAGGACATCCTCTTCGGTGAGCCGGCGGCCGCCGCTCCCACGGACACCCTCGCCGATTTCGGCGAGCTGCTGGAAACCGCGCCGGCCGCGGCGCCGGCGCCCGAGCCCGAGCCGGAGCCCCAGCCGTTCGAGCCCGGGCCCGAGGCGCTCGAGCCCGCTCCCGACCCGCCCCCGGCCGCCTCGGAAGCGATGCCGGAAGAGGCGATGTTCGAGCCGCCGGTCGTCGCCTCCGAGCCGGAGGCGGGCTTCGGGCAGCCGCGGGACGACGTGTTCTTCATGGAGGAGCCGCCCGGTGTCGAGCCGCCGCCGGCCGAGCCGCCGCCCGCGTTCGAGCGGCCGCCCACAGCCGAGCCAGCCGCGGAGGTCGCCGCTTTCGTCGAGGCGGAGCCCGCCGCGCGCGCCGTGGTCTCCGCCGACGAGACACCCGCCTTCGTGACGGACGACGAGATGCCGTTCGTGGAGCAGGCGCCGCACGAGGCCCAGCCGGCGGGGGCTGCGCCGGAGGAGGACCTGTTCTTCGTCGAGACCGACGCGCCACCAGCGGTGGCCGCTCCGTCGCCGCCCCCCGAAGCCACTCCGCCGCCGGCCCCGCCTCCTCCGTCTCCGCCGCCGCGCGCGGCCAGCACCGCCGCGCCGCCGCGGTCGCCCCGCCGCGCCGGCCCCACGCCAATGCCGTCGGCGGCCCTCGACACCGACGACGAGGCCCCGCCGGCGCGCGTCCGCAGCGCGCCGCCGCGTCCCGCTCCGGCCCGCCGCGGCTCGTCTCCGCCGATCGCGCTCCTGGCCGGAGGAGCGGTCCTGCTCGCCGCGCTCGTGGCGGGCGGCCTCTGGGTCATGCGCTCGTCACGCCCGCCCGCGGTCGCGTCGATCACGCCGGCACGGGTCGGCCTCGGCCAGGGCGTGACCATCACCGGCGAGCACTTCGCTCCGACGCCGCAGGGCAACCTCGTCCAGTTCGCGGGCAAGCCCGGCCGCGTGGTGGACGCGTCGCCCACGCGCCTCCAGGTCGAGATCCCGGAGCTCGACGCGCCTCCCGGCCACGACACGCCGGTGCCGGTCGTCGTCGTGGTGGACGGCCGCGAGTCCAAGCCGGGCTCCGTCGCCGTGTTCCTGGCCCCGCGCATCCATGGCATCGCGCCCAGCGTGGCCATGCCGGGCGAAGACGTGGTGCTCGCGGGCGCGGGCTGGGGCGCGGGCGCGAAGGTCCAGTTCGCGGGCCAGCCCGCGGAGGTGCTGGACGCCTCGCCGACCTCGCTCAAGGTGAAGGTGCCCGCGCTGGACCCGACCCCGGGCAAGGAATACCCGGTGACGGTGGCGATGGGCGCGGACACGTCGAACCCCGCGCCCTTCCTGGTCGGACGGCTGCCGCTGCTGCTCTCGCTCACGCCCACGCCGGCGGCGCCCGGCGACCTCGTCATCGTCGGGGGACGCGGGTTCGACGCCAAGCCGGCCGCCAACGACGTCCGCGTGGGCGGGACGCGCGCGCTGGTCGTGTCGGCCTCCGGAAGCGAGCTCAAGATCGTGGTGCCGCGCGTGGCCGCGGGCTCGTCGCCCGTCGAGGTGCGGGTGGCGGGCACGGAGAACGTGGCAACCTCCACGCTCGCCGTCTCCGGCCTGCCCGATCCCATCGACTTCCACTTCGTGGCCGAGCCCTACGAGGACGCGCCCGGGCACGATCATGCCGTGATCGCCACGGGCCTCGGCCCCGCGTTCGTGCTCAGCGGGACACCGGGCAAGCCGGCGGCCGTGCGGGCCTTCGAGGTCGAGCACCGTCTCAACGAGGCGGCCGGACCGCTCAAGGCCTCCATCGACGCCGACGTGCGCGCGCGTGGGCTGGACGGCAACCCGATGCTGGTCCTGCTGGGCAGGGACGCGCCGCTGGTGGACGTCACGCCGGAAGACGCCGCCGGCTACGACGAGGATTGGACGGGGGCCAAGGGCCGCGGCGGCGCGGTGACGCCCGCGCGCCTGGCCACGTGGTGGGAGGCGGTGGCGCGCGACCTCGTGCTTCTCCTGGTCCGCGGCGAGAAGCCGCACTTCGCGGCGGACCTCGCCCCGGAGGGACGCGTCTTCGGCGACCTGCACCAGCTCGCGCGCAAGTCGGTGACCTCGGGCGTGCCGCGCCAGGTGGTGGCGGACGCGAAGGGGCTCCGCGATGCGGTGCGCATTGCCGGGCTGCGCGTCCCCTCGGCGGTGAAGGTGGCGCTGCCGGAGACGTCGGCCGCGGTGGCCTCCACCACCGAGCCCAGCACCGCGCCGGCGGCGCCGGCGGGTCCCGCCCTCAAGCTCGATGGCCATTGGGCGGGGACGGAGAGCGACGCGGACGGCGGCGGCACGAAGTACCTGACCATCGTCTTCTCCGGCGCCACCGGCACGCTCACCTACGAGCGCGCGATCAGCGTGTCGCAGCCCGTCATGGGCGTCGAGCAGAACAAGGCGTCCATGCGCTTCTTGATGCAGACGGGCGGCGGGCCGCGCTACTTCCAGGGGAAGTGGGATGGCCAGAAGATCACGGGCACGATCTCGGCCGACCAGGCGGGCAAGATCCCGCTGGGCACGTTCGAGCTGACGCCTCGATAGGCCCTAGGCGATCGTCACGTCCCGGTTCAGATACACGTCCTGGATCGTGTTGAGGAGCCGCACGCCCTCCGCCATCGGGCGCTGGAACGCCTTGCGGCCGGAGATGAGGCCTGTGCCCCCGGCCCGCTTGTTGATCACGGCCGTGCGCACCGCCTCCGCGAAGTCGTTCTCGCCCGAGGCGCCGCCGGAGTTGATGAGCCCCGCCCGGCCCAGGTAGCAGTTCGCCACCTGGTAGCGCGTCCAGTCGATGGGATTATCGGAGGCGAGCTGCTCGTACACGCGCTTGTCGATCTTGCCGTACGGGCTCTCCTTGGTGGACAGGGCCAGGTAGCCGCCGTTGTTCTCGGGCAGCTTCTGCTTGATGATGTCCGCCTCCAGCGTCACCCCGAGATGGTTGGCCTGTCCGGTGAGGTCGGCCGAGAGGTGGAAGTCCTTCTCCTTCGTCTTGAAGGCGGGGTTGCGCAGGTAGCACCACAGGATCGTGGCCAGGCCGCGCTCGTGCGCTTCCTGGAAGGCCGGCCCGACCTCCTGGATCTGCCGCGTGGACTCCGGCGACCCGAAGTAGATGGTCGCGCCCACCGCCACCGCACCCATGTCCGCCGCCTGCTTGACGCGCGCGAAGAGGATCTGGTCGTAGCGGTTGGGGTAGCTCAGGAACTCGTTGTGGTTGATCTTCAGGATGAAGGGAATGCGGTGCGCGTACTTGCGCGCCACCGCGCCCAGCACGCCCAGCGTGGAGGCCACCGCGTTGCAGCCGCCCTCGATGGCCAGCTTCACGATGTTCTCGGGATCGAAGTAGGCGGGGTTCTTCGCGAACGACGCGCCCGCCGAGTGCTCGATGCCCTGGTCCACGGGGAGGATCGAGAGGTAGCCGCTGCCGGAGAGTCGGCCGTGCCCGAAGAGCTGCTGCAGCGAGCGGAGCACGGGGACGGGGCGGTCGGAGGGGATGACCACGCGGTCCAGGAAATCGGGACCGGGCAGGTGCAGGCTCTCGCGCGGGATGCCCTGGCACCGATGCTCCAGCAGCGCCCTCGCGTCGCTGCCGAGCAGGTCCTCGATGGCCTTGAGGCCGCTCGTCTCCATCGCCTTCGCCGTGCTCATGGACGCTCCTTCTCTCTCTCTAGTTCAGTCGGCTCGCCTTGTGGCGCAGGTCCGTGATCTGTGCCCGGAGCGAGCTCGTCTCCGGTGTGCCCGGTCTGGCCGCCACGTAGGCCTCCAGGTCGCGCGCGGCCAGAGCGTAGCACCCCAGGCCGGCCAGGATGAGGCCGCGGTCGCGGACCTCCTCCGCGGCATCGGCCTCGAGCAGCACCAGCAGCTCGGCCGTGCGCAGGGCGCGCGCGAGGTCGCCCGCCTTGACGTAGATGACCTTGAGGTTGCGGACCGTGCGCGACAGGATGGTGCGCGGCGGGCACGGGACCAGCATCTCCGGCGCCACGCGCACGCGCCCGCCATAGATGCGGTCGAGCCGCTCCTGGCAGTCCTCTTCGCTCAGCACGACCCCGCCGTGGAACGGGTCCACCAGCGCCTCGCCGCCGGGCGTGGTCACGCGCACCACGAAGTGCCCGGGCAGGCCCACGCCCCGCACGTCGATGCCCGCGCGCCGGCCCACGGCCATGTAGACCGTGGAGAGCGTGATGGGGATGCCGGTGCGCCGGTCGAGCACGTCGTTGAGGAAGCTGTTCCGCGG
>Ga0070698_100009644_pt1 | contig 10328 bp, 3 predicted proteins | sample KBSK1502metaG_FD_65477 | JGI IMG/M metagenome (GOLD analysis project Ga0070698, IMG submission 65477) | Corn, switchgrass and miscanthus rhizosphere microbial communities from Kellogg Biological Station, Michigan, USA - KBS K1-50-2 metaG | ecosystem: Host-associated > Plants > Roots >... | reverse complement strand
TAATCTTCACAGGTGGGATACGAGTTTTTCATGAACGGATCGATATGATGACCGGCAACATGAATAGATACGACGCATGAGAATAAACAGATTTAACTAAATAAAAAAAGGCTGCACCTTGCGGGAACAGCCTTACTTCTGCTTAGGTGGAAGGAATGGTTTACATTTTTATAAGTCGTATAGTCTTAATGTTTTTGCCTTGTCTTATTTCTGCCATATACACACCGTTAATGTATCGTTCACCGAGCTTTAATGTTTCAAATGGCTGTAAACTTTGTTTTTCTTCTATCAATCTTCCTTGCGCATCAAATATTCGCATACTTATCTTTTCATTGCTGCCGGTAATTACATTCATTACAAAACCTGTGGAAGATGGATTACCCAGCACTTTTACATCAAATAGCTCGTCTTGTACAGCCTTCGCTTTAGTTACTTCCTGCTGAGGTGTGCCGGCACTTGATCTTGTTATAATACCATTTGTAACCGTAAGCTGATAGCAGCTATAAGAGGTACCACTGTTTACTTTTACAAAGTAATTACCAGAAAGACCCGTATAATGCTTATAAGTCGCTGATGAATCTGACGCAGCTTTTATGGTTGTACCATTTGACAGTGTTAGATAATATGTAACACTTAATGGCGACTGTGTCAACGCTACTGTGTAGCTACCAGTCCATGCATTGGCGCCATTCAGTTTGAAATAATCTATATCTCCATTTACAGCTTTTGCTGAAACCGGCGTACCAGTGACCATAACAGTTGCACTGTTTTTATTATTATTATTTTCGTACCCATCTTTTCCGTCGTCCTTGATGATATAACTTTTGAATGTGGTACATCCTTTAAAATCTTTTACCCATACAGTATCAGGTATGCCGGTTGACGTGCCTGCCAAACCCTGGAACAAGCCGGATGATTGATAACTGCCATTATAATTAAGTTTATATTGATAGGGTGATGTGCCCCCGCTAACTGACACTTCAATTACACCCATACCGATACATCCGTTCACGTCAGATTTGCTGACGGGAATCAATACCAATGGAGATGGTTCTGATATAGCATAAGTTATATTTTGTAATTGACATCCGCTTCCGACATCTGTAATTGTAACCTTATACGTATTACCGGGGCCAAGATTAAATCTGTCCTGCGTCGTCGCAACTCCATTATTCCATGAGTAAGTGAATCCGCTTCCAGTGCCACCTGTCACCGTAAGATCAATTGATCCGTTTGCATTGCCAGAGCATGTTACGTCAGTTATGTTAGCGGAAACATTTATTGCAGCATATACTGGTACGTTTACATTCAGATTTTTAGAACATCCATTAGCATCTGTAACTGTCAAAATATAATTACCTGTAGCAAGACCACTAATATTCTTTTGTGTACTGATGTATCCGCCCGGGCCTGTCCAACTATAGCTAAAACTACCTGAACCATCTGAAGCAGTAACGGTAATTGAACCTGTGCTCTGACCTGAGCAGGTACTTTGAACGCTGCCCAATGTAACTACCAACTGTGCTGGTTCAGTGATTGTCTTAGTTACAAATCCTGTGCAACCATTGGCATCTTTTACAGTGACAGTGTATGTGCCTGCAATAAGACCGGAAAATGTATAAGGCAATGACGATGGCGCAGAGAAGTTAACTCCATTCAGACTAAACTGGAATGGACTTGTACCATTTACATTCGTTACAGTAATTGACCCGCTTGTTCCGCCGAAGCATAAAACATTTGTTACAGATGCTGAAGGATTAAATGCTTCGCTTGCCGTTACAGTACAACTTGCCGTTGTTTGACAACCATGACCATCACTGACTGTGACTGTATATGTACCTGCAGGTAAACTTGTGATAGATTGTGTAACAGCTCCATTACTCCATGCAAATGAATATGGCACCGTTCCACCACTTGCAACAACTGTTGCGCTATTGACGCAAGCCGTTGACGTGCCAGTTGCTACAGCCGTTAATAATGTTGGTTCGGTCACCTGGTAACTTGCAGATTTTGTACAACCGTTACCGTCTGTTACTGTTACTGAATAAATACCCGTAGCGAGATTGCTTATACTTGCGTTAGTACCACCATTACTCCAGAGATATGTGTATGGCAATGTACCACCGCCAGCAGTAACGCCTGCCGTTCCGTTTGACCCACCATTACAACTCACATTAGTACCCCCGGCACTTGCTGTTAATAATGGGGGTTCCATAATCGTGACATCTATAGTTGTAATATCTGTATTCTCATCCAGAATTATATTAGTGCCCAATGCATCAGTTATTGATAAATGATAAATGCCTGGTCCAAAGTTGATCGGATCTTCAACATTTGAACTGAATAACGGATCACCATCTTTTGTCCATGCAAATACGAATGGCGCTACACCATTAAATACTGTAACACTGGCTGTACCATTATTTGCCCCATTGCATGTAACATTTGTAAATCCATCCAATCGCGCCTGCACTGGTTGGCCATTACATGATCCCGGTACTGGTTGGAAACCTACAGCAACATCATTGTCTGTACCATTAGAGAGATAAGGAACATAAATATTTTCAAGATCCGTTGAGAATTTACCAACAAGATTTTGAACAGCAGCTGAACCATACCAGTTGCATGACGCATCAATTGGATAACCAACTGATCCATTATTAATACTCATTGAATCTGCAGTGAAACTATTCTCATGAACATTAACTGAAATATTGGGCCCGAGATTTCCAAAACCTGTGTACGGATCAGAACCATTTACGGGATCAAATACAACAAACGAATGTTTAAACCCATGAACTTTATTATTCAAAATATTTATAACCGCACCAGCCGGAATACCTGAAGTTGTTCCATTATCAGTGTAAAGCGAAATTGCAGGACAAACCGGTAATACACTCGCAGGATTTTTGGGTTGAAGATTAATTCCTGAAAGCGTTAGTTCATTATGATCAACAGTTGCATTTGCAAGCTTACCTTTTATGGCAATTGGCCTCAGGAATTGTCCTTCTACTGTACTTAGATCGCCAGCGTAATTCAATATATTATTACGTATGATGAGCGAAGGGCTTAATACTGTATTAGAGAAAGTTACGTTATAAGTTCCTAATAGTATAGTAGTACCAGGAACAGCATTTCCGGTTATAGTATTGTTCTCTGTTTTGAATTGACTGGACGAGCCTGCTGTTGCGCCGCCATTTCGTGTATAGAAAACAAATGGGAAAATACCAGCACTTCCGTCGAGCAAATTATTATTGAACTCAATATTTGAAGATTCAGGAATTCCATTGGTGGCATTAATAGCATTAGTTGTATTATAAAGCTTATTCCCATTCAGTACAGCATTGCCTATCCGGCTCCCATTAATTGCATTCAATGCTCTGTCAATTGTGTTTAAAGAAAATGTAATCGCATCAATTACTCCAACGTTTCCCATTGTAATTGCTGTATAGTTTCGTAAAGTTGACCCGCCTACTACAAATGCGTTATTGGTCACGGTAACATTTTTGAGACGACTGATATTAATTGCGATACTGTGACCCGCATCATACTTTTCAAACCTGTTATCTGTGATAGTAAATCCTGTATTCACCAATGCTGACACCGCGATCGTATTTGTTCCCTGTCCTTCAAATCTGACTGCAGGACTTAAAGAATTCATTTTTATCCGATTCTTTGCGAGACTGATATTGTTGTAGTTGCTGCCATTGCCTAAGAATACTGCAATTGCCCCTGTGCCCGGATCAAGAACCATTCCTTGTATCGAAATATCATTACTACCAATTATCAATGTGGCATTACTTACTATTGATTCGGCATTTCTTACAGCATTCAAGACTCTTTTGTCGTTAGCATCGTTGGGTGAAAGAAGATAGTTAGTCCCGAGTATTGTAACCGCTTTATTAATTGTAAGATCAGCGGATAACACATAAGTGCCTGCATCAACAAAAATGGTATCGCCGGCTGATGCTTTTGTAAGAGCCGCGTTGATTGTAAGAAGTGGTGCAGATGGAATACCTGCATTTGCATCGTTGCCTGCAGCTGTAGTAAATACATCCCCGGTTAAACTATTATCATTTACATAAAATTTATTTTGTCTTCCGTTGCAAACACCCGGCAAAGATTGAAATCCGATAGCAGTGCTATTGTCTGTTCCGTTAGTTAACCAGGGGTTATAATTAGCACCTGACATATTTGGAATGATAATCGCAGCATCTGCTGTTCCATACCAGTTACAAGAAGCACTGATATTTAAAGTATGAGCACTCTGTAAAAAGTTGCCTGCAATCCTTGTGATACTGTTATTATGCACCTGTGCTGTCTGAAGTGAACCAACCATCATCCCAAAACCATTGAAATTAATAATGGAATTATTGGTGGCAGTAAATGAAGCCAGGTTACCATCGCCGCCATAGCCGGCAATAAAGCCCATGCCAAAGATCGAACCATTCAGGTCTATAACGTTATTGGTTGCGGTTGCACTAAGTCCGTTTCCGGCAAAAAGAGAACCTACATAATTAATATGATGAACATAATTATTATTACCAATAGCCGTACGTGGTTGTGTACTTATATATTGAAAATAAAACCCGTCATTAACATATCGCAATTCGCAATTAGAAACACGGCCACCACCTTGTATAAAGATGCCATGTGTTTCGTCTGAAACAGTACCATCAACAGTTATGCTTTCTATAATTACATTAGTCAATCCCGATACGGTCTGAATAATTCCTGTTTCACCCGTACCAGGAAGAGGATCAATATGAGCCGAAGGACCGTTAAGTATTGAAACACCCATACCACCGCCATGTATTGTGATGTTTTTAGTGATATTAACCACTTCAGTATAAGTACCTGCATCTACATAAATAATATCTCCAGCCACAGCTCTTGCTAATGCCTCGGTAATGGTTGCTAGTGGTGCTGCGGCAGTACCACTATTGGCATTGTTTCCAACAGATGTTGTAAATACGTCACCAGTTATGCTATTATCATTTACATAAAAATTATTTCCTCCTTCACCGCAAGCTCCCGCTACCGGCACAAAACTGTAATTACCGTAAGTCGTGTTTGTATTTGTTCCGTTTGTTAAGTAAGGTGTATAGGAAAAAAGACCACTTACTTTTGAAGCAATCGTTGCTGCATTAGTTGTACCAAACCAGTTACAGGTAGCGATGCCAAGACTATTAGTTGACTGCTCAATGGCATGCTGACCAGTACCAAGTATGCTGTTTTGCGTAATACTTGTATTGTAGCTATTCGCTAGAAAGCCTTGTGCATTGTAGTTATTGATCATATTACCAAAAGCAGTAAAGCGAACGAGTGGGCCAAAGTCTAACCCGGCAAAAACACCGGCTGCGAAAAATGGGTTATTCAGATCGATCGTATTGTTGATGAGTGTTGCAGTCAATCCACTACCCTGGCAGTTGATCCCGATGTATTCAACGTTTATATAATTATTTTCTATTAATGCAGTCTTTACTGCAGGATCAACCCTGAAAAAGAGACCCTGGCTGCCGCCAATGAGTCTGCAATTCTTAACGCTGCCCCCGGTTTGTAAAATAATTGGAGTAACTCCTACCGAACCATCGCCTGTTACTGACATATCCCGTATATGTACATCACCGATATTTTGTGTAGTTTGAATAGTCCCTTGTTCTGTAAAAGGCCCGGGAGGTGGATTAGTAACAGCCGGCTTCCATACAATAGTAACTCCTGAATTAACACCAAAAAGGGAAAGACCCTTATTTAATGTTACCTGCTCAAAATAGATACCTGCATCTATGTAAATAATATCTCCTGCCGCGGCAACATCTGCTGCATGTTGAATTGTTGCAAATGGCAATGCAGCTGTGCCGGGGTTGGCATTACTGCCAATACTGCTTGTAAATGCATCATTTGATGTACTGTTGTCATTTACATAATAAGTAGTTTGGGAAAATGACACATTTAATAACAGGAACAAAACTAAGGTGGTGTAGATCCGTTTCATAATACCTGTTTATTTAAAGAATGGTGGCTTGTAAAAAAAAATTAATAGTGGCTAATGGTGGTGCAAAAAACAAAAACTGTAATGGCTTTCAACAGGTATAAGACGGGAAATAAAAGGAGAAAACACGGTAAAACAATCTCACGATGTAAATATGAAAGGAAATCAATATGCAAACAATTCCCCATTCGGGGGTAGGTTTATAGTAATTTTACTTTGATCAATGCTTCGATCTTATTTTTGGCTTTTAATTTTTTATAAATATTTTTTAAATGCTTTTTTATTGTTTCCGGGCTTACCTTCAATGGCTCGGAAATTTTTTTATAGGTAAACCCTTTCGACAGCAGAAACAACACCTGCTTCTCCCTTGGAGTTAATAAAATATCAGCAGCCTTCATGAAAATGATTTGATGGTTGATCTGTAAAAGTGAAGGTGTACCGCTAATAAAACAATTCCCCATTTGGGGGAACGCTTTCAAAGAAGCCTGAATTTATTTACTGCTTCAATTTTATTTTGTACATGCAGTTTCTGATAAATATTCTTAAGATGTTTCTTTACAGTTTCCGTACCCACACCCAGCTCTTCAGCAATTTCTTTATACAATAATCCTTTTGAAAGAAGCTCCAGCACATCTTTTTCCCGCAAGCTTAATAATGAATGAACTTCATTTATCGTAGACCGCTGAAAGGAGTTAATAACTTTTCGTGCAATAAAAGGACTCATTGGTGATCCACCATTGTACAGATCATGAATAGCTCTCAGAATATCTTCAGCGGTAACAGGAACTTTTAAAATATAACCCGACGCCCCGCTTTTCAATGCCTCAAAAATCGTGTCATTATCATCATGAATGCTGCAAATCATAAATTGTGTTTGGGGCATTATGGTTTTCAGCTTCACGATCAGTTCCGTTCCTCTCATACCTGGTAATGTAATATCCACAATAACAATATCGGGTGGATTTTCGGGCAGGTCCTGCATTGCCTTTTCTGCATTTGAGTATGAATTGACAAGGGCAAGATCATTTTGACCCCGAATAATTATTTCCAAGGTATTTCTGAACTGATCGTGATCTTCTACAATTGATATAGTTATCATAGAAACGATTTTACCGGGATCTCAAATAATAATGAGAGTCCTTCTTCATTTTTTATTAAAATTTTCCCATTCAATTGCTTCATCCGTTGTTGCATGTTCTTCAATCCATTCCCTGCATTATAATTTTCAGTATTCATTCCTTTGCCATTGTCTGAAACTATGATAACAAGTTTTTCTTCAAAAGTTATTGTCAGCTTAACCTTATTTGCGCCTGAATGTTTTATAATATTATGAACAGCTTCTTTTACAACCAGGTATATATTGCGTCTTATTTCACCCCTTAGCTCAATGTTAGGAATAAAGGAAGGTAATTCAAAACTTAGTTTACACGGGTAATGCTCCAGCAAACTCCTTACTTGTTTTTGAATAAAGTAAACAAGATTATTTAAATGATCATTCTCTGCATTCAGGCTCCAGATCACCTCCTGCATTTTAACTGAAATATCTCCGACTGATTGATAAATGTTATCAATTTCATTGGTTGCTCCGTATTCTTTTAATTTATTTCTTGTCATCTCCGTCAATAACCGGACACTGGAAAGACCTGCTCCAATATCATCATGCATCTCGGAAGAAATACGTTGTCTTTCATTTTGTATCGCTATTTGTTTTTCCAATAGCATTCTTTGTTTACGTAAACGGTATAAATATATTAACCATGATATATATATTGAGATCAATATGGCAAAAAGTACAATAGATGTTTTAAACCACCAGGTTTGCCACCATGCAGGGCGAATAACAAACTTATAACTGATTGGTTCAGTCCATTTTTGTGATTGACCAATAGCTGTTACCAGCAATTCATATCGGCCGTAACTTAAATTCCTGTAATCGGCAACAGGTGTTTCAGAAGCAATGCTCCATTCTGCATCTAATCCAATCAATCGATAACTATATTTTATTTTATGAGGTGCCGACCAATCAATTGCAGAAAAATGAAATGTCAGATGGTTCTGATCATAAGAAAGATCTAATCCACCGGGATTATTGCTAAAGGGGGTAACGTTACTAAATGATATTTTCTCTTTAATGCTATCGACAATATGACGGTAATCATAAAAATGCTCATTGATCTCAATATAATTTAACTTCAACGAACGAGGTTCGTATTCCCTGAATGGTTTCTTTAAATCTCTTGTGACAAGACTTTTTCCTGTTCCCCACCATATTCGGTTATTATTATCAATGCAAACACTGTGTAAATTAAAATCAGTTCCTTTCAAGCCATCCTGCAACCCGAAACTATAAATGGCGTAATTCTTTTTGTTTTTCTGCAATGAATCTTCCCGTGGAATTAAAACTGAAAGCCCTTTATCCGTGCCTGCCCAAATTTCTTTTAAGCTATCTTCCTTTAACGACCAGATATCATTAAAGCTTAATCCTTGCTTATCGGTAAAGTATGTAAAACTTCTGCCATCAAATTTACACAAACCGGCACCCAGCGTCCCAAACCATAAATTCCCTGTTTCATCTTCTATTATTGAAGTAACTCCCTTACCATACAATCCTTCCTTTTCAGAAAAAGTTATAAAACTATTTCCGTCATACTTAACTACGCCGCTACCTTTTGTACCAAACCATAGATTTCCTTTTTTATCCTGCAATATGGTATAAACATTTTTGCCGGGAAATTTTTCGTTTTCACTGTAATAAGTAAATGTTTCTCCTTCAAGCCTGCTTATACCGTCGTCAAATGTGCCTAACCAAATAATACCATCCTTGTCTTCAAGAAGGGACATAATATTTTCACCTCTGATACCACTGGCTTTTGTGAAATGAAAGAGATTTTTTTTATCGTATTTAAATAATCCGCCACCATCGGTATACCCAAACCACATATCACCTTTTTTGTCCTGCATGATAGATCTGAGTCCATGACTTGGTAATGTTCCGGTGTTAGTATAACTAACAATATTTTTTCCGTCATATTTAAAAAGCCTGCCTGCTTCTGTACCAAACCATAAATTCCCTTCAATATCTTTTACGATTGGCCTGACCCGGCTATTACCTACATCACTCAACTTCACGATTTCTGAAAAGCCTTCATCATTCAGTTTATTTATCCCACCACCAAAAGTGCTGCACCATATATTGCCAGCTATATCTTCAACAATTCCGCTTATTGAATTAATTGTTAATCCCTGATCTATGCTATAATTGGTGAACTTACCACCATTAAACTTATTGATGCCGTCTATGGCCGTACCGATCCATATATTTCCCTTTTTATCCTCCTGCAATGTTCTGATCGAATTACCGGACAGTCCTTCCTTACCTGCATACCTTGTAAAAAAATTTCCATTATATTTAAATATCCCTTCCCAAACTGAAGCTACCCATAGATCACCATTGCTTGCCTCGATCATTTTACAAGTGCTAATATCACCTTTGCTTTTAAAAATGGGAAAAGAGATAAACTGCTTCCCATCAAATTTTGCCAGCCCGGAATTAATTCTTATCCATACAGCCCCCCTGCTATCTTCAAAAAAAGGATAGAAGATATTCTTTGTAAATTTTTTGCCGCCGTCAAACAGTATGAATTTCTTCCCATCGTACCTTATATATCCAAAATCACCGCCGTTGATCCATACATTTTCTTTTTCGTCCTTATACATAGTGTTGATTGGTCCGCCAGGAAATCCGTTTGCCTTACTGTATTGTGTTATATTTTTTCCATCAAACATACAGAGCCCGTTATTGGTACCGATCCAGATATTACCTGTACTGTCTTCAACAAGAGATGTTACATTATTGTCAGGCAAACCTTCTTTCTGCGTATAGTTTATCATACTAACGCCATCATACTTACACAGTCCATTACCATCAAGACCAAACCAGAGATATCCATGCCTGTCTGCAATAAGAGAATGAACAAAAGAATAACCCAATCCCTGTCCCACATCGAGGTATTGAATATTTGAAGTGGCGGCATCTTTAAACCGGAGTGGCAATGCTTTTGCCGGTTGCGGTTCATGCATGATCATTTTTTTGCTGGTAACGGGGATGGTTGTTCCAATATTTAAAATATCCTCGCTATTTCTAAGATCAAGCGGCTGATTTATTTGAGTTGGCTTTATACTTTGAAATCCTACTGTATCTCCGGAAATGAGTTCAGCTTTATCCGGCGCCAGATATTTATTAGTACTAACCGGTACTTTTGATAGGATCACCAGTTTGCTGATATTGGGTTTTCTACGTTTTTCATTAGCTGTATTTGAGGGTACAAGGAAAGTC
>Ga0070698_100009643_pt1 | contig 10328 bp, 11 predicted proteins | sample KBSK1502metaG_FD_65477 | JGI IMG/M metagenome (GOLD analysis project Ga0070698, IMG submission 65477) | Corn, switchgrass and miscanthus rhizosphere microbial communities from Kellogg Biological Station, Michigan, USA - KBS K1-50-2 metaG | ecosystem: Host-associated > Plants > Roots >... | reverse complement strand
TGCCTTCGCCGAACCAGAGCGGGGCGTTGGCGTTGATGATGCCCTGGACGCCGCCGCCCATCCGGCCGCGGGACCAAATGTCGAACTGGAACTGGTGGGCCATCTCGTGCATGAGTACGTGCTCGTTTTCCGCGTACGTCCCCATCAACGGAAAAATGTTCCGGTGCCGGAGGTAGTCGGTAAAGCCGCCGGTGCTCTCGTCGATCTCCCCGCCCGAGGTGTTGGTCTGCTGGAAATCCGAATGCGACGCATACGGGATGATCGGCTTGCGCTCGTTGAACTGGTGGTTGAGCGCCTTGGACAGCTTGAAGTAGGTCCGCTCGGCCATCCGGGCGATGTCCAGCGCCGCTTCCCGTTCGGCCGGGTAGTAGTACACGTCGAAGTGCTCGGTCTGGATGATCTGGAAGTCGAAGCGCCCATACTGGACCTTGTTCCGACCGAAGTACTGAGCCGGGAGGGCTCCTGGGAGCAGCGCGAGCAGCAGTGCCGCAACACCTATCCGACGCATCATTGGGACTTCCTTTCAACTGCCGGGACGAACTTCGGAGCGTCGTTCCACAGACGCTCGAGCTGATAGAAGGCGCGTGCTTCGGGGTGGAACAAGTGGACGACGACGTCCACGAAATCGAGCAGGACCCAGCGGCCGGTGGTGAGCCCTTCGACGTGATGAACCCGGATGCCTTCCGCGGCCAGACGGTCGACGACCGACTGCGCGATGCCCCGTACGTGAGCATCCGAGGTGCCCGAGGCGATGACAAACCAGTCCGTCGCGTCGTTGAGACCCCGCAGGTCCAGAGCGACCATGTCTCGGGCTTTCAGGTCGTCCGCCGCCTCGAGGGCCAGGCTGACCGGAGCCGAGGGCTGGCCCGGCCGTGGTACGGCGCCCTGGCGGCGCGTCACTGGCTGGGCTCCTCCGGAACGGGCCGGACCGGCGTGCCGTCTTCCACCTGCCAGCAGAGCGCCCAGGCGCCCGGCCCCACGTGGGTGCCCAGGACGCCGGTGGCCAGTGAGACGAAGCAATCCCGCGGCGCGAACGCGGCGACCAGGGCGATCCGGATCCGCTCCCCCAGGTCGGGGGCCTCCACGTGCGCGATCCCGAATCGTACCGCTTTTGGTCTGGGCGTGAGGTTCTTGTCCACCAAGGCGAGCATTCGAGAGATCAGGGCCTCCCGGCCACGAACGCGATCGACCGGGACGATGCGCCCGGTCAAGTCGAGGCCCAGAATCGGCCTGACGTCCAGCATTCCAGCCAGCCATGCCTTTCCCCGCGACACCCTTCCGGAGCGAATGAGGTTGTCGTACGTGTCCACCGTCAGGAGGACACCCGACTGCCGTCGTACCCGCTCGAGCTCCCTTACGATCTCCCGGGCCCGCCATCCCGACTCCGCCAGCTCGGCGGCCCGGAGCGCCAACAGTCCCAAACAGAGTGACGCCGCCCGGCTGTCCATCAGATACACGTGTTCGAGGCCAGACGCCCTGATGGCCGCCTGGGCCGCCTGGAAGGTGCCGGACAGCGCCGACCCCAGGAGGACCGCGACCACTTCGTCCGCCTCTCCAAGCGCCGACCGGAACACCCGGACGAAATCTGCCGGGGTCGGCTGGGACGTGGTGGGGAGCTGCTTGGCGGAGCGCAACTTCTGGTAGAACTCCTCCGGCCGCATCCCCACGCGGTCCTGGTGCACCTCGTCGCCGAACACGATCTGCAGCGGGACCATCGCGATGTGGTGGCGATCCAGCACCGCGTCGGGCAGGTCGGCCGAGGTGTCTGTCACGACGGCCACGGGGCGGCGCTCGAGATGGGAAAGCGCCCGGTGCTGCGCCCGCATGTCATCGGCCTTCTGGAAGGTGAGGCTTCCCCAGCGGCCGGCATACGTAAAGACGGCCTGCGGCGCGTCCGTATGCACATGCACCTTAAGGATATCGCTGATCACCGCCACCACGACGGAGCCGCCGAACTGGTGCATGGCCGCTCGCACCTCGTTGGCGGCAGGGAGCTGTTCCCCCCGCACGATGAATTCGGTGCAAAATTGATAATCCCGTTCGGCAGCGACGGTCATCTCGGCTGCCGGAAAGGCATAAAAGCTGGGTGCCTCGGCAGGGGCGGGGAGGATGGGGTCCCCCTCGATCATCCGCACGACCCCCTCGATCATCCGCATGAATCCCTTGCCGCCGGCGTCCACGACCCCGGCTTCCTTGAGCACGGCCAGGAGCTCGGGGGTATGGGCCAGGGCCACTTCGCCTTCGCGGAGCATGCGGCGCATGAATTCCGCGAGATCGGGCGAGTCGTGCGCGGCGCGTTCCGCGGCGGCCGCGGCCTCCCGCGCCACGGTGAGGATGGTGCCTTCGCGAGGCTCGTCGAGGGACTGGTACAGGGTGTCAGCGCCGTGGCTCAGGGCGCGGGCGATCCGCGGGGCGTCGGCGGCTTCGCAGCCCTCCAGGCTGTCCGAGAATCCCATGAGAAAGTGGGCCAGCATCATCCCGGAGTTACCCCGGGCACCCAGTACCGCCCCACGGGCGATGGTCCTGGCCGTGACCGAAAGCGACTCGTCGCCGAGGGCCCGGCAGGCATCGGCGACGGCGCGGAGCGTCAGGCTGAAGTTGGTGCCGGTGTCTCCATCGGGCACCGGGAAGACGTTCAGGCGGTTGATCTCGTCCCGACCGGCGTTGACCCAGTCGGCGGCGGCGTACACAGCGCGCGCCAGCCTGGGGCCATCGACGTAGGCGATCCCGATCGCCATTCGGTCGCTACGCCGGTACGATCGTGACGCGGACCGTGGCGTGGACGTCCGAGTGGAGCCGTATCGGGACGGCGTGCTCACCGAGCTGCTTGATCGGGTGCTCGAGCTCGATCTTCCGCCGGTCGACCGGATGACCGGCCTTGGCGAGCTCATCGGCGATGTCCTGGGTGGTAATCGACCCGAAGAGGCGGTCGCCCTCGCCGGCCTTGGCCGAGATGGTGATCGCGACAGCCGACAGCTTATCGGCCATGGCCAGCGCTTCCGTCCGGTCGTGGGCGGCGCGGGTTTCCCGGGCCTTGGACTCCGCCTCGAGCCGCTTCTTGTTGCCTTCAGTGGCCTCGTACGCCAGGCCCCGGGGCAGCAGGTAATTCCGGGCATACCCCGGCTTGACGCGAACCAGGGCTCCCGCCTTGCCGAGGGATTTCACGTCCTCGCGCAGAATGACTTCCATCATGTCATGCTCCTCCGGGTGCGGGGGGCGAGAAGCGCCCCCGAATGTCGATCCAGGTGTCCGCCAGGCCAAGCACCGCGAGGGCGCCCGGAGTCAGGGGAAGGATCAAGAACGCCAGCCCCGCCGCCACGGCCTTGACGGCGCCCGGGGCCGGCGCAAGCAGGGCGGTGACGACGGCTAGGCCACGAGCGACATACAGCCCCGCCCACACGATCAGCAGGTTCATCGCGACAGTGCGGGCAGGGAGTGGGAGGGGTACCAGCAGCGACCCCAACGTCAGGATGGCACCCCACACGAGATGGTCGTTAAAACGGAACTGGCGAAACGGTGCCGGTGGCCTCCCGAACGGTGTCGTGGCGACGCGGTGATGCCAGATCCAGGACAGGGCACAACCCGCGATAGCGGTCAGGGCCAGGAAACCAGGCATGACCCGGGCGATCTGCGGCGCCATGTCCTGCAGCTGCCGAACGAACGTCTGCGTCTCGGTGGTGGGGCCGCCGGTGGGGGCGGTGGCTTTGGCCCATGCGTCGTAGGTGGCGCGCATCATCTCGGTGAACGCCCGCTCGAGATCGGCCCAGCCCAGGCCCACGAAACTCATCCAGACGCCGACGCCGAGCGCACCGAATGCCACCGCGATCAGCGCTCGCGGCACCACGGGGAGCCGGCCTCTGAGGGAGAGGCCGACGAACCCCAACGTCACCAGCAGGCCGCTCAAGCGCACCAGCTCGAGCACCAGGGCGCGATCGAATGAGACCATCGCGGCCACCCCAGCGCCCGCCGCCACCAGCCAGAACAACTCCCGCCCCGAGCGCGGCCGGGACAAGAGCGTGAACAGCGCGAAGGGCCCCAGGAAATACAGCGCGGGCGCGCCCAGGAGGACAAAGCCTGCCAGGACCAGCGCCGCGCCGAGGCTCGCGCGACGCCCCGGAACGGGCGCCGCCCCGGCGGTCATCAGCCTCGATAGCCCTTGATGTAGGGCAGGAGGGCCAGGTATCGCGCCCGCTTGATGGCCACCTGCAGCTGGCGCTGGTGCCGGGCGGACACCCCGGAGAGCCGACGGGGCAGAATCTTGCCCCGCTCGCTGATGAAGCGGGAGAGCAGCTTCTCGTCCTTGTAGTCGACTATCCGGATTCGGAGCTCGGCGATCGGATCGCCCTTCTTCTGGCGGCTCACTCTTCCTCCTCGTACTCGGACTTGGCCACGGCCACCTGGGCCGGTGTGGGCGGCTCCTCGTTCAGCACCACGAGGTGGCGGATCACGCCTTCGTCGAGCTTGATGGCGCGCTCGAACTCGGGCAGGGAAGCGCCCTCCGCTGCGAAGTTGGCAACGACGTAGTACCCCGTGTCTCGCTTCCGGATGGGGTACGACAGCGTGCGCTTGCCCCAATGATTGAGCTGGGGAGCGTCAGCGCCCTGCACCTGCACCAGCGAATGGAAGTGGGTGAGCTTCTGGTTGATGGTCTCTTCGTCCAAGGCAGGATCGAAGATATAGACCACCTCATACGGACGGGCCATGACACCTTCCTTTGGTCGTTAGCGCCCGGTTCCTGGTGTGGGAGGCCGGGAGGATGATTGTGGAGGCGGAAATGTAGTCGGGCGTTGGGGTTACCGGTAGGGTGACCCGTGACCAGTGACCTGTGACCAGCCGACAGGCGCCCCCTGGTCACTGGTTACCGGTCACTGGTTACTTTCTCCCATGCGCCTCGACTCCATCCAGGTCGGCCAAACCCGCACTTACGGCACGGCCAATTCGACCGATCCCCTGGAAAAACCCTGGACCAGCGCGATCCGGAAGGAGCCGGTGGATGGGCAGATGTGGGCCGGTCGGGAGGGCCTGTCCGGGGACCACCAGTACGACCGCAAGAGCCACGGAGGTCCCGAGCGCGCCCTGCTGATGTATTCCGCCGATCACTATCCGCGCTGGCGCAGCGAATGGGGCCGGAAGGATGTGAGTCCCGGGGCCTTCGGCGAAAACCTCACCGTGAGCGGCCTCAACGAAGACACCGCGTGCGTGGGAGACATCTACCGGATCGGCGAGGTCCGGATCGAAGTGTCGTCTCCCCGGACTCCCTGCAGCAATCTCGCACGACGGCACGGCATACCAGACCTGGTCAAGACCATCGTGCTCAACCACCGATCGGGGTGGTATTTGCGGGTATTGCGGGAGGGGTGGCTCGAAGCGGGTATGGAGGTCTCTCTGGCCGATCGGCCGTACCCACAATGGACCATCCGGCGCGCGGCGACGGTCAAACGGCTGCGAAATGACTTGAAGGAAGAGGCGAAACTCCTGGCCGCGTGTGCCGCACTGCAGTCCGGGTGGCGGGAAGTGCTGGGAGCTAGCAGCTAGGAGCTAGCAGCCAGGAGCCAGGAGTCAGTTATTGAACCGGAACAGCATCACATCACCGTCCTGGACGCGATACTCCTTGCCTTCGGCGCGGGACAGGCCCTGGTCCCGGGCTCCCTTCCACCCGCCGACGCGCACGAAATCTTCGAAGCCAACCGTCTCCGCCTTGATGAAGCCTTTCTCGAAATCGGAGTGGATCACTCCCGCCGCCGCGGGCGCCATGTCGCCCCGGCGGATGGTCCAGGCCCGCACCTCTTTCTCGCCGGCGGTGAAGTAGCTCATCAGGCCCAGCAGGTGGTAGGCCGCGTGGCCCAGCCGGTCGAGCCCCGACTCGCTGACGCCCAGCGACTCGAGAAATGGTCCCCGGTCATCCGCGGAAAGCTCGGCCAGCTCCATTTCGACCTTGGCTGAGAAGGTCACCACTTCGGCCGATTCTTCGTCTTTCTCGATCGCCTGGTCGAGGGCCCTGGTGTGCGCATTGCCGTCGGCGATCTCGTGCTCCCCAACGTTGGCGGCGTACAGCACCGGTTTGGCGGTCAGCAGATTGAAGCTCCGGTAGGCGGCGCGCTCGTCCTCGGCGGGGACCACATCGCGCGCCGGCTTGCCCGCCGCCAGCGCGTCCCTCACCCGGGTCAGGACCTGCGCTTCGATCTTCGCCTGCGGATCTCCGCTCTTCGCGGTGCGGGCGGTTTTGTCCAGCCGCTTTTCGACCGCGGCCAGATCCGCCAGGCCAAGCTCGATGTTGATGATTTCCCGGTCGCGGGCCGGGTCCACCGGACCCATGACGTGCTGAATGTCGTGGTCGTCGAAACACCGGACCACGTGCACGATCGCGTCCACTTCGCGGATGTTGGCGAGGAATTGATTGCCCAACCCCTCGCCCTGGCTGGCTCCCTTGACGAGTCCCGCGATGTCCAGGAACTCCACCGCGGCGGGGACGGTGCGCTCCGGCTTGATGATGTCGGCGAGAGCGCCCAGCCGTGGATCGGGGACCTGGACCACGCCGGTATTGGGCTCGATGGTGGCGAACGGGTAGTTCGCCACCAGGGCCCCGGCGGAGGTGAGTGCGTTGAAGAGAGTGGACTTGCCTACGTTGGGCAGGCCGACGATGCCGAGCCGAAGCATCCTACTGGGCGAGCTTGGCGAACCACGGCGCGAACACCAGCGCCACCACGGATGTCACCTTGATGAGGATGCTGATGGCCGGACCGGACGTGTCCTTGAACGGGTCGCCCACGGTATCGCCGACCACCGCGGCCTTGTGCGGGTCGGACTTCTTGCCGCCGTGGGCACCCTTCTCGATGTACTTCTTGGCGTTGTCCCAGGCACCGCCGGCGTTCGCCATCATGAGCGCGAGCAGTGCGCCACACCCGGTGGTTCCGGCGAGGAGTCCGCCCAGGGCCTTGGGCCCCAGGAAATAGCCCACCAGCACCGGCACGATGACCGCCATCAGTCCGGGGATCACCATTTCCTTGAGCGCGGCGGAGGTGGCGATTTCCACGCAGTGCGCCGTCTCCGGTTTGGCAGTGCCCTCGAGCAGGCCTTTGATCTCCCGGAACTGGCGGCGGACTTCCTCTACCACCTTGCCGGCAGCGCGTCCCACTGCGGTCATGGTCAGCGAGCCCATCATGAACGGGAGGCAGCCCCCGATAAAGAGCCCGATGAAGACCAGAGGGTCCACCAGGTCGAGCGCCAGACCAGTGCCGGTCGGGCTCACCGCCGTGGCGTAGGCGGAAAAGAGCGCCAGCGCGGTCAGCACAGCCGAGCCGATGGCGAATCCCTTGCCGATCGCGGCGGTCGTGTTGCCAAGCGCGTCGAGCTCGTCGGTGATCTTGCGGACCTCGGGACCCAGATGGCTCATCTCGGCGATCCCGCCGGCATTGTCGGCGATGGGACCATAGGCGTCGACCGTCATGATGATGCCGGTGGTGGCGAGCATGCCGACCGCCGCGATGCCAATGCCATAGAGTCCGAGCTGCGCATGGGCGACGTAGATGGCGGCGCAGATCACCAGGATGGGTATGACAACCGACCGGAGGCCGACCGCGAGACCCTGGATGATGTTGGTGGCCGGACCGGTGAGCGACGCACTCGCGATGTCACGCACCGGCTTGCCGGCGGTGTACCACTCGGTGACCATCCCGATGGCTACGCCCGCCGCGGTGCCGGCCACCACGGCCCAAAACGCGCCGGTCGAGCCGTGCGTCCCGACGGTGATCGGCATCATGCGCACGATCACGTAGGCCCCGGCGAGAAAGAGCCCCGCGGCGATCAACGGGACCAGCCGGAGCGCGCGGGCGGCGCCTCCCTTGGACAGCACGCTCATCGAAGCCATCGAGGCGATCGAGGCCAGCAGGCCCGCGATCAACAGCACGATCGGCAGCGCGATGGCGTTGGGCCTCGAGGCATCGGCGATCGTCGAGCTGATGGCGGCGAGCGCGACGGTCGCGACCGTGGCGTCGACGTAGCTCTCGAAAATGTCCGCGCCCATGCCGGCGACGTCGCCGACGTTGTCACCCACATTGTCCGCGATAGTCGCGGGGTTGCGCGGATCGTCCTCGGGGATGCCGGCTTCCACCTTGCCTACGAGGTCGGCCCCGACGTCGGCGGCCTTGGTGTAGATGCCGCCCCCGACCCGAGCGAACAACGCGATGGACGACGCGCCCATGGCGAATCCGCTGACGATCTGCTCGAAGAGGTGGTAGCGCTCCGCGCTGATGACGTCGGTGGTGCGCAGGTCGAGCAGCAGGTTCACCAGCACGCCCAGACCGAGCAGGCCGAGGGACGCGACCGCCAGGCCCATTACCGCGCCGCCGGCGAACGCCATCCGGAGCGCGGGAGCGATACCGCCGGCCCGTGCCGCCTCGGTGGTGCGGACGTTGGTCTTGGTGGCGGCCTTCATGCCGAAGAAGCCGGCGCCGATGGAGCAGATGCCGCCGGTGATGTACGCCGCGCCGATGCCCCACCCGACCGTGAAGTAGAGCAGCACCGCGACCAGGAGGATGACCGGAATCAGCGCCAGGTACTGGCGGCGGAGGAAGGCCATCGCCCCCTCCTCGATGAGCCCGCTGATTTCCCGCATCCGCTCGTTGCCCGCCGACTGCCGGCGCAAGTAGAAATAGATGCCCAGGGCGATGAAGAGCCCGAAGGCACCGGCCAGGGGAGCGAAACGAGAGAGCTCGATCACGACACGTCCTTCTTTCGTTCGACACGGTTGAACCGGTTCATCGCCCGTTCGATGCCCTCATCGAGCCAGCATTCGACTGCGTCGGCCATCGGGTCGAGCAGCGCATCCAGGGCCGCCCGCTCCTCCGGTGTGAAGCGGTCGAGCACGTAGTCGGCCAGATCGTCCTGATCGAGGGGCCGAGGCCCCACACCGATCCGGAGACGAGGGTAGTCCTGGCGCCGCAGCGTACCTTCGACGCTCTTGAGACCGTTGTGCCCGCCGGCGCTGCCCGCCCCACGGAGCCGAAAGCGGCCCACGTCGAGCGCCACGTCGTCCACCAGTACCAGGAGATCGGCGGCTGGATCGAAGGTGGGGTCGGCCCGGAGCGACGCGAGAGCGGCACCGCTCCGGTTCATGTACGTCTGGGGCTTGAGCACCACCACCGGTACTCCGCCCCGGCTTCCCTCCGCCACTCGCGCCTGGCCCTGCCGCCGGAACGGGCCGAGACGCCATCGCCCGGCCAGCCGGTCGGCAAGGAGGAACCCCGCGTTGTGCCGCGTCTCCTCGTACTCGGGGCCCGGATTGCCAAGCCCCAGAACGGCGCGCAGCGGCTACTCCTTCTTCTTGGCTTCTTTGCCTTCTTTGCCTTCCTTGCCTTCGGCTTCGGCCTCGGCGTCCTCGTCGGGCTTGACCTTCCGGATGAGCTCGGGCTCCTCCGGCGTGGCCGCGAGGTCGGCGACCGGCGCCACCACTTCTTCAGCCCGCGGCGCCACGACGGTGGCCACGGTCTGTCCGGCGTCGTTCAGCACTTCGAACTTCTCGAAGGTGAGATCCCGCATGTGGATCGAGTGGCCGATGTTCAGCGCCGACACGTCCACGTCGATGTGCGCCGGGATGTCCGCCGGAAACACCTTGATCGACATGGTGTGCATGACCTGATCGAGGACGCCGCCGAAGTTGCGCACGCCTTCCGGAATCCCGGTCAGCTTGACGGGCACCTCGACGGTGATCTTCTCGTCGGCGTGGACCTCGTACAGATCGAGATGGATGATGTCCGCGGGGCGAATCGGATTGCGCTGGATTTCCCGGATCAGCGCCTTGACCGGGGCGCGGCCTTCGACGGAGACGTCCACCAGGGTGGTCGACGCGGCAATCTGGGTGAGCAGCCGGGTGAGCGCGGTCGTGTCGACCGAGAGGGGTTCCGGTTCGCGGCCGCGTCCGTAGATGACGGCGGGGATCCGCCCATCCCGCCGGAGTGACCGTGCCACACCTTTGCCGGTGCTGGCGCGGGGAGCCGCTTCGATCGTTGCCTGCTGTGCCATGGGTCGCGTTCCTTCCGGTTATTCGAACAGCGCGCTGACGGACTGGTCGCTGTGGGTGTAGCCGATCGCCTTCGCGAGGAGTCCGGCGATGGACAACACCTTGAGTTTGTCGAACTGCTTTTCCGGCGAAAGGTGGATGGTGTTGGTCACCGCCACCTCCGTAATCGGTGCCTGCTTCAGCCGCTCCACCGCCGGCCCCGAGAGCAGGGCATGGGTGGCGCAGATGTACACGTCTCCGGCGCCGAGCCGCTTGAGCGCATGCGCCGCCTCGGCCATCGTTCCACCGGTGTCGATCATGTCGTCGGGGA
>Ga0070698_100009642_pt1 | contig 10329 bp, 7 predicted proteins | sample KBSK1502metaG_FD_65477 | JGI IMG/M metagenome (GOLD analysis project Ga0070698, IMG submission 65477) | Corn, switchgrass and miscanthus rhizosphere microbial communities from Kellogg Biological Station, Michigan, USA - KBS K1-50-2 metaG | ecosystem: Host-associated > Plants > Roots >... | reverse complement strand
CTCGGGTCCGCTGGCCGCCGTGAGCAGCGCCACCCAGTCGGGCGGTCGAACCGGCGCCTCGGCCCGTTCCACCGGCGGCGCGCCGAAGATCATGGTCATCTCGGTCATGTCCCGTCCCGGGGTGTGCTGCTGCCCCTGGGATCCCGAGCATTTCGGGCACGAGCGCCACGTCATGAGCATCTCGTGGCCCTCGGAACAGTGCTTCACGACCTTGGGTCGGGAGGGTGAGAACATGTGGCTGCGCAAGCTAGCACCCCCCTCGGGCCCCCTCAAGACCACGGGCGCCCGGAGGCTTCCGGGCGCCCGTCCGTCCGTTCCCGAGGTCAGGCCGCGACGGCCGGAGCCCCGCCCTTCCATGTTTCGTACCGGTTGATCGACTCGACGGGCATGACCGCGTCGAGCGTCCGTTCGGCAAGGCGCACGCGGACCTTGCGCGCGCCCCCCAGCACCGCACCGCCGTTGGGCTGGACGTCGAACTGCGCCCGCCGGACGACGCGGACGTCGTCGCCGTCCCCGAGCAGGCAGACGACTCCCTGGTCCATCAGCCGGACCCTGCCGCGCTGGGCGTTCAGCGCCCCGACCGTGAACTCGATCACGTCGCCGACCTGCTTCGGGTTCGACTCACGCAGCGCCTGCAACAGCACGCGAGCCTGCTGGACGTCCGCCTCGCTCGCCGGCGTGTCACCCGCGCGCGAGAAGCGGCGCCAGCGCTGGAAGTAGCGCACGCCCCACATGACCTGGAGCACGCCGAGAACCACGAACGGCCCGGCGCCGCTGCCGGCGGCCGCCGAGAGCACGGTGCCCAGGATGTTCCAGGCGCCGATCAGCGACAACGTGATGCCGCTGGCCAGCAGCCCGCCGGGCGAAGGCTTCGCCCACTTCCAGATGCCGGTACCCAGCAGGGCCAGTCCGAGCATCGTCACGATCACGTCACCCATCCCGGCGCCGATGGCCAGGTTGATCACGCCCCAGACCGTCGAGCCGATACCGGTGGCCCGCACGCTGCGACGGATGGTTTCGTGATCGGCGGCCCTCTGGAGCTGGGCCCATTCACGAGGGGATTCCATGGAGACCTCCTGGCGTCGCAATGGCCAGAAAATGCGACGCCCTTCTTATCGGCCGGTTGTGCTCAGAAGATTGTTGCTGGCCTCCTCGAACCGCGTAACTCGTTGCAACTTCGTCGGGCATTCGGCCGGAACCCCACGCCAACAGGCCAGCAACAATCTTCTGAGCACGACCTTCGGCTAGAGTGTCGGCGCCGGCCTGTCTGGCGCACGACGAGCCTCATCCAACCTCCACCCCCCTCGAAGGGACATCCCATGAAGAGCACCGCGACTGCCGTCTGGAAGGGCGGCCTCAAGGACGGCAAGGGCGCCGTCTCCGCCGGCAACGGCGCGTTCCGCGATACGCCCTATGACTTCGGCAAGCGGTTCGAGGGGGCGGCCGGGCCGGGCACGACGCCCGAGGAGCTGGTCGGGGCGGCGCATGCGGCGTGCTTCTCGATGGCGTTGTCGGGCGGGCTCGCGAGCGCGGGCTTCCCGCCGGAGCAGATCACGGCGAAGGCCACGGTCACGCTCGATCGCGTCAACGACAAGCCGACTGTCACGTCGTCGCACCTCGAGGTGTCGGCGAAGGTGGCGGGCATCGACGCCGCGAAGTTCGCGGAGGTGGCCGAGGCGACGAAGCAGGGCTGCCCGATCTCGCGGCTGCTCAACGCGACGCTGACGCTGGACGCGAAGCTCGAGAGCTGAGCCCGCGTCGGACCGGAAGTCGAGGCGCCCGGCGGAGGGTTCCGCCGGGCGCAGGTTCGCCCAAACCCGGCGCTCCGCGCTAGAGTCGTGGCCCGATGCCCCCTCCCGTCGACCCTGTGATCTCGCCGACCGCCGCCCGCCCCGGGATGACGCTCGCCGGCCGGTATCGCCTCGAATCGCTGCTCGGGCAGGGCGGCATGGGCGAGGTGTGGCGGGCGCGCGATGCGCAGCTCGAGCGCGACGTCGCCGTCAAGCTGCCCACGCTCGGCATGCTCGACACGGCGGGCCGGGCGCAGCTGCTGCGCGAAGCGCGCGTGGCGGCATCGCTGAGTCATCCGGGCATCGTCGCCGTGCACGACGCGGGCGAGACGGGCGGGCAGCCGTTCATCGTCATGGAGCTGGTCGAGGGACGCAGCCTGCGCGAGCGACCGAGCCGCGACCCGGTCGTCGTGCGGATGATCGCCCGGCAGGTCCTCGAAGCCCTCGAGCACGTGCACGCGCAGGGCATCGTCCATCGTGACTTGAAGCCCGAGAACCTGCTCGTCACGGGCCCGGAGTCCGCGCCGCGCGTGCGCGTGGCCGACCTCGGGGTCGCGCGGCTCGAATCGTCCACGACGCTGACGCGCGCCGACACGATCGTCGGCACCGCCGCCTACCTCTCGCCCGAGCAGGCGCTGGGCGGCGCCATCGACGGGCGCGCCGACCTGTACGCGCTGGGTGCCGTGCTGTACGAGCTCGTCGCGGGGCGCCCGCCGTTCGAGGGCCCCGATGCGCTCGCGGTGATCTCGCAGCACCTGCACGCGCCGGTGCCGCCGCCGCGCACGCACCGGCCCGACGTGGAGCCGGGGCTCGAGCGCTTCGTGATGCGCCTGCTCGCGAAGTCGCCGGACGATCGTTACCCCTCGGCCCGCGAGGCGCTGCAGGCGCTGGACGCGATGGCAGCGGGCGCCGCGCCCTCCGAGGAGGCGCCGGCGGAATCGACGCTGCTCGACCAGCTCGTGCGCGGGCGGCTCGTCGGTCGCGGTGCCGAGCTCGAACGCCTGCGGGACGTGTGGCGATCGACGCTGCAGGGACGAGCGCAGCTCGCACTCGTCTCGGGCGAGCCGGGCGTCGGGAAGTCGCGCCTCGCCCGCGAGATGGTCGTCGCGGCACGCGTCGATGGGGCGGTCGTGCTGGCCGGCGGCTGCTACGAGTTCGAGGCCACGACTCCCTACCTGCCGTTCGTCGAAGCGATCGCGGCGTGGGCGCGCGGGCGCGACGACGCGGCGCTGCGCGAGGCGCTCGGCGGGACGGCGCCCGAGATCGCGCGGCTGGTGCCCGGGATCGACTCGCGCCTGGGGCCCTTCGCCGCGCCGCCGGCGCTGGCGCCGCACGAGGAGCGCATCCGGCTGTTCGATGCGGTGGCGAGGCTCCTGCGTTCGCTGGCGGCGCGCCGCGGCCTGCTCGTGTTCCTCGACGACGTGCACTGGGCGGACACGGGCACGCTCGCGCTGATGCGCTACCTGCTGCGCCAGCTGCGCGACGAACGCGTCCTGCTGCTCGCGACGTATCGCGAGATCGAGCTCGACCGCCAGCACCCGCTGGCCGCAGCGCTGGTCGAATGGAATCGCGACCGCATCGCCACGCGCGTCGCGCTCGGGCGCCTCGGCCGGGCGGACAGCGACGGGCTGCTCGCCACGCTGCTCGGGCAGGACGAGGTGAGCCCCGAGTTCGGCGAGGCGATGCATCGCGAGACCGAGGGCAACCCGTTCTTCCTCGAGGAAGTCGTCAAGGCGCTGATCGAGCAGGGCCAGATCTACCGCGAGGGCGGCGAGTGGCAGCGCCGCGACGTCGCCGACCTGGCGATTCCGCAGAGCGTGAAGGCGGCGATCGGCCGCCGCCTCGACCGGCTGGGTCCGGAGTGCGTCGAGACGCTGCACCTCGCGGCGGTGCTCGGAAAGACGTTCGCGTTCGCCGACCTCGCGAGCTGCTCGACGCGCAACGAGGACGAGCTGCTCGACGCGCTCGACGAGGCCACGGCCGCGCAGCTCGTGATCGCGCGCGAGGGCGAGTCGTTCACGTTCACGCACGACAAGATCCGCGAGGTGCTGTACGAGGAGCTGAACCCGGTTCGCCGCCGGCGCACGCACCAGAAGATCGGCGAGATGCTCGAGGCGCGCGCCGACGCCCGCGTCGAGGACCTGTCGTTCCACTTCCTGCACGCCGGCGACCTGGAGCGGGCGCTGCGCTGGTCGCTCGCCGCGGCGGAGCGCTCGCGGCACGTGCAGGCGCTCGACGAGGCGGTGGTGTACCTGGCCCGCGCCGTCGAATGCGCGGACGCGATCGGGGACCGGGCCCGCCTGCTCGACGTCGTTCGCGCGCTCGCCTCGCTGCAGTCGGAGCGCGGAGACGGCACCGCAACGATCGCGGCCTGCCGTCGCGCCCTGCCGCTGTGCACGAGCGCGGCCGAGCGCGCCGCCGTCAACACGCTCGCCGGCGAGATCTGCGTGCGCAACGGCAACCCGCTGGCCAGGGATTTCCTCGAGGCCGCGCAGAAGGAGCTGGATCCCGCGACGCAGCAGCGCGAGATCGCCCTGGTGAAGACCAACTTCGCCCGGCTGCATCACTATCGCGCCGAGCACACGCGGGCGATCGCCATGCTCGAGGAGACGCTGGCGATGCCGGTCGTGAAGGAGGACCCGCAGCTCGCGGCGCTCGTGTATTCGTATTTCGCGGGCTCCTACCAGCATCTGGTCGACTACCCGGCCAGCATGGAATGGGCGGACCGCTGCGTCGAGCTGGGCAGGCGCGTCGGGCAGCCGACGATCGAGGCCATCGGTCACGAGTTCCTCTGCGAGGACCTCAACGCGATCGGCCGCTGGCGCGATGCGCTGCCGCATGCCGAGGAGGACCTGCGGATCGGTCGGCGCTCCGGCTCCCTCGACCGGCAGGCGTGGGCGACGTGGGCGAAGGGCTGGTGCCTGCTGGGCCTGGGCGAGCTCGAGCCCGGCATCGAGCTCGCGATGACGTCGCTGCAGCTGTGCGAGCAGATGGGCGAGATCCGCCTGCCGTGCCTCGTCACGGGGCTCTTCGCGTGGGCATTCAGCGAGACGGGGCGTGACGAGGAGGCGGACCGGCTGGTCGCGGAAGCCGTCGAGCGATCCGCGTCCCTCGGCCAGGTCGTGATGATGGGCGAAGTCCACCGCGGGCGCGCGTTCCTCGCGCTCGCCCGGGGCGACGGCGCGGCGGCACTCGCTGCGGCGCGCGAGGCGTTCCGGGTGAAGGCGGGCACCGAGAACGTGCTGTCGTTCGACGTCTTCAACGCCGTGGGCGCGCTGGGCGCGCTGCTCGCCGGCGAGCTCGAGACGGCGGAGACGATGGCGCGCGAGTGCCTCGCGTTCTCCGACGCGAAGCAGCTCGAGAGCGCGCGCGGCATGGCGCACCGGGCGCTCGCCGGCGTGGCGGCCGCGCGCGGCCGGATCGACGAGGCGCTCGCCGGGTTCGAGATCGCGATCGCCGTCGATGAACGCACCGAGTCGCGCGTCGAGGTGGCTCGGACACTGGCCGAGCGCGCCGACGTCCTGCGCGCGGCCGGTCGTGCCGACGAGGCGAACGCGGATCGCCAGCGGGCGCTGGCGCTGGCGGGCGACTGCGGCATGGTGCGGCTCGCGGCGCGCCTGCGAGCGAGCTGACGCGACGAACGGGGCGGCGCTCAGCCCGCGCGCCGGCCGATGGCCTTCCTCGCGAGCGCGCTGAGTGCGACGTCGCGGTTCGCGGCGTCCGCCCAGCGCAGGTTCGCCCGCCGCGGCGGCGGCTCGCGCAGCGTGCCGCGCCAGAGCTCGACCTCGATGGCGCGATGCGTGATCGTGTGGCGCACGCGCACCCCCGTGTCGGCCAGCGCCGCGCGCAGGCCCAGCGCGCGCAGCGCGCCGCCGAGCGATCGCCGGGCGCCGGCGCCCGCTGCGAGGTCCGCGCCGGGCGGCTCCCACAGCCCGGCGAGCAGCGGGCCGTCGAGTCGCGTGACGAGCACGTGTCCGCGTCGCTCGATGAGCACGATCGCCCTGCGCAGCCGCTCGGCCGCACGCCGGGGCGCCGCGGGCGGGAACGCCTCGGGCGTGCCGAGCGCGAACGCCCGGCAGTGCGCGCGGACGGGGCACGCGCCGCAGCGCGGCGCGCGCGGCGTGCAGATCGTCGCGCCGAGCTCCATGAGCGCCTGGTTCCAGTCCCCGGGACTGGCCGCGGGCACGCGCGCCGCGGCCTCGGCCCACAGCACCTTCGCGTCGGCGGGGCGCTTCGCCTGGAGCGGCCGCGCCAGCCAGCGCGCCAGCACGCGCGCGACGTTGCCGTCGAGCACGGGCAGCGGAGAATCGAAGCTGATCGAATGCACCGCGCCCAGCGTGTAGCGACCGACGCCGGGCAGCGCAGCGAACGCCGCGGCGTCCGAGGGCACGCGTCCGGCGTGCTCGCGGACGACGAGCCGCGCCGCTTCGTGGAGCTGCCGCGCGCGGCGGTAGTAGCCCAGGCCGGCCCACGACGCGAGCGCCTCCTCGAGCGATGCCGCTGCGAACGCGCGCACGCCGGGAAAGCGTGCGACGAAGCGCTCGTAGTACGGAGTCGCGGCCGCCACGCGGGTCTGCTGCAGCATCACTTCCGAGACCCAGACGCGCCAGGGATCGCGGGTCCGCCGCCACGGCAGGTCACGACGGTGGCGCCGGTACCAGGCGAGCAGCGCGCGTTGCGCCGCCCGGTTGGGGGGCTTCGCGGGGGCGCTCACGCGCGGGCGATCGGCGGCGTTCGCGCGTACCGGCTTCAGGCGCCGCGCCGGACCTCGCCGGCGTCCTTCAGGTTGGGCGTCTTCTGCTGAGAGCCCGTCCACGCGCACTGCATGATCACGCCGCAGCGCGGGCACGCCATCTTCGCGCCGGCGCCTTCCTCTGCGGTGGGCATCCATCGTTCCATCTTGGTCTGGCAGCCCGGCGTGTAGCACAGGTAGACGCACAGCGGCATGTCGTTCGCTCCTTCGTCGCTCGAATCAGCGCGCGTCCTCGAACACGAACGCGTGCAGCGTGACGCCCGGCTGCTCCGGGGAGAGCTTCACCACCCGCTCGCCTTCCCCGCGATCGATCCAGTAGAGGCGCGGCCCGGTCACGAGCACATAGGCCGCGCCGCGGCGGTCCGCCACGACGTCGTCGCCTCGATCCGCGGCCCGCGGCCACTGATCGTCGCGCAGGATCCACAGCCGTGTGCTCGAACCGGGCGGCGGGCTCACCACCACGCCGGCGCGGCCGGCACTATAGCGGATGGCCACGAAGTTCGCCGCGCCGCCGCGGACCGCGGTGAGGCCGTCGGTCCCGGTGCGCCAGCTCCCGACCGGGTAGGGGGCCCAGGCGCTGCCGTGCTCCTGGTAGCGAAACTGGGCCGTGAAGTTCTCCTCGTGGCCGCCGGGCAGGTCGCGCAGCGGTCCGCTGGTGACGCGGCCCGCGCCGAGATAGACGGTGCGCACCGGGAACGGCGGCGGAATCGCGATCGGCGGCGGCGGCGGCGTGCCGGGGTGCGAGCGCGCAGCCCACTGCCGCAGCGCCAGCTCGCCGGCGCCGAGCGCCCCGACCGTGTCGACGATGACGGCGCCGTCCTCGCCGGCGACGACGAGGTGCGGGCCGTCGGTCGCGCCGCCGAGCGCGGATTGCACGCTGTTCACGGGATCGCTCGCGACCGGCAGCGTCAGGCCCAGCGCGCGCACGATCCCGAACGTCACGCCGGTGTCTGCGGCGAACGCGAACTCGGGCGCGTGCACCGCCAGGACGCGCACGCCGAGCGGCGCCCAGGCATGGTGCCAGGCCTCGAGGACCGGCAACGCCGCCAGCGAGCGCGGGTCGGTGTCGCACCACACCAGCAGGACGACGGGCCGGCCGCGCAGCGAGTCCGCGTCGAGCGGTCGCGAGCCGCTCCACGCCGCGATGCGATCGAGCGACGGCAGCGCCGCCCGGGTCGCCGGCGGCGGGCGCAGCCCGGGAAGGAGTCGCGGCGCGACCAGCCACGTCGCGACGGCGGCCGCGACGACGAGCAGCCCGGAGACGACCAGCGTGCGGCGCGAGGACATGGGCGGGGAGTATAGCCGCGTCGGGGCGCGGCGCGGAGCAACTCCGGGGCGAATCGCCGCGTACTGGCAAGGGCCGGCGCGTGGAGGCTAGACTGCCGGCCGTCGCGACGCGCTGCACGCGCCCGTCCCACACCGGGAGGTCGAGGTGAACGTCTCGTACACCGAACCACTGGCGAGCGCGTGGGCCCGGATGAAGCGGATGCTGTTCCGGCCGTTCCGCATCGAGGACTGGCTGACGTACGGGCTCGCGGCGTTCCTCGCCCACCTGGCCTCGAGCGGCAACGGTGCGAGCTACGGCACGAAGTTCGACCGGTGGAAGAGCACGCCGGACGACCCGCACGCGTTCGACGGCGTGCGCGAGAAGATCCTGCACGTCCTCTCGGACCCGGGCTGGCTCCTGCTGATCGCCACGATCCTGGTCTTCGTCGGCGTCGTGCTCCTGGTGATCTTCTGGGTGAGCACGCGTGCACAGTTCATCTTCGTCGAGAACGTGCTCACGGGCAGGCCCGCGTTCGTGGACCCGTGGAAGCGGCACGCCCGGCTCGGCCGCTCGCTGTTCCTGTGGCTCGCGGCATTCAGCTTCGCGTGGCTCGTGCCGATCGCGTTCGTCCTGGTGCCGCTGGCGGGGACGCTGGGCGGATTCATGGCGGGCCAGGGTATTCACTGGCCGGGGATCGCGCTGATCGCCGGCGGCGCCAGCATGGCACTTCTCACCTCGCTGGTGCTGGCGTTCGTCCACATGCTCGTGCACCAGTTCATCGTGCCGCTGATGTACCGATACGACGAGAACGCGACGCAGGCGTGGGCGCGGTTCTGGCCGCTGCTGACCAGCCGATTCGGCGACTTCTTCGCGTTCGCGATCTTCCTGCTGGTGGCATGGATCGTCGTCACGATCGGCGTGGTCATCGCCGGGCTCGCGACCTGCTGCATCGGGCTCATCCTGCTCGCGATCCCCTACATCGGCACGGTGCTGCTGCTGCCGATCGAAGTGACCGCGCGCGGCTTCGGCCCGGATTTCCTCCGCCAGTTCGGGCGCGAGTGGGACGTGTTCCCGGCGGCGGAAGCGCCGGCGGCCGCGCCGCCCACGAGCCCGCCCCCCGCCTTCTGACGGCGCCGCGACGATCGGAGCCTCGGCCCCCGGCAAGATCGCGATTCCCTGCCGGGGGTCGGCCCGTCTAGACTTGCCGCGTCGGCGTTGCGCGCGGGGAGCGAGATCCATGCACTGCGCGTCGTCCGAACGCGCCGAACCACAGGAGCCCACCATGAGCATCCGCAACCTGACACGGAGCCTCGCCGTCGCTGCCGCATGCACGCTGCTCGTCGCCGCCCCGGGCCACGCCGCGTGGACCGCGAACGGCACGCCCCTGTGTACCGCGATCGGTGGGCAGTACTCGCCGGCCGTGATCCCCGACGGCGCCGGCGGCTTCATCGCCGCCTGGGAGGATACGCGGAACGGCGGTACGGACATCTACTGCCAGCGTTTCTCGCGCTCGGGCGTGCCGGTGATCGGCTGGCCCGCGAACGGCGTGCCGGTCTGCACGGCGCCCGCGGAGCAGATCGCACCCAAGCTGTGCACCGACGGCGCCGGCGGCGCCATCATCGCGTGGAGTGATGCCACGCTCGGCGCGACCAACTACGACATCTACGCCCAGCGCGTGACCGGCAACGGACAGATCGCGCCGGGCTGGCCCCTCTCGTCGTCGCGCGGGCTGCAGGTGTGCGCCGCGCCCTTTCCGCAGATCAACATCAAGATGGTGCAGGACGCATCCGGCGGCGCATGGATCACATGGGTCGACAAGCGCTACAACGGTACGTCGCTCGACGTCAGCGTCCAGCACGTGCTGGGCACGGGCACGGTCGATCCCACGCTGCCCACGGACGGCGAGGACGCGTTCAACGATGTCCTGTACCAGCAGGAGCAGTCGCTGTGCGCCGACGGGGCCGGCGGCTTCTGGATGGCATGGTCCGACGAACGGGACCGGAACTTCGACAACACGCTCGCGTACGACGTGTTCTTCGTCCATTACCTGGCCAACTGTGCGCCGTCGCCGCCCCTGGGGTACGACGGAACGCAGGCGTGCATCGCCATTCGCCCGCAGACCCAGCCGGTGATCGTGCCCGACGGCGCGGGCGGTGTGCTGATCGGATGGACGGACTTTCGCACGACCGGGACCGGTGACGACATGTATGCCGAGCGCTTCGACTCGAATGCCGACGTTCACGCGGGCTGGCCGAACCTCGATGTCGACAAGGCCGTGTGCACTGCCGTGTTGCCGCAGGACAACCCCGTCGGCCTCACCGACGGCGCGAGCGGCATGTTCCTCGTCTGGCGGGACTGGCGCAGCTATCCCACCTACCTTCGCGTCTACGGCACCCGGCTCACCAGCGCCGGCACGATCCCGGCAAAGTGGCCCGCGAACGGACTGCTGCTGTGCAACGTCGCGGCGGACCAGCAGCAGCACCAGGCCGTCTCCGACGGCGCCGGCGGGTTCCTCGCCA